>ERZ809472.89-NODE-89-length-25083-cov-12.534401_pt1 | contig 25083 bp, 10 predicted proteins | sample MGYA00521274_ERZ809472 | MGnify/ENA primary metagenome ERZ809472 (study PRJEB31581, sample SAMEA3312791) | metagenome | study: EMG produced TPA metagenomics assembly of the PRJEB8939 data set (Metagenomic analyses of Rumen microbiomes reveals... | reverse complement strand
AACATCTTACATTTAGAACATTATCTATAGTCGGGTGCAAAGGTAAGAGTTACCTTTCTTCCCTCCAAATCAAAAAATCGGTTAAAAATCACCGTTTTCTTGTCTTTTCTTGAACAAAGATTTGGTTGAATTAAATATCTTTTTGTATCTTTGTCGGCGTATTGCTCGAAGGAGTGTACTAATCTATTTGATCAATTGCTTCACGAACTGGTACCTCGGAAGAGTTTAACGAGCAATAACAAATGCTCATTGGAGTTTGCGCTCTATGCGTAGTCTTCTTCATAGAATATTAGGGACTGTATCAAGCCTAGAAACAGGACTACACGGCATCTTATTTGGATAAATTGTACAACAAATAAAACCTAAAAAATCAACAACTATGACATAGCAACGAACACAATGGGGAGAGCAGCACAAAGGCGGGCGAGGACGCCCGCGCTCCCAAAGGGAACTACAAGCAAACCTATTTTACTAACCTGTGAATAAGGATTGTGCGTCACTCCCGTTCGAAAATCTTTTTAGATACTTGAGCTTTTGGCTCGTGTTCTCCTATTCCGAAACCGCCAAGCTTCGTAGTCGAGGACAAGCATGCTGAAGTTCATGCCCGTCAGGGCGTGGGCTAATCAGTGCTTGTTTGACTACATGGTTACTTGGCGGTACCGGGAATAGGAATTAGCATCGGATGGTTTCACGCCTTTTCTTATTCCCCTAAAACAAAAAAGATGAAAGCTAAAATATTGATGGCTATTGCCATCCTGTTCGTCAGTTTGACAGCTTGGGCGGCAACGTCTTTTGAAGGAACTGAGACAATAAAGGTAAACGAGTCAAAGACGATTACGCTAAGGTCTGAGGGTACTAATGTGTTGGATCTTTTTGCTGCGCAACCACCAGGTATCGAATATATCTGGTACTGTAGTAACACATCTATTGCAACTGTAACTTACGACAGCTATAAAAGCTGTACATTAAAAGGAATTGCTGAAGGTACTTGCGAGATTCATTTATCAGTAAACTTTTTTTTCCAAACAAATCAAAGCCTTGACTTTTGTTGGAATGTCACCGTTGCTGGTTTTTCGGATGAAGGTGACCCGTCAATATTTGTTAAACCCACCGATGTCGTTCTGACTCCAACAAAACTTGAGCTGGAGGTCGGTCAGACTTATGAGGACATGAGTTTTACAGTGTACCCTAGTAATGCGACGTACACTTACGAATGGGTTTGTTACCAGCCAAATATTGTGACAGTCAGTAAAATCGGAGTCCTTACTGCAGTAGCGCCAGGAACTGCAATCGTTTCTATATGGGTCTATGATAACGAAGGTATCTGCAACAACAATACCGTTAAAACCTGTGAAGTCACCGTTACAGAACCGGTGGTAACTGACCCAGAGGCTTACGCAGTGTATAAAGACAGTGTGCTCACGTTCTATTATGATAATACTATTGACAGCAGAGAAGGCGAGATTTATAAAAGTGATAATTTTAGAAATAGTAAATATAATGGTTGGAGAGAAAGAAGATCAGAAATAAAAAAGGTAGTATTTGATGTTTCTTTTTCTGAATATAATGGTATTACGAGTACTGCCTATTGGTTTGAAGATTGTGTAAAATTAGAAGAAATTATCGGATTAGCGAATCTCAATACAGCTAATGATACTGACATGAGGAATATGTTTACTAATTGTTCTTCTTTGGTCAGCCTTGATTTATGTCATTTCAACACTAGCCAAGTAACAAGCATGAGTTACATGTTTTATGGTTGTTCTTCCTTGACCAGTCTTGATTTAGGCAATTTCGATACGAGCAAGGTAACAAATATGAGTTCTATGTTTAGATATTGCTCTCATTTGACCAGTCTTGACCTAAGCAATTTCAATACAAACAATGTGACAAAAATGAGTTACATGTTTCCTGGTTGCCATTCCTTGACCAGTCTTGACCTAAGCAATTTCGACACTAGCAAGGTAACAGATATGAGTTACTTTTTTTCTGATTGCTCTTCCTTGGCAAGTCTTAACTTAAGCAATTTCGATACGAGTAAGGTAACAAGTATGAGTTCTATGTTTCAATATTGCTCTCATTTGACCAGTCTTGACCTAAGCAATTTCAATACAAACAAAGTAACAGCTATGAGTAATATGTTTTCTGGTTGCTCTTCCTTGACCAGTCTCGATATAGGCAATTTCAACACAAGCAATGTAACAAATATGTATTCCATGTTTCGTGGTTGCTCTTCCTTAACCAGTCTTGATTTGAATAATTTCAACACAAGCAATGTAATAGATATGAGTTATATGTTTTCTGGTTGCTCTTCCTTGACCAGTCTCGATATAGACAATTTCAACACAAGCAATGTAACAAATATGTATTCCATGTTTAATGGTTGCTCTTCCTTAACCAGTCTTGATTTAAGCCATTTCGACACGAGCAAGGTAACTGATATGAGTCTTATGTTTTATGATTGTAAGTCTATTATGAAAATTGTTGTAAGTGATTTGTGGAATGTCGAAAAAGTCACGGGAGGGGATTCAATGTTTTCTAATTGTTACAACCTTGTTGGTGGTGCAGGTACCACTTATGATTCAAACCATACAGATGTAACCTACGCCCATATCGACGGTGGCCCATCGAATCCTGGGTACCTGACAAAAGTTGGAAGCGACCCTGATACACAGATATACGAATATTATATTGTGATATGGCTAAACGATGGCACCAAGGTGGAATATAAATACGATGAAAATCTCGTCATCAGATGTGAGGTCGGAAAACTCAGCATAACCACCAAGAATGGCATTGTGGATTATGCATTGAGGAACATAAAGGAAATAACGCTGTCAAAGAAGACGGAGGATGGATCCATAATTCCAATATCACCAAGTGAAACAGAAAATGCTGGCATCGTAATTTATAAGAATAACGGTTCTCAAATAGAAATCACTGCCGATAGAGTGAAGAACATTATGCTATATATGGAAAAAACTCATCAAGGGCATGGATATACTGACCTTGGGCTTGATACCTATTGGGCTACTTGCAACATCGGCGCTGATGCACCAGAAGGAAAAGGATACTATTTCTCATGGGGCGAGACACAGCCCAAAAAGACTTACGATGAAAACACTTATAAGTTTGGTTACCCACCAGCGAAATACAATGACAAAGACGGTCTGACTCAACTATTGCCCGCCGATGATGCAGCACATGTGTACTGGGGTGGCCAATGGCGTTTACCTACTCGGGTCGAAGAAAATGAATTGTATAATATGTGCGAATGGACATGGACAAATGTGAACGGTGTTGACGGCTTCACCGTAACTGGACCAAATGGAAACAGCATTTTCCTGCCTACCACTGGCCTATACGATGGTGACAGTACTACCGAACTTAAACGCAGTAATACTGGTGGATGGTATTGGTCATCGACAACCAACGGCAGTAACTTTGCCTGCGGTATCTGCTTCCCCACACCTAATAATCTCTACATGAATGTTCCCAACCACGAACGTTGGGACGGCCATGCCATAAGACCCGTTGTGAATGGTGCTGATGTAAGTGAAAGCTTCGGCATCATCATCTATCTGGTGGATGGCAGCGAAATAAAGATTCCAAGAGAGGAACTCGACAAGATTACTGCCTATTTTGTAACTTCTACTATACAAGGTGACGTAAACGGCGACGTGGTTGTTGATGTGGCCGACATCGCAACAATCATCAGCGTGATGGCTGGAGATGGTGTTGGGACTGGCCATGTGCCTACCCAGGGTGATGTAAATGGCGATGGTGTGGTTGACGTGGCCGATATAGCAACCATCATAAGCATCATGGCAGGCAACACTTCAGATGATGACACAGAGCCTGAGAATGCCATCCATCCGGAATCACCATACGATTACGTCAAGGGCGAAATTCCGAACATTAGTGAAAGTCAGCTTATGGTTACCATTAGCACTAATGCCGAAGCACTTCCTGGAGGCGCCGTCATCATCAATGCGTCAGCCAACACACTGATAGAGTGTTTCTACATAGCCATAAGTGGGCAGCCAGGATATTACATCAAATATCCCGAAACGCCGACACCCAATGGTGGAAACTACATCTATAGATTCCCTCTTCTTTTCCCACAGGACTGGGATCATGACATTGTTGTTAAAGTTTGTGGCCTCACTAAGGATGGGCGATTCTTCGTCTGCCAAGAACTGCCAATCCGCTATCATGCGGCAGGTACAGGAGCACTACAGGTTAGTCTTACTTTCGACAATGCAAAAGACATAGACTTGCATCTTTTTACCCCTGGAGGAACTCACTACTATTATGGTAATAAGGGTTATAGCAAAACTTATGAAAACGGGGAAGTGGTTTATGTTGGGCTTGATATAGACTCTAACCCTGGATGTAATATTGACAACATTAACTGCGAGAACATCACTTTGCCAGAAGATGCTATCGAAGAAGGAACTTACAAGGTGTTTGTCAATATGTATAGTAACTGCAATACTAACATTGCTACAGGATGGACATGTGTAGCCACACGTGGAGGTCAACTTGTCAGCAATCAAATTACTGGGTATGGAAATCCTGCATCTGGCGTTTATCCGGTAGGGCAGAGAAACCACGACATGACTGAGGTGATGCGATTCAATGTGGAGCGGGCATCTAAATCTCGTGCGTCACAGAGCAAGAGATATATTATTAAGCCTGTTCCTATTGATGAATTTGGTATTATGAAGCTTGAAGAGGAAAAGGCAAGAATTAATAATCAGATCTCCGAGGACGGTTCCTATTAATACTCTTTCCAAAAACCTTTCATCCCCAGCTTCATTCGTTTGGAGCTGGGGATGATTGGATATTGCGGAATAAGAGTGCAATCCAAGACATTTGTATAGGATTTATGTGTTTTAGGGTGTCAAAGTGACAGGTTGCTTGCTACGAAGCAGACAGGTAGATTACAGATATATCAGCCTGCGGAAGATGAATATGTGAATTTCCACGGAATTATCCCGTTTTATTTGCGGGAATGAAATAAAAGCAGTACCTTTGCACGCATTATGAACTGGAAGTTTATTATAAACTGGACGCTGAAATTCGCCCTGTGCATTCTGGTATGGGACGTAGCCGTGTGGATAACCAACAGCATGGGTCTGGCCTTTTGCATGGCCCTGGGGTTCCTGATTCTCTTTGCCATAGCCGAGAGCTATATCAAAGACTGGCTTGAGAAGCGAAAAGACCAAGAGTTATGAAAGGAAACTTATTTACTGCATTACTGTTTCATCTGTTTGTCACGTCGGCATCGGCCCAGATAGCGGGTGCGCTGCCCTCGATGAACGATGACCGGCGCGGCATGCCTCGCCGCCAGCAATACGTGCCCGAGAACCGCGGCTTCGTCTGCGAGAACGGCCAGAACCGCTTCACCCGTGCCCTCTACGGCGGTCACACCGACTACCGTATAGAGACCAGCGACAAGGCCATCTTCGCCATCGTCAAGAAAGGCCACTGCCGCAGCCTCACCTTCGAAGTGGAGGGCGTGAGGCTCGACTCGGCACAATACACCTGGTGCAGCTATGAGCGCGGCACACGTACTTACACCATCTGGGACCCACGCTGGGAGAAATTCGGCGATGGCGTCGTGCGCGTCAAGGTAGCAGCCCTACAAGAGGAGGAAGGTGCCGTCTTTGAGTTCATCGGCGACAAATGGCAGGGACCTTTCCGCATCAAGTACCGCCTGTGCAACATTGCCGACACGAAGATGAAGCGCAACGGCGACCTGGGAGTTGACGACCTGAGCATCTTCGAGCCGTCGCCAACAGGCGAGAACATGGAAGAGGGACTCTGTGCCAGTTTCCGCAACTTCGGACACTTAGTGATACACCTCGACAAGGTGGCACCAATGGGCGACATCTCCGCCACGGAACTCTTCAACAACGTTATGGCACAGTATAAGAAGATGTCCGAGCGCGTCGTATTCAACACTCCCGACCCTTACATCAACACCTTAGGATGGGCACTCGTCATGGCCGCCGACGGCGACTGGGACGGCCAGACATGGCTGCACGGATGTATCGGATGGCGCACGCCGCTGCCTGGATGGCGGGCCGCCTACATGGGCGACGTACTGGGATGGGACGACCGCGCCGTCACCCACTTTAATGCCTACGCCAAGAGTCAGGTGACACAGGTGCCGCCGACCGTCAAGCATCCCTCGCAGGATCCTGAGCAGAACATGGCACGGGCCAAGAAAGAATGGGGTACGCAGATGTATAGCAACGGTTATATCTGCCGCTCGCCTGAGCGCAACAACCAGATGCACCACTACGACATGAACCTGAACTACATCGACGAGCTGCTCTGGCACTTCCAGTTCAACGCCGACAAGACCTACATGCGCAAGATGTGGCCCGTCATCAAGAGTCACCTGGCGTGGGAGAAACGTAATTTCGACCCTGACGGCGACCACCTCTACGATGCCTATTGCTGCATCTGGGCCAGCGACGCTCTATATTATAGTGGTGGGGCCGTGACACATTCCTCGGCCTATAATTACCGTGCCAACAAGCTGGCTGCACGTATCGCCGAGCTGATAGGGGAGAATCCTGCTCCCTATCGTGAGGAGGCAGACGCCATCCTGAAGGCCATGAACGAGCGGCTGTGGATTTCGTCTCCTACGGGAGAAGGCAAAGCGGGCACTCCCCACTGGGCAGAATTTGAGGATGCCCTGGGCCTGAAACGCCTCCACGAGAGTGCCGCCGTATGGAGCATCTACACGCCCATCGACTGCGGTGCCGGTACACCGGAGCAGTTCTATCAAGCCACACAGTACATAGACCGCGAGATTCCACATATCAACGTGGAGGACACTGGCCTCAAGACCATTGCCACCAGCAACTGGATGCCCTATGACTGGAGCATCAACAATGTGGCTCCGGCAGAGGTGATGCACACCGCACTGGCCTACTTCCAGGCCGGACGTGCCGATGCAGGCTACAACCTGCTGAAGGCCAACATCATGGACAACATGTACTACGGACAGTCGCCCGCCAACTTCGGACAGACCAGCCACTACGATGCCGCCCGTGGTGAGTGCTACCGCGACTTCGGCGATGTCATCGGCATCAGCAGCCGCACGCTCATACAGGGACTCTTCGGCATCATTCCCAACGCCCTCTACGGCGAGTGCATCATCCGTCCGGGATTCCCGTCGAAGTGGGACAAGACACAGATATGCACGCCCTATCTGGAGTATAAATACACCCGTGAAAACAGGAAGGTGCGTATGGAGGTGTGGCAGAACTTTGACAAGCCGCTGAAGATTGTCGTCAGGCAGAACGAGGCGGAAGGCCGCTACCGCGACATCGAGGGAACGACCGAGCAACATCAGGTGATAGAATATGACTATACCCCTTCGGCACCTGAACAGGGCACGATTACCCAAGCTCCCGCCAGCAAAGCCTTAGAGGCCACTCTCGGTCTCTCCGAGCCGCTGCCGCAGAAGAAAGCTATCAAGAAAATCTATTTCGACCCAGGCATGAACGCCAAGGTGACCGACATCTTCCAGAACAGATATAACACGCCGCGCCCGCAGACCACAACCCTGCAGATACCCGTCCAAGGTGTCGGCGAGTGGTGCCACCCACAGTACACACCCACGATAGACGATTCAGGCTTCCGCAAGCTGATTCGCAAGGGCGAGGTGAACGTGGCCGGAATCCCCTTCCGCACCAATGCCGACGGCAACAACATCATGTTCGTGAGTCTCTGGGACAACTATCCCAACGAGGAGCTTATCCCCCTGCAGGGCAAGGCTTCCTCGGCCTATCTGCTCATGGCCGGTTCGACAAACCACATGCAGAGCCGCATAGACAACGGCGAGGTCATCGTGAACTATGCCGACGGCAGTCAGACGCGGATGCCCCTGCGCAATCCTGACAACTGGTGCCCCATCGAGCAGGACTATTTCGTCGACGGAAAAGCATTCTGCACCACCCCTACCCGACCCTACCGCATCTGTCTCAGCACTGGCGATGTGAGCCGCGACTTGGGCACAAAATTAGGTATCAAGGGAGCCTACGGCCGTGAGATTCCAGGCGGCGCAGCCCAGATGCTCCACATGCGCCTCGACCCGCAGAAAGAGCTGTCGAGCCTTGTCATACGCGCCCTCTCCAACGACGTCGTCATTGGTCTCATGGCTGTCACACTACAATAGAAAAGAGGTTTAACAGTTGGGGCAGTCTCATGTCTGCCCACTAACATCTATTATTTATGGAGGGACTGATTAGTCTTTATAAGCAATGGCGGGGCTGTGAGCCGTCGGGCTGTGAGCGTCTGCCTGGTGCAGGCAGCAACAGGGTGTACTACCGTCTGTGCGACGGCGACGGCCGCACGGTGATAGGCTGTGTAGGCACAAGCCGTGAAGAGAACAAGGCCTTCATCTACCTCTCACGCCACTTCACCGCCAAGCAGCTGCCCGTGCCCGAAGTGTTGGCCGTAAGCAGCGACGACCTGCGATACCTGCAGACCGACCTGGGAAGCACGTCGCTCTTCGACACCATCCGTGCTGGGCGTGAGGCTGGCGGAAACTACAGCAGTCAGGAGCAAGAACTGCTCCGCCAAGTCATCCGTGAGCTGCCACGACTGCAGTTCATCGGCCATCAGGGGCTCGATTACGCCCACTGCTACCCCCAGCCGCAATTCGATCAGGAGGGCATCTTCTTCGACCTCAACTACTTCAAGTACTGCTTTCTCAAGGCTACCGGCATCGACTTCCACGAACTGCACCTGGAGGCCGACTTCCGTGCCCTGGCCCGCGACCTGCTTGCTGAGCCATCGGAGTCGTTCCTCTACCGCGACTTCCAGGCACGCAACGTTATGCTCAGCCCCTCTATTCAATTCATTGATTTCCAAGGAGGAAGGCGCGGCCCATTCTATTATGACCTGGCTTCGTTTCTCTGGCAAGCATCGGCCCGTTACCCCGACCGTCTGCGCCAGGGACTGATTGACGAATATTACGCTGTGGCCGGCACGTACACGACGCTGCCGCCGCGCGACCATTTCGACCGCCGCCTGCGCCTCTATGTGCTCTTTCGTATGTTGCAGGTGCTCGGTGCCTACGGCTTCCGTGGCTATTTTGAACGGAAGCAGCACTTCATCGATTCCATTCCGCCGGCACTGGAGAACATCCGCCAGCTTCTTGCCGACCGTTCCTGTCCGTACCCTCACCTAAACGACATCCTGCAACGTCTCGTCGAACAACACCCATCAACCAATAACCGACGCCCATCAACCCTCGTCGTCCGCATCTTCAGCTTCTCCTACAAGAAAGGCATCCCCGAAGACGAGAGCGGCAACGGTGGCGGCTATGTTTTCGACTGCCGGTCCACCAACAATCCCGGTCGTTACGAAGCGTACAAACAGCTGACAGGACTCGACAAGCCTGTGATACGTTTCCTGGAGGATGACGGCGAGATTCTCACTTTCCTTGAAAGCGTCTACCGCCTGGCCGATGCCCATGTGGAACGTTACATGGAGCGCGGCTTCACCTCGCTCATGTTCTCCTTCGGCTGCACAGGCGGACAACACCGTTCCGTGTACTCCGCCCAACATCTGGCAGAGCACCTGAACAGGAAATACGGCATCGAGGTGCGCCTCTGTCACCGTGAGCGAGGCATCAGCCAGATATTTCCCGCAATCAATTCAAATTAGAAGAAATCGTCGTCGAAGTCGAAGTCTCCACCCTGCTTGACAGTAGGAGTGGTCGGACTCTCGTCGTCCTCGGCACCGCCGTTGGCATTGGCATCGGGGTCAAAGTCATCGGGGTCGGTCTGCTCCACGCCTTCAGGAATCTGGAGCAGTTCCTCATTGCTGATTTCCAGCGGAAGGAAGGTCTTTTCATAGAACTCGTCGTACTCCTGATAACTGTAGCGTGTGCCCATGAGGGCAAGGTTGGTCTCGCTGATAACCACGCTACGGCAATGTCGCAGTAGACCTGACAGTTCCTCGGAGTCATAAAGCTGGTGGGTGTACTGCAAGGCTTCATCGTAATTGAGGAAGCCACTGATGACCAACCGACTGACACTGGCACTCATCGGTTCGATGTTGAGATCGAAGTTTCGCACAAGGAAATTGGAGAAGTTGAAGCGTGCCATCTCATAGAGCAGCTGGTTCTGCTCTATGCTGTCGGGCTGGAACACGAGCATAAAGACAAAAGGTACATTACGTTCAGCGGAGAGCGTGTCGGTGTTGGTGGTATCAGCGGCAAGCGTGATGTCACGGCGGCTCCAGATGTCGTCGAGGTCGAACTTGCCTCCGAAGAGCTGACGCCCCTCCTGCACACCCTTGACAATCATGCCGGCCAACTCGGAGACCTCGCTCTGCGGATATTTCTCCACAACGGTCTTCAAGTCTTCGACGCAGCCCAGGGCATCACCCTGGTTAAGCTTGCTCAGACCGCTGATGAAGATGAACTTCGGACGGTTCAAGCCCAAGGGGAACCGCTCTTCCGATAATTTCGCATTAGCCGTAATCATCTCGAAGTTGTTCTGCTTGAAGGCATCGTAGGTGGCTCCGTAGATGGAGTCCTCAATGTGTTCGCCGAAACGGGCATTCTCCTCGAAGAAGGGGTCGTTGAGCAGCACCGTCCACTCACTCTCCGGATAGTCGGCCACCATGCGAGCCAGACACGTATCGGCCGCCTCTTTGTTGCCTTGTCGGGAGTAGAGCAGGAAGAGGTGATACCAGGTGAGGTCCATCTGCTCGTAGTCGGGATACTGGTCGACGACTCGCGTCAGCTGCTTCTTGGCCAGGCCCAAGTTCTCCAGCTTGTCCTTGAAGATGACGCCCGAGTTGTAGAGGCCGTCCATGATGATGAGGTTGCTCTCCTGCACCTGTTCCTCAGTGAAGGGTATCTGCGCGAGGTAGTACTCACGGTTGTGCGGGTCGTTGGCCAGGGAGTCAAGCTCTGCCTGAGCCATCGAGATGCTGTCGTTGGCGAGGACATCGCCGCCTATAGCGAGACTGTCGGTGGCAAGGCTGTCGGCCACCTCTGTACTCTCAGTATCAAGACTGGCCACGACGGTACGGTTTACACGCTGCCAGTCGTCTACGTTCTCTCGCTTTCCCCACTGTTTCTGGAATGTCTGCTTACCCTGGCTCACGGCCAACTGGTTGTAGAAGTACCAGGAACCGTCGTTGGTCTGCGGGGTGGCCTGCTGCTGGTTTCGCTGGTTACGGTTGCCCTGGGCACCCTGCTTGGCCAGCGCCTGTTCCACCGCGGCCTCACGGGCCTTGGCTTCCTCCTCCTTCTCTTTCTTCTTCAGTTCCTCAATGACGCGGTCGATGGCCTTCAGACGCTCTTCCTCAGGCATTTTAGCCAGTTCCTGCAGGGAGTCCTGCAAGTGAACGGCATCGGTATAGGGCACCAGTTCGTCGAGCACCTTCGAGCGATGCGCCAGTTCCTCGTAGTCGGGACGATCCTTGTCGAGCAGTCCTATGGCCTCGCCATAGCATCGCTGTGCATCGTTGTACTTCTCCATGACCCAATAGAGGTCGCCCAGCTTGAGCAATAGCACACCCTTCTCGATGCCGGAACGGGTGGCCTTTTCGTTGCCCTTCTCGTAGGCAGCGATAGCCTGTGCGGTGTCATTCTGCATGAGGTAGATGTTGCCCATGGCGTAGTACACCTGGTCGAGGAAGTCCTTGTTCTTGTCGGAACGTGCCATGCGTTTCAGCCGGCTGATCATTTTCTTATGGTTTCCGGCAGCCATCACCTCCGTCTGTGCGATGCGTGCGTTGAACTCCAGTTCATAGGGCGGGTTCTGGCGGATGGCTTTCTGATAGGCTTTGTAGGCCATCTGCCTATTTTCCAAAACAGCCTGTACCTGACCCATGAGGAACCATTCGCGGGCTTTCTGCGTCTTGCGCTTCTCGTGGCGTATGGTCTTGCGCAAGTAAGGCACGGCCCGCTCCAGTTCACCGTTGCGCAGGAAGTAGTCGGCAAAGGTGGCATCCCATTCACGCTCGGCCTGATAGGGTATGGAGTCGCGGCTCATGTTACGTATGACGTCCTCGGCTTCGTAGAGCCAGTCAAGTGCAGCGTAGCTGCGGGCCAGCCAGGCGCGGGCTATCGCGTTCTGGACAGGCTGGGTCTGGTAGAGACGGGCCATATAGGCGAAGGTGGCGTTGGCTGCCTCGAAGTCGCCCATCTGGAACTGAGCCTTGCCCATGAGCAGCCAGGCTTTCCACAGGAAGGGGTTATACTCGCGGCGTGAGAGCCAGTCAATGTCCTTTTGGGTCTTTCGTCGCGACTTGTTCCACTCTGGACGGGCCTTAATACTGTGCTGCTTGATGGTTTTCTCCATCTTCTCCACAGTGCGGGTGAAGTTGCCCTTTCCCGTCTCACGGCTTTTCTTGTTGCCCACAGCAAATAACGGTAGCTGCTCGGTGAAGTTGTCCTTGTTTCCTTTCTCCTTCTCCAGCGAGCCGTCGATAAAGGCCAGCTTTCCGTTATAATATGTGTTGTATTTAGCCGAGAAAGAATGCCATGCGCGGCTTCTCGACGTATTTTTATGCGCAGAACATGCGGCTATCAGCGTGCCGATAGCCACTATATATAATATGTATATAGTCTTGCGCATGAATTAACCAAAAGGAAGTCCTACAATTAGAACTGCTTTTCCGCCTTTTTATTGCCTTCGAGCCGCTTTTTCTCTTCCAGCAGACAGCCCAGCTTGCACTCGCCCGAGGCCACACTGCTACACGACGAGCAGTCGTGAGCCTCGACGACAGGTGCATCGATACCCCCCTTGGTCAACATCTGGGCGACGGCAGCCACCACCCCAAGGGCCACAAGCGAGCCCAAACAAATCAGTATGAAATTCATGCTTGCAAAAGTACGCATATTTTTTGTACCGTGCAAACATTTCCTCTTTTTTCTTAGCCTTGGACAAAATCCACAGGGGCGGCACAGAGATAATCGGCGGTTATCTCATGGAAAAACAACGGATATCTCATAGATTATCATCGGCTATCTCTTTTTCAGGCCTAAGGCAAGTCTTGATATAAATCATCTATGAATAGTTGGTCTTTTACCTTTGTTTTTTGATAAATATTTTTTCGTTTCTAAAAAAAGCACTACTTTTGCACAAGAATTAAAGGAAATGAGACATATTGAGTAATAAAAACTACTAACCTTCAACCCCATACAGACTAATGAAGAAACTGCTACTTGACCAATGAAGAAACTGCTACTTGACTAATGAAGAAACAACTACTACTAACCTTCGACGTCACTATGGCCTGCGGTCTGCAAGCCCAGCGAATAACTGATATTGTAGACCGCGGCCTTGTGGCCATTTCAGCGAACAGTAGTGGCTTTCTTGTCTAACGTCGTATCATGGGTGATGAGTACGCAAAATCAAAAATCAAAGGAAATTATCAAAAATAGTTTCGCATTTTCTTGTCCCATATCAATAATTTTACGTACCTTTGCACCCAAACTATCACAGCATTTTTTATTATTAACCAAATTATTAACGTACAACTATGAAGAAAAGACTACTTTTTGCCGCAATGGCAATCGTCTGCGCCATGGTCACATACGCCCAGGATCGCTATGAGTACACGGCTACGCAGCAGGTCAAGATTACTGGTGAAAACATGGTGACCAACGGCGACTTCGCTGAAGGCACTGATGGATGGACTAATGCCGCCGGAGAGGAAATCAACGCTGAGGTGTGGTCGTTTGGCGAGGGGCTCGGCCCCAACGGAGAGAATGTGCTGACCAGTCTTAGCGGAAGCACCGACGACGCAGCACTCTGCCAAAAATGGGACCTTAATGCCGGTACATACATCGTGATGTACGACATCAAGGGCGATGCAACGACATCTACCTATCTTACACCTGGCTCAACTAACAATTTGGACTTCTTCCTTACCTCTACAGAAAACCCTGTCTACACTCGCGTAGACAGAAATGACGGTACCATCAGCGTGGCAACACCCGACGGCTACAATGAGAACTGGAAAACCAATGCCTACTACTTTGAAGTGGGCGGCGGACAGAGCCTCGTGATGCACTTCGAAAAGCTTACTGCCAACACACAGATTACCAACATCCAGCTTTATCCCGCAGAAGAGGTTTACGATGACCGTGTCCTGAAGAACAAGCTCGACTTTGCCGATCAGCTCATTGCCACAGGAAAATTTGCCAAAGACACCGAGAACGGATTCGTGGATAACATCGTTGAGACTGTACGCGGTATGTTGGAAATACCAGGTGCCCTGGATGACAAGAGTGCTATCGAGGGCATGATGGCAAGCTATGAGGAAGAATTCGTCCTCTGGCTCAATGCTAACGGTGCCGACATGTTGAAAGACGAGAAGCGCTGGTCAACATACGGCGACACCCGTAAGATGAACGGTATCGGCGGTAACTGGCAGGGCACCGGCGGACGCTGGTTCCACATCAACAATGGCGGTAGCTCCATTATCACCGACGATGGTGATGAGATTGGCCATCGTTTGCAGGGTGGCATGGCTGCAGCAGCTGCTTCGCAGTACTATCCTGTGACTCCGAAGACTGCTGGTACATACATGTTCTCACTCGACATCGTGGGTCACTACATGGCAGGTACTGGTAAGAGCGCATGTCCTATAACAAATGTTGCCCCCAACTACACTTACGATAGCAATCGCGACTTCAAGGGCGTAACCATGTTTGCCGGAAAAGACATCATGGGGGGCGACGCTGATGCTAACGCAGGAATGAACAACGAGCAGGAAGGCCAGAAGATTGATTGCGGCATCATTTCCAACCCCAACCCCAAAAACAATGCAAAGCGCTTCGTCGTGTTCTACGAGGTGACGCAGGATGACGTGAATGACGGCACTCCCATCTATTTCGGTATCACCTACATCCCCGACCCAGAGCGTCAGGGTGGTAATCTGGGTAGCAACGTGAACATCGCCAACCCACAGATTATCTGCATCGGTGAGACACAGGATGAGGCCGACTACAAGAACGAGGTGGCTGCCATCATCACCCAGCAGGGTCCGCTGAAGGAACGTCTGGACTTGGCTAAGGAAGAGATGCTGCTGACCGCTGCAGACGACCGTCCTTGGGGACACACCGCCCTGCAGGAGGCTATCGATACCTATCAGCCCGTATATGACGAGTCACTGACCATTATTGACGAACAAGGCAACGTGCTCAATGAAACTTACATCCGTGCCCTACTCGAGGAAAAGAAGGCTGACGAATCAGCCCAGTTATATAGCGACATCCTGCTGTCTGCCGTTCAGGCCATGAACTCAGCACGCAATGCCTTCAAGAACGCCAACAACGCCATTGCTAACTACAGGACTGCTATTGCCAGTGCCGAGGCTGTGCTCAACGACCTGTTGAATGCAAGTGGAAACATGGGCGCACTGCAGAATGTCATCAGCCTGTCAAAGGTGAAGCTGAACGAGGTGCTCGCCACCACCACCGAGGAGACACGTGAGGCCGACGAGGCTACACTTGCTGAACAGCTGGAGGTACTCGCAGCTGCTGTGGAGACATTCAAGGCAAGCGTCAAACTCGAACCGTTCATCGACATCGACTTCTCCAGCACTTTCGAACAGGGCGAGGATGGCTATGTCATTAACGGCAACATGGGTCAGATGGTGTTCCCCGGCGACATTGCTAACGCCACTGACAACAGTGGTAACCCCAATGAAAAGGGAGTTGGTGAATTCAGCTATGCCCTGGGTATTGGTGAAGAACTTATCGATGTGCTCCGCGTTGGCTTAGGAGAGGCATACGTGCCTGTGGATACGGAGGCTTACAGTGACAAAGAAATTCTCCGTTTCAACTTCGACATGTGGTTCCTCCGCCTCACTGCCTGCAATGTTGTAATAGACCTGAGGAACGCTGATGACCAGCGCATTGCCGGATTCAAGCTGGACAAATACAGTAACATCGTTGAATATAACGACTTCAATAATGAAGCCAACGAGGGTCTTGACCTGGTAACATACGTAGTAGCCAATACTACTGGCGACGCAGGTTCTCACACCGACAGCAACAAGACTTCGTTCAGTCTGATGATTGACTATCAAAACAAGACTGCACTGGGCAATGCCGTGAGTCCCGTTGGAACTTGCACAGGTAAAGCTATTCCTTTGGCCACAACAACAGGAGACGGTACGGAAATCACTGATACCAAGGTTGCTAAATTCGTCATCGCTACTGTAGCAGGCAGCGGCATGGGTAAGTACGTAGGCCGTCGCAGCTGGTTCGACAACCTTAAGGCTTATCACTATCCCGCAAAAGCACGTGTTGTAGGTGATGTTGGTGGTGACGGTGTTGTCGATGTGGCAGACATCTCGGCAATCATCAGCACCATGGCTGGTTCTGACCAGTTTACCACAGAGGCAGCTGATGTCAATGGTGACGGTATTGTTGACGTGGCAGACATCTCAGCCGTCATCACCATCATGGCTGGTGGCAAGTAAATCCAGAATCCATTATATCAAAGTGAGGGTGTGTCAAAGCACCCTCATTTTTTTGATGCAACTTTCGCAAGTTCTGCGCAACCGATGCAGTAACCGAAACCCCAATAACTGCCCTAACGACTGCTTTTTTTGACATAGCACAAGAAAAATGGTTTCTTTTTTTGGTTGTCTCATATTTTTTTAGTTATTTTGCACTTTCAAAGCGAGAAATACCTTCTAACCTTACGAAAAGCAGAAATAACAACATATTAGCTAATAACAACAATGAAGAAATTCTTTATCTGTGTCTCTCTCGTTCTTGCGGGATTGACAACCTCCTGTATCGACAAGTACGAGGAGGTGGATGCTGACAGTAAGCCGTCGTGGCTTGGTGAAAGCATCTATGCGGAGCTGAAGAATCCTGCCAGCCATGGGCTTCTCACGGGCACCTTCACGAACTATCTACGCCTCATCGACGACTTAGGCTACGACGAGGTGCTGGCAAGGACAGGTTCGAAAACGGTGTTCCCTGCTAATGATGAAGCCTTCGACAGGTTCTTCAAGAGTAACGACTGGGGCGTTTCGAGCTATGGACAGTTGACGGAAGCGCAGAAGAAACTTTTGCTCTACAGTTCAATGCTTGACAATGCACTTCTGCTGAGCCTTCTTCCCAATGCCAGCAACGGCAACAGCGACGTGCTCAAAGGCCAGGCCTTAAAGCACGCCACTAACGTGAGCATCATTGACACGGTGCAGTTCATTACTGGTTCGGGCAACGAGGAAATACGGCCTTCGGGAATGCCCGCTAACAACAGCTACTGGCAGAAGTATTACGACAAGGGCATACACGTAGTGAGCGATGCCACCCGCCCCATGATGGTACACCTCACCCGTGAGTATATGCTGGCCAACGGTATCTCCACCAGCGGTGAAGAGAGCGACTTCGCCATCATCACCGGCGAACCTTACACAGAGGGAACGGCTTACGTGTTCAATGACCGCGTGATAAAGGGCGACATCACCTGCCAGAACGGATACATTCACCAGATGAAGGATGTCATCGTGCCACCAGGCAACATGACACAAGTGCTACAGCGCAAGGACAACACGCAGCTTTTCAGCCGCATACTCAACTATTTCGCCATGCCATACTATGACGAGTCGACCACCAAGAACTATAATGACTGGGCAAAGCTGAACAACAAGCCGCTGATAGACAGTATCTATCAAGTGCGCTACCTCAGCACCCGCTCACAGGACGGAAGCGCCCTCAACCGCGACCCCAATCGCCAGATTAAATCGTCGGACGTCATCTTAGGTTTCGACCCCGGATGGAACCAATATTACCCCGCCGTAGCCAATGCTGGACAGCGTGACATCAGCATCATGGACATGGCCACCATCTTCGTGCCAAACGACGAGGCCGTGAAGAAATATTTCCTGCCAGGCGGCAACGGAGCCTACCTCATCGACATCTATGGCAACTACAAGTTTGGTGAGAATACTGAGGCCCATTTGGCAGAGAACCTCGACTCGCTTCACTCGAAAAACCCACAGGTGCTCACCGCTTTCGCCAAGAACCTGATGCGTGCTACCTTCGCTGGCACTGTGCCCTCAAAGTTTGAGACCGTCACCAACGACGCCTCTGAGCTTCTCGGCGTGACAAAGGACAACATCGTGCGCACTGCCGACGGCAAATATGACATCACCATTGCGAACAATGGAGCCCTCTACGTGCTCAATGAGCTGATAGCTCCTGACGAATATCAGGCAGTGCTCGCCCCGGCCAGTGTCTATCCTGACATGCGTGTGATGAACTGGGCCATACAGGACCGGGCCTACTTAGGTGTGGACTTCAAATTCTACCTCCTGGCCATGCGCGCCAACTACGGTCTCTTCATCCCCGAAGACGGAGCTTTCGACCTCTACTACCTTGACCCCACGTCGCTGGGCCACTTAAACAACAACCAGGTGGGTACACTGCGCCCCGATGTGCTCCACTTTTACTACGACCCCACGTCGAAGGTACAGCCGCTGCTGAAGTGCGACCGCTACTACTACGACATGGAGACCGGCCAGGTCGATACCACGTCTAATGCACGCTCGGTGACCATTGCCAGTGTGAAGAGCCAGCTCATCGACATCCTGAACTACCATACCGTGGTAATGGGTGAGGGAGAGACAATGGGCAGTAACCATTACTACAAGACAAAGCATGGTGGCGAGATTTATTTCGAGCGCTATGCCGAAGGCGGCAAAGTGCTCTCCGGGGCCCAGATTGACGACCCTGATCATTTCCCGCCGGCAGTCATCAAGAACATCTACAACCAGAAGAATGGAGATTCCTTCCGTCTGAATCGCCTCATAGTGCCGCCGTTGAAAAGCGTCTATAGCTTCATCAGCGAGAACGAGCAGTTCTCCGATTTCCTTGAGATGTGCAACGGCTTCAGCGCCGAGCCCATGTTGGAGTGGGCCGGCATACCCAAGGTGAACCCGAAGAATGAAAACCTTCCCTCGCCGCAGGATGCCTACACCATCTTCACCCGCGATTATAAGCTCGGCTCGAAGAGCACCGCCGAAGCCTGCTTCGACTACAACGTGAAGATGTTCAACACCTACAACTACACCCTCTTTGCTCCCGATAATACCGCTATGCAGAAAGCCTTCAGCGAAGGACTGCCGCAGTGGATTGAGGTGCAGGACCTCTTCGAAGAGTGGGCTGAGGTGGATACCACCGAGATAAGTGCTGCTGACCTTGACCGTATGCATGAGGCCAAGGACATGGCCTACATGAAGATACGCGCCATGCGCGACTTCGTGCGCTATCACTTCATCACCGGCTCTGTCTATGCCGACAACAGTATCGAGGGCGGACGATACCAGACGCTCTCCAGCGATGCCACCGGCGTAGCCAAGGAGGTCATCCTCAGCGGAGGCAGCGGCACACTCACCGTCAAGGACTTGAAGAGCGGTCATGAGGTGAGCGTCAGTGCCAACGACGGTAGCAAGCTGGTCAACAAGATGGCCCGCGATTACTGGTTCAATGCTGAAAAGACGCGTGCTACAGCCATCGAGACATCGTCGTTCTGCTCCGTTCACCAGGTGTCGGAACCCCTCTACGGTACAAAGTCTGGACGTTTTGATGGCGACTGGGCCAGTCGCGCCGCCTTCGAGAAAGCCAGAAAGGCATACCAACAACTGAAAGCAAACAACGAATATTAAAGGGCGCATCACATCATGAATATCAAGAAAGCATTTACTACAGCCCTGTTATGTATTGCCGCGCAGTTAGCCGTGGCACAGGGCATACGTATATCGGGAACGCTCAGCGACGCCGATGGCCCGATTATGATGGGTAACGTCGTGGAGCGCGATGCCAACAACCGTATCGTATCGGCCACACAAACCGACTTCAACGGTAACTTCTCCATGCAGGTAAAGAGCACGAAGAACAAGCTCGTGTTTTCATACGTCGGCGACAAGGAAAAAGTCATCACCATTGGCAACCAAACGACGTTCAAGGTGAAGCTCGAACCCGCCAACACCCAGCTGAAAGAGGTGAAGGTGATGGGAAAGCGTACCAATAGCGGCGGTCTGACCATCCAGAAGAAAGAGATGACCGTGGCCTCGCAGACCATGAACATGGAGCAGGTGGAAGGTCTCGCCTTCACCTCGGCCGACGAGGCTCTACAGGGTGAAATAGCCGGTCTTGACATCGTGTCGAACTCGGGTAACCTCGGTGCAGGAACACAGATGCGACTCCGTGGTGTCACCACCCTGTCGGCAAATGCCAATCCCCTTATCGTCGTCGATGACAAAATCTTCGACAACCCCGACGAGGACTTCGACTTCCTCAATGCCGACGAGGAGCAGTACTCTTCGTTGCTCTCTGTGAATGTAGAGGACATCGCCAGTATCGAGGTGCTGAAGGATGCCGCGGCCACAGCCGTCTGGGGTTCTCGAGGCTCAAACGGTGTCATCAAGATTACTACTAAGCGAGGCTCACGGGGAAAACCGAAGGTGAACTTCTCCTACAAGTTCACAGGCACCTGGCAGCCTGAGGGCTACAAGCTACTCAACGGTGACGACTACACTATGTTGATGAAGGAGGAATTCTATAATCCCACGCAGCGCAGTGACCGCACCACGAGCATTGCCGAAATCAACTACGACAAGTCGTGGGCTGAGTATGAGAACTGGAACAACAACACCGACTGGGTGGATGCCGTGAAGCAGTTTGGAGCCATGCACGACTTCAACATCAACCTCACCGGTGGCGGACAGAAGGCCACCTTCCGCATCTCTGCCGGCTACAAGCACCAGACAGGTTCCATCATCAAGCAGAAGTTCCAGCAGTTTACCACGCGCATGGCTCTCGACTACAATGTGTCGGACCGCATACGCTTCATCACCAACTTCGCCCTCACCTACACTAATAATAACAAGAATAACGAGGCCAAGGGCTCCATTTTGGGTATTGCCCAGAACATTGCGCCCAACATGGCTATCTATCGCCAGGATGCTAACGGCAATGACACAGGCGAGTACTACCTGATGAATCCGTCGGCCCCTAACCGCAACATATCGCCATACGACGGTGATTACTCCAGCTATGACCTCTCGTCGATTCGCAATCTGGGCAACCCCGTGGCCATTGCCCATGAGGCTTGGGTCAAAGACCAGACCTACCGTTTAACCCCCGACTTCACCATCAAGTATGAAATCTTGGGAACTGATGCAGAGAAGAGTCGCCTGACCTTCAACGGACGTGTGGATTTTGACATCTTCGCAGAGAGCAAGCCCACCTACTGGCCGGCATCGCTCTCCACTGACACCTGGACCAGTACCAATTACAACTCCACTACTAATTATGAGTACAACAACATGAAGATTGGCGGGCGCACTGAGTTAGTGTTCACACCCTATTTCAGGAACCGCGACTGGACAGCCACCATGCTGCTGCGCTATGAGTTGTCAACATCAAAGAACAACCGTCAGGAGACCAACATGAGCCATTTGCCCAACGACATTACATCACCTACGGTGGACGCCTACGTGAGCAAAAACCCCAGCAGCGGATCGGGTGAAAGCAGGTCGCAGAACGTGCTCTACAACGGTCACGCCTCCTACCTTGACGGACGCTATTCATTAGGTTTCTCGCTCCGCGCCGACGGTGACTCGAAGTTCGGTCCGAAAAATAAGTGGGCTTACTTCCCCGGCGTGTCGGCTCGATGGAATGTCATAGACGAGCCATTCATGAAATGGGCGAAGGCGAAGGTCGTATCTATGCTCGGCGTGCGTGCATCATGGGGTGTCAACGGCAAGGCACCGGACAAGGACTACCTTTTTTATAATATGTACAACACCTCGGCTGGCAACTATGGCAAGGGTAACGACCGCGCCAACTATGCCACACTCGACGGTCTGAAACTTGACGACCTGCGTTGGGAGAAGACCAATAGCTATAACATCGGCGCAAACTTAGGATTGTGGGATGACAAGATCGAGGTGGACTTTGACTACTATTACAAAGACACCAAAGATCTGCTGATGGAGAAGGTGAACATCCCCTCGTTCACAGGCTACTCGCAGATAGCCTACTCCAATGTGGGCCGCATGACCAACGAGGGATGGGAGTTGAACTTCACTGCTAAGAAATTCGTGAAGTGGGGCAAGTTCTCCGCCGACTTCAGTGCCAACATCGCCCAGAATACCAACCTGCTGAAGGAGATGGATGAAAGCGTGCTACAGAGTATCAACGGCACCACATGGGATGCCACCATACGAGGCACCAGCACCAGCCCCAGCGGCTACCCCATCCGTGTGCAGCTGAACAACTCGCTCGGCTCCATCTACGGTTTCCGTTACGAGGGGGTTTATAACATGACCTACGACTATCTGCAGAACTACCGCACGGAGAACGGCCTTAGCGCTAAAGCATACGAGGAGTGGATCAACGGAATCCTGCATGGTACACTGCCCGATGAGTGGTACACGCAGCACCACCTCACCAAGCAGCCCTACACGGCTCCCGTGGCAGTGGGCAGTGACGGCAAAGTGCTCATGGACAACACTACGGGAGAGCCGCAGCGCATGGTCTATGACTATAGTGACGGCTCCGCACGCTACCAATTCCAAGGTGGTGACGCCAAATATGCTGACGTCAACCACGACGGACAAATCAACGCCCTCGATGTGGTCTATTTGGGCAACTCGCTGCCGAAAGTCAACGGTGGTTTCAACCTCACCCTGCGCTACGGGCCTTGGAGCCTGAAGGCACGCTTCATGTACCGCTTTGGCAACAAGGTGGTCAACTTGGCACGCATGAACTTAGAGAACATGTACGGCACGAACAACCAAAGCGCAACGGTGAACTACCGTTGGCGCAAGGACGGTGACGTGACACCCATGCCGCGTGCCATGTATAACGCCGGATGGAACTTCCAGTCGAGCGACCGATACGTGGAGGACGGCGGCTTCGTGCGTTTCCAGAATCTGCAGATATCCTACAACTTCGACCGCAAGATGGTGAAGAAGTGGGGACTGAGCAACCTACAGGCCTATGCTTCTATCAATAACCTCTATGTTTGGACAAGGTATAGCGGCACTGATCCCGAAGTGTCTGCACGCGGCTATTCGCCCGCTTTCGACACCGCCCGCACACCGCGTTCGAAACAGTTCACGCTGACGCTTAACGTGGGATTCTAAAACAATAAACGTTAAACAGTAAACACTATTGAAATGGAAAAGAAATCTATGATAAAAAGGTTTGGCCAACGAATAACGGTTATTGGTTATTGGTTAATGGTTATTGGCCTCACTTCCTGCCTCGATACCATCATCCTGCCGGAGGACAAGACTGTTGATGAGGACTTCTGGAAGACGAAGGGCGACGTGTCGTCGATGGTGAACGCTGCCTACGCTGCCATGACCGCCGAGGACGTGATGACACGCCTCGTTGTGTGGAGCGGTTTCCGTAGCGATGAGCTGGTGCAGACCTCAACACCCACAGGAACCATTCCCGACGCTTTGGAAGAGATGGGAGCCGTCAACATGCAGACCACCAACACGTTTGCACAATGGGGTTCCATCTACAATGTCATCAACCGCTGCAACATCGTGCTCGACAGAGCCGAGGCCGTCATGCTCGAAGACCCCAACTACACACAGTCGGACTACGAGAGTGACCGTTGCCAGATGCTGGCCCTGCGCTCGCTCTGTTACTTCTACCTCGTACGTAACTACCGCGACGTGCCCTACATCACCGAGGCCTATATGAACAGTAGCCAGAACACCCAGGTGCCTCAGTCAGCGCCGGCATATATCATCGACCAGCTCATTGAGACCCTCGAGGAAGTGGCTGCCAATGGCAACTGTCTGCGCTCTAACAGCTTCACCGTCAACGAGTGGCGCCGTGTGGGATGGTTCACACGCGATGGTGTAATGTCGCTCTTAGCCGACATCTACCTCTGGCGTGCATCGGTCATGCATAGTGCAAGCGACTACCAGAAGTGCATCAGTTATTGCGACCGAATTATTGAGTCAAAGCGCGAGCAGCACGTCCGGGGACGCAACGAGGTGGAGCTGAAGGCATACCCGCTGGCCGACGGCAACGAGTCATACTATGACATCTTCTCGGCCCAGAATGCCGAGGAGAGCATCTTTGAGCTGCAGTCAACGGCAAACAGCGGACTCTGCAAGTATTATTTCAAGTGCGGCACCAATACCTCGACGGAAGGATTCCTCAAGGCATCCAACATCTTCCTCACGGCTCTGAGTACCCAGACATCACTCGTCACCAGCAGCCAGAGCGTGTTTGCCCAGCAGGATCTGCGTTACTACAATGCCGTTTACAAGCCAAAGAGCACAAGCGACGACTATACTCATGTGCGCAAGATGGTTGCTCAGTCGGGTATCTCCACCAGGCCTTCCAGTAACGACTTGGAAAACCGCTCCGAAAGCCGTACATTTGATGGCTTTAACCAGAACTACATTGTCTATCGTCTTACCGATGCCATGCTGATGAAGGCCGAGGCAGAGGTGCAGCTGATGCGCGACATGCCGGTCGATGCCGACGGCAAAGCCATTGCCGACGAGGCTGTCACGGTTTGGAATGACTCGTTGCGTCAGGAAGTGTTTGAACTTGTGGAAGCTGTCAACACGCGAAGCATTAACCCGGCAGACCTGAATTCTGCGGGTCTGAAATACACCACCTACAGTGGTTTCGGACGTCAACAGATGGAGACTTTCGTGATGCGCGAGCGCCTTCGTGAGCTCTGCTTTGAGGGCAAGCGCTGGTACGACCTGCTGCGCTACAACTACCGCCACGTAGAAGGCGTTCAGTACAACGCCATTCTGGCTGACATCGCCGGCGAAGATGGAGCAGGACTCTCACCCATCTATGGCGAGATGCTCATGCTTGCCACACGAAGCCGAGGCACTGACGCAACAGCTATAAGGGCCAAGATGCAGAACGAGGCATCCCTCTACCTGCCAATACCCAATAGCGACATCAACGTATGCCCGCTGCTCAAGCAAAACCCGGCATACAAGGAGAGCAGCATTTACGAGAAAAGCTACTAAATTCTATAGTTAATAGTTTATAGTTAATAGATAATA
>ERZ809472.88-NODE-88-length-25358-cov-7.537011_pt1 | contig 25358 bp, 27 predicted proteins | sample MGYA00521274_ERZ809472 | MGnify/ENA primary metagenome ERZ809472 (study PRJEB31581, sample SAMEA3312791) | metagenome | study: EMG produced TPA metagenomics assembly of the PRJEB8939 data set (Metagenomic analyses of Rumen microbiomes reveals... | reverse complement strand
TCTACACTCTTTCCCTACACGACGCTCTTCCGATCTGCTAGTAAGAGATTTCTTTAATAATATTATCTTTCAAGAATTTTAGCAAATTTGTTTTGAAAACCCCTTGACATTTGATTTTATAGGAGTATAGTTATAGTGTCTCTCAATGCCGGTTTATACTGGGTTGTCGGAACTGCATATGATTCTTTAAATGATAATTTTAAGGTTCCGAGTTGAAATACTTCTAAAAGCAGGGCTTTTAGGGTTAAAGACAGCGGTTACTCCTTATTTGTAAATTGGAGTTTGATGTGTTATTATAACCTAAGTTTATCAATAATACAGTCAATTTACATGAAAGGAGCTGTGTAATCCTATGACACGCCAATCTAATACCCCTGCTACCGGCTATGCACATTATAGTCGTGCAGCTATATTTCGACAGTTAGGTCTTACAATTACTGAGACCAATACAGAACCGGAAAAGAAACCGGAAGAACCAGAAATCCCCCTGTTTGATGAAGTCGTGAAGGAACCCGAGGAAATCATTCAGGAAACGGAAACTCCGACTGTTGAGGAACCAGTAATTGAAGAAGCGCAGGAACAACCAACGCAGGAAGAAGAGGTTGTTTCAGAGGAAGTAGTTGAAACTCCGGAAGAGGTCAAAACGTCCCTGGATGTTCTCGAACTTCGCAAAACACACGCGAAAGCGCTAGAGAGCAACGGAATTGCCTCAGTTGAAGATCTTGCTGCTTATTTAGAATCAGGGAAATCCCTTGCTGACTTGTCGAATATTAGTGCGGCTGCCGTTAAATCGATTGAAGAAAAGTTCGAAAAATGGCAGAAAGAGCAAAATCCGACGACATAGACCCTGAAAAGTGTGTAAGCTACGCTACACGTTTACTGGGTACAAGGCAAACACCTTTTTACACCTCACAAGCGTTATACGCAACTAAAACAGCTACATTAGCTAAACAGCTGTTTTTATCCCGACAAGACTCCGACTACATCTGCAGAATTCACGGAGATGAAATCCATCAGCGTGCCCAAGTAATTTGGGCCGCTGCTCTTTTATCACAGGTATGCCAGTCTAATGACGTTACTTACGATGACATCTGTGATATTGCAAATCCTGAAGTTGCAGGATACCTGCAATGGGTTCTTCCCGACAGAACCATCTCTTTGTTAGAGGGAACAGCTAACATTCTCTCACAATTAGGTCAACGGAACACTTATGCAACCTGTGGGCCTATCTTCGTTGTACTCGCCAGAGCTCTTGTAGCTTGTGAAAGCATTGGCGAAGGACGTATGCTCAAGTCAATTCCAAAGCAGTCTTCAGCTGCATTTGCTGTACGATTGTGGAATATACACAACACGTTAGAACAGCTTTGGAGAGCCCAAGTTCAAGACTGGTCTCCTTACGTTCATGACTGGATGGAGGCCGGGCTGAAAATCACAGATAAATGGGAAGAAAACGCCATTTACCCTGATGTTAGATTCCGCTGTGGAGAAACAAGACATTGTGTTGACTGGCGACTTAGTACAGAAGTCCCCGAAAAGAACAAAGAGTATAAAGAGTTTATTGAACTGTAATTTGTACTATTAGGGTAAAGTATCTAAAATGAAGGTTCAAGTAAATTCTTAAACGTTTATTTTAGATACTGACTATGTATAGACCTAAAATAGCAGCCTTAGGAGGCGTAGGCGCAGACAAATCATTTGAACAGACAGTAGCAGATTTAGCTCACGATTTTCTAAACGACAAGGCTCCTACCTTGATGAAAAGCGAGCTTGGTTTCCAACTCTTGGATAAATCTGATGACGATACAAAGGGCGTAGGCGTATGTGTGTTTAAGCCAAACGACATACTGATGTTTGCGCCTGTTTTCTTTCTCAACGGCGAAATCAAAGGGCACGAGCTTCTTTACCTTCCGGAACAGGATCTGTTTATCCCGTTGAAGGAATCGTGGATTAACGAAATCCTTGGTAAGAAACCTTCTATGATCGGAGACCCCGTTGATAAAGGTTATCAGAGCCGCAACGGAGCTGGTCATCCTGACATGCGTATCTTTAGAACTCCTCCAAAGTTCGCTTCATGGATTAGCCCGCTTATTCCACAGATTAAGAAATACATGGAACAAGCTGGGACTAATTTCAATAAAACAGCGTCCTTGATGATTGATAGTTCTAAGCAGGTTATTGACGCTACCAGCTTGAAGAGATTCCTTAAATACGCTTCTCCCAAAGGTCTTATGAAGCTTAGTAAACTGATTAATAAATCATTGCTTACTAAGAGAGCTTTTGCTGACCTTTATCCTGGAGTTAATCTGAACTCCATGGCTACAGAAAAGCAAGCTAAGGCGCGTTCTCGCTACCTAATGAGAAATGAGCCAACTCCTGGTTGGGGTGATGATTTCTTCAAGAAAGGCAGTGACAACGGCTTCGTACAGATCATTAGCTATTCCACTACAATTACTACTGGAACTGATTTTGACCTTACTGAGAAAGAAAAGGAAAAGCTCCTCAGAGACCAGTACATCGTAATTGATAGCCGACCTGATGCTGACATCTCTGTAATCGAACAGAAGGGGTTGTCTTTTACGAATCCTACTGATACTGGTATCTATGACGTCTTGATGGCTGATGGTTCCTATAAAGACATGGCTATTGTCAGAGTATTTCCAGTTGATAAAGGAACATTCTTCCATGAAGATGGAGATTGTGAATACCTCGTCTGTGAACTAGGCGGTCATAAAGGAACTTATCATTGCAACAAGGAAATCTTCGCCAGAAAGAAGTATAACGACGATAAGTTTGAATCCTGGTATAAGAGCCTTCCAGCAGCGGACAGCATGTCTGTATTGCAGAGTTCTGGTACGATGAACTTCTTGAACAGAGAAGGAACTTGCTACGGTAATGTTAGCCCCTATGGAGTTACCCGTATTGGCGATATTATCCGTATGGACGGTGTAGAAATCGGAAACAAGCTTACTAAGACCCTAAAGAAGATGGGCGGTAAACTCTACGTCCCTGATGACTGTAAGCTGGTTGTTGCTGATTACAGTACCAGTACTTCTCATAAGTTTGGCACTCCTGAAATCGTTGAACGAGCAGAGCAGAATACTCATGAAAACCTTAAACTGGCGGTAGCTAACGACTGGTGCAAGATTAACGATACCACGTATCCAACCAAGTTTGCTGGCTTCTGCGCTCTGATTAAGGATTATCACCTTCGAGAGAAGGACGCTAAGGCGTTGTTTAAGCAAGCAGAATCTAACGCTGGTGAACGCTATACAACCACTGTAAGAATCAAGAAGGCTGATTCCTTGCTGGACGAGACCCTGCTTAGAGATGGCTCTAACATGTACTTCCCAGAGCCTATCGAAAGCCCTATCTCTATCTTGAACTCCAAGCTCCCTGCTGGTCCATCTGATTCAAGAGAAATTCAGTCTGAGAATAGCTACTACATGCAGAATGAGAACCCATACAATAATGAGTATGAGTCCTTCCCTGCTAATGAAATGCAGCAGATTCAGCAAGCGTTGCAAGAAGGTCAAGATGAAGTCTTTAACCTGTCCGTACTGAAACAGTTCTTGAATGATGGCGACTTGAGCTCTGAAATTGACCACGAGATTCCTGAACTCATTAGAGGTATGAATCACGCTGGTCAGATGCTGTTTAGATACTACTGGAAGGGCGATAAGTTCAAGGAACTATATGGTCCTCAAGAAATGCCGGAACTGGAATCCAGCTTACGTAAGGTGTTTGAACTGCTTGGCGACGTTATCCTGTTGCTGAAACACAAGCTGAAGAAAGATGATACCTACGGCGAGTTGACCAAGATTAATCTGGAAGACCTGGACAACTAAGAAGTTCTGATAGTTAAAAAAAGCCCCACTCACACTGGGGCTAATTTTTTTACTTTCCAAAGAAGAAAGTAATCAATTTATCCACCCGGGTCATCTTTCCCGGACGAACACCGCCATAGCGGCGTTCAATATTGATGAGGTAGTCATTGACATCCCTCTCTTGATGTGCATAGTTAAATGCAGCGTCAATGTTGCCAACATTTATTGCTTCTTTCTCCAATTTAAGAAGCAGGTCTTGTTTGGCAGATAACTTTTTATAGTTAGCACGATCCAGTGCCAACTGGATTCTCTTAAACATAGATATCCCCTTCTGGAGCATAGCCCCGTTAAAGTAATAAATTCTAGCGTTTCCGCACTAGGTTATATGCCTAGTAATTTTTAATTATTAAGGACCTCTGATAGATAAAAAAAGCTCCCCTTTTCAGAAGAGCCTTTTCTTCACTACAGATAAAAGTGTAAGTACGTCAATGAAGCACTCATAAAGAGTGAGAACCCCGCGCCAGAAAAGGTTAACAAAACCATAGCAGTGTCCAGAAGCCCTGTTTTCCAATCCAGAATCTCCCGATCCCGGATATCAGAGTATACCAGCTTGGCAACGGAGTAAGCTCCATAGCACAAGAATCCGGTCATAACAAGGAGCAAAGCGAAACAAATTTCAGCCATAATAAGGTAGTACATAATGTATCTCCTTTATTTAAGGGTCAATAATCAGTGAATCCACGTCGGTTCACATTACGTTATATGCCCCATAAATCCCCAAAATTAAGCAATAAAAAAGACTCCCATTTCTGAGAGTCTTTTCTGCTGTTATCAGCGGATTGAAACTAAAGTCTTATGTTACGGAGTTCCAGGTGTATCTTCAGGTTCAGTCTCTTCAGCTTCTCTAGCCGCCAATGCAGCTGCAATTGCCGATTCAACTTCTGCCTTAGTTCCTATTGCAATACGGCCGGTCTCGGGGTCAGAGTCAGCTGCTAGCTGTGCAATCATACGCTTTCTTACAGCGTAGGTCTTGAACAATCTGATGTCCTTGAGCATCGGTTTAGTTTCTTCAGTCAACGGATGGAGTCTGTAGCCTCCCTGTCCCAGATAGGGCAGGAAAAGACTCTTATCCGTCAGATTAGCTACGTAAGTGCGAACAGGGGTATAGTGGAAAATCCGTCTGAGTTTCAGAGTAGAATTATCAACTATAATCGCCATGGTTCACCTCAGTTTTTGGTAAAGTTAATGCTAATCGGTTTACCGTCGTTGCTAATGCCATCCATGTTGAAGTCAGCACAAGCGATAGCAGAGATGTTAGCAATGCATCCGCCACGGGTTTCGTACATGTACCAAGAAATCTTGGTAGCTTCGTTTTCGACGTACATAGTAACCGGGTTCATAATGTAGTTACGACCCAAGAACTTCGGTTCCGCAAACATGTAGACACGACCGTTTGGAACGAGTTCGCTCTTCATGGTAACGGTCCACTTCTTGCCCATCATGTCACGGGTAAGTTTGCCTTCCGTAATGAGTTCCTGAGAGTACGGACCACCCATCTGCTCATGGCCCCATTTAAAGACTTCATAAGCAGTGTATTCGTTCATGAGCAAACGATCCGGATGGAATCTGGAACGGCTCTGGAACATGATACGAAGGCTGTCAACATAGTTTTCACGAGTGAATCCACCACCATAGGTGAACCACAGAGTCGGAAGACCCAGTTCAGCGTGCTGCTTAGGCAAGCACAGAGCGTTGTTAACAGCCCACAAGAAACGACGGTCAACTTCCCACTGCATCCACTTCGTTTGTTTATCACAGACAATCTGACGAATGTCCATATCCCACATACGAAGCTCGTCAATATCCTTGACATACTTGTTGGTGATGATCTTGTTAAAGAAGACCGGGATACGCTTGCCTTCCAGAATAACCGTGTTGGGGTTGGTGCCGTACTGTACCGTAATGGCTCCAGTGGCTTCGGGTTCAACTTCAACGATCTTATACGGTTTAAGGGAGGTCAGCGTGCGGTCACAATCTTCAGCAGAGATTTGTTCCGGAGGAAGGATTTCATCCGTAATCGCATCTTCCATCATCATGGTGCGAATGTAGGATTCAGCTGATTCCTTAGCCTGCTTGTACAGATAAGGATCCGCGCCCCGGACATTAGCGTCAATCCATTCGGCATTCTTAGCGCGAATTTGTGCACGTGTGTGTTCCATATTTGTAATCCTTAAATTGTTAATGAAAAGTTATATAGTAAGCAGTGTAGCCCTGTTGAGGCTACACTAGTTAAATCACGCAGGATCTTCTTCAGACCAGACGCCTGCGGCCGGAGTCGTGAAGTCAACCTGATAAACCTTACCTTCCGTTCCATTGGCAACGGTAACGTCTTCCAGATCAGCCAGCTTAATGCCAACTTTCTGAATGGAATCAGCAGTCAGAGCCGGTTTATGACAAGCCCAGAAAGTGATGATCCATGTTCCGTTTTCATTCTGAACCGGCAAACGAGAAACAACGCCACAAACGTTGTTCTTGTAGTAATCGCCCGGCATCAGGAAGCCACCAATAGCCTTCTGAGTGGCAGTGCCATAGTCCGTTTCATCCTGAGCTTCACCATCAGCTTCAAGGACTTCGGCCGGGTAGGATTTAACCGTCTTGGTCGGAGAGGTCAGAGGCATGTCGTATTTGTAGGTAACAGTGTTTCCACTGCCATCAACACGGGCAAATTCCGAAGAGCCAAGTTCCAAGCCACAAGCTCCAGGGAACGTGGTGTAAGCGGAGAACGGTTCATGGAAGGTAATAGCGGAAGCTACACCGTCAGCGTCAAAGGTTACAGCGCTGGCATTGGAACAAACGCCGCTTTCATATCCGTCACGGTTATACGGCTGACGATAACCGTTGAAGTTACCATAAGAGTTCATACTGACAGACGTGATGTCCAAACCGTTCATAGTGACCGGGTTGTTGATAACGTCTTCGGTATCCTGCTTGGAATACAGGAACTGGGCCATACTGGTTTTAGTCAGACCACGAACAAGCTTACCGGCTTCGTTACGGTGCATAACGGTACCCGGAACTGCGTCTTCAACGGTCTCATCCAGAGGAGCCCAGAAATTCATAAACGACACAAGGTCATATCCCTGAATCGGTTCAAGGATGTGAGCCGTGTTGTGATCATAGTTATATGAAGATGCCATTTCAAGTTATCCTTATAATAGAGTTAATAATACTTACCGAATCATTCTCCCCACCAGGCGGCATCCGCTTTGGCGCGAACTTCAGCGCTGTTGCCAAATCGCCAAGGCGAACTGGACTGCTGCTGTTCCGGCTGCTTTACAGGAGAACCAAAATCATAGTTTGTCGCATTGCGACGAGGCATAGCCACTTCAGCCATCTTCTTAAGAAACTTCAGACACGTTACCGGATCTTCCAGTTTCTTGGTGGCTTCTGCACGAGCTTCCTTGGAAATGAATTCGCTGTCAATAAGCGCATCAATTGTAGAAGGAATCAATGCTCGCATATCAGCGGCTTCTTTAGCCTGCATCCGACGCAGTTCAGCTGCCTTCTGCAACCCGGCATGACCGTGTTCAAGAAGCAAATAAAGCTGCTGTTCGGGAGAGATAGCATTAACGTTCATTGTGAATTCCTTTAAAACTTATTTGTGGGGAAAAATTTCACTCAAATACTTGTGGGAGATACTCCGCATCTTAGCCGCTTTTTCCGTGGTAGCCGGAGTGTACTTGTAATTACCCGCCTTGCGATACTGCATGACAGCCTGAGCAATCTTGCAAAGATCAGGATCAGCGCTGGCTTCTTGGCTGGCAGCTTCCAGAGCTTCCGGTGTAATACCCTGTTCATCCATAGCAGCAGCAAGTTCATTCAAGGCTTCATCAGACGATGGCTCTTCATCAGCCGGGGCTTCTTCAGGAGCTTCATCTTCACTGAGAATGGCTTCCAGAGCGGAAGGATCTTCAGCAGCAGCTTCGCTGTCAGAAATTGCCTGAGCCAGTTCTTCATCACTGGCGGATTCCAGCATAGCCTGTTCTTCCGGAGTCAGAGATTCAAAAGCAGCCTGATCTTCTTCAGCCTGTTTCTGCAGAGCCAAGTAATAAAGCTGCTGCGGAGAAGCCTGCTTGTAAAGATCTTCAGCCGTCATGGTGTAGTTGGCTTTCTTGCACTTACCGCCACAGCCTTCTTTTTCTTCTCCGTCATCTTCAGTTTCTTCCTTGGATTTCGGAGTGTCTTCCGTAACTTCAACAGGATTATCAGCCGGTGCCAAAATAGCTTCAAGTTCTTCTTCGGTAATGTCGCCTTCAGCAACTTTCTGCATCAGGACGTCAAGATTAGCTGAAGCCTGTTTGAGCTGAGAGTCATCAAGAGAAACTAGCGTTCTCTGAATCTCTGGTTCCTGGCGAAAAAAGCTGTCTTTTTCAAGAGCAACGTCTTCAGGAGTTACATCCGCCGGAACGCCAGAAGCAGCTTCTGCATCCATCTGATCAGCAACGCCAGCAAGAGCGTCCAGTTCTTCAGGAGACAAGGATTCCAGAGAAGCAAGCAATTCAGGGTTTTCCTGAACCAAGGCTTCCAGAGCCGCAACTTCGTCAACTTCTGCCGGAGAAGCGCCTTCATCCATAGCCTTCTTGGTAAAGGTTCCAACCGGATACTGACAAACGTTATTCACAGCGGCAGCAGCTTGTTTAACAACCTGGTTGTATTGCTGGCTTGCATAAACAAGAGCTTGAGCGCACTTTTCAAAAACGTCAATGTTTTCTTCCAGAGTGCAGTTAGCTGCAGAGTATTTTTCCTGTCCGGCTTCGGCAGGCATAGAGGTTCCCGGATCATCAGCACGGTCAGTATATTCACCCTTTGCGCTCTGTTCCGGACTTCCTGCTGTAGAAAGCGTATAAGAGGAGAATGAATTCTCCTGTTCGTGATCCTCTGACATACTAGCTCTAGGCTGATCTTCAGCATTCGGCGGAACTGTCTCAATATTTTTAATATCCTTAGAATACTGAGAATATTGAGAGCCAGTCTGTGGATCCAGCGTACCGTCGCCAGACGGATCGTCAGGCATTGAGGTATTGGCTCCATCCGCAGCTGCTTTGATCGCTTCAAGTTGAGCAATCAGGTCACTATAATTTCTAGTTTTCATAGTTATACCTTCAATATCATTTATAAACAGTTAATATGGTCGCCTCTCGAGCCATATCCCACAAATGTAATTTATTTGCTTCTGGTAGACAAATTAGCGATAAGTCTTAGCACGAATCTTACCCATCTGTTCATTCTCCCATGACAACTGAGCTTGGTTATTATCCGGTTTCATATTGTTTCGCATCTGTGTAGTTTTCTTATTCAACTTACGGTCTTTTGCAAGATCTCCGACCATATTATCTGGATCAATATAAAGCCCGTTATAGTCGTAGTCTCGTTCTTTCTGCGCTGCGAGAGCTGCCCATAACATATGGGTTCTATCCGCAAGTTCTTCTTTAGAATCAGCAATACCTTTAGAAACGCCACTGAGTTGTTTTGCCAAAATCCCAGCTAGAAGAATACCGGCAATTCCTTGTAATACAGGAAAGCCACCTTCACCTGTACCTGTTACGGCTGTAGACCCGGGGGCCGGAGTATGAGCAGACTCTTTTTCCATTTTGGGTTTAATCTTCCCAGAAGCTACATCTTTTAACAACTTGGCCGATTCTTCATAAATCTTCTTAGCTTCCTCACTGTAATCTTTTCGTTGCTCAGATTTACCAAGAAGACTATCTACCCACTCTGCTAAAGCATTTCCACCTTTCCATCCAACCCCAAGAGCCCCTACAGCTCCGGGGAAAAACCACAATGGCCATAAGGAAGGTCTTTGAGCTAACTTACCTTTAATGTGGTCCCATGTAGAATCTGTAGGGTCTAACTGAGTATAGTTTCCAACCTCGTTACCTCTGAAAGTATGCCTACCACCACCAGTAAAAAATACAGATAAAGAATTGTCTGCCGCTGCGCCCAGATTTTCACCTGCTGCCTGCATAGCTTTCTGATCTCTAACCGCGTCTACCGTATCCTTGATATTCTTTGAAGCCCTTTCCACACTATTAGCGGTTCGTGCCATAGGTATAGCAACAGGGGCCGCTGAAAGAGCTACTTTACCTGTACCTTTCGCCGCTTGATCACTTCCCCAATCAAAAACAGACTCCAACCATTTAGAAACCCAACTACTCTGTTTTACAAACTGACTGTATTGCTTAACTTTATAACTAGCCTCTTTTAGCTCTGGTGGGAAATAACTATTATCAATAGCAATACGATTAGCGTTGTAGGCGTTATGCAAACCCTTAGAAGGTTGCATTGCAATAGGTCTTCGGCGCTCTTTCAATCTCTTTAAAAATGCTTTAGCGCTACCCCACGTAATGCCCGCGCCCAAGGATAACGTACCAATCCCAAGCAGGATATTTAAAAGAGAATTGGTATTCTGCCAATCTATATTACTAAACGTTGTATTCGGCTGTTCCGTGGACATTAGATTCTTTCGGTAATTCCAAGTATTGTTGAGCCCAAGTTAGCCATACAAGAACTTGATCATCTTTATTCCATTTGGTTTCCTCTGAAATCTGGACATACCAACCAGAATAAATACGGTCTTTAATGGCTCGAAGAAGTCTTTCTTCTTCTGGGTTTGATAAATTAAATAAATGACAGTTAAATTCAATGATTTTGGATAATCCCCCTAAATCGCCTTCGGTGATTATGGGATATTCAAATATTGAACGGACAGGTACATAAGAAAATGTAGGCGTCCAAAATAGTGGATGATCATCTTTCCGACTTAGTAAATCTTTATGCGGGGTTGTATTTTCTATAGACGCCCACTTACTCTCGTCAAAAGTATCTGGATTTAGCAGCACGATTCTTCTCCTTCTCCGCCTCAGCAATTTGATTTAATAAAATACGGGCGCGTCTTCTTAGTTTTGCCGCCTCTCTAAGATATTGATCTCCCTCCTCAGTATCCTTTAAGAATTCCGTATACTCCGAATAAGGTCCGTTATTATCCGGATTATATGCTTTAGGCAATAGTAACTCTGAGATAGCTCGGCTGATTCTATACCCGTATGTATTGTCAATATCATTAGCCACAGGATTTGCATTATGCCCTGTTGTTTTAAGAGCTTTCCAAGCTACGCTCCCTACACTGGCTTGCTTTATATAACGATAGGTTGAATAAAGATCACTCATCTGGCAATATAATGTTATGTTTCATACCGTCTCTGAATTCTTGAAGCCTGTCCGCCGAAACCTTAGGATCAAGCGGGTCTCCCTGCTGTTTAGCTTCACGGAAGACAGCCATCCCAATTTCCTGCATCTTCTTCATTTCCTCATAGGCGGCTTTTTCTGCTGTATTAAGGAAGGGTTCCCGTTCTTCGTAGTATTGACAACCCTGTGTAATGTGAAGTATTCTGTCTCGCCATTCAGATAACGGCAGCCGCTGTTCATGCTTGTCTGTGTCATCATACTTTTCGTTGTAGTTGACCAACCTAACTGTTCCGTCAACGGCTTGGACTTCAACGTCCTTGTATCTGTAAATCTTTCCTTCTTTTCTCATAGCGCCTCCAAAATCCGCTGATAACAGCGAGAATTAATACATGTATTCTTTAGGTCTTCCCTTCTCGTCCAGAACCACAATCTTGATGTAATCCGCATTGAGGGATTTCTTAAGAGAGTTGCGGTCTTCAGGGGACATACGCACAATAGCGTCTTTAGCTCCTTGAAGTGATTGACTAACCCCTGCTTGCCCCGAGGCACGTTTTCGTGCAGCACAGGAAGAGCACCCTGTATGACTGGAACTAAGCTTTGCATTAGCCGACTGCAGCTTGATAGCCAGATTCTTGAATACAGGAAACTTTGTCCAAAGCGAAGTATTCCTGATTAGCTGTAATAGCCGGTTGTCGTCTAATCTAACTACAGTCCCCATCACTCCTCCGGAACGTAATAATCATCCTGCTGAAGAAGCTGATTGTAGACGTGCATGTTCTTGTACAAGTCGTCTACATCCTCTTGAACTTTGTTAATAAAGTCATAAGCCACTTCAGCATTGGGAAGAAACAAGTCAACGTAATTCAGACGATACCATTTGGGCCACTTACCTTCAGAGGGAGCGTCTTCAGGACACTCTTTCATATCCAGCACATTGCAGACATGATTAAAGTGGTCTTCAACGTCGCCACCCGGCAGATATGCAAAGATCTTGGAACTCAAACCAGAATTAGGCTGAGTTTCACATTCAATGCGGACTCTGAATCCTACTGAATGATCACATCTATAAGGAGCAACTGCTTTTTTAAGTTTAAATGCCCACATAAGTTGTCTGTTGTAAAATTACGCTGTAAACTAACGGTTACAAGTTTAACGTAAGATGAGTACACTGACAAATTACTATAACCGCACTGTTGACGTCTCAATCTTCCAAGGAGCTAAAGAAACAGGAGTAGCTACAGTTGACCAGTCATTATTTAATAATGGCGGCGCTGTATGCACTGGAATCCAGAAACTGATCCAGAGATGGCTGCTGACATTCTTAACCCCACTAGGGGCTGTAAAGTTTCATCCTGAACGTGGAACAACGTTTCTGGAAGAAGCTTCAGGATTCAGAACAGAGATAAATGCTGAAATAGCGTTCTATACCTGTAATGCTAATGCCTGTGAACAGATGAGAGAAGAAGAAGACGATGATATGCCAGATGATGAGCGTATTGACTACGTAGATCTAATAGATATTACTGTAGGAAGTACTGGGTTTAGTCTGAAAGTTATGCTGTACTCGTTAAGCGGAGCATCAGCTCCTATTATATTACCGATTACAATTAATCCGCTACAGCTATGAGTTCTTTTGGACCTAATGAATGGGTTGTTGAACCCTGTAACGTTGCAATTATTAACTGCATTACAAGTGTGAATGTAGGCAACATTACTGGTTATAGCTGCTCCGATGAACCTGGTGAGAAATCAGAAGAGATTATAACCAACGCTGAAAAGTTAGTAGGGAATATTAAACTGGAAGCTGGCTTTAACTGCGCTATATCTGAAAGGAATAACACCTTTACTGTAGAAAGTGTAGAAGGCGGCGGAGCTTGCCTAAGTGAAAGTTACTGCACAGGTAATCTACTAGAAGTAGATAACGAATGTGTTCTATGCAATGAAACCGTTAAAGCTATTAACGGCGTAAACGGAAAATCAATTAACATCCAGGGTGGACCTGGAGTTACTGTAACCTGTAAAGACGAACACACTTTACTCATAACGCTTAACACGCAACAATTCAAAAATGGCTGTGAAATCGAACCAACAACTACTGATCAAGATAGCTCAGATTAACAAGTCGGCTAGGCACGTTCTTAGAAATCGCTCACGCCAAAAGCAGGCTGGTTGGTTTAAGAAAAAATACGAGAAGCCAGGCTGGGAAAATGATGAGGATGCTGTTAATCAGTTAGCAGAAGATCTGCGGTTTAACGAAATTTATCGGTATCAATTCCCAGATAAAGTGATTACTAAAGCGCTTGATGTCTACAACGCTGATCCAGCAAAAGCAGACCAGGCTATAAATAGGTTTAATGCTAGATTCCGTATGAACAGACACTCTGACCGTTCTGCTGCTTTAGTTGATCGCTATTTTGATCTATGGGGTGATAATATTATTCCGGGATACAATGAAAGAGCGCATAAAGAAGACCGCATAACCGCTTTAAGTGAATTACGAAATGATATAGTAAACTTTCACGACTCTCTGCCTGAAGATAAACAGGAAGAAGCCTATAATCTGGTTACAGACATAGATAAATACCTGGATGAATGGTATGGTAAAGACCCTTACAAAATAGATTCAGGAGAAGTAGGGGTATACTATCCCTCTAAGAAAAAGATGCTAAAGGAACCTCTTACTCGTACTGACGTAGGTAGCCTCGCTGACGCCACACCTAAACAATTAAAAACATGGAACAGGCAAGCCAGAAAGTCTCCTTTGTGGGAAACTCTCTGGCCTATGCTTGTAGGAGCAGGAACTGGCGCCGCAGTAGGTGGGTCTATACCATTAAAACCTAATGAATCTCGTTTGGGTATGACTCTAATGGGGCTTATTGGTGGCGGGGCTATGGGATTATTACCTGGTGTACTACGAGGAAATCGAATAGCGGAAGAAAAAGAACACGCTTTACGTAGACTTAACGAAACCTGATTTATTAGAATTATGAAAAGCATAAACAAACAAGCTACATTAAATAAACTAGCTACCTTAAAATTAGCCATTAACCACGTCATCAGACAACGAATGGTTAAACGAGCTTACGGTGTTTATGATGACTTTGACTACACAGACCGAATTTATGATGGAGTAGACCCTGACGATGAGCAAGATTCTTTGATTGAGAATCTTAAGTCAAGAATTGCCAGCTTAAGTCAGGATCAAAATCAACTATACGACGCTCCTCCTTATGCCGGGTATACACCTAAATTCTATGTAAGTAAGCATAGATATCATACAAATAGTTTTGGATGGCCTAGTGAAGTAAGCTTAGATAAGTATATCAAGATGGTAAATGAGGCTATCGAAGCTAGAAATGCAAAAAAACTGAAAGACGTAGCTAACTACTGGTCTATCCGTGGTGCTATTACAGATCCTAAAGCAAAAGAAGCAATTACAAAAGCTATTGAAGAATATCGTAAAACGAATCCAGAAGCATTTGAATAAGAAAGGATACTCATGAACAGAATTAACAACGCAACATTGATTAAAGTCGCTCAGATTAACAAAGCCGCCAAACACGTTCTCCGCTCCCGTATGATGAAACGAGCAGGTGTGATGATGGATATTCGAGGAGCCACCCCCGAAGAGGAAGAGATTGCTAAACTTAAGAAAATCCGTGATTCTTATGGATTGTGGGAAATGCTAAAAGGTATGGGGATTGGAGGCTTAGCTGGTATGGGGTTAGGATCCGGAGCTGTTTTAGGATTTGCGTCACTTGCGTCAGGTACGCTACCAAACGGTTTGTCTGACATACAGGCGGCTACTGATGGTGGTGTAACTCCTTGGCTTTCTGGCGGATTAGGATCCATTGCCGGTGGTGTTAAAGGGGCTATTGACCACGCGCAGAAGCGTCAACGAGCTATTGAACGACTTAAGGAACTCGGCGTTGAGGATACGATTGGAAAATAATGACTCCGTTTACTAAATACGCTGAAATCCTTGCTGAACTTCAGCCCCATCAGCAAAAGGCTGTAGAACGGGCTTTGAAGAATAATCTTCTTTTAGCTCATTCTACAGGCTCCGGTAAGACGCTCACGTCTATAGCCATTGCTGACGCTCTCGGAAAGCCTACAACGGTTCTTACACCTGCGTCTTTAGTAGAAAACTATAAAAAGGAAATAGCTAAATTTAAGAAGGGAGGGCCTCCCATTGAAGTATACTCCCTTCCAACAGCTCAACTTCACAACTACCAGGTTCCTAAAGGAAACACCCTGATCGTTGACGAAATACATTCTCTTCGTAATCCATCCTCTCAACGATTTAAGTATATACAGCAACAGTTAGCTAATGCTGATCGTGTCTTTGGTCTTACAGGAACTCCTGCCTACAACGATATTGCTAACTGGGCGCCCCTAATCAATATTGTTTCTAAACAGAATACATTTCCGTTAAGCCCGGGAGAGTTTAAGAGTCGGTACACTTATGAGGAGAAAACAAAGCCCTCCTTATTAGACCTTATACTAGGCGTTAAACCTGGGTCTAAGACCAAGTTAAAGAATACCTCAGATTTACATAAGAGAATCGCCCCCTATGTAGACATATTTGAAGCGGATATAGAAAAACCTCAAAGAGTTGACGAAACTATCTCTGTCCCTATGTCAAAAGAACAACAAGATGTTTATGATTATATTATGGGACAAGTACCTTACTCCGTTAGGGCTAAAGTTAAGCGTAATCTCCCGCCTAGTAAGACAGAAGCTAAATCGCTTAATTCCTACTTGTCCGGAGTAAGACAAGTGTCAAATACCGCTAAGGAGTTTGACACTAAAGCTGAAGAACTTAGCCCTAAACTAAAAGCCTCTGTAGAACAAATCAAAAAACACTTGCAAGAAAATCCCGATTTACGCGCTTTTGTATATAGTAATTACCTTAACTCAGGTGTAAACCCTGTATCAAAAGCTCTTACAGAAGCCGGTATCAGTAATGCAGTGTTCCATGGCGGCTTAAGCAAGAAACAGAAGAAAGAATTAGTTGACGCTTATAATAGTGGAAAACTACACGTACTGCTGGGAACCGGTTCCGCTTCAGAAGGGTTAGACCTAAAGAGAACTAATCTATTGCAACTGCTAGAGCCACATTTCAATAATGCTCGTCTGGAACAAGTTATTGGTCGAGGTATTAGATATAAATCCCATGAAGGACTTCCAAAAGATAAACAAAAAGTACTCGTACAGTCTTTTGAAAGTACGCGACAGCCAACATGGTACCAAAAATTAAGAGGTAAGGATCCGACTACTGCAGTGGATCATTACCTCAAATCTAGAGCTGACGAAAAAGATGAACTGATTAAACAGATTAAGACATTGTTTAATTAGCTATCTCCTATTATCCATCAAAGATCTAGTAATAAAAAAGCTCCCTTTTACAGGAGCTTTTCCGCTATGGTTCAGGCATGTCTCGAATCATGCCCGGGTCGGAAGCCATCCATAACTACTTGACTTATTTAGTAGGTGAGTAATGACAAGCACAAGACGCCTGCTTAACGTTAAACGTCTTGCGGTCCTTGAACTCCTCCTTCTTGCCGTGGTTCCAGTTCTTAATAGGCCTGTAGTACCCACACGGCCTTGACCACGTTTCGACGGGCAAGCCACAAGCGCCCTTTGGAAGAGTCTCTTCACTATTAAAACCAAAGTTATTACTCATCTGTTTTAAATCCTTTCAGAATGTTATAGATACTGTTTCTATTTAAACCATATTCTTTTCCAAGTTTAATAGCAGAAACCCCATTATTAAACTTTTCAAAGATTTCCTTATTTCTTGCTAAATTTTTATTTTTCCTTTTCTCCGACCAATATTTAGGCATTAAACCCTTTGTGCCTTTATTCCATACCTGTTTACCCAAAACACGATAAGAATGGTGTTCGTTTTCTGACTGCGTAACCCACTCCAAGTTGTCCACACAGTTATTATGCTTATTTCCGTCTTTATGATTTACAACTAACCCATCTCTGTTAGTATCCGCCAAGAATGTTTTCGCCACTAGTGTATGTACAGCGTAAGTTACATCCTTAATTGATACAAAAGAATAGCGTTGCTTTCCATGCCGGGTATAAGTATTGTTCAACTTTAGCATCTTAGGCTTCAAACGCCTTTTATACTTACCTGTAAACCCTGCAATGCCTAGTCCTTTAACATCTACATCGGAAACAACTTCCTTTGCACGCCTAACTCTCCCCAGATTTGAAACCTGATAAGCACAGCTTCCATCCTTCTCTGGAATAAAGTCAATATCCTTCCAAACCTCGTCTGCTGATTCAGTATTCATAAGAGCCTCCTTAACCCGCCATCACAAAACGGTCAGAGTAATATACCACTTCCCAAATAGGCTCCAAGTTGGCTGATAACAGCCAAGGTTGTAATAGTATTAATTCATTTGCGTCCTAGTGTTTCCTGCCTTAGAATAAGTATTTATTTAACCTCTAAAAACGCTATGGAAACTATAAATCCCTACTATATCGTTAAAACTGCTGAAAACTTTTATGCTGACGAAGCTGTTGCCCCCATTATCGGAGCATTACTTGGAGGAGGTATTGGAGCCTACACAGGTAAAGGCTGGAAATCAAAGCTATTAAGAGGACTAGCAGGAGCTGGTATTGGTGGCAGTATTGGTATGGGAGCTAACTGGATCCGAAATAGACTCGGATATGGTCAAGCTGCTGATGCTCAGAGGGAAAGACAAGAAGGATTAGATAGAGGATTAGAAAACGCCAAGGACGAATATAAAAAACAAACAAAAGGTATAGCTGAAATATATAATAACGTAGGCGGAACGGATGTAGACCAAATTACGCCAGATAAAGCTCTTAAAGGTATTGGGGACGTTATTAACTCTAGGGAAGTTATACAAAGACCAATCGGGCATTTCTATATCAATGCCGATTTAGCTAGAAATATATCTAACCGAACTGGGTACGACATTCTAGTAGCGTCTCCAGAACAATTAGAGAGAGAAAATAAACGGATCCGAGAGCAATTACAAGAACCAGTATTATATGAAACGTTTACTCCGTTAAATGTAAATCCAAAATTCACAGACGAATCAGAACAAGGGTTCCAAGAGCATCCTGTTAGACAAAGTAATAGTACCGACTTTGAAAAAGATGATAATATAAAGTATATGCAGGAAGCTGTAAAACCAAATCAGTCTTTCTATTCATCTGACTTTATTAATCCCATTATAGGAGCTTTACTAGGAACAGGAATTGGCGCTTATACCGGTAAAGATAAAAAGTCTAAAATAAAGAGGGGTCTTATAGGCCTCTTGCTGGGAGGCGGAGCCGGTCTAGGCGCTAATTGGATTAAAGACAAAATGGATCAAGGAGAATATAAAGAACACAATAAGGGCTATGAAGATTTACTCGTAAGGAATACGAATACCTTTAATCGAACAGTAGAAGATCGAAATAGCGCTTTGAGTGGGTTCTATAGATTACTGGGAGGCAATGTCAATAACAACAACGCAGAAGATATACTTAATAAATTACAAAACTATACTAAAGACTTAAAGTCATTTACAACTAAGGAAGATCTGAGAGATAATCCAGAATATAATAAACTGTTAAAAGACGATCCTGAGAAACTCCATAGTTTATTAACGGTATCTGGAAAAATACTCAATCCTGTAGGAGCGTCTGTAGGCGCGTTTCACACTGACTGGAAAAATATAGCCAAAAAGAATATAGAAGCTCTTCAAAATACAATAGATAATTTTTATAGTAAAAAACTTGATCCTAAAGTACTAGCCGGTCTAAATAACGAAGCAATATCTATTCTAGAAAATGCGGATCAAAACGACTTGAGGGAAGCTATAGAATACGAAAACAACTATATTAACAATATGTCTATCGAAAGGCAGCCTGCATATATCGATTTATTAGCAGAAAAAATACCCAATTTAGACACGGAAAATCTTCCGATTAACGAAAAGATTCACCTGCTTAGACGTCTTGTTTTTAATGTACAAAGGAACAAAACACACCGTATAAATGATGAATGGGATGCCTTACTGGCTAAAGAAAAAGACCTAGAAAAACAATATAATAGTACATTTCATCTTATACCTTGGGATATGACGAATGAAGGTATTAAACTCAATAATGAAATAGCTAAAAAAAACCAAGAATGGGATAATGCGCACCGTCTCCTAATTACTGCGGAAAATAATTATCCTGACATTCCTGTGACGACCTTCGAACAAGTTAGAGAGATACTGTTACAACATATAAAAAATAATTATATTAGCGGAGAACAAGGCTACCAAAAGAAAAACAAAAACTACTACGACCCCGACGATCTTACATATCGAGCTAAAGCTTTAAGGGACGAAATCAACTTACCGGCAATCGACAATTACAAATAATTATTTAGATATACAACTATGGAAACTATGAACCCCTACTATATTGTTAAAACTGCTGAAGACTTTTATTCTGACGAGGCTGTTGCGCCTATTATCGGAGCTTTAATTGGCGGTGGAATCGGAGCATATACCGGAAAAGGTTGGAAATCTAAACTCCTAAGAGGACTTGCCGGAGCCGGTATCGGTGGTGGTATCGGTATGGGGGCTAACTGGATTCGGAACAGACTTGGATATGGTCAAGCGGCGGAGGCTCAAAGAGAACAATTTAATTCCCTGCAAAAAGAATTAGCGGATACTCAAAAGCTGCACTCGGATGTACGTAACGATATAAAAGAAATATATAGAAATCTTTATGGTTTTATAGATTACGACCTAGACAATAAGCCTACACTTAAGGATGCGCTTACAGATATAACTCAGTCTCTTGGATCACGAAAAATCGAACAAAGACCAATAGGTTACTCTGAAAAGGATTACACCCAATTTAAAGGAGACTTCAAGCCTAGAAACATCGTACAAATACTAACCACACCAGAAATACAGCTAAATCAGGATAATCGTAGAATACGAGAGGACCTTCTCCAACCTGTATTCTACGAGACATTTAAACCCATAAAAGAAAGAACAGGGCCCACTAACTCTGAAACAAAGCCTAAAGGTGAATTACAAAACTTTACTATGCCGAAAGAGTTGCCTAATCCGGCAGTACCTTCTCAAAAACTTTATACGGATGATTTTATTAGTCCTATCATAGGCGCCTTACTCGGTGGGGGAATAGGAGCTTTTACGGGAAAAGATAAAAAGTCAACAATAAAACGTGGTATTATAGGTCTATTACTTGGTGGCGGCGCCGGACTAGGGGTTAACTGGCTTCGAGATAAACTAGATCGTAGTAATTTTCAGCTTGATCGCTATAAAGCCCGGCAAAATTATAACGAGTATCTTCAAGTATACAACAACGATCTATTCAACATAAAACAAACTCTTCGCAATGCCTATGATACCTTGGGCGGTACACATAACAATCGGACACTAAAAGAAATGTCTGAATTACTAAAAAAATATACCAATAACGTGTCCTATAACGACCCTGAGGCTCTAACACTACGCGATCACATCAATGAATACAACGGAAACGATACATACTTGGGTTCTGTCACCCGGTATGATATTACGAACGCCTTAAAAGAAATAGGAAAACAAGAAGACCTAAAAGCGGAATACGAGTATTACCTGAAAGGTGTTGATGATATTATCTCAGGTAACATCAAAATAGACCCCAGAATTAAAAACACCCTCAAAGGTGCAACTAAATTAGAAATACTAACCGCAATTGGGGAGGAAATGTCCGACCTGCGGAAATACACAAACCCCCCTATAACAACCTATATATCCGCTTTTGATAAACTAGGGTATAACACGGATAACACAAAAAACTTTATCAAAGACTATTTCGATAATATCATGAGACGCTTAGCATATCACATTAAGAAAAACAGAGACCCCAATTACGAAAACCGCGACGAAAGCTTACCCCTGTATCCATTCGAAGGACCCGTGGATGCGTCAGCGCCGTCGTGGAAAGCCCTGGCTACTGACCTACAAGAAAAAGTTGTAAACAACTGGGAGCGTGCAGAAGGCTCTGTCGCTAGGAGAATTACCCCAAAGCTACAAAACGCTACAACAAACAGGAAAGCTCTATCAAAAGATAAGATTCCGACAATTGATGAATATTAATACATCCTTACATATACGATTATGGAAACAACAGTAGGACAAGTAATTATTAACGATATGCTCCCGGAAGATATGCGGGACTACAACCGCACCTGGGATAAGAAAACTAAAGGTAAAGTTCTTACAGATTTAGCTCGTAGACATCCTGATCAGTTTAAGGAAGTCTCCCATAATCTTCTGAGATTTGGGGCTAAAGCCGCCTACGAAACTGGTGGACAGTCTTTCGGTATTGAAGATATTGCACCTACTCAAATATCTCGGGATTTCCAGCGAGTTATGGGGCAACAGCTTCAGGATATTCTTGCAAGAGCTTATAAGAAGGGTAAAACCAGTCAAGACCCGGAAGTACAGCAAGAAATCGCTGATGCCGCTATCCCGTGGATGAAGAAAATCGACGAAGGCATTAACGAAGAACTCGGCTGGGAAAACCCCTTCTACAGACAAGCCTACGGAACTGGAGCTCAAAAACCAGGTACATTAAGATCTATTGTAGGGGCAGACGTATTCTACGTTGACCAGAATAATAAACGTGTACCTATTCCAGTTACTCACGGATACGCTCAGGGGCTTACACCCGCTGAATACTTCATCCAGTCATTCGGTACCCGTAAAGGTATGGTTGACCTGCAGAAAGCTACACAAGACGCAGGCTTCTTATGCCTTGCCAAAGGCACTCAGGTGCGTATGGCAGATATGTCTGTTAAACAAATAGAACATATTGAAGAAGGTGATATGGTTTGGGGTATTGACGACGATTTAGATAACCCCAAAGGAAAACCGGTTAAAGTAACTCATGTATTTGATAACGGTATCCGTAATTGCTATAAGACAACCTTCGCTGGGGATACCATCCTAATCTCTACGCTTAGGCATAAACTTCTCTGCAATAACAAAAAAGAACATAACGAAATTATTCCGGTTGGGGCTTCTAAGGAATTAAGAGCGGTTACTATACGAGGAAAGTCTATCCCTATTAAGGAACAGAAGGTATTAGGGAGACTTCATACCTATGATATTGAAGTGGACTCTCCTAATCATTTGTTTGTCCTTGCAAATGGTCTAATCGTGTCTAATAGCAAGCAATTGGTCCAAATTGCTCACAGGCTTGTGGTTACTGATAAAGACGACGATACTGCCTTTAACCCAGATATGCCTACGGGCTATCCTGTAGATACAGACGATCCAGATAACGAAGGCTCCTGCTTAGCTGAAGATATTGGCGGGTATAAGCGTAATACTCTACTTACGCCTAAAATACTGGGCGACCTAAAGAACAGAGGCTTTGACCGCATTCTAATCCGCTCTGTAATGGTTGGCGGCCCCGCTAACGGTGGTGTTTACGCTAATGACTGCGGTGTACGTGAATCTGGTTCATTACCCAATAAAGGCGACTTCGTGGGTATCAACGCTGTACAGGCTATTTCAGAACCATTAACCCAAGGGGCCATAAGTTCCAAACATAGTGGTGGTGTAGCAGGAGCCGATAGCGGTAAGGCTATTAGTGGATTTAAATATGTAAACCAGCTCATTCAAGTTCCTAAACACTTCCCCGGTGGGGCTGTACATAGTGAGCTTGATGGAGTAGTTACCAAAATTGAAGACGCTCCTCAAGGTGGTAAGTACATCTACGTTAATAACGAAAAACACTACGTAGGTAAAAACAATGAGCAGGATATCCCTATTACAGTTAAAGTAGGCGATAGAGTTGAAGCTGGCGATACTATGACTGAAGGTATTCCTAACCCAGCTATGATTGTCAAGTATAAAGGCATTGGGGAAGGGCGAAGATACTTTACCCAGATGTTTAGAGACGCGCTAAACAACGCGGGAACGCCTATTCATAGACGTAATATCGAAATGCTCAGTCGTGGTTTAATCAACTACGTTAAACTAACTGATGAAGTAGGCGACTACGCCCCTGATGACATACTGCCTTACAGTATGATTGAACGGGATTACAAACCTCGGGAAGACTCAAGAGTTGATAATCCCGAATCATTGGAAGGCCAGTATCTTGAACAGCCGATACTCCATTACTCTATTGGCACTAAACTAAGACCCAGCGTAATTAAGGAACTTAGAGAGTTTGGGATTAAGAGAGTATGCACTAACCAGAACCCACCGCCGTTTGAACCTGAAATGGTTAGAGGCATGGCTCACGTCAGTAAAGACCCTGACTGGGCTACAAGATTGCTGGGGGCTTATAATAAGGATAGCTTATTGGAAGGGGCACGTAGAGGAGCTACCAGTAGCGCAGAAAGCACGTCATATGTACCCGCGATTACATTTGGTGAGAAGGACTTTGGGCATATTGGTCCGTTAAAACAAGGTAGCGTTAAACAAGCGGAACAAATAGATTTCATTGATCCCTCGACTCGTATAGATAACAAAGCAAATAACCCCGTATTACCCTCTCCTAACGAAAATGTATTTAAAACAACTAATAAAGCATTTTCGGTGCAACCAGATATGAGTCTTACTACAGGGATAAATATGCTTCCCGACAGTATAAACGCATACTTAAATGAAACTGCAAAAAATACTATAAAAAACACAAATCAAGAAAAAGCCTTGGCGGAACCAGATTTTAGCAAATTTTCTAAAGGATGGGGTTTATTTAATCCAGTAGAAAATAGAGATTTATTCCGTATTGTAACTGATATCCCAACGTTTAATGCCTTACAGGTTCGTTCGGACCCTCGCGGAGTTTTCGCAAACCTGCGAGGAACCGCATATACTAAACCGAAAGATCCTATTAATGCCTTAATTAACTGGACAAACTTCGGTATTGCTTATCCACCATGGAAATTTAATTACCGAGATGGAAATACTTATTGGTTCCCCGCTTGTGAAGAATTATGCAGACCAGGTTACTCCGTGGGTAGCGGTATAAAATATCTACTTTCGTTTCCACTAAAAAATTATTTTTTCTATAAAAACCCGGAATCCGCATCGAAAATAGATTCATTATCTGAAACAGGTAATAATCTAACTAAAGAATACGCCCTGCTTAATTCTGCAAATTATAGTAATACGGATTTATACAATATAGTCCAAAAGGCTATTCCAGCAATTCAAGAGGGAAAATATGAAGATATTGCAGCCCCCTATTTAGAGCAAATTCTTGACGGATTAGATGGTGCATATTCATATAATCCACAAATTAACGGCGCCTTATATGATTGGGTTACTAGAGGAAAAACAAAGGCTTTGAGCTTACTTCAAGCAGCCCGCTATTCCCCTGAAACCTTAGAAGTAGTTTGGACGCTTATGCGACCTGCAACTGCGTATAAAGCGTCGGCATTAGTGTCAAAAGCACTGGGAGCTACTGCTCCTGGCGACCTCGCCGCCGGTCCCCTCGCTCCAGCATACGCCCTAATGATTGCGCAAAAAGAGCTAAATAACTGGTATAATTTTTATGAACATAGAGCCTTCTTAAGCGATCATGGTTGGAAATGGGATCCTGTAACATCCTCTCCGATGTTAGAAAGTCAAGACGGTACTACAATTTATTATACCCCAGCTACATACACTATGGTGGGTTCCGAAAAGTATCCAAAAGGTTATAATCACTTCTGGATAAGAGATCCCAATGAACGCTCCAAGCGAAAAGTTCTCAGCAGACGAACAGGGGTATTACTCGGAGACGGGAGCTATGTTAAGGCATACACGCCTTATATGGATTTTAGTGGGGATGCTACAACCCCATTTACAACAAGAAATCCATTATACGGCCTAGCGGCTCGACCTATGTATAACCAAAACAGTAAGTTTATGATTATGCGGGATCAAGCCGGGAATACATACCCCGCCACAAGACCAGATTCTTATCCTTTAACAACACTGTGGGACGGGACCGGAAAAATCTTTAAGTATATAACAAAGCCAATGGGATGGAGTGATCACGAAACGGAATCTGATAGTATAGGATTAGACGGGGAACGGATCAGACAAAGCAACGAAGCTAGAAAGCAAGTTGTAACCTCTCCTGCCTGGCAAGCGCTAGTAAGACTATCTTTGGAAAATCCATCCTACTTAAATAATTATATTACAAATATAGATGAAAAAATAGCTGAACTAGCACAAATTGATAGAAATGCTAATGCAAGCTCCATAAAACAATTAAGGAGAATTAAAGAATCTAACTAGC
>ERZ809472.87-NODE-87-length-25441-cov-12.388482_pt1 | contig 25441 bp, 26 predicted proteins | sample MGYA00521274_ERZ809472 | MGnify/ENA primary metagenome ERZ809472 (study PRJEB31581, sample SAMEA3312791) | metagenome | study: EMG produced TPA metagenomics assembly of the PRJEB8939 data set (Metagenomic analyses of Rumen microbiomes reveals... | reverse complement strand
GGGCACTCAGCTGCAGTCGCTGACATGGCGCGGATGGATGGCATCGGTTATCGGGCTGCTGACTCCCTACTGGTTTCTCAGCGTGTGGTTCATCTATCAGCGCGACTTCACACCACTGGCCGACCATTTCTCGTCGCTGATTTCCTTCTCCCCTCTGCCCGCGGCCTATTTAAAGCTGAGCGTCGCCCATTGGATGGCCTACGTGCTGATCTTGGCGCTCACCGTGACGGGCATCGTGCATTTCTGGCGGAACAGCATCGATGAGAAGATACGTACCCGCTTGATCTATGGGCTGTTTACGTCGTTGACGGTGGCCTGTCTGCTACTTACGCTCTTGCAGCCGCAGCTCTATGACCCCCTGATGCGTCTGGCTGTGGTGTGTGCCAGTCCGTTCATTGCCCATTTCCTGACGCTGACTTCGTCGCGCATCACCAACATCGCGTTTTTTGTCATTCTGGCTGTCATTCTGGCTGTAACGGTGGGAAACCTTTTTTAGTTCATGGACTTTTCCGTATACGGTTATTGGGGCATGCTGCTGACGGCTTTTCTTGCTGGCAGCGTGTTTCCTTTTTCGAGCGAGGCGGTGATGGTGGGACTGCTGGCCACGCCCGACATCGATGCCTGGACGCTGGTGGCCTACGCTACGGTGGGCAACGTGCTCGGTGGGATGTTCAACTACTGCGTGGGCCGAATGGGCAAGACGGAGTGGATTGAGCGGTGGCTGAAAATCAAACCTGAGAAGATGGAACGGGCAAAACGGTTCATGGCCGGAAGGGGTGCGTGGATGGGCTTTTTCGCCTTCGTGCCGGTGCTGGGCAGCGCCATCACCGTGACGTTGGGACTGATGCGTGCCAACGTCTTCATTTCGTTTTTGAGCATTACCATCGGGAAGCTGCTGCGTTACTGGCTGCTGGCCTTTGGCGTGACGAGTGTGATTGGCTGAGGGTTACGTCACTGCCCAGGTAAGCATGTAGTCAATGGTGGCTGAGACATGGATGGTCACCTCTACTTCTTGCTTCATGTTTTCTAAGACAAGCATACCGAGAGGCTCCTCCTGCGAAGGGCCAACGTTGTCGGTGCGGATGTCGGGACTGCCAGACTGGCGCATCTCGAAATACTGCAAGTGGTCGTCGGAGTGGAGCTTGTAGAGCGTTTCCTTGGCACACCACAGAGCGAGCATCTGGTCGGGTGTCGTGGCTTGCTCATCAGGACGGATGAAGTGAGAGACGATGCGGGTGATGCGGTCGGAGCGGTACTCGATGTCGATGCCTAAGAAGTGTCGTCGCGAGAGCATGAGGGCGACATAACCGCGTGTGTGGCTGATGCTCAGCTGCCACCCGTCGACAAAGGGACGGCCGTCGTCATTGTAGTCGATGCGCAGGGTCTCGTCGCCAGTCATCAAGAGCAGCAGTACCCGCACACAGAGGAACTCCTTCTGGCGTGCAGCGTGTTTGTAGGGCATTTCCAGAAGACGCAGGTGGGGATAGGCGGACAGCAGTTCGGCAGGCTCCTCATCCATGCGCCAAAGGCCGAGGCGCACATCGTCGCACAAATTCTTTATATATACAAGGGCCATCACACGGGAATTTGTGGCAAAAGTAAGCATTTTCAATTAAATAATATCAAACAATAGCGTTAATGTTCTGAAAATCTTTGCTTTTTACAGCATTAATTCGTAATTTTGCACGCACAAAGCATTTAAAAAAAAACTACGATTATGAACATACTTGAACTGAGCGAGCAAGAGATACTGCGCCGTCAGTCGCTCGAAGGGTTGCGCCAGCAGGGCATTGATCCCTATCCCGCAGCAGAATATCCCACAAACGCTTTTTCCACCGATATAATTTCATCTTTTAAGGACGATGAGGCTCCACGCGAGGTGTGCATTGCCGGTCGCATGATGAGCCGCAACATCATGGGGAAGGCCAGCTTCATAAAGCTGCAAGACTCGAAAGGACGCATACAGGTTTATATCAAGCGTGACGACTTGGAGGGTGACTTCTATAACACGGTGTTCAAGAAGCTGCTCGACATTGGCGACTTCATCGGCGTAAAAGGATTCGTATTCCGTACAGAGACGGGCGAAATCAGCGTTCATGCCAAGGAGCTGACACTGTTGTCGAAGTCGCTGAAACCCCTGCCCATCGTGAAATACAAGGACGGCGTGGCCTACGACAAGTTTGACGACCCAGAATTGCGCTACCGTCAGCGTTATGTGGACCTCGTAGTGAACGAGGGTGTGAAGGACACCTTCTTGCAAAGAGCAACCGTCATCCGTACCATCCGCCGCGTGCTCGACGAGGCTGGCTATACCGAGGTGGAGACACCTACGCTCCAGATTATTGCCGGTGGAGCCTCAGCCCGTCCGTTCATCACCCATTTCAATGCCCTCGACCAGGACATGTATATGCGTATTGCCACCGAGCTATACCTGAAGCGCCTCATCGTGGGTGGCTTCGAGGGAGTCTATGAGATTGGCAAGAACTTCCGCAATGAGGGCATGGACCGCAACCACAATCCGGAGTTTACCTGCATGGAACTTTACGTGCAGTACAAGGACTACAACTGGATGATGTCGTTCACGGAGAAACTCCTGGAGACGGTGTGTATTGCCGTGAACGGTAAGCCCGAAAGGGAAATCGACGGACAGATTGTTTCGTTCAAGGCTCCCTATCGCCGTCTGCCCATCCTCGATGCCATCAAGGAAAAGACAGGTTTCGACTGCGACGGCAAGACGGAAGAGGAGATTCGTGCTTTCTGCCTGTCGAAAGGCATGGACGTGGACGAGACCATGGGCAAGGGAAAGCTCATCGACGAGTTGTTCGGCGAGTTCTGCGAGGGGACGTTCATTCAGCCGACGTTCATCACCGACTATCCCGTGGAGATGTCGCCCCTGACGAAGATGCACCGCTCAAAGCCCGGACTCACCGAGCGCTTCGAGCTGATGGTGAACGGCAAGGAGCTGGCCAACGCCTACTCCGAGCTGAACGACCCCATCGACCAGGAGGAGCGCTTCAAGGAGCAGATGAGACTGGCCGACAAGGGAGACGACGAAGCCATGATCATCGACCAGGACTTCCTGCGTGCCCTGCAGTATGGCATGCCTCCGACCTCGGGCATTGGTATCGGCATCGACCGCCTCGTCATGCTCATGACAGGCAAGACCTTCATACAGGAAGTGCTGTTCTTCCCGCAGATGAAGCCTGAGAAGAAGGCTCCGCAAAGCAGCATCCAGGAATGGGCCGCCATCGGCGTGGCCGAGGACTGGGTATACGTGCTGCGCAAGGCCGGCTTCTACCTGCTCTCCGACATCAAGGACCAGAAGGCACAGGGACTGCAACAGAAGATAGGCGAAATCGTAAAGAAATACAAGCTTGACCTCCAGAAGCCCAGCGTAGAAGAAGTACAGGCATGGATAAGTGCGGTAGAATAGCCATTATCGGTGGTGGAAGTTGGGCGACAGCCATTGCCAAGATTGTGGTACAGCACACGCACCACATCGGTTGGTATATGCGTCGCGATGACCAGATAGACGATTTCCGTCGTATGGGTCATAACCCATCGTACCTCACCAGCGTTCACTTCAACCTCAGCGAGATACACTTTGAAAGCGACCTCAGCCGCATTGTAGAAGCCTACGACACACTTGTATTCGTCGTGCCGTCGCCCTACCTGAAGAACCATCTGCGCAAGCTGAAGGCCCGGTTGAAGGACAAGTTCATTGTCACTGCCATCAAGGGCATCGTGCCCGACGAGAACCTCATCTGTTCGGAATATTTCCACCAGGCTTTCGACGTTCCCCATGATAACCTTGCCTGTCTGGGCGGGCCCTCGCATGCCGAGGAGGTGGCCCTCGAAAGGTTGAGCTACCTCACCGTGGGCTGTTCCGACATGGAGAAGGCCCAGCAGTTTGCCGACGTGCTTAACAGCCAGTTCATCAAGACCAAGACCTCAACCGACGTTGTGGGCATAGAATATTCTTCCGTTTTAAAGAATGTCTACGCCATTGCCGCCGGTATTTGTTCCGGTCTGAAGTTCGGCGATAATTTTCAGGCTGTGCTCATGTCCAACGCCGTTCAGGAGATGAGCCGTTTCCTGCAAGCCGTGTACCCACTGGAACGCAATGTCTACGACAGCGTCTACTTGGGCGACCTGCTTGTAACGGGCTACTCGAATTTCTCCCGCAACCGCGTGTTCGGCACGATGATTGGCAAGGGCTACTCCGTGAAGAGTGCTCAGATGGAGATGGAGATGATTGCCGAGGGCTACTACGGCACAAAGTGCATGAAGGAAATTAATCGCCACTGGCACGTGAACATGCCCATACTCGATGCCGTCTACAACATCCTCTACGAACGTATCTCGCCGCAGATTGAGATCAAGCTGCTCACCGACTCCTTCCGTTAATCGTTTGGTCGTCTAATATGAATCACCGCTCAGCAGTCATCGGCACCGTCACACTGACCATCGGCATTCTCTTGCTCCTTTTTGGGGGACTGCTCTATGTGCTCTACCGTCCGCAGACGCTGCTGCTCTTCCACGTTGCCGACCAACTGGGCCTCTCTGCGGTTATCGGTCAGGGACGGTTGTGGGCATCGGCCTGGCAGCCGGCAGCCTTTGTCATCTATTGCCTTCCGGCAGGTCTTTGGGCCATGAGTTATGTGCTCATCGTCGCAGGGCTGGCAGAGGCGCTCCAGCCGATGGCACGGTTCTCTGCCGTGGCCTTCATCCCGCTCATAGGAGGCGTGTCGGAGCTAATGCAGGCCGTGGACATCATTCCCGGAACCTTTGACTGGGCCGACCTCCTGCTTTACCTCCTGCCGCTTGTCCTGTACATGGCCTATTCCTTGAATGTAAAACATAAAACCCAATAACTATGGCAAGTTTTTTCACCAGTAAGCAAATCACGGCAATCATCGTCAGCATTGCTGTCATCTTTGTCGTTCTCGGCGTTCTCACCGTTATTATTGAGATGACCGACGATGACGACAAGTCAGAAAATAATACCGAGGCCATTGTCGACTCCGTTAAGGACCAGGACGGCGGCTACAAGTTCGACATCAAGTCGGAGGGCGTGGACGACGAGGACCCCGAAGTCAACGAAGATGAGGTCAAGGTGAAGAAGCCCCTTGAACGCGACCCCTATGAGGAACTCGACGAGCTTATCGGTCTGCAGTCTGTGAAGGACGAAGTGCGTTCATTGGCTAACTACGTGAAGGTGCAGAAACAGCGCGAGAAGCAGGGACTGAAGAATCCCAAGCTGTCCTATCACCTTGTATTCACCGGCTCGCCCGGTACGGGAAAGACCACCGTGGCTCGCATCGTAGCCCGCATATACAAAGACCTGGGAATCCTGAAGAAAGGTCACCTCGTTGAGACCGACCGTTCGGGACTCATCGGACAGTATGTGGGTCAGACGGCACCGCGCGTCAATCAGATGTGCGACTCCGCCCTTAACGGCGTCCTCTTCATCGACGAGGCATACGCCATTACTCAGGGTGGCTCGCAGGACTACGGCGACGAGGCCGTGGCAACACTGCTCAAGCGCATGGAGGACGACCGCGACCGTCTTGTGGTCATCGTTGCAGGCTATACCAACGAGATGAAGGATTTCATCAATGCCAACCCAGGACTCCAGTCACGCTTCAACCGCTACATCAACTTCCCCGACTACTCGCCGGAAGAACTCTACGACATCTTTCTCATGTACCTGCGGAAGAACGAGTACAACGTCAGCAGCGAGGGGGCCAACTACTTGAAGCGCCAGCTGGACTATGTCGTGGAGCACAAAGACCGCAACTTCGGTAATGCCCGCTATGTGCGCAACCTCTTTGAGAAGGCTATACAGTGTCAGGCCAACCGTCTGTCACAGACGAAAAATGCCACAACCGAAGAGCTTACACTGCTGAAGCTGGAAGACCTGAAGGGCGCTTTCGGCAGCAAGTAGTGATGACGTTACACATCATAGAACTGGCCGCTGATGCTTTTGCACCAGCGGCCAGTTTGCTGTTTTCCCATGTTTACTGCAGCCCGTCGAGCTGGTGCTTCAGCTTCTGCAGGTCGTCGCGCACGGTAATAAGACGTGTGAGCACGTCGGCCTTCATGTCGGCTCCGCTGCGGTTCTGGTTGATAATCTTCTTGGCGGCCGCAATCTTGAAACCGCGCACCTTCACAAGGTTGTGTATGAGCCGTATTTGCTCAATGTCCTTCTCAGAATACTGGCGCACCTTGTTGGGGCCTTGTGTCTTGGGCTTCAGGTAGGAGAACTCGGTCTCCCAGAAACGCAGCGTGCTCTCGTTGAGGTCGAACATCTCGGCCACCTCCTTAATGGAGTAGTAGAGCTTCAGGTTTTTATTCAGATTCAGTGCCATAGTAATTGGAGTAAAAGGGGACGTTATTTTTTCTTTTCAGGATTAAAGAGGATAGCGAAGGCAATGCCTATAGCGAGGGCGAAGGCGGCGAATACGAACCAACATTCCTGCCATCCGCTGGGATTGATGCCGATGAGGTAGCCGTCCTTCCACTGACAGAAATGGTTAACTATCTCGCCGGCAGTCAGGGTGCCCACGGTGGCACCGATGCCGTTGGTCATCATCATGAAGAGTCCCTGTGCTGAGGCCTTGATGTCGGGGGCACACTCCTGGTCTACGAAGATGCCGCCGGCGACATTGAAGAAGTCGAAGGCCACGCCGTAGACGATGCACGACAGGACGAAGAGCAGCACACCGGGCATGGCAGGATTGCCCACGCCGAAGAAACCGAAGCGGAACACCCAGGCAAACATCGCCATAAGCATGACGACCTTGATGCCGTAACGACGGAGGAAGAAGGGGATGAGGAGTATACACAAGGCCTCGCTGATTTGCGACAGGGAGGTGAGCAATGTGGCGTTGTTGGCAGCGAAAGTGTCAGCGTATGCAGGGTCGCCCTTGAAACTGGTGATGAAGGGACCGGCATAGCCGTTGGTCACCTGCAGACACATGCCCAAGAGTGCAGAGAAGATGAAGAACAGTGCCATCTTCTTCGTCTTGAACAACTTGAAGGCGTTCAGACCCAGTTGCTCGGCCAGCGACCTGTTGCCCTTCTTCGGCTCTATCTTGCACTCAGGCAGTGTGAAACAGTAGGCACAGAGTATGAGACTGAGCACGCCGCTGACGAAGAACTGCATGTAGGTGTACTGGAACTTATAGGCGCTTTCGGCCAGGGTAAACGAGAAACCGTTGTCGTCCCACACGGCGCAGTTGACAAACCACATCGTGGCGATGAAGCCCACAGTACCCAGTACACGGATGGGCGGGAAGTCCTTCACGGTATCCATGCCGTTGTTCTTCAGGATGGTGAAGGCTGCCGTGTTCTGCAAGGCGATAGTTGGCATGAAGAACCCCACGCTGATGGCATACATGGTGACAAAGGCGCTCTTGTTGATCAGTTCGTTGCCGAAGCCTGACTGATAACCAAACCACCAGCAGCAGAGCATGGCTGCACCTGCCACTAAGTGACAGAGGCCTAACAGTCGCTGCGGCTGGATATATTTGTCGGCTACGATACCCATAAGGGTGGGCATGAAGATGGAGACAAAACCTTGGATGGCGTAGAACCAGGCTATCGACGAACCCAGACCGGCGGTGCCAAGATAATTGCCCATACATGTGAGGTAGGCTCCCCAGACAGCGAACTCCAAGAAGCTCATTACTGCCAAACGTACTTTCGTATTCATAATAGTAGATTCTTTTTATAATTGTCTTCCGTTGTAGTAGGCCCTGAGCCGTCCGTGGTCATCTTGGCAGAGGACGACCTCGCCGGGCAGCCACTCGGTCTGCGGTAACTCCTGTGTCAAGGGATACCACCGATCGGCTACTCCCGACTGAATCTCCAAGACTGAGGGAGTCGGCAGCGACGGGGCGTCCATCCCCTTTGGAAATACTATCCTGTGACAGGCTATCCTTCTTAATTTCTTCATGTTTCGTATGGAATCGGATGAATTGCACGTTGCTCAGGAAGAGCATTCGTATAGTTGTGGAGCGGTCGTTGCCGTCGCCAAGGTAGAAGAAGCCACGCAGCTCTTTCAAGTCGCCGTCGTCGTTGGCAGGGAATTTGAGCTGGCTGAGGCCCGATGCCAGGAAGTGCAGGTTGCGTGAAATGGTCGTGTCGCGGCCTTTGTCATCCTCGTAAGTGCATGCCAGATAGACAACCCCGTTCTTTGAACCGTCCTGATAGATGTAGTCGCTCACGAACTGAAGCAGGAAGCTGTCGCCACGCCGGTAGGTGGAGTCCACCTCAAGCCGGAAGTCCCAACGGTTGTAGGGTGGGGTAGGCATCATGGCCATGTGGGTGCGGTCGGCCCAGATGTTGGCGGTGTCGCCAGTAGCATTGAACGAGGCGTACTTGCCGATTTCTCCCTCCGTGGCTCCGAGGATGAGCGCCTGCTCCTCTAAACGTGCGGCCACGTGCTTGTAGACTGCTTCGAAGCGGTCGGCACGGGTGTAATAATAGACCATTGACGAGTCGAAATGCTCCTGAGTGATGCCGTGCTTACGGAACACCGACTGCATGTATAGGGCCTGATAATAAGGTATGGAGTCGTAGGGAATACCACTGTTATGGGCCAGGGCTCGCGCAAGATGATAGTCCACCAGAATGTCCTCCATGTCGTCGGGCTGGATATACTGGCTCGGTGTCGTGGGGATGCAGGAGACTATTAAAAGGGGAGTGAGAAGGAGTGAAAGAGGAGTGAAAGAGGAGTGAAAGGGACAATACCTTTGCAGCAAACGCATGAAGACTGGTGTCTTGGCATGGCGTTTGTCTTGACAATTTGTATGCCTTTTGACTTTTTTTCTGTCTTCTTCCATTTATCCTTATCTTACTTTACCTCTTCAGCTTCTTGTACCTCCTTTATTTCCTTTACTTCCTCTTCTGCTTTCTTTTCCTCACTCTTCAGTGACAGGCGGCTTATTTCCTTATGGTAGAACAGCAGCAGAGCCACTACGCCCACAGAAATGCTGGAGTCGGCAATGTTGAAGATCGGGCTGAAGAAGACGAACCGCTCGCCACCCCACCACGGGAACCATTCAGGATAGTTGGTCTCGATAAGCGGGAAGTAGAGCATGTCTACCACCTTGCCCATGAGGAAGGGCGCATAGCCGCTGCCGAAGTCCACGCATTGACTTACGCTGTGGTAGGTGGAGGCGTCGAAGCACAGTCCGTAGAACATGCAGTCGATGAGGTTTCCTGCTGCGCCGGCCAGTATCATTGACAGGAATACGATGTAGCCCCACTTGGTGTCGGGCTTGCGTGCCTGTAGCCAGATGTAGTAGGACAGGAATCCGATGGCCACCACGCGGAACAGCGACAGGGCCAGTTTTGACCCTATCTGCATGCCGTAGGCCATGCCGTTGTTCTCGATGAAATAGATGTAGAACCAGTCGGTGATGCGTATGCTCTCGCCGATGGTCATCGATGTCTTTACCCATAGCTTGACTGCCTGGTCTATGAGTAGGATGGCAATGACAAGAATCACTGCCACCCATCCCTTGCTTGTTTTGCTATTTGACAATTGCGTTCTTTTTTTTCTTATTTCCTTTGTTTCTCCAGCTGTTTCGACTCCACGCTCAGTGTGGCGTGGGGCACAGCGCGCAGACGTTCTGCGGGAATGAGCTTGCCTGTGATACGGTCAATGCCGTAGGTCTTGTTCTCGATGCGCACGAGTGCTGCCTTCAGTCCCTGGATGAACTTCTGCTGTCGGGCGGCGAAGGCCATGAGGTCATCTTTCGTCTGTGCCTCGCTGCCCTCTTCAAGAGCCTTGTAGGTAGGCGACGTGTCGTCGACGTCATTGCTGTCTTTGTTGGTCAGGCTGGCCATCAGCTGGTCATAGTCGCGCTTGGCCAGTGCCAGCTTCTCGTTGATAATCTGACGGAACTCCTCGAGCTCCTCGTCAGTGTAGCGTGTTTTTTCTGTCATGGTCAAAAGTGTTAACTATTTACTAATTCACGATTTGTTTAGATTTTTGTGATTTTGATATTCAGGCTGAAGTCATCGAAGTCCACCTGCTGTCCGTCGTTATTCTCGAGTACCAGACTGTCGGCCAACACCTGCTTGGCAATGTAGTCGCCAAAGGCATTGACTGCATTCGTGGCGGCCTCGTTAGGTTCGATGCTGACGTTGATGCGGTCGGTGATTTCCAGTCCACTCTTCTTGCGCAGGTTCTGGATGCGGTTCACCAGCTCGCGTGCCATACCCTCCGAACGTAGTTCGTCTGTCTGGGAGATGTCGAGTGCCACGGTGATGTTTCCTTCGTTGCCTACGAGCCATCCGGGAATGTCCTCGCTGATGATTTCCACGTCAGCGGCCTCTATAGTGAGCAGCTGGCCTTCTACGTCGATAGGCAGTGTTCCCTGCTCCTCAAGCAAAGCTATCTGCTCCTGCGAAAGGGTATCGACAGCAGCGGCAACGCCCTTCATCATCTTGCCGAACTTCTTGCCCATGGTACGGAAGTTACATTTCACCTTCTTCACCAGAATGCCTTGACCCTCAATAAATTTCAATTCCTTGACGTTCACCTCCTGTAGGATGGTACTCTTTACACTCTCAATGGCCTCTCGCTGGGCATCGTCCACAGGCGGAATCATGATGGTCTGTAGTGGCTGCTTCACCTTGATGCCCTCCTTACGACGCAAGGCAAGCACGATAGTAGTAATGCGCGAGGACACCTCCATGCGTTGCTCCAAACTGATGTTGATAAGCGACGTATCAGCCTTGGGGAAGGTGTCGAGGTGCACGCTGTCGCACTTACCTCCCAGGTCACGATAGAGCTGGTCGGCATAGAAGGGGGCGAAGGGAGCGAGCAGCTTGGCCACAGTTAGCAGACAAGTGTAGAGTGTCTGGTAGGCGGCCTGCTTGTCGGCATCCATCTCCTTGCCCCAGAAACGTTTCTTGTTCAGGCGTACGTACCAGTTGCTGAGGTCGCTGTCTACGAAGTTGTCAATCAGGCGACCGGCACGGGTAGGATTATAGTTATCCAGTTCCTTCGTCACATTGATAATCAAAGTGTTCAGGCAGGAGAGAATCCAGCGGTCAAACTCAGTCTGTCCGGTCTGTTGCGACTCAGTCGCAGCGCACGGGTCAAAGCCATCCACGTTGGCGTACATGGCGAAGAGCGAGTAGGTGTTGTAGAGCGTGCCGAAGAAGCCGCGTCTCACCTCAGCTACACCTTCGGGGTCGAACTTCAGGTTATCCCAAGGCTCTGAGTTGGTCATCATATAGAAGCGGACGGCATCAGAGCCATACTTCTCAATCATCTCGAAGGGGTTCACCACGTTGCCCACGTGCTTTGACATCTTGTTGCCCTTGGAGTCAAGCACCAGACCAGTGGAGATGACGTTCTTAAAGGACACCGAGTCAAAGATCATTGTGGCGATGGCATGGAGGGTGAAGAACCAGCCACGGGTCTGGTCAACACCTTCGTTAATAAAGTCAGCGGGGTAGGCTATGCCCTTGTCAATCAACTCCTTGTTCTCAAAGGGGTAGTGTATCTGTGCGTAAGGCATAGAACCAGAGTCGAACCACACATCAATGAGGTCGGTCTCGCGCTTCATGGGTTTGCCAGTGGACGAGACGAGGGTGATATAATCCACGTAGGGACGGTGCAGGTCAATGCGGTCATAGTTCTCCTGGCTCATGTCGCCAGGCACGAAGCCCTGCTCCTTCAGCGGGTTCTTGTCCATCACGCCGGCGGCGACGGCCTTCTCTATCTCGTTGTATAGTTCCTCGACGGAGCCGATGCACAGCTCCTCACCGTCCTCGCTGCGCCAGATGGGCAGTGGAGTGCCCCAGAAGCGCGAACGCGAGAGGTTCCAGTCGTTGAGGTTGGCCAGCCAGTTGCCGAAGCGACCGCTTCCCGTTGACTCAGGATGCCAGCCGATGGTCTCGTTCAGCTGACTCATGCGCTCTTTGCATGCCGAGCTCTTGATGAACCAAGAGTCAAGGGGATAATAGAGCACGGGCTTGTCCGTACGCCAGCAATGCGGGTAGCTGTGCACGTGCTTCTCAATCTTGAAGCATTTGCCCTGTGCCTTGAGGTCCATGCAGATGCTGATGTCGAGCGTCTCGTCCTTGTCGGTGAGATTTTCGTCGTAGGCATTCTTCACGTAGCGGCCAGCATAGCGGCTCCAAAGTTCTGTGTTGACGTAGTCCTTGACGAACTGCGGATCCATATCCTCGATGAGGAAGTATTTTCCCTGGAAGTCTACCACGGGACGCTCCTGTCCTTTCTTGTCGATGACCACGATGGGCACGATGCCGGCCTTCTTGGCCACGAAGGCGTCGTCGGCACCGAAGTTAGGCGCGATATGCACGATACCCGCACCATCGTCGGTGGTCACGTAGTCACCCAGGATGACGCGGAAGGCATCGCCCATGGGCCGTATCATCGGCAGCAGCTGCTCATACTCCAGTCCCTCGAGGTCGGTACCCTTGTAACGTCCCACCACTCGGTAGGGGATGGACTTCTCGCCCTTCTTATACTCAGGCAACTCACCACCGTCGGTAATCTCGGCAGCGGTATCGAAGTAGGCAGGCACGCGGGCCTCGGCCAGTATCACGACGATACGCTCTGCCGTATAGGGGTTATAGGTCTCCAGTGCCACATAGTCAATCTTCGGGCCTACGCACAATGCCGTATTGGCAGCCAGCGTCCAGGGCGTGGTGGTCCAGGCCATGAAGTAAACATCTCCCCAATCCCTGGACAATCCAGACAATCTGGTTTTTCCTGCCTTTGCACGGAACAGTGCCGTGCACGTCGTATCCTTCACGTCGCGGTAGCAGCCGGGCAGGTTCAGCTCATGGCTGGAGAGGCCCGTTCCGGCAGCGGGCGAGTAAGGCTGGATGGTGTAGCCTTTATAGAGCAGGCCCTTCTGGTAGAACTGCTTCAGCAGCCACCACAGGGTCTCGATATACTTGTTATCGTAGGTGATATAGGGGTTGTCGAGGTCCACGAAATATCCCATCCGCTCCGTCAGGTCGCGCCACTCGGCAGTGAACGTCATCACGTTCTCACGGCACTTGCGGTTATATTCCTCGGTCGAGATATAGCGTGGCGACTCCGGGTTGTCGATGTCGGCCTTGGTGATGCCGAGCGTCTTCTCCACACCCAGCTCCACGGGTAGACCGTGGGTGTCCCATCCGGCCTTGCGCTTCACCTGGAAGCCCTGCATGGTCTTGTAGCGGTTGAAGGTGTCCTTCAGCGCACGGCCCAGCACATGGTGAATACCCGGATGTCCGTTGGCCGAGGGAGGTCCCTCATAGAAAACAAACTGAGGACAACCCTCACGCTCGTCAATAGAGCGATGGAAGATATCCTCGCTCTTCCACTTCTCAAGAATCTCATTGTTCACCTGTGTCAGGTTCAAGCCTTTGTGCTCGGCAAATTTCTTCGACATTTTTATTATATATAAATATGACTGTATCTGCGGGTTGATAAATCCCCTTTTTTCTTTGGCGTGCAAAGGTACGCATTTTTTTTATTTCGGCCAAAATTGTAAAGGTTAAATAACATTTCGTGGCATTTGAAGTGAATTGCCATAATTGTTCCCCCAAAACAGGTCTGATGACTACTTGGGTATAAAACTTGACCTTTCCACGGCCGTGGAACATATAGACGGCGGCCGTGGGACATATAGACGGCGGGCGCGGAACATATAGACCACGGCCGTGGAACGGTCAGTTTCCTCCGGCCTCCGTCCCACTCCGAACGGCCCTCTCTCCCACTTTCCCCGGCTCTCTTTCCCACTTTGAGCCGGTTCTTCTCTGCTTTGCTACACAAGCGTTACCCTCAGGGATACTATGCGCTTGCTCTGATTCTCTCCGCAAGCATCCCTTTGGGGCTGGGCACGGGCTGGCACAGGGCCTGCCCTTTCTACATGATTTGATAGATTGTTGTTATGCTTTCACCTTCACCACTTCATAGTTCTCTATGGTGCGTCGGTCCTGGCTGATATTCAGACCCACGGCAAAAACAGGACGCGGGTCGGCGGCAAAGCGTACGGCGTAGTCTTTTCTCAGAATCTGCTCTATGGCTTCGGTCGCTGTCTTGTTGAACTTGAATTCGATGATGTAAATGGCATCCTGCATCTTCAGAACGATGTCGTAGCGGCCGTCGCTGGTCTTGCCTTCCGCCTCCACGTCGGCACCGATGCCCACCATGAGTGAATAGAACAATACCTGATAGAATTGCTCGTTCTGGTTCTTGTCGGTGATGTCGTAGGGGATGCCGGCGTACCACTTGCGCACGGACTCCAGGAACTGATCGAAAGTACATTCCTTCAGGCGCAAGTCCCAAAAGGCATTGTTCATCTGATTGCGGCTGCCATAGTACTCAGGACAAAAATAGTTGTATAGCGAGCGTGCAAAGCCCTCATGCACCTCAGCATTGGGGAAGCCTAACGTAAACCGGTTGCGGCGCGTGTCGTAGCCTTTGATGGTGAGATAACCGCTCTGGAAGAGCACGGGGATGGGGTCACTGATGCGCTCCGTGGGGGCATCAAACTGTTCCATGTCTGCCTCATATCCCTCCAGTTCAGGCAATACCATCTGTTTCACCCGTAGCAGGTTGATGAGCGACGAAGGCGTGCCCGTACCGAACCAGTAGTTGTCTATCAACCCCTGCTCGAAGGCGTAGAACAGGCTCCAGGGATTGTAGATGTCGGTCATATTGCGGGTGAAGTGGTAGCCGTCGTACATGTTCTTCAGTTTCGCTACAGTCTCGTCGTAGTTCAGCCGTGTTCCACCGTATCGCCCCATAGCCTCGCCAAGCCACTCAATGTCGGGCTTCAGCTGGGTGAAGAGTTCCTCCTCGGTGATGCCACAGATGGCCTCGTACTCCGGGTTGAAGGTCATTACGTCTAAGTTGTTCAATTCGCTGAAGACGCTGAGTTGCGAGAACTTTGAGATTCCCGTCAAGAACACGAACTTCAGGTACGGGGCCATCATTTTCAGCGGTGAGAACAGGTCACGGACACGTTGCCGCAGATGGTCCTGCAGTTTTGGGTCGTGGATGCTGTCGAGCATCGGCGCGTCATATTCGTCGATGAGCACCACTACCTCGCGGCCCTTCTGATTGTACGCCTCCTTGATGATGGCTATGAGACGGTCACTCAGTTTATCACCTTTCCGGATAGGCAGACCATAGTCTTCCTCATATAATCTCAGCAACCCGCCGCAAATGTCATCCACGCTGGTCTCATCATAATACTTGCCTGCACTTAAATCGAGGCGTATCACGGGGTACGCTGTCCACTCAGTCTCTAACTGCTCAATAGCAAGCCCCTTGAACAGCTCCTTGCGACCCTCGAAGTAGGCCTGCAAGGTGCTCACCAGCAGCGATTTCCCAAAGCGCCGCGGGCGGCTCAGGAAGTGGTTCTTCGCGCCGCTATGTGCCAGTTTATACACATACGCCGTCTTGTCCACATAGATGCAATTACGATTGATGATGTCGGGGAACCACTGCAGCCCTATACCGTATCTTCTCTTCTCTGCCATAGCCGTTTTATTGTCTTGCGTTTTTCGACGCTGCAAAAATACACTTTTTCTGCCATTCTGCCAAAACTTTTGCCGAAAACCTTTGGCCGTTTCGCTATTTAACGCAAAAGAGTCCTCCATGTCAGTCAGACAGGGAGCTCTTTCCGTGTATTTACAGCAAATTCCGCAATCTTGGTAATTATTTCCAAAATCTGTATAACGTATATATAAAATAATGTCCGTACCTTTGCAGCCGAAATTCAAACGTTACTGATTATGAAGAAGATTATTTCATTAATGGCGGCTATGTTCGTCGCTTTGGCTGTAGAGGCAAAGACACTCGTGGTTTACTACAGCTATACCAACAAGTGTCACGAGATTGTGACAACATTGACCAGTCAGATTGACGCCGGCGTGGTGCGCATAGAACCTGCTGAGAAGGGACTGAAATATGAGGCGAACAACTATGCACTGGGTACGCAGCTGCTGAACGCCATTAAGGCCAATCCGAATGATGCGAGCAGCTATCCTGCTATCGATCCTGTGACTGTCAATCTTGATGACTACCAGAACATCATCGTCGTGACTCCGCTCTGGTGGAGCCAGATGGCGGCTATCATGCAGACGTACCTTTTCAATAATAGTGCGCAGATGGCGGGCAAGACGGTTGGATTGATAGTGTCGAGCCATTCGAGCGGTATCAGTGGGGTTGTGGCCGATGCCCAGCGACTACTTCCTAACGTGACTTGGGCTGGCGATGCGCTATGGATCAACGCCAGCAACCATTCTAATCGTGCTTCATTGATTGAGAACTGGCTGCTGACGCAGAACTTCCAAACATCAAGCCATACGACACAGAAACTCTATCTCACCATCAGTGGTGTGACGAAGTTGGCGACGCTGGTCAGCAACTCCTCGACGGAGGCATTAGTGGCTCAGCTTCAACAGGGTGTTATCACCTACGAGGCACATGACTACGGCAACTTCGAGAAGGTGGGCGCACTGGGATATACGTTCCCTGAGAACAACACGCAGATTACCACCGAGCCTGGCGACCTGATACTCTATCAGGGCTCGAACCTCTGCATCTACTATGACACGAACTCTTGGAACTTCACCCGCATAGGCAAACTCGACAACATGACGCAGGCTGACATCAAGACGTGGGTGAATGCCGGAGGGGGCAATGTCAGCGTGACGCTATCTGTTAATCAGCCAACAGGAATCAGTCAAATAAGGGCTGACTATAATGAGTCGAAAGCCTACACCCTGATAGGCACTCTCGCCCAGGCAGGAACAAAAGGAATATTGGTTCAAAATGGTAAAAAGATAATAAAATGAAGAAAATATTATTAGCAATGCTCGCAGCAGGAGTACTGACAGCATGTTACAATGGTAACAAACAAACTACAGACAAGGATATGGAACAGGAACTGACATTGACACAGGAGTGGGACAAGGTGTTCCCGCTGAGCGAGAAGGTGGAACACTCGAAAATCACCTTCCACAATCGCTACGGCATTACGCTCGTGGCTGATATGTACGTACCCAAAGGCTCCCTCCCTATCGGGGAGGGCGGGGGGAGAGGCCTTCCTGCCATTGCCGTCAGCGGACCGTTCGGAGCCGTGAAGGAACAGGTGTCGGGCCTCTATGCCCAGACACTGGCCGAGCGTGGCTTTGTGACTATTGCCTTCGACCCCTCGTTCACAGGTGAGAGTGGTGGTGAGCCCCGTCAGATGGCCTCGCCCGACATCAACACCGAGGACTTCCTCGCTGCCGTTGATTTTCTCTCTGTGCAGGAGAATGTTGACCCTGAGCGCATAGGCATATTGGGCATCTGCGGATGGGGAGGCATGGCCGTGAATGCCGCTGCTCTCGATCCTCGCATCAAAGCTACGGTTGCCTCGACCATGTACGACATGAGCCGTGTGACGGCCAATGGCTACTTCGACGGCGACGACTCGAAGGAGAAGCGCGACGCACAGCGCAAGGCCATTGCTCAGCAGCGTACAGAGGACTACAAGAGCGGTACATATAAGCGTGGCGGCGGTGTATTGACCAAGGAACAGTTGACCGACGAGACTCCGCAGTTTGTCAAGGAGTACAGCGACTACTATACCACCCCTCGCGGCTATCACAAGCGCAGCGGCGGCTCTAACGACGGCTGGAATGTCAGCGGCTGTCAGTCGTTCCTCAACCAGCCCATGCTCTGCTATGCCCACGAGATTACGAACCCCGTGCTGCTCATCCACGGCGAGAAGGCCCACAGCCGCTACTTCAGCGAGACCGCCTTTGAAAAGATGACCGGTCAGAAGCCTGCCATCCCCGATACACTCGAAGCTGGCAAAAACTGGAGCACCACCGTCGGCAACAAGGAACTCTACATCATCCCCGGAGCCGTCCATACCGCCCTCTACGATGATCGTGCCGGCGTGATTCCTTATGACAAGATGGAGGAGTTCTTCGCTCAGTATTTAAAATAAGCGGTGCTCAGGCGAGCAAGCTCGGTACTTCAAGACCAATCTTAAATAACGAAGAAGAAAAGTGAATGCAATGGCGGGCGAAACGATGCATCTTCGCCCGCTTTTCGTACTTTTAATGGTATAATCGCGCGATATTTGCCAGAAAAATTGTACCTTTGTCGCCGTAACATCAAACATCACGCATTATGGATTTGACAATTTCAATGAACACAGTGCTGAACTTCCTCCACTCTATGGCACTCTCGACGAGCAACAAACGCTGGCTCGCCGACCACCTCTACGAGGAAGTGAGGGCAGAAGAGAAAGCCGCTCTCATTGTCAGGTCAAAAAAGAAGCTGACCGAGAAGGAAAGAGACGAACTCTTTGAGAAAATGGTGGGCGCATGGCGAGATGACCCTATTGGCGATGAGATTCTCGAAGCCATCCGCATCGGACGTCAGCCCGCCAATTATGAACGCAAACTTGCCTATTTCGAAGATGATTGAGAACTGGGTGGAAAGACCGAAGAAGAAATAGTCAATCAATGAGCGGATAGACCGACAGACATGGGTACGGGGGCTGTCCGCTCTGGTGCTTATGAAGAGAAAGATATGCAGGGCGGGGAGCCGAGGCCGAGGATGTCGGCGCGGCCATTCCCGAGCAAGCTCGCCCGCTCGAACTTGTTCGCTTGCCTTAGCAAGAACCCGTAGCCTTTCCCGCCCTTTTTCGTGACGATTTGTTAATTTTTCGAGGGGAATGGAATTAATTTCCAAAAACTTTCGTATATTTGCAGCAGATTTTTAAACGACACGCTTATGAGCACCCAAGCAATGAACAAGGCCATCGCCGACTATTTCAAGACGCAGCCCGTCCTGAAGGCATGGCTTTTTGGCTCCTTCGCCCGTGGTGAGGAGACGCCGAGGAGCGACGTGGACATTCTTTTCGTGCCCGACTATTCTGGCAAACCCTTCACGCTCTTCACCCACGGCGGCATGCTGATGGACTTGCAGGAACTGCTGGGCCGCGATGTGGACTTGGTGGTGGAGGGCACGCTCCGTCCATACGCCGCTGAAACAGCCAACCGTGATAAAATCTTGATTTATGAGAGAAAGAGCGAGGGATAAAGGACGACTGGAGGACATCATCGAATATTCCAACAACGTGACGATGCTCATCGAGGGCTATTCCTTCGAGAAGCTCGTAGCCGACAAGCGCACCTACTATTCTGTCATGAAGAATGTGGAGGTGGTTGGCGAGGCAGCCTATATGGTGACGAAAGCATTCAAGAAAGCGCATCCGGCGACACCGTGGAAATTCGTGCAAGGTATGCGTCACGTCTTGGTTCACGACTATGCCACCATCGACGACAGAGAGCTCTACAATACTGCCGTCAACGACATTCCCGTGTTGAAGGAGCAGGTTGAGCGCTATCTCGCCGAGACCGACTGGGACGAATGGCTGTCCCTCCCCGATGAATTCGACGATGCCAACAAGGAGGACATCGTAAAGGCAGCGCGCAGCATGAAGGCCGACGGCATGCTCGTGGAGAAGATAGAAAAATACACTGGCCTGACGGTGGAGGAAATCGAGGGACTGTAAGATATAATAATGTAGGAAGCACAAGGGCGGGAAGCCTCGGCCGAGGATGTCGGCACGGCTCCCCGCCCTGTATCGTTGTATGTCTTTAGATTGGACGCAATTCCGTGAACAACTCGAAGAATTGGTGATTATAGTCGTTCATGTATACTTGTGCACTTCCATCTGCTTGAATGACAAGTATTCCATCGGTTTTCACAGGCCCGTCATCTTCCATTCTTGGAATAAAATAGATTGGCGTTCCGTTTGCTAAATTGAAATATTCGCCATTATGCGAGTTAGCATCATGAAAAATGATTTCTGAGCCTTGCGTAATTTTCCTTGGCTCACAAGAAAAGTATATGCCGCCAATCTTTATTCGGTAACTCCCGTCTCGTTTAATTCTTTCCAGCCGACACTCTTGCGATGTCACTCCCTGATTGATTTCCCTCCATCTGTTTATTATGTCATAATCCGATTTCGGCAGAGCCTCCCTTACCACTGCACTACCGTCGACAACGACCAATTCTTTGCTCTCGTCCTCCACTGGAGTATTGATTCTGTTTTCACTATGAAATTGCTGAGGAACGGGCTGTGGCTCTTTTTTGTCTTTAGTAGCAAACAAATAGAATACGACAACGGCCAAAAGAAATAGGCCAGCATTTCTCCAAGTGCGATTTGGATATCCCATTGTACTGCCATCAATCCAACGGGTACTATGAGACTTTTTCAAAGGATTCACAAAATCTTGATTGCATATATTGCAACGAAGAAAATCATCGTTTTCAAACTGCTTAGGCAAAGTCAATAGGCTACCGCAGTATGGGCATTGAATCTGCTTAGGCATATTGGAATTGACAGGTTTCGCTGTTGCGTTTAGGCCAGAAGGCAGGTTGTTCTCTGTCAATTCGGCAGGGTTTTCCTGTCCACAATGCTTGCATATAGCTGCATCTTTAGCTACGAATTTACCACAATTCTTACATTTATAAGCCATATAAAATAAACTGTACGGATGGGAGACGCTGCACCCGCTGGTGACCATCGTGAACCATGCGACGGAGCCGCCCATGTCGATGAACCACACGCGGCTGAACTATAGCCTCTATGCCTTGTTCCTGAAGCAGGGCGAGGGCTGCTCGATACGCTATGGACGTGAGAAGTACGACTATCAGGAGGGCACTGTCGTGAGCTTCAAGCCAGGGCAGGTGGTAGAGGTGGAATGGGACGAGTCGAAGCCCATGCCGCCCTCGCGCGGACTGCTGTTCCATCCTGATCTGATTTACGGCACACCGTTGGCCAAGCGCATCCATGACTACACGTTTTTCGACTATGACCAGCACGAGGCCCTGCACCTCTCGGAGCGTGAACAGCGCATCGTCAGCGACCTGCTCGACAGTATCGAGGAGGAGTTGCAACACCCCGTCGATAAGCACTCGCAGCGGCTCATCACCGATGCCATCGGCCTATTGCTGGACTACTGCATGCGCTACTATGATCGCCAGTTCTTTGCAAGCAAAGCGGCATAGCCGAGCGCATCACGCGCCACAAGGTGAACAGCGACATCATGACCCGCTTCCAGCACGACCTGGAGGCCTACTTCCGCAGTGGTGAGGCCGAGCGCAAGGGTTTGCCCTCCGTCGCCTACTTTGCAGAGAAGGTATTCCTCTCGCCCGGCTACTTCGGTGACCTCATCAAGAAAGAAACTGGTATGACGGCGCAGCGCTATATCCAGAACAAGGTCATCGACCTCTCGAAGCAGTACGTGTTGGACAAGGAACTCACCCTCAATCAGGTGGCTTACAAACTCGGCTTCCAGTACCCCCAGCACTTCACCCGACTGTTCAAGAAGGAGGTCGGTATGACACCATCAGAGTATAGGAATTAACAAGATACAATCATGAAGATTACAACTATCATTTGCACAGCGTTGATGGCATTCTGCCTCTGTGCCTGTGCCCAAAAACAAGAAAAGAAAGAGATGAAGAAGACATTAGTAGCTTATTTTTCTGCCTCTGGCGTGACAGAGGGCGTGGCCAAGCAGTTGGCAGAGGTGACAAATGGAGACCTGCACAAGATTCAGCCCGAGCAACCTTATACTGATGCAGATCTTGACTGGCGTAACAAGCAGAGTCGTTCGTCTGTTGAGATGCAAGATAAGAACTCACGCCCTGCCATCACGAACAAGTTGACGAACATGCAGGATTACGATGTGGTCTATGTCGGATTCCCCATTTGGTGGTACACGGCTCCAACCATCATCAACACTTTCATGGAAGCGTACGATTTCAAGGGCAAGACCGTTATCCCCTTCGCCACCTCTGGCGGTAGCAGCATCAAGAAAGCCTGCGAAGACCTAAAAGCCGCTTATCCAGATGTGAATTGGAAAGAAGGTAAACTACTGAACAGAGTAAGCAAACAGGAATTAGAGACCTGGGTAAAAGGATTGTAAGATATGAAGGAAATGTATGGAAAAAGGCTTCTATACTTGTGCCGAGTGCGAGATAGACGTTAAGGAATGTCGCCTCTACAACAATTTATATTCTCTTGCCTTACTGTCTAATTCTGATAAACGGTCAAGGGCTGCATTCAGCGTATCATCGCGCTTGGCAAAATGGAAACGGATAAGGTGATGTACATTCTCGCGAAAGAAGCAACTGCCAGGAACAGCACCGACACCGACATGTTCTGCCAGCCACTCACAGAAATGGAGGTCATCCTTCACACCATACTTTGAGACATCAAGCAGTACATAATAGGCTCCCTGCGGATCTGTGAACGTCAGTCCGAATTGCTTCAGACCGTCACAGAACAACTGCTTCATGTGGGTATAGTGCGCCTGAAGTTCAGTGTAATAACTATCTGGAAAGCAAAGGCCGACGGTTGCAGCCTCCATCAATGGGGCTGCTGCTCCAACGGTCAGGAAGTCGTGAACTTTCTTCACACGCTCGATGATCCTTTCAGGGGCAATGACATAGCCTAAACGCCAGCCTGTGATGCTGTAGGTCTTGGAGAGTGAACTGCAAGAAATGGTTCGCTCCCACATGTCTGGCAACGTGGAGATATAGACATGCCTATGGGGAGCATAGACAATATGCTCATACACCTCATCGGTAATCACATAGCCATCGTACTTGATAACAATATCTGCTATCGTCTGGAGCTCCTCGCGTATAAACACCTTGCCGCAAGGGTTCGACGGATTACAGAGAACCAAAGCCTTTGCGCCATTCTTAAAAGCATCCTCCAGCAGATTGGCATCGAATGAAAATGTCGGAGGAACAAGCGGAATATACACAGGTTCAGCCCCCGTCAGGATAGTGTCTGCTGTATAGTTCTCATAGAATGGCGAGAAGATAGCCACCTTGTCACCAGGATTCACAACCGTCATCATAGCAGCCATCATTGCCTCCGTGCTGCCACAAGTCACCACGATGTTCTTGTCTGAATCAATGTGTAGTCCCGTAAAGTGGCTATGTTTCTTGGCCAGCGCCTCACGGAAGTTCTGCGCTCCCCAAGTGATGGCATACTGATGAGGGCCAGACGGAGCAATCTCTGCCAAACGATTGGTAATATCCTTTGGCGGATCGAAGTCAGGGAACCCCTGCGAGAGATTGATGGCTCCATACTTATTGGATATGCGGGTCATCCGTCGGATAACCGAATCCGTGAATCCTGCGGTTCTTGTGGATAGTGGTCTCATTGTCCTTCAATTTTTGAGTGCAAAGGTACTGAATTATCCTCTGAATCTGTACTATATGGCCGTATTTCCAACAATCTTTAAGTATATCACGAGGATTTCCCTAAAGCGATTTAGGGAAAATACCCCATCATTATAGGAATAATCCAAGCTCTTTCGCTCCTTCCTTTACGTCAAAGAAGTGAGAATTAGAAATAAATGTTTCACTTTTAAAGAATAGGAGATAAAATTATGAAGAAGATTTTTACACTGGCAATGATGATGGTGATGACTATCACGGCCAACGCAATGAGTTATAAGACTGCAAAGAACGAGGCATTGTTCTTGAGTGACAAAATGGCTTACGAGCTGAACCTGACGGATGCCCAGTATGATGCCGTCTACGAGATCAATCTGGACTACCTGATGAGTGTGAACGGACGCAACGATGCTTACGGCACCTGGTGGAACCGCCGTAACACCGACCTGAAGTATGTTTTGACTGCCTGGCAGTACGAGAAGTTCGTGGATATGAGCTACTTCTATCGCCCGCTGGCTTGGAAGAACGGTAACTGGACATTCAACGTCTACAACCACTATTCCAACAAGAGCCATTTCTACAAGGCTCGCCCCAAGGCTTTTGCAAACTACAAAGGTGGCAATAACAAGAAGCCTGACCGCTACTATGCCGACAAGAAGGTGAACAAGCCTGCATCGAAACCGACCGCAAAGCCCAATGACAACAACCGGCATATTGTCCAGAATACTTCGAAGAATAGTGGTTCCGGCCACTTCAGAGGTCGCCGCTAAGGTTGTTTACTTGCCTCTATTATATGCCTCGCAAGAGGACTCCTGGGAATCGTAGAAATACGGTTCCCTTTTCTATTATAAATAAAAAACGAACTTAGTTCCCCTCAATCCTACCCCGTCATAATCGGCTGGAATCGGGAACTGGCAGCACAAATCACTGATGGCATCCTCTTCGAGTGATACTGTCAGTTCAAGAACGATAGCACCACGCTTTTCGTTATAGGCCAGACTCCAGATACATTCACCCAGAACGGCATTGACTACAGTTCTAATCTCGTCTTGAGTGCGCCAGATGGAATCAAAGTCAATCATAGTATTCTAACCACCACCGATGCATTGGTCACCAGGCTTCAGCAAGTGCTTGTGCTGGTCAACCATGCCCATTTCTATCATTTCTTACTAAACTATCATAAATGTCGATGCAAATTTAGCGATTATTCCCTGATTATCACTATCTTTGCCAATAGTTTTAAGTGTATTTAGATATTTCAAGCAAAATATGAAACGGGTTATAGTTATTTCGACGAGTCTTCGTCATGGTTCAAACAGCGACATCATGACCCGCTTCCAGCACGACTTGGAGGCGTACTTCCGCAGTGGCGAGGCCGAGCGCAAGGGTTTACCCTCCGTCGTCTATTTCGCATCGAAGGTATTCCTCTCGCCCGGCTACTTCGGTGACCTTATCAAGAAGGAGGTCGGCATGACACCATCAGCGTATAGGAATTAGAAACCTGGGTAAAAGAATCGAATTTTTCGTACCTTTGTCCTCTGAAATGAAGAATTTTGATATAAATGTTCAATGATATGGAAAAGATATATCACTCCAGAACAAATATTAGTGAGGAAGTGCTGATGCTGATGGCGAAGGTATCTGCGCTGACCAAGCAACTGAATGGGCTGACTTTGGCTGAGCAAGCACAGAAACAGGAAATCATGAGGGAATTGTTCGGCTCCGTTGGCAGCAATCCCTTCGTTGGCGACAACTTCCACTGCGATTTTGGCAAGAACATCTTTGTTGGTGATAATTTCCACGCCGACTACAATTGCACGATGCTCGACTTGGCAGAAATCCGCATTGGCAACAATTGTCTGATTGGTCCCGATGTAGGTCTCTACACGGCAGGGCATCGATTAGAGCCAGAGGGACGCACGGCAGATGTATATGGACTGCCCATTACGATAGGAAACGACGTGTGGATTGGAGGACATTCCACGATTCTGCCTGGCGTGACGATTGGCGATGGTGCCGTGGTCGCTGCCGGCTCGGTGGTGACAAAGGATGTGCCACCCCGTTCTCTGGTAGCTGGCAATCCTGCAAAAGTCAAGAAATAGATATAATTCTCCGAATAAATTATGAGCCCACTTGAAAATGTGGCATTATTTGATTAGACATTGACCTCTGACTGGC
>ERZ809472.86-NODE-86-length-25490-cov-9.358679_pt1 | contig 25490 bp, 19 predicted proteins | sample MGYA00521274_ERZ809472 | MGnify/ENA primary metagenome ERZ809472 (study PRJEB31581, sample SAMEA3312791) | metagenome | study: EMG produced TPA metagenomics assembly of the PRJEB8939 data set (Metagenomic analyses of Rumen microbiomes reveals... | reverse complement strand
TGTACGACAGCTGTCAGGCTATTGCTGAGGAGATAGCCGACAAGTTGGGTGCTGAAGCTGTCAGCGTCCAGAGTATGAACAACAGGCAGATTGAGAACTCTCAGAGTTTCATCCTTGCCGTCGAGTTTCAGTCTGCGGGTCAGTTGACTCCCCATTGGCTGTACGCTTATCTAAACTTTCACGCAGTCAGTCTCAAAGGGAAAAAGATCGCCGTATTCGTTACTTTGGGAAACAAACATGATGACGATCATGTAGCCAAGGAATTTTGCAACAAACTCAAAGAGAATGGGGCGCACATCGTCGGTGAGTTGCAATACGCAGGCACCCCTGAGTGGAACCTCGACAATTGGGTGTGCGCAATATCACCGAACCTCTAACCTTCAGAACCTTACCATTATGATCTACATTATCATCGTAGCCCTCGAGTTCCTGCTGGCTTTCGTCGGCGTAGGCCTACTCATTAGGCACTACAACCACAAGGCATAGCCTATCTCTTCCTCGCCCTGAAATACAGCATCGCTCCTTCAACATGGAAGTCGAGAATGTCGTAGTATGGTTCCAGCCGGTGCTTCACATCGTCGGCAGTATCGAAGGGAGGCGTGAACCATCCCATGCGAGTCATGACGGTGCGGGCGAGCCAGTCGGCAACCTTCTGCTCACCAACTACGTAGAAGCATGCCAACAGTTCACCGCCAGACTTTAGTGTACGGAGAATCTCGGCGTAAGCCTTTTCCTTGGCAGGAAACACGTGAAGTCCATTCATGCAGAGCACTTTGTCGAAGGTTCCATCCTCAAAGGGAAGTGCACCCACATCACCCTGCATCGTTTTAATGTTAGTAATACCAGCCCCACGGAATCTGTTTTCTGCCTGTTCAAGCATGTCCTGACTGTAATCCAGACAGGTAATGTCTGCCTTGGTCATACGGCGATATTTCTCTTTGGTGAATACAGCCGTGCCTACGGGTACATCAAGTAACTTGCCAGAGAAGTCATCAGAAATCCAACTGAGCACCCTGCGGGCAATCTCGTTATCATCAACACCGCCCCAGAGCAACTTGAAGTACAACTTGCTCCACCATTTACCCTGAGTAATCGCATCGTCATAAAAACTCTTGCTAAACTTGTACGATTTCTTAATTTTGTCTGACATTATAATCTTCTATTTGTTTTGACGCTGCAAAGGTACATATAATGCTTTGCAACACGATTGCAAAGACGGTATCCACATGTCGAACAAAGAGATTGCTGACCATCTCTGTATCTCGGTGAATACAGTTATTACCCATCGTCGTAACATAGCCCGAAAGCTTCAGATTCACTCTCCTGCCGGTCTTACGATCTATGCCATTGTAAACGGCCTTATCGATATCTCAAGTGTAAAGCTGTAACCTTACGGGCTTTTGGTTGAAGAAATCATACCGTTCGCTGTCTGTCTGAGGTCGTTGGCAGAAAGAAGGCTGCTGGTCTTTAAACTACTTTCTATTTGATGCGTCAAAAGGATAGTTGCAACTGAGATGATAGAAATCAATGTTTAACTCATTAAAATAGAAAGAAAAATGAAACGAATAATGATGATTCTGATGGCTGCGATGATGATAAGCAGCTCAGCCATTGCCCAGGAAGAAAGGCAAGGCAGTCGCCCTGAGAAGAAGTTCGATAAGACTGAGATGGCTAAGCATCGTACAGACAGAATGGTAAAAGACTATGGCCTGAACGACAAGCAGGCCAAGCAATTACTCGAACTGAACAGCAAGTATGTAGAAAAGATGAGACCTCATGGAGGTCGTCCTCATCATGGTCATAAAGGTGGGCCTCGTCCTCCGAGAGACGGGAAAGATGTCAAGGGCCAGCGTCCAGAGCCTCCAAAGGATGGTAAACGTATGGCGCCTCCCAAAGGGGGTAAGCATCTGGAGCATCACAAGAAGATGGAGGAGACGATGAAGGCCTACGATGCCGAACTGAAGAAGATTATGACCGAAGATCAATTCAAAGTCTATCAGGCTGATATGCAGAAACGCCGCCAGCATCGTGAACACAAATAATTAGTTAGGTTACAGGAAAGCAAAAAGGCGCAACTCTCACGAGCTGCGCCGTTTCCATAACCAATTAACCTAACTAAACCTGTGTATGATTTTCTTTTTCTGTTGCAAAGGTACAAAGATTCCACCTTGCACTTGATAAGATATGTTTCAAAGACTAACAAAAATCGTTCAATGCAACAAAAATGTATGCAATGAACGATTTTTAGTTACCAAATACGGCTGAGTGTTCGGACTTGCGTTGAGACATTGCCCGAGAGCAACAGACTGTCGTAGATAGATTGGGGGAAGACAAGGTTAGTCATCGACATGGTGCCATTCTTGGTGAGAATTTCAACAGACGATTGATCAACGAACAGGTCGATGGTCACCTTATCACCTGCTGTATTCAACGGAGCCTTCATCGAGGGGATGGAGAAACTGCCATTGAAATCTGCACGGCCAGAGTTGGCGTTACGATGTACGACCAATGAACGTTCTGAGGCATAAATATCGATAACAAACTTCTCATTGTTGCCGTTACTGAGCGTGATGGTGGCGTTTTGATCCAGACTGACATCGAAACGTAGCTGATAAGCCGATTTCTGGGCATCAAGTGGTAAGGTCTCAGTGCTGACCGTCTGCCACTGGCCTGCTATCTTGTCAATCTCGCTCACCACAGGACAACAGAGCAAAGGCTTATTGTCGTACTCAGTAAGCTTCAGTTCACGAGGTAACGTCATGGCAGAGCGCCAAGGCGAACAGGGTACATTACCTGCATACTGCCAGTTGTTCATCCATCCAATCATCAGTTTCCTGTCGCCTGTGTTCGACCAGGTTACGCCAGCATAGTTGTCCATGCCGTAGTCGAGCCAAAGCGGATAGTCGATGGCGTCCTTGGCCTGTTCGATGTGAAGTTCTCTCGGATTGCCGTGGGCATCCTTGCGTCCGAAGTCATAGACGCGGTAGGTGATGTCGCTGGTCTGCTGTATCTCTGCGAGGAAATTGCCTGCACCAATGGCATGAAGACGACCTGCGGGAAGGAAGTAGAGATCGCCCTCATGAGCTTCGTGGGTGGCTATGACATCTTGCATCGGCGAATGGCCGTTTACGGGTTCGGCAGTAGCAAGCTGCTCATATTCTTCGGGGGTGATGCTCTTCGACAGACCAGCATAGATCTTAGAGCCTACGTCGCTTTTGATAATATACCACATCTCCGTCTTGCCTGCACAGCCGTGACGCTTCATCGCCAGCTTGTCGTCAGGATGTACCTGCACGCTCAGGTCCTGGCGTGAATCGATGAACTTCACCAACAAAGGGAATTTATTGCCGAACTTCTTATACACCTTATTGCCTATCAAAAGGCCCTTGTACTTGTCGATGAGTTCAGTCAGTGTCAGCCCTTCGTCCACGTCATCTACCAGTCCGCGATTGACGGCAATGCTTTCATGACCAGGCACACCACTGATTTCCCAACTCTCACCGATGTTAGGCTGTGCAGTATAAATACCCTTGAATGGTGCTATTTGGTAACCGCCCCAGATGGTGGTCTTCAAGTAAGGTTGAAATTTATAGGGTTTCATTGTATAATTGGCCTATTTTTGATGTCTGTTCTTATTGATGAGTCTCTTGATCGTTTCCACACTGGCACTCGTTGTCAATCCGTCTTCTGGTGTGTTCATACAGTAGTCAATGAGTCGGTCAACGGTCGAGACGGCCACATGCAGACGGGTATCGGCTGAGGCGTAATAAATAAGTACGCGCCCGTCGTCATCCTTAATCCATCCGTTTGAGAACGCCACATTCATCACATCGCCGACGTACTCATCGCACTCTGGAACAAGGAAATAGCCGCCAGGCTGGGCGATAACACGCGTAGGATCGTCGAGGGCAGTCATATACATATATAACACGTAACGCAAACCGTCGGCAGTGGCCCTAACTCCATGGGCCAAATGTAGCCAGCCCTTCGATGTCTTCAGAGGATGCGGACCCTCACCATTCTTGACCTCAGTGATTGTGTGGTAGTGACGGGCATAGATGATCTTCTCTTCCTTTACTTCCGCATGGGTGATGTCATCTACAAGTGCCCAACCTATGCCGCCGCCTGAGCCCGTATCGATGAAACCGTCCTGCGGACGGGTGTAGAAGGCATACTTTCCATCCACAAACTCTGGATGAAGTACGACATTACGCTGCTGACTCTTCGTTTTCAGGTCTGGCAGACGTTCCCATGTCTTCAGGTCCTTGGTGCGGGCGATGGCAGCCGTTGCCGTAGCAGCAGAGAGGTTGCCTGGTTGTGAGTCGTCGTGACGCTCGGCACAGAACACACCGTAGATCCAGCCGTCTTCATGCTGCGTGATGCGCATATCGTAAATGTTCGTAGCGGGAATCACGTCGTCGGGCATCGTGATGGGCTCTTCCCAGAAACGGAAGTTGTCGATACCATTAGGTGACTCTGCAACAGCGAAGAATGACTTTCGGTCTGCACCTTCCACACGGCACACCACCAAGTAACGTCCACCCAATTTGATTGCTCCTGCGTTCAGCACTGCGTTCATCATGATGCGTTGCATCAGGAAGGGGTTGTCCTGTTCCGAGAAGTCATACTTCCACTCCAACGGCGTATGCTCAGCCGTCAATACCGGGTAGAGGTATTTCTCGTAGATGCCGTTAGTGGAAAAGCGAAATGATCCAAAGGCTACGTTTGCGTTTGATACTGTTACATTCTTGCGCACTAGCAATTTTTCATGATGTTGGCGCAAATCCTTTACTTTTTGTTCAAATGTAGTCATATTACTGGTTTTTTGCTGCAAAGGTAGATACTTTACAACAATCAACCTGCCACTATTTTAGCCATCTACGACACTTCTGATGTAATTGTCAGATAATTACCTTCGTCTTGCAGTATTTTTCACGGAATTCGGTAGGATTGCACCCTTTGCGCTTCCGAAACTGACGGTTAAAGTTGCTCAGCGTATTGAAGCCACAACAATAGCAGATCTCTGCAACCGTGTCGGAGGTGTCCACGAGTCGTCGTGCGGCATGGCCCAGACGGATGTCCCCAATATATTCCGAGAGGTTCTTACCCGTGCGATGCTTGAAATAGCGGCTGAAAGCCGTTGGGGTCATGCCGACAAGATCAGCCAACTGCTCCAATCGGATTTCATCCTTATAATGCTGGTCGATGTAGTTTCTGACCTTTAGCACACGGCGACTCTCGCTCTCCAAATCAACCTTGGCATACGATGAAGAGGATAGTTCACGGGCATCGTCAAATTTCGATAATTCATGAAGAATGGATAACAGCTCTTGAGCCATCATGAAGCTTTCCTCTATTACTGACAGACGTATCAGACGGTGATAAACTGTCATGATGGCCGGTCTGGAGAAAGCCAGTCCCTGCTTGGCTCGCTCCATCATCTTATAGATGCTCTTGAAAGGATTCGTACGGAATGGGGTGTTCTCACTCTCGAAATCTAATTTAAACTGCACGGTCACCTCGTGGATGTCGCTACTACGGCACTCATGCTGTTCCCAGACATGTTCCAGGTCTGGGCTGGTGATAAGCACCAGATCAATGTCATCAATCACCTCACTCGAATCACCCACCACGCGACAGCAGCCAGCCGCGTTCTCCACGAAGTTCAGTTCTAATACATCGTGATGATGGATAGGATAATCCATCATCTGCTTATGGCGGTCGGCCACATACATAAAATCATGTACACCCAATGGTGCAATTTCATGAATAACCTTTGTTTCCATCTTTCTTAATACTGGATATCTTTGAATTCGACATTGACACACCCTCATTGATTTTATTTAGCGCCGTCGTGACTCGGCATGGGCCGAGGATGCTACTTTCGTAGTAACGTAGCCCGTCGAGGATTTTGGGGATAAAGTTACTTCTCAAACTTGATATTCTTGTAGAGTTCGGGCCTGCCCTTGGCGCTCTCTGGGAGGAAATGGAGACGGACACCCTTGATATGCTTGCTGGGCTTGAAGTCCTCGGGGACATCCACCTTGTCGCTTTCGATCTCGAGTTTCATCAGACCGAAATCCTTGAGGCGCACCTTGTCGCCCTCATGGAGATGACGGTTGATGACGTTAGCGAGTTTCCACGCCACAGCCTCGACGGTGCCTTTACTATAAGGTTCGTCCGCGCATACCTCTTTAATCAATTGCTCTGTCTCGACGGTCTGTTGATGACGCGCTACGGCCTTGTACTTGCCGAACGTGGAGAGCGTCGGCTTGGTTTCTTTCTTTAGTTCGTATTTCATAATAGTTTGTTTTTTAGTTTTTAGGGTGTCAGGGTGACAGAAGACCGACGTACAGGGTATCTGCACCCTTTTTATAGGGTGTCAAGGGTGACAGAAGGGTGTCAACTTTTCAGAGCCACCAGATAGCAACGTCGCTTCTCACCTTTCCCCTTCAAATAACCCTTCCGATGGAGGTAAGTGCCTAAGAGTGTGGCGTTTGCCTGTGTCACAACATTCACTTTCTTCTGGTTGCGGATACGTTCAAGTATCTCCGTGGGACTTAACAGCAACACCTCATCACCCGCCTGGGGCTGACGGAACAGATCCTCGAAGAGCGCAATCACATTGGGCACCTCGTAGTAGTCGGCATTCTGTTCGATGATCCTTTGTTCGCGATCGCCCGTGAAGGCATATTCCTCACCATGCTCGATCTCATCGACGATCTGCGCATAGAGTTGTGGATAGTCGATGGCCTTGTCGCCCTGCGTGTCAGTATCGATGACCTCGTTCACCTCGACCACGAGATATCGGCGCGAACCACTGTCGTCTTTCAACGGCACCAGTGAGTTGGTGGTGGCACAGAAGGCGGCAAAGCGCTGACTCTGCTCGAAAGTGGTCGAATACAGCTTGCGCTCCTTCACGTCCGTACGCTGGATGAGGTGTTTCAGGAAAGCCGTCTGCGACTTCGAGATCTGGTCGTACTCATCGATATTGATGAGCAGGAAACGGGAAAGCGCCCTGAGCGCCTCCTTCTTATTGGTGAAGTCGATGCGGTCAATATAGAACGGCATCAGTTCGCGTGGCAGCAGCATCCGCATGAAGGAAGACTTGCGGGTGCCCTGCGCGCCCACCATCATCAGCACCATCTGTGCGCCATAGAGAGCATCCTTGCCAGCACGCCACTGACTCACCATCGAGCGCATCCAGATCTTGAAGTTCTCGCGCCAGCCCGGGGTCTGGGTCCTCACACGATCTGCCAACTCACCGAGTCGATCCCTGCCGTCCCATTTGGGCAGGGCGGAAAGCCACTCGCGCACGGGGTCGTACTCATTGATCCGCTCAGAGACGAGGATGCGCTCTAAGTCCTTGGGCCACACCTTAATACCCTCGCGGATAGCCTCGTTGTTGATATCGTTCTGTACCTCCTGGGTCAGCGGCTTCCACGAGAGCTGGTAACGGTGTTTCTCCTGATACTCGATGTCGCCCGTCACCTTGTTCCTACGGAACATATAACGGCGCTTCAGGAATTCCTCGAGCAGTTGCTGGTGCATCAGTGAGCGTTCGATGGGGTTTGCCATTCCCAACGGGTGTTTCTCGTAGGCCGCGCTGAAGGTGGAGCGCACGAGGATGTCCTTCTGGAAGAACATCCCTTTAGAGATGGTGAGTTTCGTAGCCAGTTCCTGGTCAATGCCCGCCTTGCGGCACTCGGTGGCCAGCCTCATCAGGTACTCCTCCTTGTCCATACCTTTGCCGTAGGCCAGTTCTCGGCAGATGAAATTGTACTTCGTGGCATCCATCTCCCTTCGGGTATAGCCTGGCAGGATCTCCGTATCGAGTGTCGCCTCTTCCGGTTGGCTGATCACCTGCGCCGACCCTTCCGTCAGCGGCTCCGTGGGTTGTGTCATCTCAATAGCCTTGGCCTCAGGATTGTAGTAGGCCTTCGGATCGTAGGAAATGAGGAAATGTTCCGTGCCGTCATGAATCGTCTCTTCCACCTTGACACCTGTCGAGGCCAGGGCATATTCCGCTGCCCGTTTGTATGCATATTGCTGGAACAGAGCCACTTGCGAGGCCGCCGTAGGGAGTCCGTCACCCACGAGACGATAGGGTATGAGCACCTTCAGCGACTGTCCGCTGGTGCCCACGAACGACATCAGCGTCTGTTCCCACAGGTTCACGACCTTGCGGAGCCTTTCGAGTGTTTCTATACCCTCCTCTATCCTGAAGGAGAGCAGCACCAGACCCGTATAACTGCCCTTTTCGCCGATGGCGGGCATCACTTTCGGCAGTTTTTCTACTGCCCTGTGACGGTATTTGCCCTCGCGCGTCCAGTCGAGCACATTTTCGAGCGTTACACACTTCTCCTTCCGCTCATGGCGGTAGAGATAATTCATTAAGACCTTAGTTGTTTCATTCATAAGCTTAGTGTTATTCATTGTCGATTACTTCCCAGCAAACACTATGCCACTTTCCGCTGAATTCTCGAGAGAATTCAACGCTTTAACACTGCTTTTCCTGCAAAAAGGGGCACTTTACGCGTCAATTCTCTCGAGAATTTAACACGCCAAAGGCTCCTACCAAGTCTGCCAAACTGTCCCTCTGCCAACCTGTCACCCTCCTGTCACCCTTGTCACCCTCGTTTTTGGGGTGCAGATCCAGTGTTTATCGGCATTCTGTCACCCTGACACCCTCAAACGCAAAAAGCGCGACTCATCACGAGCCGCGCCTTTACCTAAACAATTACCTAACTATTAATATTGGCTAACCTTGACATCGCTGATGGTGATACTTCCGCCATAGTTATTGATGCTCCAACAGTTCTTCTGGATACCATAGATACGATTGGTATAGGCGCAGACATCGTTGATATACATAACCATTACAGAGTTGTCTGTGTAGATATCGATTTTGTAGGTATTGTCTGAGGGACGGGCAAAATTGTATCCATCTATACCCTCGACGAAACCCATACCTTCCTCACCTTCCTGCTCAAAGTTTACTTTACGGCCATCTTCCCATTCGGGATTCACTACCATTGTATAGTACTTCTTGGAATCTGTGCCTCGAACCAACGAGATACCAAACTTATCCCAGTTATTAGAGGTCTTAATGGTTAAAGAGATGTGGTTGTGAGCACCTAAGCGACCGTAAAGAACGTAGGCATCGTCGCCAGAGAGTGTACCGCCATTGTAACCCTGAGCATTTACGACATTAGCAGTTTCACTCTGTTTGTACTTGGCGGCCATAGCTGGGACCTCGCCTAAAGTTAGCGTACCATCGGTATGTTGGATAATCTTATGGCATACAAGTGCACCACTCCAGTTAGGCTCGCCACCAGCACCAACATTGACATTTTTATCGTGGATAGTAGCACCTGTGCGATAAGGGCACCAACCCCAGATATAGCGGTCTGTACCGTTGGAAGCGGTCTTACCAGCATAGAAAGCACGGCTATCGAGAATACCCTCATGTCCATCTTGTGGCCAGTTGGCACCAGGATCATTGAAGCAGGCTTTCAGGTCATCCCAAGAATTTGCCATCATGTATTTCACCTTACGACTCCATGAAGCACGATATCCCTCACTATAAACCAAGTACCAGTAATTGCCCATCTTGAAGATATCAGGACACTCCAACATACGATCCCAAATCATATTAAACTGACCAACGTGTTCCCATGTCTTCAGGTCACTACTCTTGAACTCAGCAAACTTCAGGTTTGAGGCAATCACCATATGGTAAAAACCATCCTCAGCCTGGAAGATCTGTGGGTCGCGGAAATCAACGGCAGAATAACCATAATCGTCACCTTTCAGCATCCATGTGTTGTCCTTTGTCCAAGTCTTGAAGTCAGAAGAGGTGGCACGCATCACTGCCTCAACATTGTTGCAGTTGGGGTTATGGCCTGTATAATAGATATAATAGAGACCATCCTTATAAATACAACACCCTGTTCCGAGAGCGGCATCCTGTTCCCATGCAGATGTGCCAGTAGCCAGCACCTCACCTAAAGATTCGTAGTTGGCACCGTCCTTAGTAGAAATGCCCCAAATCGGATGATAGTTATAGGTGGCATTGTTCTCATACTCCTGCAAGTAGAGAACCTTGAACTCGCCTGCATTCTGATCAAAGAACGGCATGGGGTCGCCACAACGTCCGATAGCAGGATTGTAATAGGTCTGAAATCCAGCCTCATCGTTGGAGTTGAAGAATGTGGTCGTACCTGCCCAGTCCTTTGGTGCGTCAGGGCCAAAATTGTCGTCGCTGCATGCAGTCAGCACAGTGGCTGACAGCATGAGTGCGAATGCGGAATATATCATAGTCTTTTTCATAACGTTTACTTCATTAAGTGATTGAATGCATTTTGAGTCATAATCTCGATATTCTTATGGAACTTTTCAGTGTAACCACCCTCGTAGGTGTAAGAGTACCAGTCGTAGCAACCAGAGCCTATGCAGATGATACCGCCCTTACCATTGTTGGCAGGATATTCCCATGCCACGACAGCACCATCGCCGCCAACGCCGAGAATCTTACCGCCTGTGCGAGCCTCCCAAGCTGCATGGTCATCATAACCACCCCAGTCTGTACCGATGTGATACTGAGCTGTAGAGTTGGTGATGTGATAACCTGCATCTGTGCAATACACCTCGTCTGGATTGTCGCCTGCAATCAGGTTCTGCCACAGCGGATGATCGTTCTGTCCGTCGAAAATACGGAATGACCACGGACCACCACAAAGCTCAGCAGCATCCTCATTCTGTCCCCAGCAGTTATTAGGCGTTGTCCACTCATCGTCACCAGTAACACCGATGAACGAAGGCAGATTGGTTGCATAGCGAGTGAGGAACAGCGAACCACCATTCTCATAGAAGGAGCGCAACTCGTTCTTTGTATCCAGTGCGTATGGAGCCTTTGCCATAAAGACATCGTGACCATCTACACCACCATCTACATGATAGTGCCACCAGATGACTTTGCACTCAGAAAGGTCGATAGTTCCTGCACGTAGGTCAGCAAATGAAGCGTAGAGCGAGCTGGCGATGTTACCCAACATCCACTGACAAGCAGCCTTAGCCTCAGGATCGAGATCGTTCATCATAGAAGCCTCGCCGATAAAGAGAGCTTTAGGCTTCTCAATGGCAATCACAGTAACAGTATAAGTGCTTTCAGCTGAATTGTTAACTACCCTATAGGTTACAGGCTGCGAGAAGTCCTGAGCTACACCAGTACCTGGAGTAATCGTTGCATTAGCGCTATAGGTAATGGTAGGCACTAAATTGGTGATATCAACAGAACCTGGCACATAGACCGTGATAGTTTTAGCATCTTGATCGATGGTACCCTGGTAGATGTCGTTGATAACGAACTGGGTAATACGAGCCTCGTCGTGAAGTACACTCAGCGTCCAATCCAAGAATACATTGCCATTCGTAATGTGCAGCACCTTAGCAGCATCCATATTTAAGGTCTCGCCCTGTTTGATGTTACAAGAAGCACCATTAGAGATATTCAGTGCAGTAACCTGCATAGAAGATGTTTCATAAACCTCAGGCAGACGAACCAAAATGCTACGAGAAGCCAGGTCGATAGTGCCTTCGAAATTATCGAGTGCGATTGTCTCTACCATGCAGTCACCACTCAGTTGCAGGTCGCTGACATTGTCATCAGAACAGGCAGCAAAACCGCAGATGATGCAAATGGCACCTATGATGTTTAATATCTTTGTTTTCATAACCTTTTTACTTTATTACCTTTTTACTCTTTTACCTTTACCAGTTACCAATATTCTGAGAATAGTGACCATTGGATGCAGAAATCTGACTGAATGGGATAGGCAGATACTCATCCTTGTCGGCTGTGAAGTGAGCATCACGATAGATACCGCAATTGTCAATCTCCTCAGCGTAATATTTGTTAATCACCGTAGCAGCATCGCCCCAGCGAACGAGATCGAAGAAACGCTCACACTCCATACCGAGTTCCAGACGACGCTCCATCTTCACAATCTTGATGGCATCATCCTTTGAGTAGCTACCCTTATAATTGGTGATGTACATCTTCACACCATATGTATTCTGATAGTTGCCTATCATCTGGGTACTTGAAGCCGCACGACTACGAATCTGATTCACGAGTGCAATAGCCTGATCAGCCTGTCCTAACTGGGCATAAGCCTCTGCACGTTCCAACAGCACGTCGGCATATCGGAATACAATGCGGTTCATTGAACTTGCCCAGTAACTACCCTTGATCAGATAGTTATCGATGAGAGCGGGATCTACATTCTGCTTCAATGAAACATTGTAGCCATACAGTCCGTTAGAACGACTCCAGATGCTGGTCTCTTCCATCATATAGTTCTTGTTGAACATATAGGGAAGTCCTGGGATACCAATGGTCAGGAACAGACGGGGATCGGCATTATCGCTTGCCTTATCATAATCCTTTTCATTGAATGAGTCGAGCAGAGGCAGACCATCATCACCAGTGCGATAGGCGTTCACTAGATTCTGTGAGGGCTTGTAGAAGTCACAGCCACCATCGGTAGCTCCGGGAATGTTTGGTGGAATCAGTCCGTAGCTCCAGTTCAGATTACCATAGGTAGAACCGTCGTTGCGAGAATACTGGATGGCCCAAAGGCTCTCCTTACCATTCTCATACTGCTCTTCAGGACGGAAATTATTGTGAATATCATCCTCCAGACCGTAGTTCGTATAGAGGGCAGGATTGGTAAATTCAATCACCTTCTCTAGATCGGCCTGATTGATGGCTGTCACCTGATTGCTGTTGGCATCGTCCTGACGATAAGCTTTATAGAGATACACCTTTGCCAGGAAAGCAGCAGCGGCTGCCTTGGTTGGGCGACCCTTATCGGTCTGTGCATCCGGCAATGTATTATAAGCCTCCATGAGGTCGTCGATAATCAACTGCCAACCTTCGTCGTTGGTATAGGTTGTATTTGAGAGTTCGTTATACTCATCGTAAGTCAGATTCTCATTGACAACGAATGGAATGTTCTTATAGAGACGCTTCAGCAAGAAGTGTCCGTAAGCACGCAGAAACTTCATCTCGGCCAGACGCTGATGTTTCATCGTATAGCTGTCACTGGTCTCGTTGAGCAAAGCAATAGCACTGTTTACGCGAGATAGACTATTGTAGAGACGTACCCACATGTCGTTGATGTTCCAGTTGGTTGTCAGCACGCCTTGCTGTACCTCCAACTGATGGAATACGTCACCGTCGCTGGTACCGCTACCACCTTTATAGGCGTCGTCGCTGCGTACATCGAAGTTCCACATAGAGAAAGAAGAGTTAATGTCTTCTGCTGTTGTAAAGATGGCATAGGCTGATACAACCATGGCCTCTGCATTCTCAGGATCCTTCACCTGCTCATCACTCAGGGTTCCCTGTGGGATATGCTCATCCAGAAAGTCAGAGCAAGAAGTAAAACCACAGACAATCAGACCTGTACAGATTATATTGAATATCTTAGTTTTCATAACTTTTACCTTTTAACTATTATACTTTTTTACCTTTCTTAGAAGCTCACATTAAGTCCGAAAGTGATGTTCAGAGGAATAGGATAGCCATAGTTGGCATTCTCAGGATCCACTCCTGTAAAGTTCTTGCTGCTGATGGTCAGCAGGTTCTGAGCTGAGATATACATGCGAAGCCTCTCGGCATATAGTTTCTCGCAAATGTTCTTTGGGAAGTTGTAGCCAAACTGAATCGTGCGCAACTTGGCAAACGAACCATTCTCTACGAAATAACTGCTCACACGCTTCTCGTTATTGTTATCCATCGTACTGATAGCTGGTATATTGGAATCATAGTTTGTTAGACTCCAGGCATCGAGCAGGCGTTTTCCCTTGTTCAGATTCGAAATGTTCAGGCCGCTCCAAAGGTCGGTTTCCTTCTTCAGATCGCTAATCACATCTACGCCCTGCACACCCTGCCAGAACATCGTAAAGTCAAAGTTCTTATACTGAAGGTAGATATTCAAACCCCATGTAAAGTCGGGTGTGGGATCATAAATCCACTGCTGGTCGGCTTCGTTGATGACACCGTCATTGTTCAGATCCTTCCAACGGATGCGGCCAACGCCTGCACCATTCTGAGATGCATGATTGTCAACTTCCTCCTGACTCTTGAAGATTCCGTCATAAACGTAGCCCACCTGAGAATACATGGGGTGACCTACTACGCTTTCTACACCGTTACCACCGAAAGTGCCATTGGCGGCAATGGTTTCAGGCAGTTTCGTTACCTTATTGCGATAGGTACCGATGTTTCCTGACAGGTCGTACTGGAAGTCACCGATGTTGCCACGATAACCGATATTAAACTCAATACCTTTATTTTCTACCTCACCGGCATTAATCCACTGGCTACTGCCTTCACCCATTACACCAATACCAGGCATGTAAACCAAAATGTCCTTAGTCTTCTTGAAGTACCACTCCAGTGAGCCATATATAGAATTGCGTAGGATACCAAAGTCAACACCGAGGTTGGTCTGTGTAGTTGTTTCCCACTTCAGATCGTCGTTGCCAAGCTGATTGCGCTTAAAACCGCTGGGCAGAGTCTGTCCGCCGTTCGTACCAGCAATGTCGTAACTGGTACCATAGCTCTGACCACCAAAGTTGGCCTCGCCATAGTTGCTCTCGTAAAGTGTATAGCGTGCGATATTCGAGATTTCCTGGTTACCAGTCTGTCCCCAAGAGGCGCGCAGTTTCAGGTTGTCGAGCCAGGATACATCCTTCAAGAATTTCTCTTCATTGATTCTCCAACCAAAACTGACTGATGGGAATATACCATAGCGATTATTCTTACCGAAACGGCTGCTGCCGTCGTAACGCATGGTCAGACTCACCAGATAACGGTCAGCAAAGTTGTAGTTCACCTTACCAAAGTAAGAAACTAGCGTATAGCCTTCACCAGAGCCGTAGGCCTCAGCCTCACCGACACCTGCATTGGGCCACATATAGTCGGGAGTCAGTACGGCATAGTCGTATTTCTTACCACTGAACCAAACATCGTCCTCACGGTTCAGCTCGATACCGACCATGGCGTCGGCACGATGCAGGCCCTTCTCAAAGTTATAGGTAGCAATGGCATTCCACATCCACTTGGTCCAGTGCTCCTGCTTAGCCTCTACTCCATTGGTCGAATTGGCTACCGTACCCTCCGTCACAGGATAGGTAAAGATGCGCTGCTGCTTCTGGGCATAGTCGATACCGAAAGTGGTCTTAATGTTGAAGTCCTTAAACGGATTGACATTCAGAAATACATCACCAAACGTACGCCAGTAGCTGTAACGATTATCGCTATTACGATCCAGACGGGCTACGGGATTCTCACGGTCGGGATAACCACCTACAGGACCTGCATACTCACCAGTAGTTGTATATACAGGCAGCGAGGGGTTGAACTGAAGCACGTTCTGCAAGAATCCGCCAGGAGCCTGTACTTCGCTAGTGCGATTCAGTGTGAAGTGCTCACCTACAGTCACAATATTCTTATCGTTAATCTTTAAGAGTTTATATTCTGTGTTCATACGAGCAGAGAAACGCTCAAAGTCACTGCTTTTGATAATACCTTTATTCTTATAATAGCCGAGAGAGAAGAACGAGGAACCACGCTCAGAGCCGTTACTCAGTGAGACGTTATACTGCTGAATCAGTCCGTTGCGAGTGGTCTGATCGAACCAGTCGGTATCGGCAGCGGGAGTCGTACCTGCTGCATCAAGATACTTGCTCATGGAAATGCCGTTCAGCACGGGTTGTCCCTGAGCATTGTAAGTCCAGTCATACCTATAACCCAAACCATTGGAATTGGGATCAAGACCATCGTTCACATAGCCCTGCCACATCACCTGTCCGAACTCCTTGGCGTTGAGCACTTCCATCTTGTGGGCGTATGTCTGAATGGCTATGCTGGCATCGAAATCAATTCTCACCTTACCCTCCTTGCCACGCTTGGTGGTGATGATGATCACGCCATTGGCAGCACGGCTACCGTAGATAGAAGCAGAAGCGGCATCCTTCAAAACCTGTATGCTCTCGATATCATTTCCATTCAACTCATGCATACCAGCCTTGGTGGGTACACCATCGATAATGTAAAGAGGATCGTTATTATTCAGAGTTCCGACACCACGGATACGCACGGTAGCGTTACCAGAAGGAGAACCATCTGCTGAAATATTCATACCTGGCACACGACCTTGCATGGCCTTGATGGGGTTGTTCTCATTCTGTTTAGCCAGATCAGAGGGTGAAACGACAGACACAGCACCAGTCAAGTCTGACTTACGCTGGGTGGTATAACCTGTCACCACCACTTCTTCCACCATAAGGGCGTCGTCTTTCAAGGTTACCTTCATGCCATCCTGTGCAGGAACTTCCTGAGTCAGGAAGCCGATGTAGGAGATAACGAGAATCTTACCAGCCTCGACTTTCAGCTTGAAATTTCCGTCGAAGTCAGTTACAGTACCATTGGTGGTACCTTTCTCCATCACCGTGGCACCGATGACCGTCTCACCTGTCGGATCGACCACCGTACCACTGATCTCGCTTTGCGCGTACATTATTGTACTTGCAAAGATGAGTGCAAAACTCAGAAACAGTTTTCTTAGTTGTTCCATTGTTGAATCATTAAATTGGTTAGTACTCTTGTGAATTAAAAACTAGCGCAAAAGTACTATTTATATAGTAAGGGGGCGTAAAAATATCGTTCATCACGTGCAAAATTTGTTTCAATGTAACATTTTTGCTACGAAATGAACGATATTTGCAAACTTAAAGATCTGAAGGGCTGACGCCGAATTCGTCCTTAAAGCATTTTGTGAAATATGAGGGGGCGGTAAAGCCAACCTCATAAGCAATCTCCGAAACGTTCTTGTCGGTGGACTGAAGTAGTTCACGGCCTTTCTGCAGACGGGCAGTGCGCAGCAATTCCACTGGCGACTGTCCTGTGAGGGCTTTCATCTTTCTATATAATTGTACACGTGAGAGCCCTAGTTCTGCACCAACAGTCTCGACACTGAGGTCGCTGTCGGATAAGTTCTTTTCAATGTAATCGTGGAACTTAAGAAGGAAAGCGTCTTCTTTTATGATTGTCTGAGGTGTATTGCTCGCTTTCTCATGATCTTTATTGTGCTCCTGGACAAACAGAGTCTTCAGTACAAAACGGCTCTTCAGGAGATTACCGATACGGGCGAGCAGTAAATCGGCAGAGAATGGTTTGGTGATATAAGCATCGGCTCCGCTCTCATAGCCTTCTATCTGATGCTGACTAAGGGCACGAGCCGTAAGCAGGATGACCGGAATGTGGCTGGTGGCTGTACCACTTTTGATACGCTGGCAGAACTCCAGACCATTCATCACAGGCATCATCACATCGGAAACAATCAGATCTGGCACAATTTCGTTCGCGATAGCAAGTCCTTGCTGACCATTGGCAGCTTCATTGACTTGGTATTTGTCTTGAAGGATGGTACGGAGATAGGCACGTATATCGGCATTGTCGTCAACAATCAGCACCGTTGACAGACTATCAGTGAGGGATTGCTCAGCCTCGGTAGTTTTTGTTGTAGACTCTATTAAAGCCGATTCTTGATGGCTTGCATTTAGGTCATCGATACTGCCAGTAGCCTGCACGGTTAGCATCTTGTTGATAAGTTGTGTCAGTTGGTGGGTATTGCGCTGGATGATGGCAAAGAGTCCTGATGCCTCGGCTCCTGCCTGCTGAAGATCCTTGGTCTCTGCCAACTGTGACAATGGTCCCTCAATGAGTGTCAAGGGGGTTCGAAGTTCATGACTTACCTGAGTATAAAAGTCCAACTGCTCACGCTCCATCTTGTTACGTTCCTCAGCAATACGGGCTTTCTGGAGATGGTAACGATAGGTAATAATCATTAATACTAACAATAGGAAGATAAATGCAATGGCCAGTACCAGCACTATCTGCTGATTGTCAAGTTGTTTTAAATAGGCATCTGAACGCTCATGTAATTGGTTGAGATAGTTTCCTTGACGCACCATTTCCTCATTCTGCATCAACAATACATTGGCATTGTCTTTTGTTACGAGGGCTGCCATCAAAGGATTGTCCTTCTGATATGGCTTCCCTTCAAGGATATTCATGGCCAGTTGTAATACTTCATCGCCATGGGTGGGATAGATGTATGACGCATCGAGGAGGGAATCTCTCACACAATCAATGCCGTTTCCTTCGCCAGGCAAACCGTCAATACCACAGAATTTAGGAGTCAGGAGACAGGAGTCAGGAGACAGGAGGGCCTTCCTTGCACCGATAGCCATACGGTCGTTCTGACCAAATACGAAGTCAATGTTAGTCAGATCACCCTGATAGTCCTTGATGGCTTTGACAGCACTTTCTTCTGTCCAGTCGCCTTGAAGAGAAGCAACCAAAGTGATATTTGGATAGGCTTTCAGCGCACTCTCAAAACCGTTGTGGCGTTCAATGGCAGAAGATGAGCCTTTCAAACCCATAATCTCCAATACACGTCCTTTGCCGTTGAGTTTTGTAGCGATATACTCACCCATCAGTCGTCCCATATCGAAGTTGTCGGCTCCGATATAGGCAGTGAATTTCTGGGAGTTGGTTTTACGGTCAAAGACAATCACAGGGATGCCTTGATCGAAGGCTTTGTCAATAGCCGGTGAGACAGTTGCCACTTGGTTGGGAGCCACAATCAGCAGATTGATGCCATCTGTGATAAACTGATTAATCTGTTCAATCTGTTTCTCGTCACTATCATCGGCAGAGACGAAACGGAGTTCCACGTCATCATAAAAATATGTGCCAATCTTTAACTCGTTGTTTAACTTGTCGCGCCAGATGTCCTCCGAACATTGTGAAACACCGATAACATATTTGGGACGGGAGCCGGTACAAGCTGTCAGCAATACTACAAGCCCTATTAGTAGAATAGCTTTAATTTTTAGAAATGGTCTCATACTTATATGGTTTTGAGTGCAAAGATACAAAATTGTTTTTAATATTCGTTCATTGATAGTAAAAATGTTACAATGAACGATTTTTTTTAGTAATTGAAACAATTATTATCGTCTGAGTAAGTCTTTTGCCGTATCTTTGCAGCAGAAAATTTTTAAACGATCAACAACATGAAGAAACTAATGACAACAATGGTAGCCGCCCTGCTACTGACAATCACAGGAGCCTCAGCACAACAAAAGCCTCAGGTGCTGGGAAAGAGTCACGCCATGCAACGTGTGGAAGTCAAGAATCACTATCTGTTACTGCCTGTCCAGGAGCGCGAAGACAATGCCAACATCCGCGTGCTCGCTAATAATAAAGAGGTGCAGTCGCTGAATGTCCGCTTGGCAGTAGATAAGGTAGATTACTATGTCCCCCTGGACATCAAGCGTTTCGACGCTAAGGAACTGTTGCTGGACATCACCTTCTATGGCGACCGCAGATTTACGGGTGCCATGAAGGACTTTATCTGTTGGAAGGATATGAAACAAAGCGATGAGTTTGATACAACGAACTGCGAGAAGTTCCGTCCCCAATACCATCACACCCCTGCCTATGGCTGGATGAACGATCCCAACGGCATGTTCTATAAGGATGGTGTCTATCATCTCTATTACCAATGGAACCCTTATGGCTCGATGTGGGAGAACATGACGTGGGGACACAGCACCTCGAAAGACCTGATCCATTGGGAGCATCATCCTGCTGCCATCGAAGCCGATGCCTTGGGCACCATCTTCAGTGGTTCGTGCGTCGTGGATCAGAAAAATGATCAGGTGGTGGCCTTCTACACCTCAGCAGGCAAGTGTCAGACGCAGTCAATGGCTATCTCAAAGGATAATGGCATGACCTTCGAGAAATACACTGGTAACCCCGTTTTGGTGAGCACAGAGGAAGACTTCCGTGATCCCAAGGCTTTCTGGAATCCGGACATCCAGAAGTGGAACCTCATCCTGGCCGTCGGACAGGAGATGCGCATCTACTCTTCTGACAATCTGAAGGACTGGACGTATGAGAGCAGTTTTGGTCGCTCAGTGGAAGTGATCTCTCAGAACGTCGATGAATACGGTTGTCATGATGGTGTGTGGGAGTGTCCCGATCTGATGAAACTGCCTGTTCGTGGTACCGACAAGCAGAAGTGGATGCTCATCTGCAACATCAACCCTGGCGGACCCTTTGGCGGCAGTGCCACACAGTATTTCATCGGAGAGTTCGATGGTCATAAGTTTACCTGTGAACACAGGGATACCCGTTGGATGGACTATGGCAAGGACCACTATGCCACCGTCACCTTCGACAATGCACCAGAAGGCCGTAAGATCGCCCTGGCATGGATGTCGAACTGGCAATATGCCAACCAGGTACCCACCAAGCAGTTCCGCTCTGCCAACAGCGTTCCCCGTGACCTGGATCTTTTCGAGCACAACGGACAGACCTATTGTGGTGTGACGCCCTCGAAGGAGTTGATGGCACTGCGAGGGAAGGTGACGAACAAACTGCCCAAGACCTGTGAGATCGTGGTCGATGTGAAAGGCTCTACGGAGATCGTGCTCGCAAACTCTCTGGGAGAGCAGATCGTCATGAAGTACGATGCCGCCAAACAGACCTTCAGCATGGACCGCACCCGTAGCTATGCCAGCTTCAGCGAGGCATTCCCCATTGAGACGACAGCTCCTACCTATGGAGAGATCAAACAGCTCCGTATCTTCATCGACAACTGCAGTATTGAGGCCTTCGATGCCGAGGGCAAAATGGCCATGACTAACCTCGTATTCCCCAACGAGCCCTACAACACCCTGAAGGTAAAGGGCGGCAAGGCAACAATCTATGAGATTGTCAAATAGTATAATAGTTAAATAGTCAAATAAATCTATGAGTAAAGTCAACAAACTCGCCCTCATCCCCGTGATGCTCTGCTTCTTCTGCATGGGCTTCGTGGATCTGGTGGGCATCGCCTCCAATTACGTGAAAGAGGACTTGGCACTGAACGATTCAACAGCCAACATCTTCCCATCACTGGTATTCTTCTGGTTCCTCATCTTCAGTGTGCCTACAGGTATGCTGATGAACAAGATCGGACGCAAGAACACGGTGCTGCTCTCACTCGGTGTGACAGTGTTGTCGCTGCTGATTCCTCTCTTTGGCAACACTTTCGCTGTGATGCTGATTTCGTTCTCACTCCTGGGTATCGGTAATGCATTGATGCAGACCTCACTGAACCCACTGGTATCGACGGTAATGGGTGGTGGAAATCTGGCCTCGACACTGACTTTCGGACAGTTTATCAAGGCTATCGCCTCGTTCCTGGCTCCTTATCTCGCCATGTGGGGCGCCACACAGATGATTCCTTCATTCGGCTACGACTGGCGCATCCTGTTTGCCATTTATTTCGTGATAGGTATTCTGGCTACGGCTTTATTGGGTGTAACACCTATCGATGAGCCTAAGATCGAAGGCAAAGCCTCAACATTCGCAGAATGCTTTAAATTGTTGGGCACGCCCATTGTCCTTCTGTCGTTCTTTGGTATTATGTGTCACGTGGGTATCGACGTAGGTACGAACACCACGGCGCCTAAGATCCTGATGGAACGTCTGGACATGACACTCAACGATGCAGCCTTTGCTACAAGCCTCTACTTTATCTTCCGTACCATCGGCTGTTTGACGGGTTCGTTCTTCCTCCGTGTACTGCCTACGCGTACATTCTTTATTATTAGTGTAGTCATGATGGCACTTTCTATGTGTGGACTCTTTATCGGCACCGAGAAATGGATGCTCTACGCGGCCATTGCACTTGTTGGCTATGGTAACTCCAACATCTTCTCCATCTGCTTTGCCCAAGCCCTTACCTCGATGCCCGAGAAACAGAACGAAGTGAGCGGTCTGATGATCATGGGACTTTTTGGAGGAACTATATTCCCACTGCTGATGGGCTTCGCCAGTGATGCCATCGGACAAGCTGGGGCCGTACTGATTATGGCTCTGGGTGTCATTTACCTATTCACATACATCAAACAAGTCAAATAATACAATTATGAAAAGATATATCGTAGGCCTCGGAGAGGCATTGTGGGATGTACTTCCCGAAGGAAAGAAACTGGGTGGCGCACCTGCAAATTTCGCTTACCATGCTGGCCAATTCCTGGGCAGTGATAACACCATCGCCATCAGTGCATTGGGTGAGGATGCCCTCGCCGACGAGACCATCGAGGCACTGAAAGAGCACAACCTGAACTACCTGATGCCACGTGTTCCTTATCCGACAGGAACAGTACAGGTGACACTGACGGGTGACGGTATTCCAACGTATGAGATCAAGGAGAACGTGGCATGGGATAACATCCCCTTCAACGCAGAGATGGAGGAGATCGCCAAGAACGCCCGTGCCGTCTGCTTCGGCTCATTGGCACAGCGCAATGTCGTCTCGCGTGAGAGTATCCGTAAGTTCTTGGATGCCACCCCCAAGGACTGTCTGCGCATCTGCGACATCAACCTGCGCCAGCAGTTCTATTCGAAGGAGATTCTCGAAGACTCTTTCTGCATCTGCAACATCCTGAAGATTAACGATGAGGAACTGGTGGTGGTGAATCGTATGTTTGGCTACGACGGACTGGACATGCGCCAGACCTGTGAGAAGATCGTGCAGGACTATCACCTGAAGATGCTTGTGCTGACCTGTGGCACAAATGGCTCGTATGTTTTCACTGACGACGGTCTGACCTCCTTCCAGGACACCCCGAAGGTGGAGGTGGCTGATACCGTTGGAGCGGGCGACTCTTTTACTGGTTCTTTCTGCGCTTGTATCATCAACGGCAAACCCGTACAGGAAGCCCATAAAACGGCTGTTCAGGTAAGTGCCTTCGTCTGCACCCAGAATGGCGCAATGCCCGTCGTACCAGAGAACCTGAAAAAGTAAACTGGAAGATTTTATAATCGCTTTAATAACTCTAAAAGGACTTTCCAGATATCTTCTATGGTTGAGAGTTCAACACGTTCACTTGTTGAGTGGGGTTCCACGATACGGGGGCCGATACTGGCAATCTGAATGCCAGGATAATGCTGCACAAAGAATCCTGCTTCGAGCACAAAGTGCATAGCCACCATACGGGGACGCCAGCCTAACACATCCTGGAACGTATTGCTCACCAGTTGCAGGAAAGGCGACTGCTGATTCTCCTGCCATGCTGGGGCCGACATGATGACTTCAGATCCGGCACCTCGCGTCTTGAAGGTATCGGCAATCTGTCTGCTCAGTGCTGCCATATCGTTGTCGATAAAACTGCGGGTGTGGGTATGATTGTATCTTGTTTTTCACACGCCTCAATACTGCATACGATTTTCGGGTCAGTGTCTCCAAATGCCTCGCGCAGCCATTCATTGAGTTCATGGAGCGCTTTCTCTGCATTCTCAATAGATAATTCTGGGCCAAGGCCGATAATCATCTCGCCCTTCGAGGCAATCGAAGCATTGGCTTCGCCTATCTCAATGTTGGCAATATCGATGCCATCAGTTTGATGGGCGCGGTATTTTATTCAGCTCACTAAAGATGCTAATATGTCTCTTAACTGTCTCATTCTGTTCTTCTATCTTTTATAGGCAATCATGTCCAAAACTCTTTTTCGCCAGTATCTTCCATCATTCCCTGACACTTAGGACAAGTCTTCATATCCCATATACGGATGTTATCGCTGCCACATTGCAAGCACAGGCGACCAACCTCACTTCTGTAGGATGGTGCCACGTCAGCAATGATACCACCCACCACGATGTTCTGGATGGTCTTGCAGTCAGGGCAGAACATGGGTGTAATCTGTTGGTGGAACAGGCCGCGTCCCTCATACACCTCAGCCTCATAGCCACAAGCCTTACAGCGATATTTCCGTTTCCAAGACATTATGATAGGCTTTATTTTCCATCAGCCGTTGGCACCGTGGTAATCGTTTATCCTCGTTCATCTGATAATGAACTTCACCTTTGAGGCATCACGAGGCTTGGCATCGGGCTGCTCGTCAGGATAGCCGATGGCGATGATGTAGTTCAGTTTATAGTCGCCAGGGATGTCGAGACGATCGAGGAAGAACTTGCACTTCTCGTTCGACAACAGGAAGCGTACGGGACCGCCCAAGCAGCAGGTGCCAAGTCCCATCGACTGTGCTGCCAACATGATGTTCTCGCCCAGCAGACCGGCATCCAACTCACCACCACCATTAGCAGGCGTGCAGACGCAAATGAGGTTGGGCGCATTGCGGAACATGTTCTTAAAGTCTTTGTCGCGCTTTACCATCTCAGCGTTCTCCTGCTTATAGACTTCTGTCGCGTCGGCAATCAACTTCTGGTCTTCCACCACGCGGACAACCCACGGCTGACGGTTCACACCGCTGGGGGCATTGATGCCACACTTTACGATGACCTCCAGTTTCTCATGCTCCACAGGCTTATCAAGGTATTTGCGGATGGAGCGACGGGCCATGATGCTGCTCAGAACGGGATTCACCTCCATGCAGATGTCAGCCTCGATGTCGGTCATCTTATCCGTCGGCTCGTAGCGCTTCAACACTCGTCCGTCGCGTGATACGAGGAACTTTGTGAAGTTCCATTTGATGTCGCTCTTCTGATCGTAGTCGGCATCCTGTTTGCGAAGCATGCCATCCATCATCTTTCCACGTTGGTCGTTGACATCAAAGCCGCTGAAGCCCTTTTGTGCCTTCAGCCAGGTGTAAAGCGGATGCTCATTCGCACCATTCACCTCGATTTTGTCGAACTGCGGGAACTGGATGTCGAAGTTAGCCGAGCAGAACTGGTGAATCTCCTGAATCGTGCCGGGAGCCTGCTGTCCGAACTGGTTGCAGGGGAAGTCCAGAATCTCCAGACCCTCGTTGCGGAACTTCTCATAGAGCGCCTCCAGTTCCTTGTACTGAGGTGTGAATCCACAACGGGTAGCGGTGTTCACGATCAGCAGCACCTTACCCTTGTAGTCAGAGAGCGATACATCCTGACCTACATCGTCCTTCACCTTGAAATCATAGATACTCTGTGCCGAAAGCGTCAGCACACAAACCATTGCCATGAGGCTTAAAATCATTTTTTTCATATTAGTCTAATTATTTTCTGTTATATGCATAATACCTAAAAACTCTTGCTGGAATACCTGCTTCTTGCTAATTCAATGTAATCCATAATCGTGTTGGTTTAAATTTGTTATTAAACATTATTTGCTCCCAAAGTCCAACCATGGTGGCATATATTCACTTAAATCTGAGCACAAAAGTAGCAAGAAATATTGAATTATTACTATCTTTGCGGAGTATTTTGAGATTTATTATTAGTTAATATGTTTTTTAGTGGATGAGATTGTCGATATATCCATTTAAATGCTTACCTTTGCAGCCAATTGATTAAAAATAGGAAAAAAAGATGGCAGAAGAAACAAATAATGGGTATAGACACATCGTACCATTACAGA
>ERZ809472.85-NODE-85-length-25492-cov-13.082282_pt1 | contig 25492 bp, 20 predicted proteins | sample MGYA00521274_ERZ809472 | MGnify/ENA primary metagenome ERZ809472 (study PRJEB31581, sample SAMEA3312791) | metagenome | study: EMG produced TPA metagenomics assembly of the PRJEB8939 data set (Metagenomic analyses of Rumen microbiomes reveals... | reverse complement strand
GGCAATTATTACAGCGGCAATGGCGTCACCATCCCCGACGGCAAGACCCTCCGGCCAGGCCTCACCGCCCGTCAGGCCCCCGACGGCAACTACTGGACCACCTACTACAACAGCACCACGGGCTTCACCATCGACGAGGACGAGAACGCCTGCGCCTACACCGCCACATACGGCGACGGAAAGCTGACGCTGCACAACCTGGGCAAGGAGATTCCCGCCGGCACGGCCGTCATCATCGTGGCCGACAACGACGTGGTGAGCATGACCGCCACCGACCTCGATGACTTCACCGGCGACAACGACCTGCGCGGCGTGGATGTCGACACCCCAGTGGCCAACATCTGCAGCAGCCTCGGCGAGGGCACGTTCTACGTCATGGACAAGAAGGGCAGCGACTTCGGCTTCTTCGAGTACACCGCCGACTACATGCCCGCCCGCAAGGCATACCTGCTCCTCACCGGCGCGCAGACGGCCCAAGGGCTGAAGATGGTGTTCCCCCTCGTTCTGGCCAACGCTGCCGACAACAGCGAAGCCATTAACGACTACCACGGCAATACTCTCGACGTGACCCTGCAAGACCGCACGCTCTACAAGGACGGCGCATGGAACACGCTTTGCCTGCCCTTCGACGTCAGCATCACGAGCGGTACGCTCAGCGACGACAACGTCGTGGCCATGACGCTGAACAGCACCACCAGCAACCTGAATGACGGCACGCTGACGCTGAACTTCGACGCCGTAGCCACCACCGGTGAACAAGCTGGCCTTATCCCCGCAGGTACGCCGTTCATCATCAAATGGGCCTCGAAGGAGTCGCCCGCCACGGACCTCGTCAACCCCGTGTTCAGCGGCGTGACGATTGACAACAGCGCGGAGGCCATTGCCCGCAAGACCGTCACATTTGGAGGCGTCTCGTTCGTCGGCACCTACAATCCTGTCATCATCCCCAGCGGTGGCGACAACACCAAGCTCTACCTCGGTGCCAACAACACGCTCTACTGGCCCAATGACGCCATGACCATCGGTGCCTTCCGCACCTATTTCCAGCTCACGGAAGATGCCCAGGCGTTCAGCCGCTTCGTCCTCAACTTCGGCGACGAGGAGGTACAGGGAATAAGCCTCACCCCCGGCCCCTCTCCTAAAGGCGAGGGGAGTATATACACCCTCAATGGCGTGAAGCTCGACAAGATGCCGGCGCGCAAAGGCGTGTACATCCAGAACGGACGTAAGGTCGTCATGAAATGAAATATCATACGCAGCAGCTCTTATGTCGGACCGCCAAAGCAACAGCCGACGCATAGCCATCAACACGCTTGTGCTCTATGTGCGCATGCTGTTTCTGATGGCTATCAGCTTCTTCACTTCCAGGGTCATCCTTCAGGTCCTGGGAGTGGAGGATTTCGGAGTCTACAATGCCGTGGGCGGCTTTGTGGCGCTGTTTGCCGTGCTCAGCCAGTCGCTGTCGAGTGCTGCCAGCCGCTTCCTGACGTTTGAGCTGGGCCGTGGCGACGAGGAAAAGCTGGCCCGTGTGTTCTCCACCACCTTGATGATTCACTTTGCCCTTGCCCTGGTCACGGGTGGCGTGGCCGAGGTCGTGGGCGTATGGTTTGTCAACGCGAAGATGGTCATTCCCCCTGAACGTCTTGCAGCGGCCAACTGGGTGTTCCAGTTCTCCGTGCTCTCCTTCTGCGTGAGCCTCGTCACCGTGCCCCACAACGCGGCCATCATCGCCCATGAGCGGATGACGGCGTTTGCCTATATCAGCATCTTCGAGGGTGTGGCGAAGCTGGCCATCTGCTACCTGATCATGGCCTCCGACCACGACCGCCTCGTGGTCTACGCGCTGCTCATGCTTATCGTCCAGGCCATCTGCCGTGGACTGTTCTATGTCTATTGTCGTCGCCATTTCGCTGAGTGCCGCCTGCGGATGGTCTACGACCGTGGCCTCATCCGCGAGATAGCGGCCTTTGCCGGGTGGAACATGGTGGGCTCCTCGGCAGCCATTCTCCGCAACCAGGGCGGCAACGTGCTGCTGAACCTGTTCTTCGGACCGGTGGTGAATGCTGCCCGTGCCTTAGCCAACCAGGTGCTCCATGCCGTGAACACCTTCGTCGAGAATTTCGTCATGGCCCTCCGTCCGCAGATTACCAAGTCGTATGCCAGCGGCGACCGCGACTACATGATGACGCTGATTTTCCAGGGCAGCCGCCTGTCGTTCTACATGCTGCTGTTCATCTGCCTGCCCATCCTGCTCAATACGGACTACCTGCTGCACCTGTGGCTGACGACCGTTCCCGACCATTCCACCCTTTTCGTACAGCTCACGCTGGTGTTCATGATGATCGAGTCGCTCTCCTCGCCGCTGATTACGGCCCAGATGGCCACAGGGCGCATCAGGAACTACCAGCTCATCGTCGGCGGCATCCAGCTGCTGAACCTGCCCGTGAGCTATGCCGTGCTGAAAATGGGCGCTCCCGCCGAGTCCATCCTGATTGTTGCCATTGCCCTCTCCGTGTGCAGCCTGTGTGCGCGTCTCTGGATGCTCATCTCCTCCATCGGCCTCGACGTGCGGCAGTTCCTGCGCCGGGTGGTGGTCAATGTGGCCTTGGTGAGCCTGGCGGCTGTCACCGTGCCTTACCTGCTGCGCCATTTCCTGACCGGCTCTTTTTCCGCCTTCCTCCTGTTCTCCCTGTTCTGCATGGCCTGCACCCTTGCCGCCATTCTCTTTGTGGGCTGCACGGGTGCCGAGCGCCAGTTTGTCTACGGAAAACTGCGCCAAAGCTTAGGCGCTCGCTTCGGACACAGATAATCGTTTCGGATACAGATTAGACATCCTTGTCAGCAGAGGCTGAAAAGGAACTGCTGGTCGGTGTATTCGCAGCGTATGACCCCGAACCGGATGAGGCGGGCAAGGAGGGCGATGACCTTGGGACGTGGAAGGCGCGAGAGGCGCACAACCTGACGGAGGGGCAGACGGCCCTGGATGGTGTCGAGCAGGCGGCGCACGTCGGCATCGTAGGTCATCATGGCTCCCTGGGGTCTGAGGGCATCGCGCCACAGGGCCAGATGTACCGGCGAGGCGAGGATGTTCTCGTCGGCGATGCGGATGTAGGCCCGCTGCTTCTGCTCCTCGTCGATGGCACAGACGGGACGCTTCTGCGACGGCGGAACGGTGCAGACGACGATGGTGCGCCCGTCGATGTGATAGGTGTCGAAGCTGATGCTTGGCTCCGGGCGGCAGAACTTGTAGGCTGCTTGGTGCATCATAAAGATTTCCTCTTCTGAGCGTACGCCCGACAGGTGGCCGTCGTCGCGCACGCCTATCAGCAGTCGTCCGCCGTCGGTATTGGCAAAGGCCGATACCGAGCGTGCTAACTTGCAGGCATCGGACACGCGGTACTTGAAGTCCTGCTGCTGATGCTCGCCTTCACGGATGAGACGGAGAAGGTAGTGCTTGTCGTCCATGGCAGAAGGGTGACGCTGCCCTCTACACGACGTTACGGGGCGTGCCGTTGAGGAATGAACCGACGTTGCCGATGGCAATCTCTATCAGTCGGATGCGCGCCTCGGTCGATGCCCATGCGATGTGTGGGGTGATGTAGGCATTGGGCTCGCTGAGCAGCGGATTGTCGGCGGATGGCGGCTCCTGGGTGAGGACGTCGGCGCAAAAGGCGGCAAGACGGCTCTCGCGAAGGGCGTCGGCCACGGCCTGGTCGTCTATTAACGGGCCACGGCCAGTGTTGATGAGGATGGCCGAGGGCTTCATCAGCTGAAGCGTGTCGGCGTTGATGAGATGGCGGGTGGTGTCGGTCAGCGGACAGTGCAGGGAGACGATGTCCGACGTGGCGAGCAGCTCTTCTATCTCGGCCTTCTGGATGTCGGCAGGAAGTGCGTCCTGTGGCTTGCTGGTCACGGCCTTTACTTTCATGCCGAAGGCGAGGGCAATCTGGGCGACGCGCCGGCCGATGTTGCCGAGGCCCACGATGCCGAAGGTCTTGCCGGCGATTTCCGTCACGGGGCTGTCCCAATAGCAAAAGTCGGGGCTGTTGCTCCAACGGCCTTTATGGTTCTCTTGGGCGTAGTGCTCGGTGTGGTTTGTCACGGTGAGGAGGTGGGAAAAGACCATCTGCGCCACGCTCTCCGTGCTGTAGGCGGGCACGTTGGTCACGATGATGCCTCGCTCATGGGCGGCGGCGATGTCTACCACGTTGTAGCCTGTTGCCAGCACGCCGATGTATTTCAGTCGGGGAAGCTGTAGCATCTCTTGTCTGCCGATGATCACTTTGTTTGTCAGGACGATGTCGGCATCCTTGGCCCTTGATACCGTCTCGTCGGGCTTGGTGCGGTCGTATACCGTCACGCTGCCCATCGTCTCAAGGGCTTTCCACGAAAGGTCTCTGCTGGTGGCTGTGTAGCCGTCGAGAATCACAATGTTCATAAAGCTGTTTTTGTGTTGGAGTAAGAAAAAAGCTATCGGCGCAGCCAGAGGCGCGGGTTGAGCAGTTCGGTCCAGTTGCGCAGTTGGAACTGCATGGTGTTCGTGGGACCGAGCTTTCCGAGAATCTGACTGGTGGAGACGGCTTGCCCGGCCTTCACGCTGACGCTGGCAAGCTCGCTATAGACGGAGATGAAACGGCCGTGGCGGACCATGACGACGTAGGATGATCCGGTATTGAAGATGCGGCTTACCTCACCGTTGAAGACGCAGCGCGCCTGTGCGCCGGGCTGCCCCTTGAGGTAGATGCCCTTGCTGGTGAGGTGTACGCCTCGGGCACCGTCGACCACGTTTTCGCCAAAGCCGCGAATCATGCGGTAGGAACCGGTGATAGGCATGGGCAGACGACCCTTGTTGCTGGCGAAACTGCCAGTGAGACGGGCATCGGGGTCGGCGGCGACGTAGCGCTCTGGCGGACTGACGGGCCGTCGCTCTTCGCGGGCTATATCCCTCGCCTCCTTGCGCACTTGTTTCTCGATGGCCTTGTCCTGGCGCTTCTCCTGCTTCTCCTGTTTTTTCTGCTCCTTGGCCTGTGCCTTCTCTCTTTCACGGGACTGGCGTTCCTGCCGCTCACGCTCCAGTCGTGCCTGCTCTTCGGCCTTGCGCTTTCGCTCGGCCTCTAAGCGTGCCTGTTCGCGGGCAATCTCCTCGGCAATGAGGCGGTCTATCTGTGCGTTCAGTTCGGCCTCGTCCTTCTGTTGCTGCTTGATGAGCTCGGTAACGGTGCGCTGCTGTCTCTGCAGTTCCTTGGCCATCTGTTGCTTCTGGTCTTGCTGCCTGATGAGCGTCTGCCATTCCCGTTCCTGACGGGCGAGCATTTCCTGGCGGGCGTTTCTCACCTGCGTGATTTCCTCGCACTTCTGATTCACCTGTTCCTGTTTCTGCTTCACGGCTTCGCCCTGTGCCCGCTGGTAGGTGGAGTATTCGTCCATGAAGCGGGTGCGGCGGTACATCTCGTTGATGTTCTTTGCCGAGAGGATGAACATCATGCGCGACTGCATCTTGCGGTTGCGGTGCATGTAGCGCACGGAGCTGGCATAGCGGGCCTGGCGCTCGTGCAGTTCGCCCTCCAGTTTCTGCTTCTCTTCATTGAGCACAACGATTTGCTGCTCGATGGAGTCGAGGCTCACGCGGATGGTATCGATGACACGCTTCTGCTCGTCGATTTCTGTGCCGAGGACAAATGCTTCCTCGAGCTGCTTCTTCACCTTCTGCTCCAGCGCGGCCTTCTGCTTCTTGTTGGCGGCAATGTCCTTCCTCAGCTTTTGCTGCTGGGCCTGGAGCTGCTGTCTCTGCGTGGGTTTGGCGGGTTGCTTTTTCGCAGGGGGTGCCTTGGTCGTTTTCTTTGTGGTGGTTCTCCTCTGCGTTGTACTGGTAGTCTGACGACGTGAGGAGCGCTTCGTCTGTGGCCCAAAGGCCGCAGACGAGAGGCAGATGCAGAGCATCAGAAGAAAGATGATTTTCCTCGTCACGGTCGTCCCTTTCACTTTCTTTTTACTTCTCCAAAAACATTATCCAAGTGAAAGAAATCGCAGAAGGATTTCATCGACAGTGACTTGGCGGTACTTATCGGAGACCTTGGTGCGGGTTTCCCAGTCGCTCTTGTTATCGAGGTAAGTGAGTTTGATGCCGAGCTTCACTTCCTTTTCAGGCGTGGTGAGGGTAACGCCCATGTTGCTGGGGAACTCTTTCTTGCCCATCTTCTCGAAATCCAGGTAGTCCCAGTTCAGCTGGGTGTTGCCCTTGAGGAGGTCGCGGTAGGCGATGTTTGCCATCTTGATCTGTCCGGTCTTGTCGTTGGCCAGCCAGCTGTAGTTCATCTTGCTGCCCTCCTCCTCGAAGTTGATGATGACTTCCTCGCCGCCCCTTGTGGTTGCGAAACGGGTGAACATGGTGGAGTCTACGCTTTCCTGTCCGGGCAGGAATAACTCGTTCCAGAAGAGTGCCTGCAGGGTGTTGAAATTGATGCCGCTGTTGCGCAGGAACGATACGTTGCGGTAAGGAGTCTTGAGGTAGAGCTTGTTCACGCGGTCCATGATGAGCAAGTAGTCTTTGGTGAACTCCAGTCGTCCGGCCTCGACGAATCCGAAGGCCATGAGCTGGAGCATGATGACGTCGTCGCGCTTCATGCGCAGGTTGCCGGTGAGGGTCATCTTGCGGTCGCCCAGTTCCACGGTGAACTTGAGTTTCGAGGTGACAAAGAGCTTCTGCACGGCGTTATCCTGCACCTTGAGCAGGAATTCATTTTGCTCTATCTGCTGCTGTGTGATAGGCTTGGGCTCTTCTATAACAGCCTTTTTCTTGGAGTGGCAGGAGGCCAACATGAGCGGCAATACGAGAACCGCCATTTTCAGGAATGTTGATGCTTTCATTGTTTAATGTATTTTTTACGTTTTATTTTCCTTGCCAATATCTTGTTGGATGGGTCGTCAATCAGTGCTTTCTGCCACAGGTCGAGTGCGCCCTCGGTGTCGCCGGCCATGAAGTGGATGTCGCCGGCATGCTCGGTGACCACGCTGTTGCCTGTGGAGTCGTTTTCTATGGCCTGGTCGATATAGATGCGTGCCTCCTCATAGCGCTGCTGCATGAAGAGGATCCAGGCGTAGGTGTCAAGGTATGTGGCGTTTTTGGGTTCTGCCTTGATGGTCTTGTAGCTCATCTGCTCTGCCTCGTCGAGGCGGTTGCCCTGCAGACTGAGGTAGTAGGCGTAGTTGTTCAGGCAGCCCACGTTGTCGGGCTTCCACTGCAGGCAGGAGTCGTAGGCCTCGAAGGCTTCGCGCTCACGGTTCTTCTGGAAAAGCAGGTCGCCCATGATGGCATAGAAGTCGGAGACGATAAGGGGCGAACTGTCCTCGCTGATGACGTTGATGCCGTTGCGGAAAGTTTCAAGGGCGTTGTCAACGTCGTTCTCGCGGTAATAGGCCATGCCCTGATAGTAATAGAAAGCCATTTCCTCCGGGTTGTACTCACGGGCAGTCTGACAGAGGCTGATGATGCTGGCGTTATCGTCGTCCTCCCATGCCATCTGTACGAGGTGCAGCCGTGACGACGCTCTGTCGGGGGCCAGGTCGAGCACTTTCCTGAAGGCGGCGGCAATGGTGTCGCGCGGCAACTTCTTCAGGTCCATGTAGGCTGCCCGCAACTCGGCGATGTCGGGGTCTACGTCCTTCTGGGCAACCATCAGGTCCATGAGCGTGAGCACCTTCGTGCTGTCGCCGCCGAGGGTCTGTTCGCTCTCAGCGATGAGGTCGCGCAACTGGTAAATCTTGATTTCGGTGGGTGCCGTGGGGTTGAGGAGTATGCGTTCCGTGATGGAGTCTAAGGCGAGTGAGTCGCCTTCATTCTGGTAATAGGTGCGCAGTGCTGCCTGTGCACGAGCGTTGTCGGGCTCTTCTGTAAGAATGCGCGTCAGCACGTCGTAGGCCTCGTCGTTGCGGTCTGCAGCTAAGAGGGAGTTGGCATAGACCACCTGATAGCCCACGTCGTTGGGGTGTTCGCTGGCCAGCTTTTCCACCTCGCCAAGTGCTTTCTCCGTCTGGTCCATACGCAAATAGAGCTGGCTCTTCGTCAGCGACAGCCGCTCTGAGCGTCCGTCGATGGCCTCCATACGTTCGAGCATCTCGATGGCCTTGTCGAAGTCCTGCTGCTGCATATAGAGCCGGTAGAGCATTTCGAGCAGTTCCTGACGGCTTTTGTCGGTGGCATACATTTTCTCCACGACCTCCGTGGCGGCGGCGTAGTCGTCGCGCTCGATGCAGGCCTGTGCGAGGGTCTCCATGTAGGTCATGTTGTCGGGCTCCAGCTCGTAGGCGCGGCGGAAGCACCACCGGGCGCTGTCCTGCTGCTTCATCTCGCCGAAGTACTGGGCAAGGAAGAAATAGACCTCCGAAGCATCGGGCTTCAGCTCGCGACAGCGCGTAAGCAGGTCGAAGGCTGCGTCGTGGTGGCCTTTCTGTCGCTGGAGCATCGCGTCGTGGAAGAGGATGTCGTAGTCACGCTGGGAGGACTGCGGCGATGCCGCAGTATACCGAACGGAAGACTGAGACAATCCTGCAAGCGAGAAAAGTCCCAGCGTAACAAACAGAAGGATGATACGCGCAGTCATTAACACGATATGTTTTTCGGGCTGGCACGGGGCCTGCCCCTACACTATGAACTATGCACTATAAACTGTGAACTGTGCACTCTGAACTATTTCACCCCCGTATGTCCGTACCCGCCTTCGCCGCGTTCGGTCTCGCTAAGGGCTTCTACCTCTACGAAGGTGGCGGTCTCATGGCGAGCGATGACCATTTGGGCGATGCGCTCTCCGTCGTTGACGGTGAAGTCCTCGTTGGAGAGGTTAATGAGCACAACGCCGATTTCGCCTCGGTAGTCAGCATCGATGGTGCCGGGAGCGTTGAGCACGGTGATGCCGTGCTTCAATGCCAGTCCGCTACGGGGGCGCACCTGTGCCTCATAGCCTGAGGGAAGAGCAATGTGCAGACCCGTGGGGATGAGCCGCCGTTCCAGGGGGCGCAGCACGACGGGTGCATCGATATTTGCCCGCAGGTCCATGCCCGCGCTCTGTTCCGTGGCGTATTGCGGCAACGGCTGGTGGCCGCGGTTCACGATTTCAATCTTCATTTTTCCAAAGCTTATACGGATTGACACGCAGATGTGAATTGTAATACCGGCGGTCTCCTGTGACCTCCTGGCCGATGAAGGGCGGACGGTCGTAAGCCTCGTCGGGCGCAGACAGCTCTACCTCGGCGATGACCAGTCCTTCGTTGTCTCCGTAGAACTCGTCGACCTCAAAAGTGTGCCCGTCGGCGACGGCCACGAGGTAGCGCCGCTTGTCGATGATGCCGGGCTGGCAGAGGTGGAAGAGTTGCGAAGCCTCCTCAGCCGTGATTTCCTTCTCAAACTCATAGCGGCTGAGACCTCCATCGAGCGAGGGTCCCTTGATGGTGAGAAATCCCTGCTCGTCGCGCAGTCGGACGCGCACGGTATGTCCGTGGCCGCTGCAGATGTAACCCTGTTTGATGTGGTAGCTCCTATGGGCGAGGCTGCGGTAGCTGTCATCGCGCACCAGGAACTTCCGCTCTATCTCCATGCCGCCCATGGCTTCACAATTTAGCGTTCTATCCGTACATATAGATGGACATGAGGCAGAAGGCAGCTGCCACGACGATGAGCACGCCGAATATCCAGTTCACCACCTTGCGGCCTTCCTGTTCCTGTTTCTTCTCGTATGCTCGCTGCTTTGCATTGAGCTTCTTTTCTTTTTCCTGTTTAGCCATTTTCTTTTGTATTTAATAGTTTGACTTAGTTATTCATCGCTTACTGGAAACTCCATGAGGTATGCCTTGATGAAGCCGTCTATCTTACCGTTCATGACGCTTTCCACGTCGCGGGTCTCGAAGTTCGTGCGATGGTCTTTCACCCGCTTGTCGTCGAATACGTAGCTGCGTATCTGCGAGCCCCATTCTATCTTTTTCTTTCCGGCCTCAATCTTTGCCTGTTCCTCCATGCGCTTCTTCAGGGCACGGTCGTAGAGCTGGCTCTTGAGCAGTTTCAAGGCGCGTTCCTTGTTCTTCGGCTGGTCGCGCGTCTCTGTGTTCTCGATGAGAATCTCCTCTTCCTCGCCCGTGTCCGGGTCGGTGTACCAGTAGCGCAGACGCACGCCCGATTCCACCTTGTTCACGTTCTGTCCGCCGGCACCCGACGAGCGGAAGGTGTCCCACGAGAGCTTTGCAGGGTCGACATACACCTCGATGGTGTCGTCGATGAGTGGACTGACGAAGACCGATGCGAACGAGGTCATGCGCTTACCCTGGGCGTTGAAGGGGCTTACACGCACAAGACGATGTACGCCATTCTCACTCTTCAGGAAGCCATAGGCATACTCGCCACCCTCTATCTGCATGGTGACGCTCTTGATGCCGGCGTCGTCGCCTTCGAGCAGGCTGCTGATAGACACCTTATGGCCGTGGGCCTCTGCCCATCGCATATACATTCGCATGAGCATCTGCGCCCAGTCCTGACTCTCCGTACCTCCGGCTCCGCTGTTGATTTTCAGCACGCAGTCCATGGGATCTTCCTTCTGGCGCAGCATGTTCATCAACTCCAACTCCTCGATAGCTTGCAGGGCCTGGCGGTAGTCATCGTCGACCTCCTGCTCGGTCACCATCTCCTCCTTGTAGAAGTCGAAAGCCAGTTGCAGCTCGTCGGCCTTCTGGCGCACGTCCTTGTATCCGTCGAGCCACCGTTTGATGCCCTTCACCTTCTTCATCTGCTCCTCGGCACGCTTGGGGTCTTCCCAGAAGTCAGGAGCCTGCGTGCGCAGTTCCTCTTCTTCGTACTCCACCTGCCGCTCGTCAATCTTGAGGTAATGGCGCAGCTTGTCGGTACGGTCCAGAATGTCCTTCAGTTGCTCTTGTGTTATCATTCGGCTGCAAAATTAATCATTCTTTGCGAAAACACAAATAATAAGGGGAAAAACTTATATTTCTTTTACACATCTTAGACGTTGAAGCGGAAGTGCATGATGTCGCCGTCCTGCACCACGTAGTCCTTTCCTTCCACGCCCATCTTTCCTGCTTCCTTGACGGCAGCCTCCGAGCCATACTTGATGTAGTCGTCGTACTTGATGACCTCGGCGCGTATAAAACCCTTCTCGAAGTCGGTATGGATGACGCCGGCACACTGCGGGGCCTTCCATCCCTTGCGATAGGTCCAGGCCTTCACTTCCATCTCTCCGGCGGTGATGAATGTCTCGAGGTTGAGCAGGGCGTAGGCCTTCTTGATGAGGCGGTTTACGCCGCTCTCCTTCAGTCCAAGCTCCTCGAGGAACATCTGCTTGTCCTCGTAGGACTCCAGCTCGGCGATGTCCTCTTCGGTCTTGGCGGCGATGACCATCATCTCCGCACCCTCCTCGGCGGCCAGCTTTGCCACGCGCTCAGTAAAGGCGTTGCCGTTCTTGGCATCGGCCTCAGCCACGTTGCAGACGTAGAGTACGGGCTTCGCCGTGAGCAGGAAGAGGTTACGGGCACAGTCCTGCTCGTCCTTCGTCTCAAACTCCACCACGCGGGCGTTCCGTCCCTGGTCGAGCACCTCCTTGTAGGCCTTCAGCACGGCCAGCTCCACCTTTGCGTCCTTGTTGCCGGCGGCAGCGGCCTTCTCCGTGCGGGCCAGACGGCCCTCGATGGTCTCCAAGTCCTTCAGCTGCAGCTCGGTGTCGATGATTTCCTTGTCGCGTATGGGGTCGATGGTTCCGTCCACATGGGTGATGTTCTCGTCCTCGAAGCAGCGCAGCACGTGGATGATGGCGTCGGTCTCACGGATGTTGCCTAAGAACTTGTTTCCCAGTCCCTCGCCCTTCGACGCACCCTTCACCAGACCAGCAATGTCGACTATCTCGCATGTAGCAGGAACAATACGACCCGGATGCACCAGCTCGGCCAACTTGCCAAGCCGCTCGTCGGGCACGGTGATGACACCCACGTTGGGCTCTATCGTACAAAAGGGAAAGTTTGCTGCCTGTGCCTTAGCACTCGACAGACAATTAAAAAGTGTGCTCTTGCCCACATTGGGAAGGCCCACTATACCACATTTTAATGCCATTTCTCTCTACATTATTTATAATCGGGTGCAAAGGTACAAAGAAAAAATGAAATGCCATCAAAAGTAACCATAAAAATACTTGTATCTGCGGTTCAGAAAAAAAGCTTTTTTGTCTGTCCCGCCAAATATTTCATTCGATTTCTTTGTCAGTTCCCAAACTTTTCTTAATTTTGCACCCAACTCTGTAGGGACCCATGAACGCAACGGAAACGACACGGCGACTGGAGCTGAAGGGCATCAAGCCCACGGCCAACCGCATCTTGGTCTACAGGGAGCTGGCGGCTAAGGGCCGTCCACTAAGTCTGGCAGACATGGAGGGCGACATGCCGCAGATGGACAAGTCGAGCATCTTCCGCGTGCTGGCGCTCTTCTTAGAGCACGACGTGGTACACTCGTTCACCGATGGGCGAGGAGTGCTGAATTACGAACTGTGCCACGATGACGGACAGTGCAGCCACAGCGACGGCCACCTGCACTTCTACTGTGAGACCTGTCAGCGCACGTTCTGCCTTGACGACGTGCCACTGCCGGAGATTGAGCTGCCAGAAGGGTTCTTACCACACGCAGTGTCGTTTGTCATCAAGGGCCTTTGCCCAGACTGTCGGAAGGTTTCCTGATTTTGAGCTTTTAAACTCCAGACTTGGTTAAATAAACATAAAGTTGGCGGTATGGCTTTTGACCATTCTGCTTTTTTTGCGTCAAAAAGCCAAGTAAATAAACTATATGTCATTGATTACCCGCTTTTCCCTACTGTTTCTCCTGCTATGTTCTGGTGTGCTCAGCATGCATGCCCAGAACGGTTCGCTGTCGGGCCGTGTGGTCGATGCCGAGGAGGGCGAAGCCTTGGCGAAAGCCACTGTGCAGCTCTTTGTGCTTAGTAGCAGGAAGGGTGGGGGAGCCGACACCACATTCGTCAGCGGTACGTTTACCGATGCGCAAGGCCAGTTCAGCATTAGCGACATCAAGGCTGGTGCCTTCCTGCTGCGTCTTTCCTATCTGGGCTATAAGTCCTTAGAGCGGTCGGTGACGGTGACGAGAAACCGTCCACAGATCTTGGGAACCATTAAGATGGAGGCCGACGCCGTGGTGCTCAAGGAGGCCGTGGTGACGGCTAACGTGCCGAAGATGGTCATCAAGGACGACACCGTGGTCTACAACGCCGATGCCTTCCGCGTGCCTGAAGGCTCGGTAATCGAGGCTCTGGTCGAGGTACTGCCTGGCGCAAAGATCGACGACGACGGTAAGATCAGCATCAACGGCAAGAACGTGAAGCGCTTCAAGATGGACGGACGTGACTTCATGACCGGCAACAACGATGCGGTAATGAAGAACCTGCCCTCCTATATTATAGATAAGGTGAAGGCCTACGATGAGAAGAGCGACTTGAGCCGCCTGACGGGTGTTGACGACGGCAACGACGACTTCGTGCTGGAGTTCACCACCAAGCGCAGTGCGCGCAACGGTCTGCAGGCCAACCCTGATATCGGCTATGGCACCGACGGACGCTACGGCATCCGCCTCACGGCGATGAAGCCCTTGGGTGCCATGCGCTACACCTTCATGGGCAACGCCAACAATGTGAACGACAGGAACTTTTCTGGTCGTGGCGGACGTGGACGAGGCAACAACCAGGGACAGCGCGAGACAAAGACTGCGGCCCTCGACATCAGCTACGAGAACGACAAGAACCTGAAGCTGAGCGGACGTGTGACTTGGAACCGCAGCGATGCCGACAACTGGAATCGTACGGGTAGTGAGAACTACGTGAACACGCGCGGCGGTGCTTTCTCTAACAGCGTAAGTCAGAGCTACTCGCGCAACAACAACTGGACGGGCAACATGAACCTCCAGTGGACCATCGACTCGATGACCACCCTCTCATGGCGTCCAGACCTCAATTTCTCTACTAACGACAGCCGCTCGTTCTCCACCTCGGCATCGTTCAACGACAATCCCTTCGACTATATGGACGACCCGCTCAGCTACGTTACGGACGGCAACCAGACTCGAGGCTCTGAATCTACTGTGGAGGACATTATCGTGAACGGGCGGCAGAACAAGTCGCTCGCCGAGGGCGACAGCAAGAGCCTCAACTCGCAGTTGCAGCTCTACCGCCGTTTCGGCCGTAACGGGCGCAACGTGGCCATCAGCGGAAACATCAGCTACCGCGACGGCAACAACCAGAACGGTAGCCTCTCTCTCGTCCACCTCTACCAGACAAAAGACCGTTTCGGCAACGACTCCACCTACCAGACCAACCGCTATACTCGCTCTACCAACGACAACTTCAGCTACTCGATAGGAGCCACCTATACCGAGCCAGTCTATATCTTCCCCAAAAAGGTCACGCCCGAGGACACCTTGCAACAGCAGGGACGCGGACCTTTCGGACGAGGGCGCAATGGCGGCGGCCGTCGCATGGTAGGTCAGGAGGGCATCTTCCTCCAGCTGAACTACCGCTACAACTATAGCCACCAGAAGAACGATCCTGCTACCTACGACTTCCCTGACTACAGCTACGAGGCTTTCGGCAGCGTACTCAACGAATACCATGAGTGGGGCTCGCTTTTTGGCTACCTCGACAATCCCTTGGAGATGTATCTCAGCGACCGTCTAAGCCGTTACTCCGAGCGTACGGAGCACGGCCATAACATCGACGTGCAGCTGCGCCTGAACCGTGAGAAATACAACATGAACGTAGGTGTCTCCATACAGCCGCAGCGTTCGCACTTCATCCAGCAGTACCTGGGCATACCCATCGATACCGTGCGAATCGTCACGAACTTTTCGCCCACGCTGAACCTGCGCTATCGCTTCACCCAGTATTCCAACCTGCAGGTGCAGATGCGCGGACAGACACAGCAGCCCAGCATCACCCAGCTGCTCGACATCTACGACGATACCAACCCTCTTAACATCTCGATGGGTAACCCTGGACTGAAGCCCTCGTTCACCTACAACCTGAGTACCAACTACCAGCAGCAGCGCAAGCCCACCTTCGTCGAGGACAGCCTCGGCTTCCAGGTGCCGAAGAACCAACGGCATTGGAGTTTCAGCGCCAACGTCAACTGGTCGCGCACGAGCAACTCCATAGGCAACGTCGTGACTTACAACGAGGAGACGGGCGGACGCATTTCGCGGCCGGAGAACATCAACGGCAACTGGAACACCCGTGCGGGAGTATCGTTCAATATCGGCCTCGACACCCTGAACCGCTGGGACTTCAGCGGAGGCATCGACGGCAGTTACAGCCACCACATCGGCTACGTGAACCTGAACCGCACGGCCATTCCCGACCGTAACGTGACCCATACCTATAACGTCGCCCCCAATGTCTCGCTCAGTTTCCGCAACAAGTGGCTGAACGTCTCGCTGAATGCCCGCGCCACCTACGCCCGCACTGAGAACGAGCTTCAGTCAAACCGTAATCAGACGACGTGGAACTTCAACTACGGCGGCAACACCCGAATCACCTTCCCCTGGGGTTCGAACCTCTCGACCGACTTCCATGTCTACAGCAAGCGCGGCTATACCGATGCCACGCTCAACACCAATGAGCTGATCTGGAACGCACAGCTCTCCCACAGCTTCCTGCGCGGTAAGAAGATGACCGTCATGCTGCAGTGGTACGACATTTTGCGCGAGCAGACCAACTTCAGCCGTACCGTCAATGCCAACGGATGGCGCGACCAGGAGGTGAACGCTATCACCAGCTATGCCATGCTCCACGTGAGCTATCGCATGAACTTCTTCGGCGGTCGCAACGGCGGTGACCGTGGCAATCGTGGCGACTGGGATCGCGAAGCCTTCGGACGTGGGCGTCCTGACGGCGGTGGTCGTGGTGGCTTCGGTGGCGGTGGCCGTGGCGGCTTCGGTGGTGGCGGAGGCTTCGGTGGCGGACGTCGGTGAAATCAACAAAACAACGACAACTATCAATAAAATGACCGCAGACGAACTTTACAGGCAGGGAAATGAGTACCGCCGTCAGGGCCTCTTCCACGAGGCCATCAACAGCTACATAGAGGCCGAACGGCTGGACCCCGAAAGTCCTGCCGTGGAGGCCCGTCACATGTTGGAGGACATTATGAACTTCTACTGTAAGGACATTTACAACCCGTAAGCAGGATACGCCCATTATCCACGGTTGACAGATAAAAAAAATGCACCTCATCACGAGGTGCATTTTTAAGGTTTTTCATTTGGTGTTATCCTATCATAGTATGTAAATTTAAGGTAAAGGTTGGTACCTGTTTGATTCTACTGCAAAGGTAGCACATTTTATTTGAACGACAAAAAATAATAACGTTTTTTTGCTCTTTACAGGCAACCTTTTCTCTGTTTACGAACACAATTTACATACGCTTACATATCTTCGTAGGTATCGAGGTACGTGACGTGGGTTACGAGGTATTCCTCCACGCCATGCTTGCCGTCGGCACCGCCGATGCCGCTCTTCTTCACGCCGGCATGGAAACCCTGTATGGCCTCGAAGTGCTCGCGGTTGACGTAGGTCTCGCCGAACTCCAGCTCGCGGCAGGCCTTCACGGCAATGTTGAGATCCTTGGTAAAGATGCTCGATGCCAGGCCGTACTCGCAGTCGTTGGCGTACTTGATGGCCTCGTCGATGTCGGTGAACTCGATGAGCGGGATAACGGGGCCGAAGGTCTCTTCATGGATGATGTCCATGTCCTGACGGCAGTCGTCAAGTACGGTGGCGGCATAGAAGTAACCCTTTGTGCCTACACGTTGTCCGCCGCAGAGCAGCTTGGCTCCCTGCTTGATGGCACGCTCCACCTTCTCTGTGACGCTCTCCAATGCGCGCTGCTCCACCAGCGGGCCCATGTCGACGCTCTCGTCGGCGCAGGGGTCGCCCACCTTCACGGCCTTCATCTTCTCCACGAGAATCTTGGTGAAGGCTTCCTTCACCTCCTTCTGTACGTAGACGCGCTCGGCGTTGTTGCAGATCTGGCCGTTGTTGCCGATGCGGCTGTCGACAATCCACTGTGCTGCGCGCTCCAGGTCGGCATCCTTCATGACGATGGCCGGAGCCTTGCCGCCCAGTTCAAGGCTTACCTTGGTGATATTCTTTGAGGCGGCTGCCATGATGCTCTCGCCGGCGGCGACAGAACCGGTCACGCTGACGATGTCAATCTTCGGGCTGCCGGCCATCTCGTTGCCGATGACACTTCCCTTACCCGTCACGATATTGATGACGCCGGCGGGCAGGCCAATCTCGTCGACGACCTTTGCAAACTCCGTGCAGTTCTCGGGTGTGAGCTGTGAGGGCTTGATGACGATGGTACATCCGGCGATGAGGGCAGCGCCAGCCTTGCGGGCGATAAGGAAGAACGGGAAGTTCCAGGGCAGTATGCCAGCCACCACGCCGATGGGCTTCTTCGTGAGCAGGATGGTCTCGTTGGGACGGTCTGAAGGAATGATTTCGCCCTCTATGTGACGAGCGAAGGATGCCATATACTCGAAATAGGCGATGGTTGCTCCCACCTCGATGCTGGCCCATGTGCGGGTCTTGCCCTGTTCGCGCATAATGATTTCCGTGAACTCCTGCTCACGGGCCTTGATGCCGGCGGCAATCTTCAGCAGGTATCCGGCACGCTCGATGGCGGGCTTCTTGGCCCAGGCCTTCTGAGCAGCGCGGGCAGCGTCAAGTGCACGGTTTACATCTTCGACGGTTCCCTCGGGCTGGCGGGAGATGACCTCCTCGGTTGATGGGTTGAGCACGTCAATCCAACGACCATTGGAACTCTCACAGAACTGGCCGTTGATGTACATTTTCAGATCTTTCATAATGCAAAAATGTTTTAGTTAGTGTATTAGGTAATTAGATTCGGACGAGACTTCCACGTTCCCAGATTCGGACAGGATGTCCACGTTCCTAAAAAACAGTTGCAAAGATACGAATTATCTTCTGCATAGGGGTTGCAGATACAGTTAAATAATCTTTCTTGCTGTGTTTTTCGTCTGTATAAGAAAGAAAATGTAACATTACACCCTAATCACTAGACATGGTGGAAGGGCTTCAGGTAGAAGGTGCGGCAGATGACGTGCTTACCTTATAGGAAAGGTCTGAGCAGATGGGCAAACCATCCGCGGAACTTCTGCCACGGTGTGCGGAACTCGTTCCAGGTCTTTGGTGTAAGTCTGACACTCTCCAGCGTGTCGCGGCAGAACATGTCGTCGAGCTGGCGCGTGATGACGGAGTCAAGGATAACGGCGTTCTCCTCATAGTCAAAACGCATGCTGCGGGCATCGAGGTTGGTACTGCCCACGGTGCAGAAACGTCCGTCGACCATCATGATTTTCGAATGATGGAAGCCTGGCTGATAGAGCCACACGCGGGCACCGCGTTTCATCAGTTTGTGACCGTTGTAGAAACAGCAGTCGGGCGTCAGCGGTATGTCGCTCTTGGCAGAAAGCAGGATGTCGACGGTGACGCCGCGCTTGATGGCCCGCTTGATGGCCTTGTTGAGCGAAGGGATGAGCGTGAAGTAAGGGTTGATGATGCGGATGGTGTCCTGGGCCGCATCGATGGCGTTCTTGTAGAAATAGCGCATGGCATCCCTCTTACCCAGCAGACTGCCGTCGGCCTTGAGCACCGTGCCGGGTTCGCGGTTGACAATGGCGATGCAAGAACCTCCTGCCGTCTCTGAGGGGGCTTCAATGGTGTTGACTTCGGTGGTCGGGATGGAGGTATTCGTCGTTTTCTTCCAGATGCGCGTAAAGATATCCTGCAGCTGAGCCACAACAGGCCCTGTCAGGCGGCAGTGCATGTCGCGCCAGGAGCCCACCTGCTCCGTGCCCTTGATGTAGTAGTCGGCCACGTTCATGCCGCCGGTATAGGCGATGCTGTCGTCGATGACCACTATCTTCCGATGGTCACGTGGCCAGATGTGGTTCACCCAGGGAAAGCGGATGGGGTCGAACTCATGAATGTCAATGCTGTCCTTGCGCAGACTGGTGATGTGGTGCTTGCGCAGCGGCTGGTTGTTGCTGTCGTTGCCGAAACCGTCGAAGAGAGCACGCACTACGACACCCTCACGCCGTTTCTCGCGCAGGATGTCGAACAGCAGCGATGCAATACTGTCGTTGCGGAAATTGAAATACTCCAGGTGGATGGTGTGGCGGGCACGGCGTATGTCAGCGAACATACGGTCGAACTTCTTCTGGCCCGACATGAGCAGCTCCACGTCGTTTCCTTTGGTGAAGGTGATGCCGTAGTCGGTCAGCTGACGGTAGATGATGCTGTCGGAGGGCTGGGCCGGAGAAGTGAGAAGGGAGCAAAGAAGAGCGATTAGCGTGGCCAATACGTATCTATGCCCAAGAATCTTTCCTGTCTTGCTCATCACATATTCCTTCTCCTGTATTTTAGGCGATACTCCGAAGGTGAGAGTCCGAACCGTTCCTTGAAGAGTGCGATGAAGTGTTCGCCCGTGGCAAATCCCACGTTGTTTGCTAAGACGGTCATGTTGAGGTCTGTGCGCTGCAGGAGAATGCAGGCGTGGCGCAGGCGGATGTCGCGCACCACCTCGGCGGGAGTCTTTCCCGTGATGTCGCGCACTTTCTGGAAGAAGGGTTTCATGGCCATTCCCATGGCCTGTGCCATGTCCTCAAGGTTGATGGTTCCGCGGCTCATGTTCTGCTCGACGTACTGCTCCACACTGTTGAGCAGCTGCAGGTCGATGCTGTCGGCCATGCTGAACTTCTCGATGACCTCATTCTCGTCGGCAAAGGTGAAATTCTGACTCTTGGCCTCGCTGACGTGGCTTTTCACTGGTTTGATGGTCACCGATTCGATCAGCTCGTCCTCCACGACGGTATAGTTGCTTTCGGCCAAAGCGGCAGCCGTGGTCTCCGAGGCGGTGGTCATACTGCTGTTGCGGTCTTCAAGTTCACGGGTTGAGGCACCCTCGATGAGACGGCTGTCAATCTCGATGGGGCCTACTCCAAGCAGTTTGTTGAAGCGCGTGATGGCTTCCTGCATGTTGAAGGGCTTGGACAGATAGTCGTCGGCGCTCATGGCAATGCCCTGGTCGAGCATGTCCTTTGCGCTGAGGCGGCTGTCGGTCATCAGCACGAACTTGATGCGGTTGAGCCTTGGGTGCAGCTTGATGTTGGTACACAGCTCACTGCCCGTCATTCCCGTCATGTCCTGCTTGCACACCACGAGGTCGGGCATCATGTCCTCGATGTCGGTGGCTGCCTTGTGGATATCGTTGTAGGGATGGAAATCGTAGAGGTACTTCAGTCTTGCGCTCACAAACTCCAGGAGTTCGGCGCTGCTGTCGATGAACACCACGCGGAACCTGGCCGTGGGCAGTTCGCCGTCGATGGGCTTGATAAACGGCGTGAGTTCCTGGCGCACCATATCGGGCAGGTGCATCTCTCCTTGTCCGTCCATGAGGTAGTGCTGCCTTACTGTCTGCTTGGCTTTCTCCTCAGGATGCTCCAGTGCCGTCTGCATGTCGCTCACACGAGTGATGAGCTGCAGCATCTGCGAGTGCAGGGCGTTGAGCTGCTCGCGCTCTTCGAGCGAGGATTCGCGCTCTGCTAAGTTCATGATAATGGAGGTCATGCGCGACATGGGCTGGCGGAGCTCGTCGCTGGCAAGTTTTATCTCCTCACGCTGGCGCACCAGTTCGCCCAAGATAGCCTTCTTGCGCTGCCACATGCGGCTCAGGTGGCTGATGCCCTGCTTCCACATGTAGATGATGATGGCAATGACAAGTGCATAGATGACGAGCATCCAGTAGCGCAGGTAGAAAGGCCTGTCGATGACAATCTTCACGACGCGCTCTTTGTCGCTGTTGCCGCTTCCTGCGCTGTTGGCCTTTACGTGGAGGGTATATTCTCCGAAGGGCACGTTCTCGTAGGTGACACCGTGCTCTAAGGCGTTGCCGTTTTGCCAAGTTTCGTCGTAGCCCTCCAGCATGTAAATGAACTGTAGGCGCTCACTGCGGTTGTAGCTTCCTGCTGCAAACTTGATGGTGAAGGTGTTCTGGTCGCTGGCCAGGTCAATACGGTTGGTTTCGTTGAGTGCCATTTGCAGGGGCACTTTGCCGTCGTATAGGTGGCCCACCATCACTTCCGTCTCACCGATGTAAAGCTCGGTGAGCATGACTGGCGGCAGGGCATCATGCTCCTCGTGCGACCTGACCCTCGCCCAGTTGATGCCGTTGAGTCCGCCCATGACGACTCGTCCGTCGTTGAGCATAATGATGGCTCCTGGGTTGAACTCGTCGCTCTGAAGTCCGTCGCGTACATTATAATTATATAGGCCGAACGCATAGGTCCCATCCTCATGGTTGCGCTGGGTCACCACGCGGCTGACACCGTTGCTGGTGGTGAGCCAGATGTTATGGCTCTGGTCCTCGGCTATTCCGCAGATATTGTTATTGCACAGGTTGTTGTTCTTCTCTGTAATCTGGCAGAGGACGTCGCTCTCTAAGTTGAGTACGTTCACACCCTCACGTGTGCCCACCCAGATAAGTCCTCGCGAGTCCTCATAGATCTGAGTAATGTAGTTGTTGGTAAACTTCATGACGCTGGTGGAGTTACCTGTGTAGTAGTCCATCTCGCCAGTGGAGATGTTCATGATGATCAGTCCCTCTGAAGTACCGATGAGCATCTTGTTGCTTTTCGAGTAGAAGAGCGAGGTGATGCTGTTGGTCTTTATCTTGCCCAGTTCCTTGGTGTAGCTTGAGAACTGGTCCATTTTCGGATTGTAGATTTGCAGTCCGCCGTCGGTTGCAATCCACAGGTTTCCCTGGCTGTCGCAGGTCATGGCGTTGATGTGGTCGTCGATGATGACCCGTTGCGTGCTGTCGCTGCTTGCCGAGTAGAACTTCACGTAGCCGTTCTGTAGTATGCGTGTCAGTCCGTTTTGTGGCGATCCCACCCAGATGCTCCCGTCGCCGGTAGCCGCTAAGGCCGAAACCTTCACGCTGGCTAACGGTCCGTTGTAGCCGATGATGCCGTCGGCGCTGGTGCCATACCAGGTCACGCCGTTGTTATCCTGGCAGATGGCGGTGATGTCGCCCATCATGTCGGCCTCAAACTTATAGATATTGTCGCCGTAGTAGGCCACGCCGGCCTTTGCCGTTCCCACCCAGAGCAGGTCGCTGTCGTCGATGTAGATGGAGCGAATGTCCTGGTTGGTCTGCAGGCGGCTCAGCCTGCTCATGCTCTGCATCTGTACCTTCTCCATCAGCAAGGTGTTGACGTTCATGCGCACCAGTCCGTCGCGCGACGTGCCTATCCACACGTTTCCGCTGCGGTCTCCGCCCATGGAGTTCACGGCATGGTCAACGCCCAGGCCAGTGAGGTTCAGTTCGTTGCCAGGCTGTGTGTTCCACGTGCGCGACCGTTTGTTGTAGACGAAGAGCGTTCCCTGGCCGTAGAGCCACACATTGTCCTGCTGGTCGGCAAAGGCGTTCAGCGTTTTGCTCTTGCGCAGTTTCTGCTTGGCGATGTAGTCATTGCGCCACAGCACCTCTTCCTCGTTGGTCACCTTGCAGCACACGAGGCGTCCGTCGTCGTAGACGATGAGCGCGCCGTCGCGGCACTCGCTGATGGCACTGATGTTTCCAGAATAGAGTCCGCGCGCGTCGTCGGTCATGGAGAAGAAGTACTGCAGTTGCAGCTGCAGGTTGTAGCACAGCACGCCCATTCCACTGAAATAAGCCCAGAGGTTCTTCATGCGGTCTATATAGACAATCTGCGGCACGTCCTTATAGCCCAGTCGGCTGAAGTACTGGTGCATGTCGCGCTCGAAGTTCTCCGATGCCGGATCGTAGATGGTGTAGCCCGCTGCTGTCTTCACCCACAGGGTGCCGTTGAGGCCTTCCTGCAAGTTTTCTATGTAGCTGTCGGGCAGCGATGTGCCGTTCTGTGAGTCACACTGGAAATGGCGGAACGCGTAGCCATCGTAACGATAAAGACCTGCCGGCGTGCCAAACCACATGAAGCCGCGTGAGTCTTTCAGCACGCAGTTCACCTGGCTCGATGTCAGACCGTCGCGGGCGTTGAGGGTCTTGAACACGTAGTCTGCCCGCATGGCCGATGGCAGCAATACTGCTGCTATCAGCAATATTTTCCAGAGATGTATCTTCATTGCGCCCATTGTCCTACTGTCAAAACTTTGTATCTTTATGCTGTTATATCGAAGAGTCGCTTTTTCAGCCCTCCGTGAAGTCCACATATTCGCCCTCGTCGTGCTCGAAGATTTTCTTGTTCGCCGTCGTGGGGTCGCGATGATCCACGATGGTCACGCCGTCGGAGGTGCGGGTGGTACGGGTGTGCCGCTGTTGCTGGCTGCCTTGCTGCTGACCGCTCTGCTGCCAGTTGCCTCGCCATGCCGAACCCTTGAAGTAGTCCTTGTCAAAGTCGATGCCGTCGCCTTTCTGCTTGTGGAAGTGCTTGTTGGCCATGCGCTCAAACTCCTCACCGCTCAACTCGCCTGAGCTGAAACGGCGGAAGAAGCGGATGCCCTTGCCCACGATGTAGAACAACACCAGCATGCCGACTGTGGCCAATGCCAGCAACATCAGGAATATGAACAGGAAGAACTTCATCACTTTAGGTTAGAACGTAGATTGAGAACGATCGACAGCACCACGTACCACGCAATGATTGCCGACAATCCCAGCGTGTCGAGCCACAGGAGCAGGGGGATGCAAGTGAGCACGAAGATGTATTTCACCTCGTTGCCACGCCATCCCCACGTCTTGAACTTCAGGGCAAACATAGGAATCTCGCTCACCAGCAGGTAGCAACTTATAGCCAGCAGTACCAGTACTATATAAATAATGTATGTAGGCAGTTGGTATGGCTCGAAGAACTGCTGCCAATTCAGCCACGCTATCAGACCTCCCCAGAACAGGGCGTTGGCCGGCGTCGGCAGTCCGATGAACCCTAATGCCTGGCGCTCGTCGAGGTTGAACTTTGCCAACCGCAGGGCCGAGAACGCGGCCATGATGAAGGCCAAGAAAGGCACGAGCGGCTGGTGGATGTGGAATGTGCAGAGAAAGCTGAACACGATGGCCGAAGGCGCGAAACCGAACGTGATGACGTCGGCCAGCGAGTCGAGTTCCTTGCCGATGGGCGACGACACATGGAGCAGGCGGGCTGTCATGCCGTCGAAGAAGTCGAAAACGGCTCCCACGATGATGAACAGCAGTGCCTCAAGGAAGAGGCCGTCGAAAGCGAACCACGTAGCTACGCAACCTGAAATGAGGTTGCAGCATGTGATAATATTTGGTATATGACGTTTCAAGACTTATTCTTAAATTTTTGTTCCTATGTCGTGGCCAGTCGGGCAATCACGGTCTGGTCTCCTGTCGTCGGCTGTCCCTTGTGCACCTCCGGCTTGGAGTCTAACGGCAGGTAGATGTCCACTCGCGAACCCAGTTTGATGAATCCTAAGTGCTCGTCGATGTAGCAGTCCTCCAGCTCTTTGGCGTAGGTCACGATGCGCCGAGCCATGGCTCCTGCTATCTGGCGCACCAGCACCTCGCGGCCGTCAGGAGTCTCAATCATGATGTCGGCATGCTCGTTCTCCTCACTGGCCTTGGGCAGCCACGCCTTGTGGAAGTTACCGTCGTAGTGATGTACGAATTTCACGCGCCCGTCTACAGGAAACCAGTTGGCATGCACGTTCAGCGGACTCATAAAGATGCTGATGAGCAGCCGGCGGTCGTGGAAATAGTCATCCTCCTGTGTCTCCTCGATGACCACCACCTTGCCGTCGGCAGGAGCCACTACCACATTCTCCGTGTCGCCATTGAAATAGCGTATGGGGCAGCGGTAGAAATTCAGCATCAGCAGCCACGCGACGCCAAAGACCAGTACAAAGAGAATGAAGGGTATAGGCGTGTCGAAATAACGCCACAGCACAGTGGCTATTCCTACAATAGCGATGAGACTGTATAGCAGTTCGTTTGTGCCCTCACGGTGTATGCGTATCTTCTTAAGCTTCTTGATTCTGTTAACCATTTGTCCTTTTTTCTTTCGGTATAGAGCAAATTACCGTGCAAAGGTACAATTATTTTCTCATTTGGCAAAAATTTTCACACAACTTAATAAATAAAGGAATAACTCCGACTTTCCGACTTTCCGACTTTCGATTATTTTCTCGATTCTGACGATATATTGATGCCGTCGTTAGTTCCAATGTCTTCAATTACATGTGGGTTACATACCAGTTACATACACTATGCTCAGAACGGTACATACCCCTTATTGTTCCGGCTTTGGTTCTCCGTCTTCTCCTCCTTGATCTTTCCTGCAATCAAAGTATCCTTTATGTTTTCAGAAAAATTCCTCTGTTGACCATCTAATAATATTTTATGATAGTCGGTTGTATGTATCTCTATATTA
>ERZ809472.84-NODE-84-length-25615-cov-12.022966_pt1 | contig 25615 bp, 16 predicted proteins | sample MGYA00521274_ERZ809472 | MGnify/ENA primary metagenome ERZ809472 (study PRJEB31581, sample SAMEA3312791) | metagenome | study: EMG produced TPA metagenomics assembly of the PRJEB8939 data set (Metagenomic analyses of Rumen microbiomes reveals... | reverse complement strand
CGGCGCCAGAGAAGCCTACGCCGTGGTCGACGGCAACACGATGACCTTCTACTACGACACCCAGAAGAGCAGCCGGCAGGGAAAGAAATACGCGATGAACAGGGATATCATCTTTTACAAGAATCCCGGATGGCTGAAGGACAGCCTCAGCATACAACAGGTGCGCTTTGACAACTCTTATGCAACCTACCGGCCTACCACTACCTACCGATGGTTCAAACAATTCATCAACCTTACCAAAATCGAGGGGATCGAGAACCTCAACACGTCGGCCGTGAAGGATATGTCAGAGATGTTCTATAAGTGCTATGCCTTGGAGAGTGTCGACGTCAGCAATTTCTACACACACCATGTCACCGACATGAGCTTCATGTTCTATGGATGCAAGTCGCTGAAGAACCTCAACTTGACAGGTTTCAACACGTCGAAAGTGAAGAATATGAAGGCTATGTTCTATAATTGTTCTTCAATAACCAGACTAGACCTCATCTCATTCGACACACATAACGTCACCGACATGAGCTGGATGTTCTATGGCTGCAGCTCACTGATAAATTTAAAGATAAATAGCGATAGATTCAACACATCGAAAGTCACGGATATGTGCGCAATGTTCTATGGCTGTTCATCTTTTCCATCCTTTTCACAAATCCCTTTCGATACAGGCAGTGTCACCAACATGAGCTGGATGTTCTATGGCTGCACAACTATTACTGCACTCGGTATTTCGAAATTCAATACTTCCAATGTCACCCTGATGAACCACATGTTCTACAACTGTCCCAACCTGAAGTCTCTTGACCTGAGCAACTTCAATACCTCAAAGGTGACCGACATGCAGATGATGTTCTACAACAACCAGGGCCTCGAGCAGCTCAACGTCAGCTCGTTCAACACAGAGAACGTCACCACCATGAACTGTATGTTCTATGACTGCAAAAACCTGGAGAAGATAGACGTGAGCAACTTCCGCACACCCAAGGTGGAGGACATGAGCTTCATGTTCCGTGGCTGTAACAAAGTAAAGCAGCTCGACCTCAGCGGATTCTCCATCGAAAGCCTCAAGCAGCTCAGGGTGATGTTCCATGCCTGCTGGGCACTCAACACCATCTATACCTCCACATCCTGGAACAATCTCAATATCGAAAACAGTTCCTGGTTGTTTGGCGAGTGTACGAGCCTCGTGGGAGGCGCCGGCACAAAGTTCGACGCCAACCACATTCAGCTCGAATACGCCCGCATCGACGGCGGGCCGTCTGCACCAGGCTACTTCACCTACAAGGCATCCTCAAAGAATGGCGACGTGAACAGCGACGGCACCGTCGACGTGGCCGACATCGCCAACATCATCGACATCATGGCACAGGGTACTAACAATCCACTGGCCGACGTCAACGGCGACGGCACCGTCGACGTGGCCGACATAGCCACCGTCATCAGCATCATGGCAAAGAACTGAGTAGGGCCAGCCCCATGCCAGCCCGATGCCCAAAGGGCAGTTATTTAAGGGGATTTGCAATCCCCGTTCGGAAAATCCCCGAATCGTTTGGCGGTTCGGGGATTTTTGCATACCTTTGCCCCGTGAATTGTATGATAAGTAAGATAAGAACGGCGATGCTGCTCTCCCTGCTTGCCGTAGGAGCAGCCCCCGTAGGGACGCGACGTGTCGCGTCAGCCCCCACGTCCGCCCACGCGTCCGCCCCCGTGTCAGCCCGCAATGCCCAGGGTTGCCCGATAGTACGCATCGTGCCCGAGCGGCTGCCCGACCTCACCACTCCGCGAAGCGGCCACAGCATCTTCTACGCTAACGGCGAGCTCACCGTGGCAGGAGGCCACACCACCAACTTCGTCCCCACACAGACAGCTGAGTACTTTGCCGACGGCAAGTGGCACCAGATGCCAATGGCCTACTGCCACGACAACGGCTTTGCCGTAGTACGTCACACTTCCCAGCCCGACAAGGAAGAAGTCATCATCGGCGGAGGCCATGCCGAGCCTCTGGGCATAGGACAGACATTCATGGTGGAGTGCTACAGACCAGAGACCCATACCTTCGAGGGCTTCGGATGCCTCGACCGGAAACGCACAATGGCCAATGCTACCCAGCTGGCCGACGGACGCGTCATCATTGCCGGCAACCACTATGCCGACGATGCCATAGCCTGCTACAACGGCAGCAGCCAAATACTACACGTCAGGGATGTGGCACAAGGATACAACAGTCCCTGGATACTGCATACAGCCCATGACGACGCCATCGTAGTGGGAAGCCGCAACACACGCCAGCAACCCCTCGACACCATTTGGGCCACTCCAGTAGGGACGCGACGTGTCGCGTCCGCACCACCCATGCCAGCCCGCAAACCTTTCCGCGTGACGTTGCTGGAGCAATACCGTCTGCTCTATCTCGACCGACCCTTCAGCAGCGACGACAGTGCCATAGACCAGTATTCCTATCTGCTGCCAGCCACCGACAGAAACGGACAACTGGTCATAGTCATGGCAAACGACACCACGTTCTCACTCCTGCCCACCGTCTGCCCCATACCAATGCAGACACAGTGGGGTGCTATTGAATACAATTCCCCCGTCGTCGTCGACCGCAAGGCCCGCTTCGGCTACGTCACCGGATTCGACAGCACAGCCTACAACCGACAGTACGTGCTACGCATAGACTATGCCCGACACCCCGCCGGAATCACCCTCTTCTATACCGACACACTGGAACACTGCACCAATGCCATACCCGTGCTGACACCCGACGGAGACCTGATACTCGCAGGCGGCATTGCCAACAACAACTACAAACCGTTAGAGGCCGTATGGCTTTACCATTTCACCACCGAAGGGGCCTCACCCCTAGCCCCTATCCAAAAGGCGAGGGGAACTGTTGAGGGAGAGGAGCTATGCTTACTCGTGGCTGTGGCCGTTGCCATCGCCGTTCTTGCGTACATCTATATAGTCCGCAGAAAGAAACGTTCATCGCGACAAGTTTCCGACGACGAGCTGATGGAGCGGATACTCCAACTGATAGAACAAGACAACCGCTACTTGAAGAGTTTGCGGTTGAGCAACATCGCCTCCGAACTGGGCGTGAGCGTTGCCACCATCGCAGAATGTATCAGCAACAACCGGGGCTGCACCTTTGCACAGCTACTGGCCGAATACCGCGTGCGACACGCACAGGAACTCATCATCGGCAATCCCGAACTGAAACTGGCCGCCGTCATCACACAGTCGGGCTTCACCAGCGAGTCCACCTTCTTCCGCTCCTTCAAGGCCGTCACGGGGAAAAGTCCCAAGGAGTGGCTGGCAGAGCATCGAAAGTGATATTCCTGCCGAATGGTTTGGCGGTTTCCATCCTTTTTCGTAACTTTGCACCGCGCATTGCAAAAAAAACTTAATATGAGAAAGTACGTCCTACAATAACACTTAACCACAACACATCATGGAATCAAATTTTGTTGACTACGTAAAGATACAGTGCCGATCGGGCAAGGGCGGACGAGGCTCGATGCACCTGAAGCACGTGAAGTACAACCCCAACGGCGGTCCCGACGGAGGCGACGGCGGAAAGGGCGGGAGCATCATCCTGCGCGGCAACCACAACTACTGGACACTGCTGCACCTGCGCTACGAGCGCCACATACGCGCTGAGCACGGAGGCAACGGAGGCAAGGACAAGTGTCACGGCACCGACGGCAAGGATGTATACATCGACGTGCCCTGCGGCACGGTGGTCTACAATGCCGAGACGGGACGATACGTCTGCGACGTGACCTACGACGGGCAGGAGATTGTCCTGCTTAAGGGCGGTCGCGGCGGACTCGGCAACTTCCAGTTCCGCTCGGCCACGAACCAGGCGCCGCGTTATGCACAGCCTGGCGAACCGGCACAGGAGATGACCGTCATCCTCGAGCTGAAGCTGCTGGCCGACGTGGGCCTCGTGGGCTTCCCCAATGCAGGGAAGTCGACGCTCGTCTCGTCGCTGAGCAACGCCCGTCCGAAGATTGCCAACTATCCCTTCACCACTATGGAGCCTTCCTTGGGCATCGTGGGCTACCGCGACGGCAAGTCGTTCGTCATGGCCGACATTCCCGGCATCATCGAGGGGGCCGCCGAGGGCCGAGGCCTTGGCCTCCGCTTCTTGCGCCACATTGAGCGCAACTCGCTGCTACTCTTCATGGTGCCGGGCGACACGGACAACATCTGCCGCGAATATGAAATCCTGCTCGGCGAACTGGAGAAGTTCAATCCAGAGATGCTGAAGAAGCACCGTGTGCTGGCCGTCACGAAGTGTGACCTGCTCGACACCGAGCTGGAAGCCATGCTGCGCGAGCAGCTCGAGGCCGACATGGACGCCAAGGGGCTGGAGCCGCTGCCCATCGTGTTTATATCCGCCGTCAGCGGCTACCATCTCGACGAGCTGAAGGATGTGCTCTGGGAAGAGCTCAACGCCGAGAGCAACAAACTGCAGACCATCACCGCCGAGGACACACTCGTACACCGCGACAAGGACTTGACACGCTTCCAGCAAGAACTGGCCGACGAAGGTGAGGACGAGGAGCTCACCGAAGAAGAGTATGCTGACGACATCGAGGAGTTGGAGGACTTCGAATACGAGGACGAGGAGCCGTGAATTGTATACTGCGGCATTGCCGCAGTCCCTCGTCGAAGACCTCTGCGCCCGGCTCTGCCGCTTCGCTCGTCCAAGAACTACGAACTCCTAACTGAACTCCTAACTGTGCACTGTGAACTGTGAACGGTGCACTCTGAATTGTGCACTCTGAACTATGAACTATCTTTGGGGGGCAAAAACATAAAACAATGCCTTTGTTTTAACAAACAATGTCTTTGTTTTATCATCCATTGCCTTTGTTTTAACAAACAATGACGTTGTTTTAACTTTGCCCCCGGCCTTTCACACAGAGAGAACGGCCCTCTCTAACCTTTTCCCCTTATCTCCCTCAGTTTTATCGCCGTTCCGCAGGATTTGCAATCCTACGGAAGTGAATATAAGGACTTGCAGTCCGAGAAAAAACAACATTACAAATGCTCATATTCACTTGGGCAGGATTGCAAATCCAGCCCAACAGGATACTATTGTGAAAAGAGACACTCGACTTTGACTGCAATGTGAAGGTTGGTGACAAGGACCCGCAGGGCTATGTCGTGACAGATATTGTTTCAAAGAGTGTCAGCACGGAAGAAGAAACCTTGCGCAAATATTTCATAAGAAAACACTAAAGTCTGTTAAATGACGTGTCCGTCATGCAGTCTTTTGCTTCCTTTTCTATCTTATAATTTGTAGGAGCTTTCCTATGGAAAGAGCATCTATAAAAGCATAGGAATGAGTAAAAGACATCGTCAGTTGACGAATAAGCAGACGACGGAAAAATGAATTTGAACATTGCCATACTGGAGTTCGTGAACAAACACAGGGCGCTGACCGACGAGGAGTGGGCGGCGGTGGACGCACTGGTGCGCGACGGACTGCCCGAGTTCCACACATTCATGGCGGTATGCAAGACGGCCATCGGACTGGCAGGCTACCGTGTGTGCCTCCTGCTGCGCCTTTCGCTGAGGGTGAAGGAGGTCGCCATGATGCTGGGCACCAGTTCGGCATACGTCTCGAAGGTCAGCACGACGGTGCTGCGTCGGCTGTGGGACGAGGAAGGCAGCAGCATGGAGCTGGGGAAGAAGCTGCGCGCAGTGTCCCTACAGTCCTAAAAAAAAACATAAACCTCTTTTCTCAACGGCTGTGCCACAACAAAATCATAAAAAAAACGTGGCACAATGCTCCTGTTTCGTAAAAAATGTGTAATTTTGCACCCGAATTACGATAATACCATTAAAAAACGACTTAACTTTATGCAGAAGAGATACTTTTTTCTGGTTGCCTTGCTGCTCACGGCGACATATTCTTTGTTTGCACAAGTGACTACGTCGGGTATGTCAGGCCACGTCGTTTTCGACGAAGACTCAGATGACGTTATAGGAGCTACGGTTGTGGCTGTCCATGAGCCTTCAGGCACACGTTACAATGCTGTGACCAATGCAAACGGCCGTTATTCCATTTTGGGAATGCGCCCAGGAGGACCCTACCACGTAGAAGTGTCATATATCGGATTCCAGTCAAAGACCTTTTCAGATATCCAGCTGATACTGGGACAGAACACCGTCATCGACGCCACACTGGCGGAGAATTCAAAGATGCTCAGCGAGGTGCAAGTGGTCTCCTCGGGGGGCCGTAACACCATGCGTAGCGACCGTTCAGGAGCCGTGACGGTGATAAATGCCGACCAGATGACCATGGTGCCCACCATCGGGCGCAGCATGACCGACGTGATGAGGCTGACCCCACAGAGCACGACGAACAGCGGCATGGCCATCGGCGGCGGTAACTACCGCCAGTCGAGCGTCACCATCGACGGTGCTTCGTTCAACAACTCCTTCGGACTCAATGCCACGCCGCTGCCAGGCGGCGGAACGCCTATCTCGCTCGACGCCCTGGAGCAGATGACCATCTCGCTGACCCCCTACGACGTTCGCCAGAGCGGATTCATCGGCGGCGGCATCAATGCCGTGACCAAGAGCGGCACGAACCAGCTGAAGGGAAGTTTCTACACCTACATCACCAGCACGTCGCTCATGGGCAACCGCGTGGGAACGATAACCCTGCCCGTAGACGACGGACGTGACGACACCTACGGACTGACCCTTGGAGGCCCCATCCTGAAGGACAAGCTCTTCTTCTTCGTCAACGGAGAGATAGAGGACAACGTCATGGCAGGCCCCAATGCTCGCGCTGGAGTGGGTGGTACGAAGTACGACAATACGGCCCGCCGCCCACAGATAGAAGAGCTGGAAAGCCTGTCGGACTATATGCAAAAGACCTACGGGCTGACCACCGGCCCCTGGCAGGAATACAGCGTGAATACCCCCGCCTACCGTATCCTCGCACGTTTAGACTGGAACATCAACAAGGACCATAAGTTCAACGTGCGCTTCACGAAGTCGAACCGCAAGACCTCTTCGTCGGCATCGGCATCGCGCACAATCGGCTCCAGCCAGGCAACGGCCATCTATGGCGGACATCAGAACACCTACGGCAGCAACTCGTACTACGGCATGAGCTCGGAGTCGAGCCGCTACTACGCAGAGTTCCGCTTCACGTCGGTGGCTGCAGAACTGAACAATCGGTTCGGTCGCCTGCACAACACATTGCGCGGCACCTACTCCTTCCAGGACCAGCCGCGCTCCACGGAGTATGGCGATGCGAATCCTGTCGTGGAGATTGTCATGAGCGACGGGCAGGGCCACTACCCCACCTGGGCCATGATGGGTGACATCTTCACCTACGGCAACCTGGCACAAACGAAGAACACCGTCATCACCGACGAGCTGAACATCACCATGGGCAAGCACAACCTCTTCGCCGGACTACAGTTTGAGCACAACTTCGCCGCCAACGGCTACGCCCAGGCCGCCGCAGGATACTATGCCTTCGAGGCCACGCAGGAAGAGGTGGACAAGCGCAACTGGGCCGCCGTCTTCAGTCGTACCCCCCGTGTGTTCGGCATCACTTACGGCAACAACGACGGACACACGATGTTTACCTCGGAGATGAAGAGCAACCAGTGGTCGCTCTACCTCCAGGACAACATGAGCATCAGCGAGCACCTGCGCCTTTCCTTAGGCGCACGTCTGGAACTGCCCTCCTACCCCTCATTGGCCAATAACTACAACGAAGGCTTTGAAAAGCTGGACTTTGGCGGCCAGCACTTCCGCACTGACAACGTGCCCGACGCCAGCGTAAGCTTCTCTCCGCGAGCAGGTTTCAACTGGGATGTCTTGGGCAACCGTATGGTCATCCTGCGCGGAGGTACAGGACTCTTCGTGGGTCGTATGCCCTTCGTGTGGCTCGTCTCGGCCGTGGGCAACAGCGGCATGGGACAGACATCTTACGTGGCAACCGCCGCCAAAGGACAAAAGGCTCCTACATTCGTCACGAACCAGGCAGACATGCTGCAGCAGATCGGTGCCACAAGTTCCATCTCAATACCTTCGGGACCCACCATCCTCAGTGCAGACCTGCGTATGCCTAAGACATGGAAGAGCTCGCTGGCCGTCGACGTCAGCCTGCCCTACGACATCGACTTCTCCTTGGAAGGCATTATGAACAGAGACCTGAACCCCGTAGTGGTTTCAAACAAGAATGTCTACTGGGACGGAACATCCACCGTTGACCTGGGACACGGAGACGTGCGCCACAAGATGAGCACCTACAATAGCCAGCAGGCCTACGTGCTGGAGAATGCCGGATCGAAAGCCTACTACATGTCGCTGACAGCCCAGCTGCGCAAGTCGTTCTCCTTCGGACTCGACCTCTCGGCATCCTACACCATCTCCAAGGCAAAGGCCTACACCGAGGGCATCGGCGACCAGGTGTCGTCGGCCTACACCAACTACCGCAGCTCCATCAACGCCGTGAACGACAACGAGCGCGGCTATGCCACCTACGTGGCTCCCAACCGTCTGCTCGTTACACTTCGCTACAAACTGAAGGAGAGCAACAACGCCACGTCGACCTTCAGCTTTGTCTACGACGGCTATGAATACGGTTTCCTCGGCGACTATGCCTACAACCGCTATTCCTACATCTTCAGCTCGAACATCAACAATGACAGCTATGCCCCTGGCAACCTCATCTACGTGCCGGCATCGCGTGAAGAGCTGAACTCATGGCCGTTCAAGGAGAGTGCCGTCAACGGAATGCCTTACACCGCTGATATGCAGCGCGACGACTTCTGGACCTTCATCAACCAGGACGACCACCTCAAGAACCGCAAGGGACAGTATTCCGAGCGCGGAGGTGCAAAGATGCCCTGGCACCACCAGATTGACTTCCATTACCTGCGTGACATGAGCATCATGATGGGCAAGACCAAGCACTCTCTACAGTTAGGACTGGATGTTGAAAACGTTCTCAACTTCTTCTGTAAAGACTGGGGGGTGTATAAGCAGATAACGGGCAACACGCTGCTTTCATTCGATGCCAAAACGGGTGAGTACACTTACAACCTGGTGAACAACGAGCGCCACCTCTCCACCTCGCAGAACTTCACCGGAACCACGCCCAACATGACGGCTGGCGTGAACACCGCTCCATCCACCTACCGCATCTTGTTCACACTGCGCTACCTCTTTAATTAATTAATAGTTCCATGAACTCAGAACAGATAAGAAACATCGCTATCATAGCACACGTAGACCACGGAAAGACAACCCTGGTCGACAAAATGATGCTTGCCGGCAACCTCTTCCGAGAGGGACAGAACCTCTCCGCACAGGTGCTCGATGCTAACGACCTCGAACGTGAGCGAGGCATCACCATCCTCTCGAAAAACGTCTCCATCAACTGGAAAGGAACAAAAATCAACATCATCGATACTCCAGGACACTCCGACTTCGGCGGCGAGGTGGAGCGTGTGCTCAACATGGCCGACGGATGTCTGCTCCTCGTCGATGCCTTCGAAGGTCCCATGCCGCAGACACGCTTCGTACTACAGAAGGCACTGGAGATAGGTCTCAAGCCCATCGTCGTGGTCAACAAGGTGGACAAGCCCAACTGCCGTCCAGAAGAGGTCTACGAAATGGTGTTCGACCTCATGTTCTCGCTCAACGCCACCGAAGACCAGCTGGACTTTCCCGTCGTCTACGGTTCGGCAAAGAACGGATGGATGGGGCCTGACTACAACAAGCCCACGGACAACATCACCTACCTGCTCGACAAGATTGTGGAGGTGATTCCCGCTCCGAAGCAGATAGAGGGCACACCACAGATGCTCATCACCAGCCTCGACTTCTCCAGCTATACCGGACGTATCGCCGTGGGGCGCGTACACCGAGGAAGCCTGAAGGATGGACAGCAGGTGACCATTGCCCATCGCGACGGCACCCAGGAAAAGACAAAGATCAAGGAGCTGCACACCTTCGACGGCATGGGCCACCACCGCACCGACGCCATCGACTGTGGCGACATCTGCGCCGTCATCGGTCTGGAGAAGTTTGAGATTGGCGACACCATCTGCGACCTGGAGAATCCCGAGCCGCTGCCGCCCATCGCCATCGACGAGCCTACCATGTCGATGCTCTTCACCATCAACGACTCACCCTTCTTCGGCCGTGAGGGCAAATACGTCACCTCACGCCATATCAATGACCGCCTCCAGCGCGAACTGGAGAAGAACCTTGCCCTTCGCGTAGAACCTTTCGAGGATTCCACCGATAAATGGATTGTCTCTGGCCGCGGCGTGCTCCACCTCTCTGTGCTCATCGAGACCATGCGTCGCGAGGGCTACGAGCTACAGGTAGGACAGCCGCAGGTCATCTATAAGGAAGTGGATGGAATGAAATGCGAACCCATCGAGGAGCTAACCATCAACGTGCCCGAGGAGTTCGCCTCAAAGATGATTGACATGGTCACCCGCCGCAAGGGCGACCTCATCTCCATGGAGACCCAGGGCGACCGCACCAACATGGCTTTCGAGATTCCCTCACGTGGCATCATCGGACTGCGCACCAACATCCTCACCGCCAGTCAGGGCGAGGCCATCATGGCCCATCGCTACAAGGAGTACCAGCCCTACAAAGGCGACATCGAGCGCCGCGTCAACGGTTCGATGATTGCCCTGGAGACCGGCACGGCCTACGCCTACGCCATCGACAAGCTCCAAGACCGAGGAAAGTTCTTCATCGACCCAGGCGAAGAGGTTTACTTCGGGCAGGTCGTCGGCGAGCACGTGCATGACAATGACCTTGTCATCAACGTCTGCAAGGCCAAGCAGCTCACCAACGTCCGCGCCTCGGGCAGCGACGAGAAAGCCCGTGTCATCCCCAAGGTCATCATGTCGCTCGAAGAGTGCCTTGAATACATCAAGGAGGACGAGCTTGTCGAGGTCACGCCCAAATCCATGCGTATGCGCAAGAGCATACTCGACCACGACCAGCGCAAGAAAGCCAACCGCACGTAAGCCTTAGTTCAGAACTGCCCTAAGGCTCTATCCTCGGCTGCTTCCATCTGCTCGCGCTCCCCACGTCCCTTGTCGTGGAGCCCGCAGAGGTGAAGTATGCCGTGGATGATTACGCGACGCAGCTCTTCGTTGTAGTCCTTTCCTAACTGCTCGGCGTTTGAGCGCACCGTGTCAAGCGAAATCACGATGTCACCGTTCAGCACATCACCCTCGCAGTAGTCGAAGGTGATGATGTCTGTGTAGTAATCGTGCTGCAGGTACTCACGGTTCACCTCCAAGATCTTCTCATCGTCGCAGAAGAGGTAGCCCACCTCCCCCACACGCTTTCCGTAACCCTCGGCCACCCGCCTGATCCACGCCGACGTCTCCCGTCGCCGTATGTCAGGCATCTTTACATTCTCACAATTGTAGGTAATCATAAGCTTCCGTTTTTATTTTTCGTAGCGTCAGCGTATCGCAACAAGCTGTCCCACATCCACTCCGAAGTGTTCCAGTTCCCGCACCATCGTCGATGAAATGCTACTCAGCTGCGGCTCGGCATAGAGCAGGATGGTCTCCACCTCGCCGTTCGTAATCAGTCGGTTCACATCCGCCTGCTCCCGTTCATACTCAAAGTCCTTCACCGAGCGTACACCTTTCACGATGAAGCGTGCACCCTCCTGCCGCGCGAAGTCCACGGCAAGGCCATAATACGCTTTCACCTCAACCCTTGGCTCGTCGGTATAGACACGGGCAATGGCCTCCACCCGCTCTACAGCCGAAGGCAGACCAGGCTTCTGCACATGGTCGCCCACCACCCCTATCACCAGGCGGTCGAAGAGCGGCAATGCACGGCGCACGATGCTCGCATGACCCACTGTGAAGGGATTGAATGTCCCCACAAATACTCCAATCTTCTCCATATTCTTAGTATAATCTAAATAATTCTTCAGAGTTCGATGACGCGCAGCGAATAAGGCGGTAGCGTGGTAGGACTGCTGGTCTCTACCACCTCGGCCTTTGCCTTCTGGTCCTCTATCTGTCCTGTGAACTGCTCACACTTCACAGTGGCGGGCAGCTGGATGCCCTCCACGTTGATGTGCAGCGTGGTGGGAAGCGCATTGACAAGCTTCAGGTATCGCCTACCCGACTTCGAGTCACGCACGAGGCTGGCTCCAAGGCGGCGGGTCAGGTCAGAGTTCACAGCGTCCAGTTCAGCATTAGCCGCATCACCATTTAACTGTGAACTGTGAACTCTAAACTCTGAACTGACATATCGGTCACCGCTATAGACAGAGAACAGCCGTTGAATCTCGTAGGCCGGAGTGGTGCGGATGTCGGTATTTGAGAAATAAATCATGTCGGGGTTCCAGTTGGAGTGGCCGTCCTTGCTGAGCATGGGAGCGTAGCTGGTCATCTCCACCACATCGCCGTTGCGCTCGATGTCGGTAAGGTAGAGGGCCTCGGCAAGCGCCGTCTCCACGTTGGGGCGCTTCACGTGGGTAGATGCCGCCCACTCGCCGAGATACACCTTCGTGCCATTACGGTCGTAGTGGTCGTAGTAGTCGCGGTGGTTGATGAACCATCCCGTCGACTCATAGTAGTGTTCGTCGGTCATGTATTGCAGACCAAGATTGCGACGGCACAGTTCCCAACCCTCCAGATAGTCGGCCGAAGGGGTGTGGAAGGGTCCCACGGTACCGCAAATCTTAATCTCTGGATAACGCTCACGGATGGCACGGCAGATCTTCTCGTAGCGTTCCTCAAAGACGGTGGAGATAATGTCCTCGTTGCCTATGCCTAAGTACTTCAAGTGGAACGGCTCCGGATGCCCTGCTGCGGCCCGCTTGGCTGCCCACTCGTTGGTGGCAGGGTCTCCGTTGGCCCAGTCGATGAGGTGGCACAGCTCGTCCACGTAGGCATCCATGTCCTCCCAGGGAATGCCGCCCTGCTGCCCTCCAATGCCCTGGGCGTTATTGGCCGAGTTCTGGCAGGGCACTCCGGCGGCGAGCACCGGCAGCGGCTCGGCACCGATGTCCTCGCAGAACTGGAAAAACTCATAGAAGCCCAAGCCGCGTGTCTGGTGATAGTGCCAGATGTTGAAGTCGGGCAAACGCTCCTCCAACGAACCGATGGTGTGGTTCCAGTGGTAGATATTCTCTAAGCCCTGACCGTGACTCAAGCAGCCGCCGGGGAAACGCACGAACTTCGGCTTGAGGTCGGCAATGACCTGAGCGAGGTCTTTCCGCAGACCATTCTTTCGACCCATGAACGTCTCCTGAGGGAAGAGCGTAATCATGTCGACGCCCATACGCGCATCCTTCTGCGGAATGATGGCCAGACGTGCCTTCACGTCGCTGGCTGTCGCCGTGAGCACGGTGGCATACTGCTGCCAGCCTAACTCTGAACTCTGAACTGTGAACTGTGAACTGGCCAGCACTGTACCGTCCTGGCCAACCAACTGGATGAAGAAGTCCTGCTTCTGTCCGTCAGCAAGGACATACATGGAGAAGTCGTATTTCTTACCCTTCTCCACGACCATGCCGTCCCAGCCCTCGTTCCACAGCGTATCAGGCCCCAGTAGTGCATAGTGCGGGTTATTGGGGTGCAACGGGTTTTCAGTCGAAATCTCAATGGGCCTCGACGAGTGCCAGGCGGTGGTGGCACTCCATCCGCCGTGGTCTTTAGCACTATACTCGAAGTCACGGTTTTGCACCATCTCGGCGTAGAGGCCACCGTCGGCGGCATAGCTGATATCCTCAAAGAAGATGCCGATGAGCTTGTCGCTGATGGCCTTCTCCTTTGTCGTGTCGACGGTCAGCGTGGCCTTAACGGTAGCAGGCAGACCTGTCAGGTTCTTCGCGTCGTCGTGCATACGCTCGTTGGAGAGCCGCCAGTCGCGGTCACTCTGTTCAAAGTGCCGACGGATAAGGGCAAGCTCTTCGGAGGAAAGTTCGAAAAGTTGTCCTTCATAACGTTTGCCGTCAATTACAACGTGGTTGACAATCATCATAGAGCCGACCATCTCCTGAAAATCGTCGACGCGCTCAGCTACACATGGAACGGCGGTTGTCTCCGTCGGCCCACTTTTCTTATCAAAGAAATGTCGGAAGTCATACGATGCCTTCACACGGTAGTTCTCTCCATCGGAGCGGTACATAATCTCAAAGCCCTCACCATCAGGACGCACCACCGGCGCCAGACACTGACGGGTAGACATGATGGGGTAGTCCTGCGGTCGCCAGTTCACCAGGTCGCGGCTATAGGAGGCAGCAAACAGCGGCGATACATCGTTCACTTGGAACACCAGTCGCCACGTGCCGTCGCTGGCACGACAGAGAGACGGGTGGTACATACGCTTCTCCGCGCCCCACGTGCCGTAGTCGCTGGAGCACAGCCTTCCCAGGCTTTTCCACCCGTTGCCTTCGCGCACGGCTATGCGCAGCCCCTCGTTCGGGCCAGGAGAGAAAACAAACACCGTGTCGCCCTGGCCCTTGGCCGTGGCTGCCAACATCATCGCCATAACGGCTGTCAATAATCTTACAGTCAGTCTCATCGTCATCATCGTTTTGTTAAGTAACTATGCAGAATAATCTTAAAAAGATACTACATTCGACGTTCATATATCAGATGGCTACTTTTTCAATAATTCTCTCGCCATAGAGTTGATTGCATCTACATCTATAGGGGCCATAATGATTTCCTCTGGTTTCAGATCCAGCAGGAACTGCATATAGTTAGGGAGTGACAGCAGCTGTTTTTCTCTTCCGATATTGTTATCACCGAACTTAATGACTTGTAGGACATGATACTTCTCTGGGTGATTCAATACTGTTTTGGAACTCTTGGACTTTGCCGATTTAGCCTTGACTTCGAGCGGTACGCACTCACCGTTCATTCGTACAAGGAAGTCCAACTCTAAACCTGAATCTTTCTGAAAGTAATACAGGTTCTGTTCTTTCTTGTGAAGCGTGTCAGCCATCAGGTTCTCGTAAATGGCACCCTTGAATCCTCCGAGATTACCCTTAAGGATGTCGGCACGGGTGCCTGGTCCCAGCATTTCGACGAGTAACCCGATATCTGCCATATATACCTTAAAGACATTGTCTTTTGCGTTGCCTTCCATAGGAAGCCCTGTGATGTCTGTGTTGTAACATCTGCAGATGATTCCAGCATCCTCCAGCCACTGAAGAGAACCTGCGTATGTCTCACCCCTGGCTCCTGGCTTAACCTTACTGTACTGAAACTTTTTGTTCTCCTTGGCCAACTGTTTGGGGATGGCGTTGAAACACTCGCGGATATGAGGTTTGTCTTTATCTGGGGCATATTTCACCATGTCGTCCCGATACTCTTTCAGGATCGACTTATAAACATTGCTGACCTCATTCATGTTATTTGTAGCGAGAAAAGCGTTGATGGCTTCGGGTAATCCTCCAATTGCCACATAAAGGTTTAAGAGATTCCTCATCGCCACATGAATGCCTTCAGGAACTGGTGTTTCATCCCGATAGTACATTCTTAATGCTTCAATAACCTCTTCATTCATGCCGTTTGCCCAAAGGAACTCCTCGAAATCCAATGGATACATTTCTATAATTTCCTCGTATCCAACGGGAACCGAGTTTATTCCAGGGTCTTTCCTGTTTGCCAATCTGCGGTACTGTTTCTTCAGTTCGTCTCCATAGCCCTGCACGCCTAAAAGTGAGCCTGTTGCGATAACATCGAAACGACCATCCTCCTTGAAAAACTTTAGAGAGGTGCGAGCCTCCGGGCATTCTTGTATTTCATCAAAGATGAAGCAAGTATCGCCAGCAGTGAACGTGATTCCTGGAATTTGTGCAGAAAGATTAAGCAAAATGGCATTTACGTCCTTGGAACCCAGGAATGCATCGATACGCTCGGGCTGTTTGATAAAATTGATGTAAATGACCGTCTTATAATTATCGGTCGCAAAATGTTGTGCAATATAAGTCTTTCCGCATTGGCGGATTCCCATAATCACCAACGGCTTGTGTCCAGCAGTGCTTTTCCACTTGCAAAGAACATTTTCTATTTTCCTTTTCAGCATTTCTCTAACGAATTATTGCCGCAAAGATACACTTTTTACAACAAATAGCAGTGACTCCGCCGCATTTTTTCCAACGAATATCCGCTGCAAAGTTACACTTTTTCCAACGAATAACAATCATCTTTCCGCATTTTTTCTAACGAAACCCTTATTTTTCGTCACCCCCCTAACTGGTAGACAGCGGCACTGACAAGCCAGGCCAGGACGGTGGTATAGAGGGCAGCTATGGCGGCCCATCGCCAGGAGCGGGTCTCATTGCGAATGGCCACGATAGTAGCTATGCAGGGGAAATAGATAAGGACGAAGAGGAGGAAACAGTAGGCAGTAAGGGGGCTGATGTCGTCGACGAGGGATGTTGGGTGTTGGGAATCGGGCGAGGTGCTGTAGAGTACGCCGATGGTTGAGGCAACGATTTCCTTGGCCCCCACCCCAGCGATGAGGCTTACGTCGAGCTTCCAGTTGAAGCCCTGTGGCTGGAATACAGGTTCGATGGTCTTGCCCATGCGTGCAATATACGACTGCTCGAGCTGCTCCTGGGGTGTGAGCTGCGGGTTGTGGGGGAAATAGCCAAGTGCCCAGACAATGATGGATGCGACAAGGATGATGCCACCCATCTTCTTGAGATACTCCTTGCCCTTCTCCCAGGTGTGGCGGAGGATGGCTTTCGGCGTGGGCCAGCGGTAGGGCGGCAGCTCCATGACAAAGGGGGTGTCCTCGCCTCGGAGAACGAAGGTGGAAAGGACATTGCTGACGACGACGGAGAGGAGGATGCCCACGGCATAGAGCGACAACATGACCCACGAACGCCACTGGGCGGCAAAGAATGTTCCAGTAATCATGATGTAGATGGGCAACCGCGCAGAGCACGACATAAAGGGTATGATGAGGATGGTGATGAGCCTCGACCTTCGACTCTCAATGGTGCGCGTGGCCATGACGGCGGGGACATTGCATCCGAAGCCCATGACGAGGGGTATGAAGGACTTGCCATGCAGTCCCATCTTGTGCATAAGGCGGTCCATGATGAAGGCGGCTCGCGACATATAGCCGGAATCCTCCATGAAGGAGATGAAGAAATAGAGGATAAGTATCTGCGGCAAGAACACGATGACAGCACCGACGCCGCCAATGATGCCGTCGACAATCATGGAGCGGAGGGGGCCTTCGGGGAGCGTCTGCCCCAGTCTATCGCCAAGCCACTGTACGGCAGCGTCAATCCAGTCCATGGGGTACTGACCAAGGGCGAAGGTGGTCTGGAACATGACGAAAAGGATGGCGAAGAAGATGGGGAAGCCGAGGAAGCGGTTGGAGAGGAAGCGGTCAATGATGTGGGTAGTGCGGTAGGTGTCCTCCTTGGTTCCTGTGGCGTAGCCCGCCTCGGTGAGCGCGCCGTTGATGAATCCATACTTGAGGTCCATGATGGCGGTCTCGGCATCGTCGCCGGTCTCTTCGCGAACACGCTCGGCTGCACGGTTGCGGGCTGCCAAGAGCTGCTGGGTGATGGATGACGGAAGATGGCGGTGCATCAGCTCTTCAACGGCAGTATCGCCCTCAAGGAGCTTGATAGAGAGGTAACGTGTGGAATAATTGGGGGGAAGGGTGATGGGTGTTGGGTGTTGGGTATTGGGTGTTGCAGGTGGAGTCTTGATAAACTTCTGAATGGCCTTGATACCGTCCTCAAGTTCATGACCGTAGTTGATGTGCAGGTGGCGGGCATGGCGGTTCTTTCCCTCATAAACCTGAATGACGGTTCGGAAGAGTTCTTTCACACCCATGCCGCTCTTGAAGGACGTCGGCACAATGGGTATGCCGAGAAGGGTGGAAAGGACGTTGGTGTCGAGGGTGTCACCACGCCGCTGGAACTCGTCGTACATGTTGAGGGCACAGACCACGCGGAGGTCCATGTCCATGAGCTGTGTAGTGAGATAGAGGTTGCGTTCGAGGTTTGAGGCATCGACGACGTTTATGACGACATCGGGCAACTGCTGAGTGAGATAGCGCCGCACATAAAGCTCTTCAGGGGAATAACACGAGAGGGAGTAGGTGCCGGGAAGGTCAATAAGGTTGAACTCGTAGCCGTAGAACGATGCGTGCGCCATGCTGGCATCGACGGTGACACCGCTGTAGTTCCCGACATGGTTGTGGGCTCCGCTGGCGAAATTGAAGAGAGAGGTCTTTCCGCAGTTAGGGTTGCCGATGAGGGCGACGTTGATAGTACGATGCTCTCGGAGGGCATCATGGATATCACGGTCGGGATGGGAGTCGTAGATTTCAGAAGAAGGGGAAGTGGAAGGGGGAGCAGAAGGAGCAGTTAATTTGGAAGATTTGTTGACTTCTATGAGGTCAGCCTCCTGTCTCCTGAGGCTGACCTCATAGCCCATGAGATGATATTTCACGGGGTCTTGCAGCGGCGCGTTGAGGAGCACCTCGACGGTCTTACCCTTGACGAAGCCCATCTCAATGATGCGCTTTCGGAATCCGCCGTGTCCGTGGACTTTTACAATAACGGCCTTTTCGCCTGTATTGAGTTCGGATAGTTTCATTTATCTTCCGCTTACTGTCCGAAATAGTCGGCAAGCTGCTGTCGTGCAGAGTCGTCGTTGTTGAGCATATCGTTAATGATGCGACCCTTTTCGAGCAATGCAATACGAGTGCTGATGTCGACGGTATGCTGCAAGTTATGGCTGCTGACGATGATGGTGGCTCTTGTCTCGCGGGCATAGTCGGTAAGCGTATGCTTGAGGACGACCTGGCTGGAGGGGTCGAGAAAGTTGAACGGCTCGTCGAGCACCAAGAGGCGTGGCCGCCTCAGCATAGCAGCCATGATACCCACCTTCTGCTTGTTGCCTGCAGAGAGGTTGCGTATGAGTTTTTTCTGTCCGAGGATTTCACCTCCGGCAAGCGCCTCCATAGCCTGCACACGCTCATCAACGAGGGTCTGGGGCATGGAGCTGATTTTCCCGATGAAGGCGAAATACTCCTCAGGAGTAAGGAAATCGATGAGAAAACCTTCGTCGATGAAGGCGGCAGTGAATTGTTTCCATTCCTCACTGACAAATGGGTCTATGCCATCGATTGTGATGTTGCCCTCGTCAGGTTTCAAAAGGTCGAGCATGAGCCGGAACAAGGTGGTCTTGCCCGCACCGTTGTTGCCGACAAGCCCTAATAACTGGCCGTCGGCAACGCTGAATGAGTTAATGTCGCAGGCCACTGTCTCGCCAAACGATTTCTTGAGGTTCTTTATTTTTATCATCTATGGAGGGAATTATAATAGGAGCGACTGCAATGCGGAAATCATGCTTTTCTCGCAAGGCGCTTTAGAATTTGGTATAGGGGTCTGTGCCCAGCACGGTCTTGGCCAGGCGCTTAGCCTTATCGCGGAGGGCATCGACGTCGTCACCCACCTCTCCATAGCAGAGCACCACGCCCATGCGACGCCCCTTATGGGCCTCAGGCTTTCCAAAGATTCTGATGCGTGTGCGGTCTTCCTGCAAGGCTGTGTTCAAGTCGTAATCGAGCAACGAACGGTCAACGGGTGTCTTGGCCTCCTTCGGCGAAAGGATGACGGCGGAGGCTCCGGCGTGCTCTAAGTGTATGCCAGCTATGGGCAGGCCGAGGACGGCACGTAGATGCAACTCAAACTCAGAGAGGTTCGTCGTGTGGCCCAACGTCACCATGCCGGTATCGTGCGGACGGGGTGAAAGTTCGGAGAAGATGACCTCGCCCTGCTTCGTCAGGAAGAATTCCACACCCCAGATGCCGGCACCGGTCAATGCCTTCGTCACCTTGTCGGCCATCGCCTGTGCCTGCTTCAGGGCCTCGTCGCTAATCTTGTAGGGTTGCCAGCTTTCGCGGTAGTCGCCGCTCTTCTGCACGTGGCCTATGGGCGGGCAGAAAAGCGTGGGCCATCCGTGCTGTTGGGTGACGGTGAGCAGGGTGAACTCTGAGTCGAAATCGATGAATTCCTCAACGATGACCTCCTTCACGTCGCCACGGCTACCTTCCATAGCCCCGTCGAAAGCCTTCTGCACGTCGGCCTCGCCATAGACATAGCTCTGTCCGTGACCGCTCGATGACATGAGCGGCTTTACTACGCAGGGGAAGCCGATGTCACTGATAGCCTCCTGGAACTCGTCGAAGGTCTTAGCATAGTGATACTTTGCTGTGCGCAGCCCCAGCTCTTTAGCGGCCAGGTCACGTATGGCACGGCGGTTCATCGTGTAGTTCACGGCACGGGCCGACGGCACCACCTGTATGCCCTCCTCCTCGAACTTGAACAGCCGCTCGGTGCGGATGGCCTCAATCTCGGGCACGATGATGTCGGGCTGGTGCTTGCGGACGACAGCCTCCAGGGCGTCGCCGTCGAGCATGGAAAACACTTCGCGCTCATCAGCCACCTGCATGGCCGGCGCGTTATCATAGCGGTCACAGGCGATGACATACTGGCCTGCCCGCATGGCGGCAATCACGAACTCCTTGCCCAGTTCGCCGGAGCCTAATAAAAGTATCTTCTTCATGTAGTAACTGGTTTTATTTTCCCCTTTTTAATAGCCTTTTCGACTTGTGCGCGAATAATGGAGAGGACTACGTTTTCTTCGTTATCTCGAGGCCATGCTCTGCGAATGGTCTCCATAAGAGCATTTTCTGGTTTTGCAGTATTTATGTACGCTTTGGCTTTTCCCTCACTAACAACAAATACAGGAAATTCGTACCCGTAGACGGATAATGTACCTTCATCTAATTGTTTTTGCACCATTGATTTAAAAGCTTCCAACTGCTCAACAGTGAAAGAATTAGGCAGTATTAAGCTTCCAGGATACGGTTTATAGTAATTTAAGAATTGTACGCGTAAATCTTCTTCTGCACTCCACATTACTGTAAGAACGCGATTTACATTCCCGTCGATTTCCATACCGAAGTATGGACTTGGCTTGACAGAAATAATGCGAACTATTTTTTTTCTCTTTGTTTCTGTAAAGGAAAGTTCTTCTGCTAATCTTCGCTCCGGCTTCGCAACTCTATTGTGCAGTTCCTCATTGGCGTAAGACTCTGACACTCCCATATTGCGTACATAGTCTCTCATTTCTCCCACTAACCACATCATGTCATCAGTGGATAAAGTGCCACATAAGTAGTCGCGCAGGCCTTTTAATACTGCCGTACTCATAATTTTACCTGTTTTTATACATATTCTCGTAGTACTTCTGGTAGTCGCCGCTTGTGACGTTGTCGAGCCACTCCTGGTTGTCGAGGTACCAGCGGACGGTCTTCTCGATGCCTTCCTCGAACTGGAGAGAGGGCTCCCAGCCCAGTTCCTTCTGCAGCTTGGTGCTGTCGATGGCGTAGCGGAGGTCGTGGCCGGCACGGTCGGTGACATAGGTGATGAGGTCCATATCCTCGCCCTCCTTGCGGCCAAGGAGACGATCCACGGTGTTGATGAGCACGCGGATGATGTCAATGTTCTTCCACTCGTTGAAACCGCCAATATTGTACGTTTCGGCAATAAGCCCCTGATGGAAGATGAGGTCGATGGCACGGGCGTGGTCTTCTACATAGAGCCAGTCGCGCACGTTCTCGCCCTTGCCATAGACAGGCAGCGGCTTGCGGTGGCGGATATTATTAATGAAAAGAGGTATCAGCTTCTCAGGGAACTGGAACGGGCCGTAGTTGTTCGAGCAGTTGGTCACGATGACGGGCATGCCGTAGGTATCGTGGTAGGCGCGGACAAAGTGGTCTGAAGAAGCCTTTGCTGCGGAGTAGGGTGAATGGGGGTTGTACTTCGTGGTTTCGAGGAAGAACTTATCACCGTATGCTAAGTGGTGTTCAGCCGAGGAGGCGGTGGTAGTAAAGGGTGGCTCAATGCCCTCGGGGTGTGTCAGCTCCAGTGCTCCGTAGACCTCGTCGGTGCTGATGTGGTAGAAGCGTTTGCCCTCGTAGCGCTCTGGCAGACTCTCCCAGTAAAGCTTCGCGGCCTGAAGCAGGCTGAGCGTACCCATGACATTGGTCTTGGCAAACGTAAACGGGTCTTTAATCGAGCGGTCGACGTGCGATTCGGCGGCCAGGTGGATAATGCCGTCCACCTTTTTGTCCTTCATCAGCTGGTAGAAAGCGTCGAAGTCGCAGATGTCCATCTTCACAAACTCGTAGTTGGGCTTGTCCTCGATGTCCTTCAGGTTGGCCAGGTTGCCGGCATACGTCAGCTTGTCGAGGTTGATGATGTGATACTGAGGATACTTGTTCACGAAAAGGCGAACCACATGGCTGCCAATGAATCCGGCTCCGCCGGTGATAACGATGTTCTTCATATTAATTTATTATTAGTTTTACTCTTTCTTTTTCAATCGGTTCCACATTCCCAAGACAAACATCACGAGAAAGCAAGTGCCAAAGGTGGTGGCCGCCTCCTGTGCCGTCTTGTCCAGGCCTAATACATAAAATAATAACGTTGCGACTGCCGCAACTATTGTGCAAATAGCTATTTCTACAAGATATTGTTTCATTTCTATTGTCTAAAGTCAAAATCTATGGTCGGCAAGCGTGATGACTTCGAGGTCTTTGAACGTCGAACCATCAATGATCAGCCGGACGAGTGTGCGCTCCTTGTGCCAACCCTGCAGTCCGGCTGCCCCAGGATTGATATGAAGCAGGTCGAGGGTCTTGTCGTATTTCACTTTGAGGATATGCGAGTGGCCGGCAATGAAGAGCTTTGGCGGATGGGTGAAGAGCAGGTTGCGCACGCTGGGGTCGTAGTTACCAGGATAGCCTCCAATGTGCTTGATGAGCACATCAATGTCCTCGCACTTAAAGCGGTTCAGCTCGCGGTACATCAGCCGTAGGTTGCCGCCGTCACAGTTTCCACAGACAGCCCGTAGGGGTCTGAACGCTGCCAACCGTTCTGCCACCTCCACAGAGCCGATATCCCCTGCGTGCCATATCTCGTCGCACGGCTCGAAGTAGTGCAAGTATTTCTCGTCCCAGTAGCTATGTGTGTCGCTGATGATGCCTATCTTCTTCATGATGATTGAGTGTTTGGTTTAGCGTCAGTAGAGAAACCCTATGAGCCATAGTGGAAGCTTGTGGCCAAGAGGAGCCTCCATGTTGTCGGCCAGCACGAAGGAGTCTGGTACTCCTGCTATTTGGCTGAACGATTTCCCCGCGCCTCCCACCTCGACAGTGTACTTTCCATCAATACGGAAATCGCCCTTCTTCTTCGCATATTCTACCTGGTGCAGATGGCTTAGCTGATTGACAAGGAAAGTTTCACGGGCCGTGCCAATGTCGACCACGCCCGAAGAAAGGGCATAGAGCAGGTTGGGGTTCTCCATATAGATTTTGTCGGGTTTCTGCATCTTTTTCACCGACTGAAGGTCGGAATAAAGCAGGTTGAGCAGCTTGGCACGTCCCATGTCACACAGGTATTCCAAGGCCGTGTTTCGGTGTACCTGTATCGTCGTGGCGAGTTTGCTGATATCTACCTCGAACGGAACAGCCGTGGCAAGAATGCCCATCAGCGCTTTCAGCTTGCGGCAGTTGGACACATCGACACCACAGAGCTGTGGAAGTTCCACGTCAATAATGTAGCCCACCACTTGCTCGATGGTGGTGTAGTAGTCGGTCTGATTACGCAGATAGAAGGGGTAGTAGCCATATTGCAGGTATTCGTGGAAGCAGGCCAGCGGGCGGCACTTCTCGTTGACCTCCTGACACAGTGCAGCCGGGTGCAGCAACAACTCATCCAATGGGCGCGGTGCGATGGTGATGCCCTTGTAGAAGAGCAGGAACTCGCGCAGCGACAGCCCTTGCATGTCGTAGGGAATACAGCGGCGCGATAGGTCGGCATCGCCCTGCAACACGTTAAGCAGCGACGACGAGCTGAACACCACCTTCATGTCGGGGTAGAGGTCATAGATTTCCTTCAGTTCGCGGCTCCATGTGGGATACTTGTGAACCTCGTCAAGCAAAAGCCGCTGCCCTCCCTGCTGATAGAATCGCTCTGCAAGGTCGAGCAATGTGTGTGAACTGAAATAGACCGAGTCCATCTGGCAGTAGAGCACCTGGCGACTATACGGTTCGAAACGTGTCTTGGCATACTGTAACAGCAGCGTACTCTTCCCAACGCCGCGCGGCCCGCGTATGGCAATCATGGGCGCATCCCAGTTCACGCGGTTCATTATCTCACGGATGATGGCGGTCGAGGTGAGTGCCAGCAGACGGTCATGCTTCTTGAATAGTGTTTCCATAACGCGTTCCCAGAATTTGTTGCAAAGGTAATGAAAATGCTGTTTATAGACAGCACATCAGGGAGTTTTTTATGGCACAACAGCACATAAATTAAGAATATTTAATTATTTAAGTCAAAAGGTGCTGTCCGAAAACAGCACTTTTAAACCAAATCTGCTGTTTTCGGACAGCACGGAATATTTTCTATAGGTTGTTTGACGGGAAATGTGTTTTTTGCATCCGACTATGGGAGCGCGGGCGTTTGAAAAGCATCTGAACAAGTACCTGGTAATTTACCTTGACATGACATCGTATCTAACCTCTTTACACATGATACAATGTAAAGAGGACAAGCACGTTGGTGCTGACGCTGTTCGAGACGGCCAAATAGAAATACATCAAATAAAAGAGCATAAAGTTGCATAATTCTTACGTTTCCTTGGTGGGGTGGTGCAGAAGCAGTACTTTTGCACCCGTTTTCAATAGGGTAACAACAATATGGACAAAAGATTAGATTTCCGGCCGAAGATGTTCTCGGCCCTCCGCAACTACAACAAGCAGACGTTCATGGCCGACCTCATGGCCGGCGTCATTGTGGGCATCGTAGCCCTTCCGTTAGCCATCGCCTTTGGTATTGCCAGCGGCGTAAGCCCTGAGAAGGGCATCATCACGGCCATCGTGGCCGGTTTCATCATCTCTGCCCTCGGCGGCAGCAAGGTGCAGATAGGCGGCCCCACGGGAGCCTTTATCGTCATTGTGGCTGGCATCATCGGCCAGTACGGCATGACAGGCCTCACCATCGCCACGCTCATGGCCGGCGTTTTCCTCATCCTTTTCGGACTGCTCCGCTTAGGTACCATCATCAAATACATCCCCTACCCTATCATTGTGGGCTTCACCAGCGGTATTGCCGTCACCATCTTCACCACACAGGTGAAAGACCTGCTGGGCATGACAATCGACGGTACTGTGCCGAGCGATTTCGTGGAACGCTGGATAGTCTACTTCCAGAACCTCGGAAGTATCGACCCGTGGAGTGCCGCCGTCGGCCTTATCAGCGTAGTCATCATCGCCACGGCTCCCAAGCTGAGCAAGCGCGTGCCTGGCTCGCTCATTGCCATTATCGTGATGACCGTCGTCGCCCTGCTACTGAAGCAATATGCAGGAGTGACTTCGATAGAGACCATCGGCGACCGCTTCAGCATCTCTTCCCAGCTGCCTGGTGCCGTGGTGCCTGAGCTGACGTGGGAGACCATCAAGGGTCTTGTGGCTCCAGCTTTGACCATCGCCGTGCTTGGCGCCATCGAGAGCC
>ERZ809472.83-NODE-83-length-25638-cov-12.518938_pt1 | contig 25638 bp, 18 predicted proteins | sample MGYA00521274_ERZ809472 | MGnify/ENA primary metagenome ERZ809472 (study PRJEB31581, sample SAMEA3312791) | metagenome | study: EMG produced TPA metagenomics assembly of the PRJEB8939 data set (Metagenomic analyses of Rumen microbiomes reveals... | reverse complement strand
GCTGGAACAGCACCATTTTCGCCACTATTCCGCTCAGTAGTAAGTCCCTACAGAGGTGGTTTTGGAACCTCCGAAAGATGAGTAAATAACAATGATTTCCTTTGACAACCGGTTTGCCGGTGCAAAGGAAATCATTGTTTTTCGTTGCTGCAAGCCTTTCAGTACAAGGAGTACCTAAAAGCCTACACAAGTCGTAACCGAGGCTATTTGATGGTGACCTGAGTGGCGCCGTAGCCGTATTCACGGAAAGAGGCATCCTGGTAGGTGTAGCTCTTGTAGCGGTATTGCAGTTCGTTGAGGAGGGCCTTGCGCAGCACACCCTCGCCCTTGCCGTGAATGAAGATGATCTTCGTGCCCTTCTGCTTCTCATACTCCTTCAGCGTCTTTCGGAAAGTATCGAGTTGGTAGTTTAGGATGTCGGTCGGCGAAAGGCCGTTGGTGTTGTCGAGCAGTTCAGAGGCGTGAAGGTCTACAACAACGGGATCACCAGGGTTTCGCGGTGGCGTAACTAATGGACGGGCCTTGGGCTCATCGGCCTTTTGATACAAGTTAGCCTTCAGTTGCTGTGCATCGACCACGAGCGGTCGGGCGGCCTTGTCGTTCTCGATGATGGTATAGACGAGGGCGGGCTGCTCGAAGAAGTCGTTGTCCTGGAAGGTATGGAGCTTGTAGAACTTCACGGGGTCTATGCGCAGCTGTACGTCTACGGCGGGCTTCAGCAGGAAAGACTTTTCACGCTTGTAGGCTACGAGCTGGATGGCCACACGCTCCATGCCGTTGAGATCTTCGCGGCCAAACTCCTCAATGAATACTTTCATGTTTGGTTCCACCTCCATCGTAGAGCGCAGCTGCCAACTGTTGTTCTCGACGGTCATGTAGGTGAAGCGCAGGTAGTAGTTGGAGTCGTTGACGAAGTAGGTCTCGAAGCGTGTCTGCATCAGCTCCTTCACGTTCATCGGCACGAAGGCGAGATAGGCGGAGAGCTGGTCGCCGCCCTTGCGCTCCACAGATCCGCCCCCAGTCGCTCCCTTTGAGGAAGGGGGGTAGGTACCATTGCCGTTGGAATTATCAGCGGGAGATGTATATGCTCCCTTCTCTGTAGGGAGGGGCTGGGGGGTAGTCTGCTTTTGTTTCACCTCTACAACGTGGCTGGTGTCATAGTTTTCCTGACCGATGACTACCACCTCGTTTATCTGCATGGGCACCTGAAAACCGTCCTCGTCCTCGACGAGCACGATGTTCTTGCCTTGGAAGCCGGCCACACGGCCACCTCCTACCTCGCTGAGGAATCGTACTTTATCGCCAATTTTCATGTTTTTAGGGGAGTGAAAGGGGAGTGAAAGGGGAGTGAAAGGGGAGTGAAGGGGGAGTGAAAGGGGAGTGAAAAGGGAGTGAAGGAGGAGTGAGGTGACAATACTTTCTTGATTTAAAGCATTGCAGAAGTGACATCCCTTTCACTTCTCCTTTACTCCCCTTTCACTCCCCCTTCACTCCATATTGCTTACGACAGGAAACCGAGCAGGGCACCGGCTGCCACTGCCGAGCCGATGACGCCGGCCACATTGGGACCCATGGCGTGCATGAGCAGGAAGTTGTGGCGGTCGTACTCCAGACCCAGGTTGTGGCTGATGCGGGCGGCCATGGGAACGGCACTCACGCCGGCATTACCAATGAGCGGGTTGATTTTCTTGTCCTTGGGCAGGAACACGTTCATTAGCTTCACGAACAGCACACCGCTTGCTGAGGCAATGGCGAAGGCGAAGGCACCGATGGCAAAGATGAATACGGTGTTCAGTGTCAGAAACTCCGAGGCCTGCGTGGAGCAGCCTACGGTCAGGCCGAGCAGCATCACCACGATGTCGTTGAGCGCGGCACCGGCGGTCTTGGCCAGACGGGTGGTCTTGCCGCTCTCTTTCAGCAGGTTGCCGAAGAATAACATTCCCAACAGAGGCAGGGCCGAGGGTACGATGAAGGTGGTGATGAGCAGTCCGATGATGGGGAAGAGGATGCGCTCCGTCTGGCTCACTTCGCGGCCAGGCTTCATCTTGATGAGGCGCTCCTTCTTGGTGGTGAGCAGTCGCATGATGGGCGGCTGGATAAGCGGTACAAGAGCCATGTAGCTATAGGCACAGACGGCGATGGCACCCATGAGGTTCGGCGACAACTTCGACGAAAGGAAGATGGCCGTGGGACCGTCGGCACCACCGATGATGGCGATACCTGCTGCCTGATTGGGCTCAAAACCTAAGGCCAAGGCAATCATGTAGGCACCGAAGATACCAAACTGTGCGGCAGCACCGATGAGCATCAGCTTTGGGTTGGCCAGCAGGGCCGAGAAGTCGGTCATGGCTCCGATACCAAGGAAGATGAGCGGCGGATACCAGCCCTGGCGCACACCCTGATAGAAGATGTTCAGCACGGAGTTGTCCTCGTACAGGCCAATCTCCAGTCCGGCGTCGCCACGGAAGGGAATGTTGCCCAGGATGATGCCCAGGCCGATGGGTACAAGTAGGAGCGGCTCGAAATCTTTCTTGATGGCAAGATAGATGAAGATGGCTCCCACAACAATCATGATGAGATTGCCCACTTCGGCATTGGCAAAGCCGGTGTAGGTCAAGAACTCATGGAAGTTATTGGCTATGAATTCAAACATAGATTTAATTACGATTTACGAATTTACAAAATTACGATTTACGAAAATCTATGCGATAGTCAGGAGCACAGCTCCCTCCATAACGGTTTCGCCCTGCTTGACGAGGATGGAGGTAACTTGTCCGGCGTAGTCCGACTCGATGTTGTTCTGCATCTTCATGGCCTCGAGGACGAGGACGATGTCGCCGACATTCACCTGCTGGCCAACCTGTACCTTTACTTCGGTGACGGTGCCTGGCAGGGGAGCCTTCAAGGCATTGCCAGCTCCGGCAGCAGCGGCAGGCTGAGGCGCGGGTGCTGCGGCAGGTGCGGGTGTAGCTGTAGTTGCAGGACGGGGAGCCTCCACCTTGGGACGTGTCATGGTGGGATGCTTGGCAGCGTTGATGGGCTTCTCCAGCTCCAGCTCAAACGGAATGCCGTTAACGTTTACTTTGGCAATGTTGCCTTCCACTTCGGCGATTTCGACTTCATAGTCCACGCCTTTCACTTTATATTTATAGGTATTCATTTTTCTTGATTTATGAATTACGATTGGTTAGTGAAGTTCTGGGGTTGTTGGGATGCGGGGTGCATTGTGGTCGATGGGCAGGATGGGGTCGTGCCAGTGGGTCATCTGGCTGTACTCATCATCCCAACCGGTGTCCTTCGACTTGATGGTGATGATACCGCTCTCCACGTCGTGTATGTCGTCCTCATACTGCTTCAGAGCCATGCCGATGACAGCCATGTAGATCTCCAGGTCGATGCCCTTCTTGTCGTGGCCTTCCTTGAGGATGTTGCCCGTCTTGTGGGCCACCTCGGCGGTCTTCTCCACGGTCTTGGTGATGGGCTTCATGGGTTGAGTGTTGGCGACCTTCTTCGCCGTGTCCAGATGGCGCATGATTATGCCGAAGAGGGTGAAGAAAATCCACAGCAGGGCGAGACAGGTGAACACGATGCCCATGGCCATGAGGGCCATAGCGAAGCCGTGGGGGTCACGCTCCTTGAACTGGTCGATTTTCGATGCCGATGCCTCGATGGTGTTTTCAATGCCAGGCGTCACGCCCTGGGCTGCCATCACGCGCCAGCGGTCTTTCAGACGGGCATACGACTGGTCGGCGGCCAGGGCCGGAACCGTTACGGAGTCAATCAGCTCCACGCCATTGCCGTTGTAGAGTGCTACCCATACGGGTTCAGACATAGGCACGCTGACTGTCAGATGGAGTTTACCGTCGGCAGGGTGCCCATTAGCAAAAAGAATCAAGTGATGGCGCGCACCAATCTGAGTGCGGTCGTCACCACTTGGAATCATTGACATGAGTTTGATACGCTCTGGGGCGGAAAGGCTCTTGTCGAGCACGCGACGGTCGGTAGTGATGAACATTCCACGCACGTTGTACGTGGTGAACGATGTGTTCTCCAGTTCTATCCATGCCTCACGTCGGCCAAACTCATCCTGGATACTCGTTGTGTTGTTGGTCATCACCTCGTTGATGACGATGTTCTTGGCACCTTGGCCAAAAACCGCACCTGAAGTGGTTAGCAGCAATCCTGCGAGCAGAAGTTTTAGATGGTTCATTTGTTTTTGTGTATTATTATAAAATTGTTTATCAGCAGAAGAATAGCACTATGAGCTGTGCGGTGAGAATTCTCAGGAACATCGAGAGGGGGTAGACCGTAGAGTAACCCAGGGCTGGGGCCTCGCGCGAGCAAATGCTGTTGGAGTAGGCCAGAGCAGGCGGGTCTGTGTATGTTCCGGCCAGCATACCGGCTAAGGTGAAATAGTTGAACTTGAACTTCCAGCGTGCGATGGGGCCTATTATTAAAATAGGTATAACGGTGATGAGGAAACCGGTGAGCACGTAGAGCAGCCCGTCGCCTTCCATCACGGTCTCGAGGAACCCTGCGCCGGCCTTGATGCCCACCGAGGCGAGGAAAAGCACGAGGCCAATCTCGCGCAACATCATGTTGGCCGAGGTGGTGGTGTAGGTGACGAGTTTTATCTTGTAGCCGTAGCGGCCGATGAGGATGGCCACGATGAGCGGTCCGCCGGCGATGCCGAGCTTCATCAGCGGCATTCCTGGGATGAAGGGTAGCGAGCCGAAGATGATACCGAGGAACACGCCTACAAAGATGGTGGCGATGTTTGGTGCGTTGAGACGCTTGATGCTGTTGCCCATCTTGGTGGCCACGCGGTCTACGGCGTCTTCCGGTCCTACGACCATGATTTTGTCGCCCACTTGCAAAGGAAGTCCGGCCGAGGCGAAGAGGTCGATGCCGTGACGGGTGACACGGGTGACGTTCACACCATAGACGCTGGAGAAGTGCATCGAGGCCATTGACTTACCGTTGATTTGGGGGTTGGTGACAAGAATGCGCTTCGATACCAAAGGCTGATCCTGCTGTTCAAAGTCGATGTCGAGCATGGGGCCGATGAAGGCCATGATGGCCTCATGGTCGGCCTCGGCACAGACGATAAGCATCTGGTCACCAAGATGGAACAGCGTGTCACGGTTGGGGATGCACAGCTCACCATTGTGAACCAGGCGCGACACAACGAAGTCGCGGTTCAGGAAGTTGTGAACCTGTAGCAGCGTCTTCCCTTCCAAATACTGGTTGGTCACCTCGACGTGCATCTTGAAAGGCTTCTTGTTGGCGCTGGTCTCCTCCATTGCCTCCAACTGTTCCTCCTCCTTCTCTAAGCTGACCTTGCAGATATAGCGGATGAGGACGATGGCGCCGATGATGCCCAGCACACCGAGCGGATAGGCACAGGCGTAGGCCGAAGCAATCTGCGGTGCACCGCTGCCGAAGAGCGACACGAGGGCCTCGTTGGCAGCACCCAGACCAGGGGTGTTGGTCACGGCACCGTAGAGCGTACCTACCATCATGGGCAGTGTCGTGGGGTCTTTGGTGTCGAAGAAGATGTAATAGCAGACGAACATCACGAGGATGTTGAGCCCTATGGCCGCGGCAGCCAGTCCGTTGAGCTTGATACCGGCCTTTCCGAAGCTTTCAAAGAAACCGGGACCCACCTGCAGACCAATCATAAAGACGAAGAGGATGAGTCCGAAGTCTTGGATGAACGTCAAAATGTCGGTAGGGGCGGCTTGCATGCCGTAAAAATGGAAGATATGTCCGGCGACAATACCTGCGAAGAGCACGAAGGTGACGCCGAGCGATATGCCCAGCACCTTGATCTTACCCAAGTACACACCGACGGCAATCACAATGGCATAGAGCAACGTGATGTGAGCCACCGAGGTGGTGTTAGTAAAGAGGGCGGAAAGCCATCGGAACGATTCCATAGTCTTTTATTTTTTAAGTGCCGTCAGCGATTCCTTCAGCGAAGCGATTTTCTCCTCGGCATCGCTCTGCTTCTTGCGTTCCAGAGCTACGACGGCCTCGGGTGCATTGGCCACGAAGCGCTCGTTGGAGAGTTTTTTCTGAACACCGGCAAGGAAGCCTTCCAGGTGTTTCAGCTGTGCCTCCATCTTCTCTATCTCGGCCTTTACGTCGATGAGGTCGCCGAGGGGCACGGCAAATTCGTTGGTGCCCACCATGAAGGTACTGGCTGTGCTGTCCTTCTGTTCCACGACGTTGATGACAGACAGGCCGGCCATTTTCACGATGACGTCGTTGTACTGTTCAAAGGGGTTCTGACCTATGGCCTGAAGCTGGAGGCGCTCCTTAGGCGTGATGTTCTTCTGGCTACGTACCGTGCGCACTCCGCCCACCACCAGCTTCACCTGCTCGATGTCGGCGATGAGCTGCTTGTCGGCGGCAGTCAGCTCGCCCAGCACCAACTGGTCGCGCATGATGCTCTCGCCGTCCTTGCGGTCGTAGAGGGCCTGCCAAAGCTCTTCGGTGATGAAGGGCATGAAGGGGTGGAGCATCTTCAGAAGGGTCTCGAAGAAGCGGAGCGTAGCATCATAGGTCTCACGGTCGAGGGGCTGCTGCTTGCCGTCGATGTAGGCAGGCTTCACCATCTCGAGGTACCATTGCGAGAATTCGTCCCAGAAGAGCTTGTAGACCGTCATCAGTGCGTCGCTGATGCGATATTTCGAGAAGTGGTCCTTCAGCTCGGCGTCGGCCTCCTTCAGCTTGGCGTCCATCCAGGCGATTGCCGTTTTGTTTACCGCGGCAGTGCCGCAGTCTACAGAACTGACCTGCCAGCCCTTGACGAGTCGGAAGGCGTTCCAGATCTTGTTGTTGAAGTTGCGGCCCTGCTCGCAGAGGGCTTCGTCGAAGAGGATGTCGTTGCCGGCAGGGGCAGAGAGCATCATGCCCATGCGCACGCCGTCGGCACCGTATCGGTCAATCAGCTCGATGGGATCGGGGCTGTTGCCTAAGCTCTTCGACATCTTGCGGCCCAGCTTGTCGCGCACGATGCCCGTGAAGTATACGTTCTTGAAGGGGAACTTGCCCATATACTCCTCGCCGGCCATAATCATGCGGGCCACCCAGAAGAAGATGATATCGGGGGCGGTGACCAGGTCGGAGGTGGGATAATAGTAGTTGATTTCTTCGTTGCCAGGATTGCGGATGCCGTCGAAGAGGCTGACTGGCCAGAGCCACGACGAGAACCAGGTGTCGAGGGCGTCCTCGTCCTGACGGAGGTCGGAGAGTTGGAGGTTGTCGTTTCCACTTTCCTTGCGGGCCAGCTCAAGGGCTTCCTCGGCGGTCTCGGCGACGACGAACTTCTCGTTCTCATAGTAGTAAGCAGGTATGCGATGGCCCCACCACAGCTGGCGGCTGATACACCAGTCCTGAATGTTCTCCAGCCAGTTCTTATAAGTGTTGACGTATTTCTGTGGGTAGAACTTCATCTCGCCCTCCATGACGGGTTTCAGGGCGATCTCTGCAAAGTGCTCCATTTTGAGGAACCACTGAAGTGAGAGGCGCGGCTCGATGGGCGTGTCAGGATTGCGCTCGGAGTAGCCCACCTTGTTGGTATAGTCCTCAATCTTCTCCATCAGTCCGGCCTCTTGCAGATCCTTGACAATCTGCTTGCGGCAGTCCATGCGGTCCATGCCCACGTAGATGGGGCTTTGGTCGGAGATGGTTCCATCGGGATTGAAGATGTCGATGGTCTCGAGGTTGTGGGTCTTGCCGAGCATGTAGTCGTTGGTGTCGTGGGCGGGCGTAACCTTCAGACAGCCCGTACCAAACTCGATTTCCACGTAGCGGTCCTCAATAACGGGGATGACGCGGTTCACTAAGGGCACGATCACCTTGCGGCCTTTCAGCCACTGATTCTTCGGATCCTTGGGGTTGATACACATGGCGGTATCACCCATGATGGTCTCAGGGCGGGTGGTGGCTACGACGGCGTAGTAGCCGCGCTCATCCTTGTGGATGACGTTGCCGTCTGTTCCGTCTGTTGCGACTGAGTCACAACATACTGGACCGTCTACATAGTATTTCAGGTGATAGAGGTGACTCTGCTCTTCCTTGTAAATCACTTCCTCGGTGGAGAGGGCGGTAAGGGCCTTGGGGTCCCAGTTCACCATGCGGAGGCCTCGGTAGATATAGCCCTTGTTGTAAAGGTCTACGAAGACCTTGATGACGCTCTCGGAGCGCGTCTCGTCCATGGTGAAGGCCGTGCGGTCCCAGTCGCATGATGCGCCCAGCCGGCGCAACTGCTTCAGGATGATGCCGCCGTGCTCGTGAGTCCAGTCCCAAGCATGCTTCAAAAACTCGTCGCGACTGAGGTCACGCTTCTTGATGCCCTGCTCGGCCAGCTTCCTTACCACCTTGGCCTCGGTGGCTATCGAGGCATGGTCGGTGCCAGGCACCCAGCATGCGTTCTTGCCCTCCATACGGGCACGGCGGATAAGGATGTCCTGAATGGTGTTGTTGAGCATGTGCCCCATGTGGAGCACACCCGTCACATTGGGAGGCGGAATAACGATGGTGTATGGTTTGCGACCGTCGGGCTTCGAACTGAAAAGTTTGTTGTCGAGCCAATACTGATACCACTTACCCTCGACTTCGCGGGGGTCGTACTTGCTTGCTAATTCCATATAACTTATGAGTGTTGCTTTCTTTTTCAGCGTGCAAAGGTACAACTTTTTTCTGACACGGAAAAAGATTGTACGTTAATCGGTATTAAAAAAACGTATTCTAAAACCTGCTTCAAAGATAAAGCCGTTCAAACTATGGGTTTGAGCCGTTCTTATTGTGAGATAAAGCCGTTCAAACTACAGGATAAAGCCGTTCAAACTATTTCAGGGATTCAGACGTAATTGCACCACCAGCGGCAGATGGTCACTGAAGGCAGGCCTGTAGTTGTATCCCTGGTAGGTGCGCTTCGGGCGTTTTCCTCCGTAGCGCGTTTCTTCCTCAAGCAGGAAGGGTGCGTCGTTGATATACGTGGTGTCTACGCATGCGCTCATGGCTGGTGAGAGCAGCACATGGTCTATCGACCGCCATTCGCCTTGATAGCGGTAGGTCCCTTTGGCACCGTGACTGCCTTGTGCCTTGGCGGTGGCGTTCACCAGCCCCTGTCCATACAGTAGGATTAAGGCTGGACTATCGTCATAGTCGTTGAAGTCACCCACCACGATGGTTTTCTCGCCACGAAGCGGTGCCACCAATTGTTGCAGCAACTCGGCCACTTGTCGTCGGAAGGGACGTGACTCTTTCTCCCCGCCGTAGCGGCTGGGCGCATGGCCAACGAAGATGTGGAGGGTGTCGCCTCTCACGGTCTCGCCCTTCACATAGAGAATGTCGCGTGTAGGGCGCATGTCATGCACTAAAGGGACGGTGTGGGTGTCGTAGCAGATGGGACGAAACGACGACGGTTGCCACATCAGGGCCACGTCAAGGCCGCGCACATCGGACGAGGCGGTCATCAGGTAGTGGTAGCCAGCATTGCGTAGTAGCGAGCGGCGCGTAAGGTCATGCATCACCGTGTCGTTCTCCACTTCCGTAAGAGCCACTAAGTCGGGCAGACGGTTGCTACACGAAAGCAGTTCCTGGCCGATGTTGTTCAGCTTGCGCCAGTAGCGGTGGCGCGTCCAGCGGCGCGGGCTGTCAGGGAGGAACTCTTCATCGTCTTTCAGGGAGTCATCGCGACAATCGAAAAGATTCTCGCAATTCAGCTCGACAAGGGTGAACGGGGGCTTTGTCGTCTGCGCATGAAGGTCGGCAACGACAATGGCAAACAGGAAAACTATGGCAAAGAGTATGTCTGAACGGCTCATTTGCCCGATGCCATAATGGATATGATTTCGGCAATGTCGGCCACGTCCACGGCTCCGTCGCCGTTTACGTCGGCACGGACCGACAAGGGGTCATTCCCGTCACTGGCCATGACAGAGATGACGGATGAGATGTCGGCCACGTCTACAGCTCCGTCAGCGTTCACGTCGCCATCGACTGTAGGGACATCATAGCTGTCGGTGAGGCGGAAACGTTCAACGCTTTTGGCTGGGTAGTCCACGGTGTGGGTCGTGGTGGTGACTTTGAAGAGATTGTCTTTGATGGTTACCGTTGGGCGGTTGGCGAAGGGGTAGCCTTCGATGGTGCCGTCGCGCAGCGATACTACTAACCAATAACTCTGCGGAAGAAGATTGCCGCCAGCGTCCTCCAGCGTGAAGCGCAGGAGGTCGTTGGCGACGTAGTCGGTGACATGCCCGTCGGCAGTGATACGGAAGGTCTGGCCAATGATGGTCAGCCGTGGGTTGGAGGCGAAATCGTAGGCCTTCTGGCTTCCATCGGCAGTGTAGACCACGAGGCTGTATTCCGTGGCACTGTCGGCGGCAGTGCATGGCACAACCGCCAGCAGAGCCAGGGCAGTGACAATCTTCTTGAAGCTCATGGCCTTTATTTAGTCACACGCTCTAACCAGCGCACCATGCCGAACATCACACCCATGGAGATGAGGCATACGACAAGGAACACCGTCCAGCACTGCCAGATGGGCCATACGTTATACATGAGTGGTCCAATCCAGATGAGCAGGTTGCCTAAGGCCGTAGCACCTAACCACAGACCTTGGCAGAGACCCTGTAGGTGCTTGGGGGCCACTTTCGACACGAAGGAGAGACCCAGTGGCGAGATGAACAGCTCGGCTACGGTGAGGAAGAAGTAGGTGACGATGAGCACCCACGGCCCTGCCTTCATGTTTTCCTTCACAACGACATCCATGGCCTTGAACTCTTCGCCGGAGGGGTATCCTGCGGCAATGGAGAAAAGCATCAGGAAGAGGTAGGCGAGGCCTGCGATACCCATACCGTAAGCAATCTTACGCGGCGTGGAAATCTCCTTGCCCTTGCGGCTCAAGGCTCCGAAGATGGCCATGATGATAGGCGTAAGCACAATGACGAAGAAGGGGTTCACGGCCTGCCAGATCTCAGGGGCTATGGAGTCGGTCTTTACAAAGTCGCGTGCGAAAACAGAGAGCGACTGTCCGTTCTGGTGGAATGAGAACCAGAAGAAGATGGCGATGCCCAGCACGGCGAAGAGTGCGTACATTCGCTGCTTGATCTCCGTGGCCATCTGGGCTTTTTCCTCAGCCGTATAATCTACGGAAGCCACAGCCTCTTTCTTCGACGGGGTGGGGAACAGCTTCTGATAGGCGATGAAGATGACGAGTGAGATAACCATCGCAATGACAGAGGCGATAAACGAGAGGTGCACACCTGTATTAAACACCTTGAGGTAGTTCTGGCAGAAGTCGGCCATGTTGTCGATGGCGGCTCCGTTGCTCACCTGTGCGGCGAGAGTGTTGAGGTTGTTCATGGCCTCGCTCGTCATGGCAGCTGCTCCGCTGATGAACTGATGGCAGAGGGCGGGCAGCTCGGCGTTGTAGAGCAGTCCGTTTTGGCCTAACCACCACTGGCGGAGGTAAGGTGCAATGAACGGTGCAACAAGTCCGCCGATGTTGATAAACACATAGAAAATCTGGAAACCGCTGTCGCGCTTACCCTTAACGGCAGCCATGGCTTCAGGTCCCTTCTGGGCAGCCTCAGCCTCCATGTTGTCGTACATCTGTCCCACGATGGCCTGCAGGTTGCCCTTGAAGAGTCCGTTGCCGAAGGCGATGAGGAAAAGAGCTAAGCAGGTGAAGGTGAGCAGCCACGTGGTGTTGTCGGCAGTGGCCAAGATGGGGATGGAAAGGAGCACATAGCCCAGAGCCATGATGACCAGACCAGTACGGATAGTACCTTTGTAGTTCTGCGTGCGGTCGGCAATGATACCGCCCACGAGACTCAGCACATAGATACCGGCATAGAACACGGAGTAGATGACACCACTGGTGGCATCGCTCAATCCAAACTTGGAGCACAGGAACAGCAGCAGCACGGCATTCATGATGTAATAGCCGAAGCGCTCGCCCATGTTGCTAAGGGCTGCGAAGAGGAGCCCTTTGGGATGACTTTTGAACATAACTTATTTGATTTTAGTGTTTTTGGTTCTGCTTAGATCCATCAGGTAAGACATCTTGACGTAGATGGCGGAGTAGTTTGAAATGGAGAAATAGTCGCGCTTGGTGCTGCCGTAGATGTTACCCAGACCGTAGTAGAAACGGCCTTCGAGCAGGAAATGACCCACCTTTGTGTGAGAGAACTCAAGACCTAAACCTGCCGCGATGCCGTAGTCGAACTTGTTCTCTATGGGCATGAAGTACATGTTGGATGCGTTCTCGAGCGAGGTGGATACAAGCGACGTTCTGTTCATGGTGTTTGGGTTGTGCAGGTCGAAGTTTGCCTCCGTGTTCTCGCGGATGCAGAACGCCAGTTGGGGGCCTGCCTGGAAGTAAACCTGAAACCCCTTGCGCTCCCGTCCCCAGCCCAGACGGGCAAAGATGGGAATCTGTACGTAGTCCAAATTGCGGCGATATTCCTCAGGCAGTCCTGTCTCGCCGTTGATGACGGGCTCGTCATTTCTGTTGAGGATGCTTTCCTGCCATCCCATCTGGGCAAAGTTCACTTCGCCTACGATGGCGCAGATGCTTTTGAAATATTTCTCCGAAGTGTAGCGAATCGTTATGCCGGCCGTCATTCCTCTGTGCATGTCTTGTGGTACTTTCGGCAGAAAGCCCACACTCGACATGACCATGCCGCCGTTAACACCCACGGCAAACTCACTACGATGGTCGCCTACCTGGGCCATTGAAGATTGGAAATTGAATATTGAAAACTGAAGGCAGAAGCCTATAACCATCAGTTTCCTTTTCCAATCCCTGTTAAAACCAATAGACATCATAATTATCAATCAATAGTTGATTGTCTCTATTGAACCATCGGGCTTGTAGTGTACGAACATATAGGCACGGTTTTGGTGGCCTCCTCCAGCTATGTGCTCAAACCAAAGTGGCGTCTGCACAGGCTGGTAGGAGAAGCGGCCCGTCATGCCGTCGAATTTCTTTCCGTACTTGTGCAGTCCGCGAAGGAAAAACACGGCGTGGTCAAAGCCTGTGAGGGCAAAGCGTGGCAGACTTTGCTGCATACTCTGTCCGAATTGGGCCTCATAGTACCGTTCCAGCCTTATGGCCATTGGCGACTGCATATTGGTATAGAAATATGACGGTATATAGACGTTGAATCGATGGAAGTTCTGCTGTTGCTGGTTCACGTACATCAGCCACTCCGTGTAGCCAAAGACCGAGATTTCAAGATTGGGCCGTCTGGCCGTGAGATTCTTTAGCCGGTTGAAAGTACGTTGCAGCTCCGGCGAGCGTGCCGTGTTGAGTATCACCAGGTTAGGGACGTTGGCTAAGAATGCCTTGGCGAAATTGTCCTCTGCCGTGTTCAGGCTGGTGACGTTGTAGAGAATGTCGTTCTGCTCAAGTTGCCGACGCAGGGCGGTAGTGAAGTCTCCTTTGCTGCTGGTGTTGTCGTGGCAGTCCACGATGATGGGGTGGTAGTCACGGAACCATTCGGCACAGCGACGGGCTGTCACGTCGGTCAAGTTCACTGGGGCTTGGTATATCTGGAAGATGTTTTTGTTGGAGGCCAGTTGTGGAGCGTTGATGGAGAAAGGCACCACGAGCATGATGTCGTGCTTCTTCACGAAATTGCTCAACGGCTCCATGAACTTCGAGTAGAGCGGGCCGATGATGATGTCCAGCTGCTGGGTGCTCTTGTCATTCAGGATTTCTGTTGGGTCTCCGTTCTCGGCGAGGTTCCAGGCTCTCACGTCGACGGAGATACCCTCACGCTTCATGGAGTCGCAGGCCATGAGTATGCCGCGGTAGTACTCTACCATGCGGTGCCCGTCGCCATTGAGGTTGTGCAACGGGAGCATCACGCCCAGACGTATGGTGTGGCCCAGGGCGGAGGCGCTCTTTGCTGTGTAATTGGCAGTGATGGGAATTTTCAGCACTTCGTCTTTCTTCAACTGATAGCCTGGCGCATTCATCTGAGGGTTAACGTCGATGAGCTGCTGCAGCGTGATGCCGTAGTCGCGAGCAATGCCGAAGATGGTCTCCTTCTTCTTCACTTTATGCTCTATGAGGGTAGTCTGAGCCAACACGCCCTGCGCAACAAACAATAGCAGGGCCAACAGAAGGTATTGCCTAAGTGTCCTAATCATATTTTTCAATCTTTAGTTTAAGTGGTTCACGCAGCAATCGCAAAGTCCATTCTATACGCTGCTGCCACTCCTGCATGGTTCGCACGTCGTGTTTCGACCATGCGGAGCCGAAATAGTAAGTATAAGGCTTTCCTATATAATTATTATTGTATATACCCAGTAGGTGCCCCTCACAGCCGTCGTGGGGGTTCTCGAAAAGCTGTTTGGTGGTCTCCACGTCTCCTTGGGGGTAGAGGGTGGCCACGAAGAGCTGGCAACTGTTCACACGCGGGTTGTCAGTCGGGTCGGCGTAGGCCACATAGTCCTTTTCAAGGATGATGCTCTCTTTATCTTCAGAATGGATTGCCACTCCTGACGCTAAACGTGCTGGCTGCGTCAGTCCGTTGTAGCTCACCGTCATGCGGCAGAAGTTCGAACCCTTGTCCAGTGAGATAATACGGCTCTCAACGATGCTGTCCGTGCCGAATGTTGTCTTGCCGTAAAGCAATTGTACGGTGGTGCGCAGCGGGCCATTGTCGAGTATGGTGTAGTTCTCAAAGCAATAGGGGTACTGTAGTTCGCCGTCGGCCTTCATCAGTGCCGGCGTGCCGCAGCCTAACGTTGCTCCGACACGGTAGAGGTCCATGCCGTGCCCGTGGTCGTGGTGATAGGAGATAGTGCAGTAGACGGAGTCGCCATAGTGGCGGTTCTCTCTGCGCAGACGTTCCACGGTGGGCATCATCACTACGTCCTCAGTCCAATAGCGTTGTTCCACGACCAGCTCAGGGGTGTTCTTCGACCATACGTCGATGCCATACGACCGCTCGCCTGTCCGTTGCAGTGCAGGGCCGTAAGCACGGTAGGCACCACGGTCGTTCTCCCAGGCGTAGTCATCCTTGCGCTCAGGGTAGAGCTGTCCGAAGCACACGGTAGGGTAGGTCTTGGGCGTGCCTTTTTTAGCGGTGAGCGTCAATGTGGAGTGGGGGCTAACACCGGCGTCGATAAGCACCTTGCCGTCATACGTCAGCTGGTAAGGCAGCTCCAGCCGAGCGGGGTCGAGGATGACGAACTGCCGTCCACCCTGTATGCCTAAGCGCCTGTAAAGCTCCTTGGCCTCAATCTCTATCACCTGCTGGCGGAACTCATTGGAGGGGTTCTCCACTGTTAGGTTTACTGCGGCAGTGCCGCAGTCTACGGAACCGTCCTCAAAGCGCAGGTGCTCACAGGCGGCCAGGAGGAAGGCCCCTACACCGAAGTTGGCCTGTGAATGGGCATCAACGGTCTTGGTGGGGTCGGGTTTCTCACCGATGGGCTGCACGAAGCCCACGCTGCCGTCCTCCTGCAGGGCGGTGGTGGTCAGATATGTCCATGCTTTCTCGATGACGGGCACGAAGGTGTCGCGGTCCAGAAGTCCGTGGTTCACCCCCCAGAGCATACCGTAGGTGAAGAAGGCCGTGCCGCTGGTCTCCGGGCCTGGCGCGTCATCCTCGCAGAGCATGGAACGGCTCCAGTAGCCGCCAGGCCTCTGCACGCGGGCCACACCTTCGGCCAGCTCGCGGAATCGCTGTTCAAAGAACGGACGGTGCTTGTAGCTTTTGGGCATGTCTGAAAGTACCTTTGCCAGACCTGCCAGAACCCAGCCGTCACCGCGCGCCCAGAAACTCTTGCCGCCACTGCTGGTCTTTACTTTCGGGAAGATATATTTCGCATCGCGATAGTAAAGCTGCTCCACCGAGTCGTACATCAGCTCGTCGGCCCAGCGGTAGTTGTCGTAAAGCTTGTCCAGGTATTTTTCCTCGCCCGTCAGCTTGTAAAGCTTCGTCATTACAGGCATGACCATATAGAGCGCGTCGGCCCACCACCAGAAGTCATTCTGTGGCTGGCGCACCTCGTAGTCCATTACCTGAATAGCCCTTGCAATTTTATGATTTGCGATTTGTGTCTTGATATTCGTGGTTAGAGGTTGGAGGCCTGCTATGTCTGCAATCTCAAATCTCGAATCTCCAACCTCAATACGATAGAGGTCCATATAAGTCTGGAAACATATCTGCCAGTCGCCGAAAAGCACGTAGTCGTGACCCTCACCGTAGTTCTTGTATTTCCATTTCGCAGGGTCTTGCTCCTGTGCTCCCATCCATCGGTTGTGGCGTGCCCAAGTGGTGCTGTAGTCCAGCCAGCAGGCGTTGCCCAGCAGACGGTAGGCCTCCATGTTGCCGGTATGGTAGGCGGCCTCATCCCAGAAGGCGCGCACCTCAGGACGGTGTGTCTGTTGCCAATGGTCGTTGACCATGGTAATCATCTCGATGGTGGTCGGCACATGCTTGACTGCTACCTGCTTTTTCTTGGCATGTACCTGCACAGAAAACAAGCATAGCAGCATGGTTGCAAGCGTGATAAGCGTTCTTCTCATGGACTATGTTCTCAATTTTTGCGGCAAAATTACGAAAAATCAAGTGAACCACCAAAGGAAAATGCCATTTAATGCAATATTGAGCAAAAAATGTTGTTATTAATATATAAATGGAATAAGTAACCATGCAAAATTATCTTATGAAGAGATAAACACTGGTTATCTCCAGGATAAACGCCGGTTATGAAACAGACTATCATCCTGCCTAACGACGTTGCTGCCGTGCCCCGCTTGGCTGAATTCATAGACCAAGTGTGTGAGATTGCGGGCATGGACATGGGCACTACCATGCAATTGAACCTGGCAGCCGAGGAGGCTGTGGTGAATGTTATGAACTATGCCTATCCATCAGGGACAGAGGGAACGGTGGAAATCAGTGCCCAGACGGTCGACGGAGAAATTGCCCTGACCATTTTAGACAGCGGTAAGCCTTTTGACCCTACGGCCAAGGAGGATGCTGATACCAGCTTGACTGCTGAGGAGCGTCCCATCGGTGGACTGGGAATACACCTTGTGCGACAAATCATGGACAAGGTTGCATACCAGCGCACGGCCGACGGGCACAATGTTTTAAGGATGAGTAAGAAAATCGATGGATAGTTTCTTCTTTCTGGGCTTCAGCGCATACGCATGGATCACGATGTTCACGGTGTTGAGCATTTTTGTTGTGCTGGCCCGCACACGTATTCCTGCAGAAGTGGTGTTTCTTGGAGCCCTTACGGTGCTGCTCGTCACTGGCGTAGTCACTGAGGAGGAGGGAATGGCCGGCTTTGGCTCCGAGCCAGTGGTTATCCACGCTGCTTTCTTCGTAATCATTGCCGGGCTGCTTCAGTCGGGCGTGCTCTATTGGCTGACGCGCAACATGCTGGGCACGCCACATAGCTATAACGACGCGCTGCGACGCCTGATGGTTCCCATTGCCGTCATCTCGGCCCTGCTCAATGCGGTCAACGTCGTGGCTCTTTTTATCGATGCCGTGAAGATTTGGGCGCGCAAGCTTGACATCGCTTCGTCGAAACTGTTGCTGCCACTGAGCTATGCCGCCACCTTGGGCGGTATGTGTACGCTCCTTGGCAGCTCATCAAACCTTGTCGTGGCAGGTCTTTATCTCTCCAGCACGGGCAAGTCCATGAATGTGTTTGCGCCTTTGCTGCCAGGTGTCATCGTGGCTGTTGTGGGGCTGCTCATGGTGGTGCTGCTCCAGAGGTACATCCCTGAGAGAGATTCTCCAGAACATTCCTTCGAGACCACAAGCGACTATACTGTGGAGCTGTTGGTGCCCACCGACAATCCTGCCGTGGGAAATGGCGTGGAAGAAGCCGGACTCTATAATGTGAAGGGAGGCTCGTTGGTCGAAATCGTTCGTTTCGACAAGGAGATCATCTCACCGGTTCCTCACGACGAGTGGGTCTTGGGTGGCGACCGGCTCATCTATGCCGGACAAATCAACGAGATACTTGAGCTGAAGCGTACCCACGGCCTGGCCGCAGCCGACCACCACGTATGGAGCATTGACGATATAGACAAAAAGCGTAAGATGCGCACGGCCTACGTCACTTTCAGCAGCAATCTCATCGGCAAGTCGATGACGGAATGTCAGTTTGAGCAAAATAATAATGTGGCGCTCGTCGCTGTGGCTCGCCAAGGCAAGCGTGTGGAAGGACGTCCACGTGAAATCAGACTACAGGCCGGCGACACATTGCTCTTAGAGTGTCCGCCGAAGGGCGACGAACAGCTGGAACGCGACAACCGCCGCAGCCTCACCTTCTTCGACTCACACTTCGTGCCACAGCTGGGAACACGCACCGTCATCGCCGCCTGCATCCTCATCCTGATGTTCATCGTGTCCTACTTCCATGTCATTCCCCTCATGGCCATTACCATGCTTGCCGCAGGAGCAATGATAGCCTGTGGCTGCTGTAGGAAAACTGAAGTGGCAAAGTACATCGAGTGGGAACTGCTGCTCATCCTGGGTTCGACGGTGGTTTTTTCCGTGGCCATCACCAAGACGGGTATTGCCGACGTAGTAGCCAATGGTGTGCTCGATATCTGCGGCAGCAATCCTTACGTAGTCTTGGTCGTGATGTGTCTCCTGGCATCCATCCTCAGTGAGTTTGTCAGCGATGTCGGAGCCAGTGCGGTTTTCTTCCCCGTTATGTATCATCAGGCAATGATACTGGGCTGCGATCCCATGCCCTTCGTCATTGCGCTCATGATAACTGTCACTCTCAGTTTCGCTTCGCCCGTTGGCAGCAGCACCCACATGCTCATTTTCGGCCCAGGCTCCTTCCGCTTCACCGACTTCATGCGTCTGGGCTTTATCATGCACGTCGTGCTCCTCACCGTTGGCATCATCGCCGTGTGCATCGTCTATCCCCTTTATGGCTGAAAAAGCAAGGCTGCCGTATCACGTCGTGACCGGCAGCCTTGAAGTAGGAGTGTAGTAAGGAAGTTTTTAGTACTTCTCGTCCTCCTCCCATATATCATACTGGTGCCGTGATTCCGGGTCTTTTGAACCTTCTTCATCCACGCCGCCATAGGTGATGCCGTGGCTGGAAGTAACATCAGTCGAAGCACAAAGAATCAATCTTTTGTTCATGATCACCATCTTGATGGATGGCTTAAAATATACTTTCTTCATTACGTTGTATTCCTCCTTCCTGTTTATTTGATGATTTTCTTTCCGTCCTTGATGTACAGGCCTTTCCTCGGGTAGTCTATACGCTGTCCCTGTAAATTGTAATAACCGTTATGGATTATTGTCTCACGGTTATTGTCATGGATGCCGGTGGACTCGCTGCCGTCGAGGAAATTCATAATGATACGTGATTCGAACTCTGTCTCCTTGTTGAGCACGGCATCCAGCTCAAACCAGCATCGGAAGGCCTTCGTCGTGGTCTTGCCCGTGGAGTACCAGAACTGGTTGTTGCTGATGAACAGGCCGTCTTCGGGAATAGTGGTTTTCACAAACGAGCCGGTCAGACGACCACTCAGACCATTTAACTCATCGTATTTTTCAGCATCGTTGACCGTATTGCTTATTGTTACATTGTCCAACTCAAAATTCTCAATGTTTTGTGATACTTTGATGAGCAATGGCTTGCCGGCAGCCCAGCCGCCTCGGGCCGGAATAGTGTAGTCCTTCAGGTTGATGACAATGCCCAGCGGTGTCATGTTCTCATCGTCCTCGCCATAGTCTGCCTCAAAACTGTCAAACTCGGCCAACTGATAGTCACTGCCAAAGGCTTTCTGGGCATTTGTCCTGTTCATTTGGAAAGGCAGCACAATGGTGCTCCACTGCCCAGCCTTGATGGTACGCTTCACCAGCACGTTCGCACCCGATTGCGTCGTGGGAGCCACAGTCGAGTTCTCGTCAAGAATCACACGGTCGGTAATCTCAATCTCGAAGTCGAAGGGATCTGGGTTGAACTTTTCGTGTTTGTCGCCCACTTTCTTAGCCAGTTCCATTTTCGTGATAGAGGCTGTAAGCTTATCGCCCACCTCAAGGCTTGCATCAGCAGAGACGGTGATGTTGAGCAGCGAACCACTGTTGCCAGTGATGGCGGCGTTGGTGGTAGAAAGTGTGGTGATAGTCACTGCCTGGCCGTTAATCGTATTGCCCACTGAGGGGTTATCGGTGAAGCGGTCGCTTAGGGTCACACCCTCGAAGGAGATTCCCTCGGGCAGGGTGAGGTGTACTTCCATGGATGATGCAAACGCATCGGTATTCGTCAGCTCTATGCTGAACGTGCCCGTCTTCCCTTGTGGAATCAGGGCTGTGCCTACTGACACTGTATTGTCGGCGGTGGCAGTCACCACACCGGCAAACAGTGCCAGCAGCATCAGTAATTTCTTTTTCATATCAATTCGTTTAAATTTGAAATTTGTTCAATTTGTGGTCGAAGAATAAACTCAGTCTGGAGTGACATTATTTGTCGACTGCAGTGGTCTACTTTCGTTATTGTCTCCCAGAATGATGTCCACCACGCCCACGGCATCAATGATGGAGATACCCTCATCATCGTTCACGTTGGCGGCCTCTTGGATAAATTCTTCTGATGGGTGGCCCAGAATGTTATCTACAACCAGTACGGCATCATAAATCGACACTACGTCGTCACCATTGGCATCGCCGTTTTTATACACCGATAGACGACCATTGCGGGTTGAGGCGGTAGTCACCGTCTCATCCTCCTCGGTCACCTCCACGAGGTTGATCTTCACGGGGTAGTCTAAGGCGGTGATGATGTCGTCGCTGACATTGATGGTGAACACCAGCAGGGCGGCATTGCCAGCGGGTACCGTGCCACCTGTCAGGGTGAAGATGTAGTTACGTGCGTCCTGCTTAGAGTAGGAAATGCTGTAGCCCACGGCCTTCTCTGACATTTCCACTTTAGTGAAGTCGGGCGTCAGCACTTCAGGGAACTCCAGCTGGAAGGTCATGTCCTTCAGCGGGCGCACGGCAGACAGGTAGATGGGATACTTCACAGTGGCGCCCGGCTTCGTCACCTTGTTCATCAGGTAGAACGAGTGCTTCGACACCACAGGCATGCCCGGCTCACCGGGGCTACTGGGATTGAACGTGAAGCGGGCCTCAAAGTTCTGGTAGTAGTCATCGGTAACGGTGTAGGAGAAACTCGTGAGCTTGGTGTAAAACTCTCCGTTCAGATACCATCCGTCAAAGTCATAGCCGCTGTTGGCGTATGCATAGAAGGAAATGCTGGTGCCCGGTTTTGCTCTCTGCGTACTGAAGTTCACCGTGCCGCCCTCGGTGGCAGTAGCGGTGATGGTACGATTCACGATGGGCACTGGCGGCTCGGCGGGGCTGTCGGGGTTGAAATGGAACCGCGCCGTGATAGAGCGGTGCTTCGCCGTCGTGGTGTAGTAGAAGTAGGTCTCTGTGGAAAGGCAGTCGCCCGTGGCGTCATCATACCATCCCACGAAATCGAACTTGTTCTCGGCATAGGCCTGAAGCGTGACATTGGTGTTGGCTAAGTAGCGTCCACCGCCGTATGCCGAACCACCCTCTGTGGTGTTTATCTGTAGCTGGTAGTACATAATCATGCTGGGATCCACAGGCTCCTGCGGGTTTGACGGGTCGAACACATAGTTGGCCGTCAGTTTCTCGTGGCCTGCACCCTTGGTGTGGGTATAGCTGGTCGAGGTGCTGAGCACGTCGCCTGCTGCATTCGTCCAGCTGACGAAGCGGAAGCCGCTGTTCACGTAGGCGTAAAGGTTCACCGCCGTGCCCTCGGCGTAGCGGCCCGTGCCACTTACCGAACCGGCCTCGGCGGGCACCACCTTCACCTCGAGCTTCATGGGCGGCTGCCCAGGCTCGGGCGGGTCAGACGGGTCAAACCCGCTGCCCACCTGGCCCCAGCTGCCGACGCTGATGAGCGTCAGCAGCAATATGGTCAAATATCTTATTCTTTTAGTCATAACTTATCGTATTATTGGTTACGGTTGTTCGACAGGATTTGTAATCCAGCCGCATTGAATATAAGGATTTCTAATCCGCTCTAATAGCATTGCAAATGCTCATACTCACTGCGGCCGGATTGCAAATCCGTCCGAACTTTACTTCAGAACCTTCTTTCCATTCACGATGTAGAGACCCTTCTGTGGCTCGTTGATGCGCTGGCCGTTCAGGTTGTAGCATGGAGCGGTAGCAGATTCTCCATTCTTCATTAATTCCTCATTGATAGAAGTGACCACCACACCACTTACGCGCAGCACGAAGCGGCTCTCGTTGGTGCCTGCGTCTGCTGTGAAAGTGTAGCTGCCAGTCGTCAGGTCGGTCTCCATGCCTGTCTCGTTATCCACGAGCACGATGTTCTTAAATCCATTGCGCGGAGCGTTGATGGTGTATTCGCCACTCTGGGCCACCTTGAAGCCTAACTGCACAATACCATTGTCCAAAGGACGCTCATTGATGGCCATTTGCACTCCCTGCTCTATCGTCCAAATCTGGGGCACGTTGGTATCCATCGACATGAACTTCGAGGCATCGCAACTCACCTCGTAGTCCATCGAAGCCTGCGGATTCATCACGAAGCGGGTCTTGTCGCTCATCTCATCATTACTCAGTACCACGTCTATCAGCTTGCGCTCGCTCTGAGCAGCAGCACGGGCACCACTCTGGCTCTCAATCACATCGGTTAGCTGGCGACCGTCAATGGGGAACGAAATCGAGTTCACCTCGTCCGGGCACTGTACGAAGATGGCCTCCAAAGGCTTGATGGCATAGTCGTCGTCGATGATTGAGTAGGCCTCATATTTTCCGTAATAGTCATCACCATTCCATACAGTGATAGGTGCGGTGAAGTTCAGCTTGTGTATATTATAATAGGTGGCCCAAGGATTACCAACCAGATTCCAACCCTTGTTTGCATTCACGTCAGAGGGGTTGGCTTCCAGTGCCTTCACAAACTCGTTGTTGCTTACCACATACTGCTTTGTGGCGTTTTCCTGGGCAAGGAACCATGTGGAGCACTGTTTGCTGGTCTGGAGGATAAAGCCCGTACCAGCAGGAATAATGTCGTCGGCCTCATAGTTTTTCCAGTTGCCACCAGTGCCGTTATTGGCTCGCTGCGCACCGTCATAATAACGAATGGCATAGCTGGCTTCACAATTGATGTCGCCAACCTTTGTGTCGAAAGGCAGGCAGAAGAATACCCATCTTTTCTCAGGAGTATAGGAACGGTATTTCAGCTCTCCGCTGATATTCACATTGTTGGTGTTGCTTAAAATCATGGTGTTCCAATTACCTATATCGTACCAGTCTTTGCAGAACTCAAGGTTACCTATCGTCTGCGGTGTATCTCCATTAATGGTCAGCGTGCTCTGCCACTGCATTTCAATGTTTGGGGTACCACCAATGCGCTGACCCTCATTCAATGTAAGTCCTTTCCTAAGAATCCAGTCCTTCTGGTCAGCAGAATTGAAGCCCTGTACATTGCACTGATACCAGTATGGGTCAAGCTTGTAGGCACTGACAAGGAAGTCGGGAACAAGGAGGGTGATGTTACCAAGGTTGTTGTCCTCAAGGAAATTCTGGTATCGGTATGTCACCATCGTGGGAGACTTCAGCTTAACCTTGTTCAGCTTGTTACATGAAGAAACCACTGGAGAAGTATTGCTCTCTGCATTTACAAAAGTGGTTGGCCACTCTGCATAGACTAGATTACCACAATCGGCAAAGGCATAAAATTCAACAGTCATATTCTCGTTAACAAATAGCGAGTCGATGGATGTGTTGTTAAAAGCATAACGATCAATGTTACTAATGGTAGAAGGGAAGCGGGGATTGAATTGCCAGCAATTTCGGAATGCCTGTTCTCTTATCTCAGCAACGCCCTCTGGAATTGTGAAGGTACGTAGGCTACGGCAGTTAGAAAAACAATAATAAGGAATGGTTGTTGCTGTGGCGGACCAACTGGCATTCTCCATATAATAACAATTATCGAAAGCGTACTGACCCACAGAAGTTATGCCGTCTTGCATATAGGCTGCCTTTATCTTTGAACTGTTGAAAGCATATCTGCCGATGGATGTCAAAGTTTCTGGGAAGGTTATCTCATTCTCCACGTCTGAGTATTGGAATGCAGATTCTCCTATGGCCGTCAGCCCTTGTGGCAACTTCACGTTGTGCAAGAAGTTCCATTTATTATTAGAGTTCCTGAATATATAATCAGGCATGGGGGCCGTGGCAGTAGCTCCCGACATATCAATGCTGAAGGCATTCACCATCAGTCCGATGGTCGTCCAGTCATCAGCACCAATCACGCCGTTGATGACAATCTTCTTCACGCTCGATACGGGGTCAACAAGTTTCAGTACCTCAGTACCTAACTGGCCCTCCACAGTGGTGGTGGCAGGTGTGATGGTGGGCGTGTCCATAATACCTATTTGGCTTAAGTATTGATAATGATAATAATAATTATTATTCCTTGCATCATTCAGCAAACAAGTCCACGTGATATCGTGCTTACCAGCGGGCATTTCGATGTAGTAACGACGGTCGCCCATCTCAGCCTGACTATTGTAGATAATCTGCACTAATTCGCCGTCCAAATAAACACGCATAGTACTGTACCAGTCACCACGGTAGGTATAGCAGAGTGTGGCATCGCCATCTACATTCACAGTGGCTTTAAGTGTAGAGGTTGTTTCCACTGCAGTATAATTATTTCTGTATTCCCAGCAAAGTGATTGGTTGTAATTATACAACTTCCATTTGTTATCGGTATTGTTCTGTAACAGAATTGGGTACTCCGTCCATGAGGGCGACACCAAATTCTGCGACATATCAAGGGCATCTTTCAGCGTTGCCTGTGCCTGGTCTAACTCCGCTGTGGTGCTGGCGGGGTTTTCATATACCAGTTCATACTGAGTGGTGTAGAAATTGTACTGGTCGGCCACCTCCAAGTAGGTGAAGAGTTTGTGCTTGGCCATGTAGTACTCGGCATCCTCTGCAGTGAATAACTGCCAATAGATACTGCCCTCGGCCAATGCAGGTGACAGGCGGTCGCCATTGCTGCCATCGAAACCAATGAACTCGTCGGATTTGTAGTAACTGGTGTTCATCGACGAGCGCTGGATGGTATAGCCCTTGCTCGACTCGGAGAAGATGAAGTAGTCGCGCCACCCGTAACCATTACTAGTGCTGTTGATATAAGTATCGTATGCCTCAAGCAAATAGTTGTTGTCTGCCCACCTAATCATATAGCCATTTTCCTCCTCAGTAGCAGTAAACAGCAGCTTGTCGCCATACGTTCCTAATCCTGCATAATACCAGTTTGTAGAGCTCTTACAGAGGAACTTTCCCTCCGTCACATTGTAAAGATAATAGTACTGTCCGTCTGCGGGGGCCTGTGCCTCTGGCAGTGTCGGAGCCACTCGTGCCGATGCACTCTGCACGACACCGATGCTTGCGACGAAGAGCGCAAGCAGAAGTCTTAATTTTTTCATAGTTGTTTGTTTTTTGGTGAATAAATAAAAAAATAATAACTTGGCGTTTGTAGATAAAAACAGAGAGACGCAGACTATCAGGGGTTGTCTGCTTATCCATCTAC
>ERZ809472.81-NODE-81-length-25994-cov-7.850611_pt1 | contig 25994 bp, 35 predicted proteins | sample MGYA00521274_ERZ809472 | MGnify/ENA primary metagenome ERZ809472 (study PRJEB31581, sample SAMEA3312791) | metagenome | study: EMG produced TPA metagenomics assembly of the PRJEB8939 data set (Metagenomic analyses of Rumen microbiomes reveals... | reverse complement strand
AACATGTTCGACGAAGCCATCGCCCAGTCCATAAAGTTCGCCGAGGAACTCGTCATCAGCCACATGTTACGACAGGCATTCACAAACACGACATCCTTTCCTTTCAAATAATCCCTGACCTGCTGGTCAATGAAAAACGACTGAAGAGGAAGCGAAGGAGAAAGGAACCATGATTGTCCAACCACCATGACCAAGTCAGCATCTTCAACATCAGAGTAATCTATGGGTTGTATTCCAGAAGGCGGCATACCAAGACGCGTTTCCGGGAAGACGTCAAAAAACGCGTCTTTGTCCCATGGGAAAGGATAAGCCTGCTGAGGGATGATCTCCTTGAAGGCCACATCTCCCTGCATCCCACTACAAAGACTCTTCGCAACATCAAGTGCCTGTCCGCTCTGTGTATAATAGAATACTGCCGTTTTCATTTGAATCAGACTTTCTTTAGTTGGGAGAAGATCACATCTCGCGACAGGACTTCAGAGCATGTAATCAGACTTCCAGCCAAGACACCTAACATACCGTGGCATGTGATGCTCTGGCCTGTCAGTAGCAGATTGGGGATTTTTGTCTTACTGGTAATACCAACCTGTCCAAGATCATTCACATCTTTGGCAATGCCATACATGGCGCCATCAGGAACGTCTGTATAATCCAGATAGGTTAAAGGAGTCGATGTATAATAATGCTCTATCTGATGACTGATACCAGGTATTTCCTGTTCCAAGGCAGCAATAACGGTCTCAGCCTTCCTTCTCTTTAATGCTTTATAATCCTCCCCCCGATGTCCGATATGAGTACCATACCACTGCTGCATCTCATCAAATCTCATATAGGTGAGTATTTCACCTGCTTCAGCGTATACCGGGTTCTTCTCATGACAGAAATGCATATACAGAAGGCATTTAGGCCAGGAACGCTCGTCATAGTCTTCACATCCCCATGTAGAATCTGAACGGTAATAATAGATATTGCTGTTCAGATACTTCACTGTATTCTTCTTGAATTTCAGATACACCGTAAATGCCGAGATGGTGTTTCTCGTATTCTCCACACGTCGTCTGTATGCAGGTCGGATGAGATGACTGTCTATGAGTGGCATGGTACGTGCAGGATGGATGGCGCTGATGACCAGATCAGCAGGAAATCGTTCGCCGTCAGTTGTGATGACGGCAGTAGCACGCGACTCATCACATTCAATCTTGTCAACCTTATGTCGTACCAATACCTGACCGCCATTTCTCTGAATCGATTTCTGAAGAGACTCTGCCACCTGACTACTGCCTCCCACGATGCGGAATGCACTCTGATTATAGAAATCAAAAATCAGGGCATGTGTAAAGAACGGCGTACGGTCTTTTTCTCCGGCATAAAGAGGTTGTATCCCTGCAAGGACCTGTCGTAACAAAGGATCACTGATGACACTGTCAATCACTTTGTTGATACTGACGATCTGATAATCAGCATTGACATTCAAATCCACATGAGTATTCAGGGAGTGCATGGCTGCTGCCGATGTCACCGTCTGAATCAGGTCATAGTATTTGGCCAACTCGTCCCTGCTTTTAGGGAACTGGTCCGCAAGGGTATTGATAAAGTTCTCCTTCCCATTGGCAAACCTGAAATGGTCGCCTTGGAATGAGATCACATCATATCCGTTAGGATCAAGTCTTTCCAAAGGAATGTCGGATCCGATATCCAGATAATGCCATATCGTATTGAGTGTCTGCCCTGGGTCAGCACTTCCGATATAATGCATGCCCGTCTCAAAGATGGTATCTCCCCGTCGGAAACATTGGAGGCAACCTCCAATCTGGGTTCCTTGCTCCAGAATGGTGACATCATAGCCATTCTTTGCAAGGATACAACCACTGGATAATCCTCCTAACCCACTACCTATGATGACGCACTTCTTCATTCTTTTTCAAATAAACGCCATGCAACCTCTTGGTCATTTCCCGATACCCGCACGTCTCTTGTGGATCGTCACGGTGAATCCTTTTCATAACCTCTACCGACATATGGCCGGGATGAAGATGAAACGACTCCTTGGGCAGTACCTTCCCAAAACCGTCTATAAAAACTGGTACGATATCCAGGTTGAGGTTTTCTGCCAAATAGAATGCCCCACGATGAAAACGCATGATCTGACAATCCGGGGAACGTGTACCTTCTGGGAAGACCACCACAGAGTAACCTTCCTTGACCTTCCCTTTGATGTCTTCCACCATCTGATCGGTATCAGTAATCGGGAAATAGTCCGCATATCGGATGACAATGCCATAGAACGGATTATGCCATACCCACTTTTTTGTCAAAATGATCAGATTTGGGGTCAGCATCATGATTCCCATCAGGTCCAGATGTGACTGATGGTTGCTGATGATAACAGCCGGCTTCTCAAAGGTCTCATTCTGAGGGTTGCTATAGGAGAATGTCGTACCAGGCACATGATTGATCACATAACGCGATTTACGCTGAAGGATGGCGTGATACTTTCTTTTATGCGCCTCAGTAGCCCCTCCCAAGGTAATCAGGAAAAAGCCCCGCACAGTCATATCAATGGCAAATCCTATGAAGTAGCAGAAAGAGAAAACCGTATAGGCCGTCTGTCGGATAATATACAATGATCTTTTCATCTAAAGCGTCTTTTTATACTACGTAACAAACGTCTGGGGTATCCATATACAAGTGCTGCCACACACAGGATGGTATTGAGAATGCTGATGCGCACGAAATCATAGACTGGACGGAAATGGCTGACCCTTTCCTCTACTGGTGGGTAATACACTTTCACAGGCACAGAACAGATCTGGACACCAGCCCATGCAGCAAAGACCAACAACTCCAGTTCTGCCTCATAACGAGAAGTGATCAGACTTAGGCCTCGTAGCGAAGACAATGTATAAAGCCGGTAACCACTCTGAGTGTCAGAGAGGTTGACACCCGTTTGTAAACGGAACCAGAAATTGGAGAACTGATTGGCAAAGGTGTTCTGCCGAGGCATGTTCTTTTCCGTCAGATTACGGCAACCTACGATGATGGCCTGAGGACATCTTTCCATTTTTTCTATCAACTGGGGAATATCGTCAGCAAAATGCTGACCATCGGCATCTATCGTGATGGCATGGGTATATCCCAGTTCCTTAGCCTTTTTAAAGCCCGCCACCAGCGCATGCCCCTTTCCCCTATTCGGCTGATAGGAAACAATATGTATGCTCTGGGATAAAGAATGGAGGACATCAAGCGTCCCGTCTGTGCATCCATCATCAACGACAATCAGTTGATCGCAATACGACATCACGTCCTGTACCACCTGACCGATGGTCTGGACATTATTATACGTCGGGATGATCACACACAACCTTCTATCCTTCAAGCCTACAGACATCAATCAGACACTTTATAAATCAACGACATCTTGACAAACTGATTCTCGTTGTCTTCAATAGTCACACTCGTCTTCAACAGGTCATCCTCAAAAACCACCTTATTGAATACGTATGTTGGTTCGTCCTCAGGAACAACAGTCTTTCTGAATTTGATATTGACAGCCTCACTTAACTGGAACTTCTTGTCGTATTTCCGTTCAAGAATCTCCGTTGCCATCTGTACAAGACAGACACCTGGGGTTACAGGGTTTCCCGGGAAGTGAACTTTATAAAGACCATGCTGAGGATTCATCTTTACTTTACAATTGTATGTACCGTCACAAGATGTCTCGTCAACAATACTATAAAAATCATTCAGTAATTTCATTTTCAGCCTTTATTGGAGTAAATAGATAGTTAATGTTATATCTTTCATCACAGACATTGATATCGCCATTAGGCATGACGTCAAGTCGTCTCTTCTTCTTCACAACATTTTCGCCGCGACCGATATTGGACAAGATGAAAGAAAAGTCTCCCCTTAACACCTTTCTGATATACCATTTGTTAAGAGGACCAAACACATTGAGAATATGAGCCTTGCCGTTGTCATAAGTGAAATCGAACACCTTTACACCAAATTCATTGATGACAGTTCCCACAATATGAGCATCTGCTTCCATATTCATGATGCAAATCGCCGTCACCTCATGTCCTCTCACCTGCATCAACAAATTGTACTCCTTACTGACCACCGAATCATTCGCGACCTGCACTGCATGAACAGGATTCAGGCATGTCAGCAGCAGAATACTAATCGACAGCAAACATCTTCTCATTAATGGCAACATTGGCTTTAAGATTATTCAAGTTTACAAGTGTTTCATCACCTGTTTTCTCAATCATCCTGACGCTACTGACCATGGTGAGCGAGGAATTGAAATAGATCTCTATGACATTGTAGATCTGCTTCACCTCCTTTTTCTTCGGATAGAGTTTCGCAAAATAGCCCTTGTCGGATTGATATACTTCAACAGTAAAGTCGGAGGCACTCTTCAGACCACCACCTGTAACAGTATTGAGGATGATGTTGGTAATCTGACGGAAGATCTTATTGCCCTGGACATTGATGTCCTGAGTGGATTTGGTAGATTTGATGCGCACCTTATCACCATTCATGATAAATGTATAATCATAAGGTGAGGTGTATTGCCACCGCAGTTTGTCTGCTTGTTTGAAATACATCACACCATTGGACTTCATCTCCTTTTTCAACAGTTTCATACTCTTGGTCTGAGTAAAGTCGCACTGCATACTCTTCATGGCCGAAGCCGCCTTGTCGATCTTCTCAACCAGTTGTTTCTGCTGCTCGGCAGTCAGTTTCGTCTGTCCACTTACATGAAGTGATAAGACAACAACTAAAACTATAAAAAACAATCGTTTCATTTCATTTTGCTATTAAAATACAACCAGACATGATTAGGAACACACCAATCCATCTGGTCATAGGTATCTGTTCGTGAAAGAAGATGATGGCAGCGAACATGCCCATCACATAACTGAGACTGACCATCGGATAAGCCATACTGAATGGGAAATGCTTGATGATATACATCCACAGGATGGAACCTGCCCCATAGCACAAACCACAGCAGATGAATTGCCAGTTCGTAAACAGTCTCAGGAAATACTGCCATGTCATTGAGAAATCCCCAGCCTTCGTCAGACCGTATTTCATCAGCACCTGTCCGCCTGTGAGCAGCATGCACTGAAAGATTGAAATAGGCAGCAGTTTCAGTATCATATCTTTTTCAATAGAATAAGCGAGAACTCCTTCCCCTTCATGTGATTCAACAGGAGGATAGTCTTTGGCTGGTCACAGCGCGCCTGAGTTTGATCATCATAGAGGAATGACGGCACGACACCTTTCTTCAGACAATGGGCAGCAGCATAGACACCCAACGCAGAAACTGTGTAGTTCTCTCCAAAGAGATGTTTATAGTGCAAGAGCGGCATATTCTGGAAGAAAGATTCAATTATCTCCCGATAAGTCTGGTCATTAGCAGGATTCCCACTGACACCTGTCATCACGGCACTGATGTCATCCATGGTCATCCCTGCCTCGTCCAGCATCTTATTCAGAATATCTTTCAACTGATCCACTGAGGACAACTGACAGACGTTGATGCCTGCCAGTTCACAGAGGTTCTCTGGGTTTTCAGCACAATTGAGCATCATGGACATCGCCACCTCTCCACAGGGATCCATACCTTCCAGTCCTACATACCCCGCCTTCTGAAGCAGACTGAAATATAATTCACTCATTTCATCTTGTCCGCCTACCAGGGCTGTACGTATTTTACCTAACTGCATCTGCATCCAGGCATCCAACAATGTCAGATCAAAACTGAGATCACCATGTGAGTAGGTCGTATTATAGCCATGGGTCTTGGTGTATATCCCAAGTGTAGCCCCTACTGTATTGTGGGTTGACTGCATGAAATAGGTGGGACTGAGTGCCTCCTCGCCGTTCTCGACCATGGCGTCCAAGAATTTCTCTGTATAATCAAGACTACCAATACTGGTTCCTGTGATAATCGCATCAGGGTGCTCTATACCTGTTTCTTCCAGGACCTTGAGTGCAGTAACGAGGGCACGCTTCATCAAATTACCCATTCTCCGGACCTCGCCAGGTGACATATAATCACGGAATGAAGGATTGATCGCTTTTACCAAAAGATCCTGGTTGCGGATGGGGTCTTCCATCCATTGCTCAGACAACGGCTGTTGGATGGATATTTGTTCAGCTGCTTGTATGAATACTTGTTGTCGTTTCATATCATGCATCAATTTTAGACAGAATCAGAGACGAATCATTGCCACCGAATCCAAAAGCATTACTCAAGACATGTTTAATCTCCGTCTGTGGATGAGGATCCATCACAGGGATGATACCGTTCTCCATAGGCGTTTGCCAATTAATATTCACGGGCAAGAACTGGTTCTGGATAGCCAATATACAGAAGACAGCCTCAATACTGCCTGAAGCACTGGTAGTATGACCTGTGAACGACTTGGTAGATGATATGGAGGGCAGTTGGTCACCAAACACACGACGGATGGCATAGCTTTCACTCTCGTCGTTATTGGGCGTGCCAGTACCATGCGCATTGATATACTGAATATCCGATGGCTGTAGTCCTGCCAAGGCCAGTGCCTCCTGCATGGCTAAAAAGGCTCCTTCGCCCTCTGGTGACGAGGCTGTCTGGTGGAAAGCGTCACAGGCATTACCATAACCACTCAGCTGACACAAAGGTTGTACACCACGCTTCTTGACAGATGCAGCAGTCTCCAGGATCAGATAACCTGCACCTTCACCCAGGTTCAGACCAGCGCGATCCCTGTCGAAAGGCCTGCATGGCTGATGATCCAATATCATCAACGTATTGAATCCGTTCAGGTGGAACATGGTCAGGCACTCTGCACCACCTACAACCACCATCTCTGCCAGGCCACAATGCAACATGTTGGCACCTGTAATAAGAGCATTCGTCGCGGAAGAGCAGGCTGTAGAAACCGTTGACAAAGATGCGAACGTGCCGAAATAGTCGGCAATCATCTCCGTACAGTCTGCGCAGTTGTGTGTGGATATGAGAGCGTGAGCATGAACACTGTCGCACTCCTTCTCTTTGGCATAAAACAACTCTCGCCGATCCATGCCGCCTACAGTTGTGGCCGAGATGAAGGGGACCTCATTCAACTTGTCACCTGCAAGACCAGCCTGTTCCAGGGCTTCACGCAGGGCAAGCCTGCCCATCAGTGCAGTACGTGTCAGAAAAGGATTATGAGATACACCCAACATCTGCATCATCTCCTCATTGCTGAGTTGAACCTCACCTACAGGAAGATCCTGATGAATAGATGGGAGATATTTCATCTGGCGGATACCAGACTCTTCTTTCCTGAGGGAAGCCAGTGTCTCAGACTTACCGATGCCGATAGCCGACACAACTCCTGCACCTGTTATGAATATCGATTCCATTATTCTTTATACCTCTTTATTATTTACGCCCCACCGTTTCATCCATTCCGTATAGAATGCCGGCATGTCCCATACCAGTTGATAATCGCGATCCATAAAGACTTGCACTGTCCGGCCCGTGGCCATCACACTACCGTCTTCAGGATGACGGATCTCATAGTCGAATATGATCTTGGCAGCCTCCGTCGGACAATAACTGATGGTTATCTCAGGCTGCATCCCATATCTCAGCGGTTGTTTATATTGAATAGACATGTCAACGATAGGTGCAAAGAAACCATTATCCACGATCAGGTTGTAGTCCAGACCGTACATCTGTCCAAAATACTCCCGGGCATCTTCAAGATACTTCGCATAAGCACCATGCCAAACCACCCTCATGGCATCTACCTCGCTGAACCTGATCTTAAATTGGAAAGTCGATTTCAGGGATATACCTGACATGGTTTGGGAATTATTCATGATCTGCGGCTTTGATGTCTGTCAGTGCAATCTTCATACTGGCAGAGGCAATGACCTCATCCCCGACCTTCGTCGTGACATTGGCTAAAGTCAGATTAAACACCTCCTCCACGATCTCAATATAAGTATGCAAGGTCTCATGGCAGCGAGGCTGTCGGATGATGGTGCAATTGCGGATGTTACCGATAAAGCCTATTTTGATGGAATCTTTCTGTTCCCTATTGATACAACCCATTCTGGCAGCACACGACTGGGTCATGTTCTCCATGATACCTGCTGGCGCTAACAACATGTCATCAAGGAAAATGTTGTCCTCACGCACAACCAGTTCCGTGACCGCCTCAGCCTCTTCACATGTCAGCACCCTATCCACCATGACAAAGGGAGGGCGTTGGGGGATGAGACTGGTAATGGGAATGTCTTTCAATGCCATGACGAAACTTAGCCGACTTTAGATTCTATATAGTCATAGAATTGGGAAAGCGTCTTCACATCGGTCATCTCCTGGGGCTTGATCTTAAAGCCGAAGTTCTTGTCCACGATGACGACGATATCCACGTAATCAAGGCTGTCAATACCCATGTCCTCCTTCAGTTTAGCCTCAGGGAAGATGTTTTCCTCTTCAATTTCCAAGTCCTCAATCAGGAAATTCTTTACCTTTTCTTCAATTTCAACTCTTGTCATTTCTTTTATTTTTGATTGTTACTGTTTTGACATGCGATTAATCTACCCAGATATCTGAATAGTTGAACCATTGCAGGGGATAAGCATCAAGCAGTCTCTCTATTTCAGCCGTATATGCATCGGCTAATTGCTGTCTCTGTTCCCCTCTGGGCAATGATTTATCGTAATATAATGGTGTCATATAAGCCGTATATGAGCCGTCTTTCTCCTTCATCGCACTCACCATCAGGACATCCAGTTCCCTTGTCGTTGCCAGTGACAGGGGACCCTTGGCCAGATTGACCTGATGACCGTGGATCGTTGATATCACCACTTTATGCTTATTCATGACTCTATCCACGAAGGCGCTGACAGCCTCACCGTTATCCAGGGCTTCTACGATTTCCTCACTGTGAGAGGTCTCTATGCCAACGGGGATCATCTTCATATTCATATCCCCGAAAGAAGCCTGACGGTAACTCATCAACGATTGCTTCTCCCCTCCAAAGACAAGAATATTACAGGGTTTGGTAAGATGGAAGGAATAGCCTACGATCTCACTGCAGCCGATATGTGCATTCAACATCAGCATCGGCTCCGGCCTCGACATCATCTCCTTCAGGATATCGTCTCCGTGGTAAGTGATCTGGAGTTTCCTGCCAGCATACATCGCAAACTTGTCAATGACCGTCTGACCGAAGATACAGTGGTTCTGGTATGTCGCCTTCAAGGACTTCCAGCGACCATATCCTCTCTTCTGACGGAAATACCGATAAGCAATCTTAGCGCCTGGGCTTAAGACCAATGTCACGGGAATGACACAGACTGACATGAAACAGTACATGACTTTGATATTCACATGTTTCAGCAGACTGATCAGCATACTGAACATCCTGGCATTGCCGTATGTCGTTCCCTCTTTCCTTTTCGCGCCTAAGCCCATTTCCTACACTCGTTTAATACTTCTTAATCACCAATGCAGAGTTCGTACCTCCAAAGCCGAAAGAGTTACTGAGAACACAATTGATCTCCGTATCAACCGTCTTTGCAGCAATATTCAGTGGCTCAGAATACTCATCCGGCTCCTCAAAATTGATATTCGGAGCAACAAAGTTGTTTCGCATCATCAAGGTGGAATAGACAATCTCACTGGCACCTGCCATCCAACACTCATGACCCGTCATGGACTTGGTGCTGGAAATGAGCGCTCGTTCTCCATTGAAGAGACGGTTCAAAGCCTTCGCCTCATACATATCACCCTGTGGTGTTGAAGTGGCATGGGCATTGATATAGTCTATGTCATCGGCTTTGACACCAGCATCCTCCATGGCACGAGAGATGGCAATCACACACCCCTCATCACTGGGCTGGCTGATGCCACCGCCATTACTTGAGAAGCCATAGCCACAAACTTCTGCCAAGATGGTCGCACCACGCTTGACAGCATGGTCATATTCCTCCAGTACAAGAGCAGCAGCACCACCACTGGGAACCAAACCATCACGATTCTTGTCGAATGGTCTCGAGGCCTTCGTGGGGTCATCCATCCTGATGGAGAAGGTATTCAGGGCATCGAATGAAGACATCGCATAGATGTTCACTTCCTGAGCACCTCCGCACAGCACCATGTCTTGCAGACCCTGTCTGATGAGCATATATGCCAGACCGATGGAATGAGAGCCGCTTGCACAGGCTGAACTCACAGTGAAGTTAACCCCACGCAAGTGGAAGATCGTGCTCATGTTCATATTGACTGTCGAATTCAGTTCCTGAAAGACCAGTCCGGAACCTACCAAAGCAGAGTCGTGCTTCTCCTCCATAATCTGGTTAGTGCTGACAACGGCCTTGGCAGAAGAATCATTTCCAAAGATCGCGCCCACCTCATGGCTCTGCAAGTAGTTATCATCGATTTGGGCCATCTCAAATGCTTCCCTACTGGCCATATAGGCATATTCAGCCTCCTCCGACAGTCCCATGCGCAGTCTGCGATCCAAGAGGGATTTCAACTGAGGACGCTTGACGAAACCGGTAAGACCAGACCGATAGCCATAGGTCAACCGCTCTTCATCCAAGCCTATTCCGGATCTCCCGTTATAAAGAGAATCCTTGACTTCTTCCAAATTTGTTCCAAGACAGGACCAGATGCCCATACCCGTTATTACTACTCTTCTCATCACTTCTCAACTACCTGATTAATCATTCATATACTTGATCAGAAAGTGTATCACACTTCTCAATAAAAGCCGTCGGTATATAGGCTGTAGAGACCAGTCCCACTTTTGACAAGGAGACAATCACCCTCTGCTGCCCGGAAACCCTGGCGACCCTGCCTTCGACACCACAGAACAGCCCATCTATCACCCGGACCCTGTCACCATCCTTGTAATGGCACTGTGAGGGCTTGACAAATAGGATGTGCTCACTCTTGCTGACCGTTGCCCTGATGAAGTTGATCATTTCAGAATTAGAAACGATCAGAGGGGGATTCAGATTATCACCGTTCAACTCGAAATGGTTATAGTAATAGGACAGATAAGACATGACTGGCGTCCTTTTGACATATTCCTCCGCCTTCTCTGCCGTGGTGTAGGCAAACAACAAATTGGGAATCAGATACTCCAAGACTTTTTTCCGTCTTCCATTCACTAACTTCTGCACGTAATGCTGGGCAGCATACGTATAGGTTCCGTCTTCCACGAGATAGTCTGATGCCTTCTCCACTCTTCCGTAGGAAACACGAAACACAAACCAGTTTTTGTTTGGGTCTGGCACATATTTTACCGACACCCCGTTTTGCGAACTTGTTGCTTCGGGGAGGGCGTCGGAGGCAAGTCCGGCGCTTGGAGGATTGGCCTCGCCTCCGCGAGTTTTTACATTAGACAATGTGCCCATGAATGGATTTTCCCAAATTCGGGTGCAAAAGTACTACTTTTTTATGAAATAAAAGAAGCTAATTGCAAAAAACTTCACATAAAGACAGCCCCCGGCGTAAAGCATTCTTTCGCCGGGGGCTGTCATCGTGTGCGCAAAATTACTTTTTGCGGTTGGCCTGAACGAATTCAGCCATCGAATTGATGGACTTGAAGATCTCCTTACCTGCTGAGGGGTCCTTGATCTTAATGCCGTAGTTCTTCTCCATCATAACGATGAGTTCCAGGGCGTCAATGGAGTCCAGACCGAGACCTGAGCCGAACAAGGGGGCATCGTTCTCAATGTCCTCAGGCTGCACATCCTCCAAGTTTAACACTTCAATAATCTGCTTTTTCAGTTCTAATACTAATTCTTCCATATTACTTGTTGATTTGGTTATTTCTCTATCAGATAAACGGATGCCTCAAAATGATCAGCATCCTCGCAGTCGAGCCAGCCAAAGATGGCACTCTGCGTCGTACCGTCGAGGAAGGAAGCCTCGACCGTGGCACGGATGGTTGCCTCATCATACGCGTCGAGCACATAGAAAGAGGTCTCGCCATAGTAGCCGTTACGAATGGCTATCTCACCCGTCACGATGTTAGGCAGGGTATAGACGAACAGGGCAGGACTGGGGAAATAGTCGTCTGGCCGCTGGATCGTATCCTGATACTTACGGTCGTTGGTCACGGAACTGCTGCGGTTGAACAGGATGACGGCACGGTCTTCAGAGTCCTGATGACGGTCGCCATCTGCCTGCAGGAGCAGTTCGGAGGCAATGAAGCCCAACTTACAGAGTTCATCCATCTTGAAGAACTTCGGATAGTCGTTGATACGGGTGCGATATATCTCCGTCAACAGGGCTGTTCCCTGGGCCGTTGTGGCCAATGGCTCACCATTCAATTCCACGCGCTGCGGTGTAATCTTCACCCATTGCTTGATCGTCATCGCTCACCTCCTTTCTCAAACAGCATGGCGGCATTACATCCGCCGAAGCCCGACAGAAGTTTCAGGAAAGCCCGTTTGTCCGTCTGTGCGTTCTGGGCTGACACACGGACAGCCTTGGAAACGCCCAGTTCCTCGAATCCACGGGTGCCCAGTATGCAACCATCATCGACGGCCTGCATCGATAGGATCGTCTCCAGTACACCTGCGGCTCCCATCGTATGACCATAATAGCCTTTCAGGGAGTTGACGGGTACGTCCTTCAACCCTGCCCTATTCACGGCCACGGCCTCCATCTCATCGTTGTAGAGCGTGGAGGTGCCATGCACATTGACGAAAGCCAACCGTTCTCCGGGCATATCACCCATAGCAGCGCGGATAGCCCTGTAACTACCCTCCCCCGTTCGCGACGGGTTGGAGATATGATGGGCATCATTACGGACAGCACCACTCACGGCCTGCCACTCGTCAGTCCCTATCTGATCCACCTTGTCATAGATGATCGTCGCAGCGGCCTCGCCGAGGTTCAGTCCCACCCGCTCGATGTCAAACGGACGGCACTCCATGGGCGACAGCGCCATCAGTGACTGGAAGCCACTGATGATGAAATGCGACTGCACATCGGCACCGATGACCACAGCCGTGTCACAGGCACCACTCTCTATCAGTCGCATAGCGATGATCTGCGCACTCAGGCCAGAGATACAGGCATTTGAGACCACTAAGGGCTGGTTTGGATTGCCGAAATAAGCAGATACCATACGGGCAGCAGTACCCAAATGAACCCTGTCTTCCGGGAACGACTCTGCCTGTGCGTCCAACAGTTCGACATTACCTTTCGTCGTGGAGAGCACGAACAGCACCCTGGGCGACGCCGGGTCGATCGTTGTCTGTGCCAGCGCCTGACGGGCCGACTGGATAGCAATAGTTTCAAAACGGGTATAACCGTCGAGACGTTCCATCTGATCCCAGTCGAACAGCGAGGCCGTGAAGGGATTGGGCAGTCCCATCGCACCTTCATAACGGCGCAGGCGACTCCTACCCTGCCTGACGCTGGCATAGTTGTCTGCCGTCGTCAAGCCTAAGGGCGAATAGATATTATCTGCAATCCTGCGTATCATGTCAATTGATGGCGTCTATATCTGTCTCTGCAATTCTCATCTCTCCTGTCGCGATGATCTCGTCACCGACTTTCACTTCAGCGAAGACCATTGTCAACTGCATCATTTCCTGAGTCACTTCTATGCTGGTAGTCAGCACCTCACCCTGTCGGGCCGGACGTATCACCTGCAAGCGCTTCACACTGCCGATGAACCCCAGTTTCACATGCTCACCATGAACATGTAAATTGATGTATCCCATACGGGCGGCACAGGTCTGCGCGATGTTCTCTACCAGTGCACACGGGTTCAGCACACCATCCTCCTCCAGGAAGATGTTATCCTCCCGCACCGTGAAACAGGTCGTTGTCACCACCTCGTCGTAGTGGGTCAGACGGTCTATCATCACAAACGGCGGTCGCTGTGGCAACAGCGTCAGCACGTCGATATTCTTAACATCACTGTCCTGCATCATGATTCCAAAACTCATAATAGTTAAACCACTGCTCAGGGTATTGCTTCAGGATGGCCTCTATCTCACTGGCGAAATGCTGGGCGAGATTGGCGGCCTGTTCTGTACGGTTGGCAAACTGATGATCGTCAGTCTGTATGCGCCTGATATACACCTGATAGCGGTATGCCGACTCCTTCATCACAAAGGTGGCGATGGTCGGCACTTCCCGTTGCAGGGCCATCATATACGGCCCAAGGGGAAAACGGGCACGACTGCCCATGAAGTCACATTCCACATAGCGCGGCGAACCGAAGATACGGTCACCCGGGATGCTCACAATCTCACCGCTGGCCAGTGCATCATTTATCAGGAAGATATGCGACATGTCCTCACTCATGGGGATCATGTGGATATTGTTCTCCGACAGGACCCTGTTACGGTTCTCCATCACCGCCTTGGCCTCACCCGGGAACACCAGCGCATTATAGCGCTTCTCCGTTGCCTTGAAGGTATAACCAGCCAGTTCGTAGTTACCCACATGACAACTCAGGATGATAAAGCCCGAATCCCCGTGGCACAACTCCAGGTATTTGTCATAGCCTTCAAGTTCAAACTGGAACTCCCTCCCTGCGAACACGGCAAAGCGGTCGAGGATGATCTGTCCGAAGCGGTAGTGGTTCAGATAGACGTAGCGGAACGACTTCCACACACCATAACCCTGACGCTGGCGGAAATAGTGGTACATGGAGATGTACCCCTTGTGGGCAAACAGCATATAGAACGGAATGACGAAGACGGCCATGCCTGCATAGACAAGCCGGAGGTTAATATAGCGAAACGCCCAGATGAGCACTCTGTGCATCCAGGTCATCCCGCCGGTATTACCGCGCCATTCGCCATGTTCCAGCTGTTCAGCCATTCCCTTAAGCTAACTTGCTCTCAATATAATCACAGAACTGGCAGAAGGTCTTCACTCCAACCATTTCCTCTGACTTGATCTTAAAGCCGAATTCTCTCTTGACGATCACTGGGATATCTACGAAGTCGAGACTGTCGATACCCATATCCTCTTTCAGCAAGGCCTCAGGAGCAATCTTCTCTTCGTCGATCTCCAGATCTTCGATAAGGATCTCCCTGACCTTCTCTTCAATTTCCTTTCTTTCCACAATTATCTGGTTTTAGTCTTTAACTTTACATACGATGATGGAGTGGCCTTGTCCGAGGTTGTCGTGGATGGTCTCCACCTCCATACCAGCCTGACGGATGATGCGCACCATGTCGTCAGTGTTATACATCTTGCTGTTGCCATTGGCCAGTGCCGTGAAATACAGGCTGGTCATTGTCAGACAGAAGGCAGCCGGCTCGAAGCGCTGACGATCCCAAAGGGTCTCCATGATATAGACACGACTCTCTGCGTCCATGATCTTAGCGGCACGCTCCAAAATGCTCTGGATCTCGTCCTCCCCGAAGCAGTCAAGGAACTGACTCATCCAGATGGCGTCGTAGTGCTTGTTTGTCGGGAACGGGTTATTGCGGTTCAGCAGGTCGGTGGGATAGGCATCGATGCGGTCTGCACCAGGTTTGCCAGCCGTCTGCTGTTTCATCATCTCCACCTGCTGGGGCAGATCCATGATCGTGACGCACACTTCCTTGTCATAACCGACGCACTGCATGGCCCAACGGCCTGTATTGCCACCCACGTCGAGCAGGGTCTTGGGCTTGTTGCCAAACACCACCTCCAATGCCTGCTGGAAAGAACTGTCGGAATAGAAGTGATCGAAGCCGAACCAACTCTTCTGCACCTGTTCGGGCAGCGAGGAGAGTCCTTCGTAGATCGTGGGCCAGTCACCGAAATGCTTCAGTCCAGCGGGCTTACCCTCCTTCAGGGCCTCCTCCAGATGGAACCAACCTTCGTAGTTCACGTCGTGGTTGAAGTCAATGTTCACGCGGGTAGCGGGATCGTTGATAAGAAACCAGCCCGTCTTGGCCAACTCAAACCGCTCACTGTCCTTATCGACAATCACAGTTCCGATACAGAGTGAGGCTTCCATCAACACCTTCACGGCATAGACCGACAGCCCTGTCTTCTCTGCCACCTCAGTGATGGTCATACCCTTGTCACTGTCGCGGAGCATGTCGAGGATGCCGAACTTCAGCATCAGTCTCGATGCCTGGAAGACAATGGGTCCCCAGGCAATCCACTCCGCCCTTGCCTGTGCCTCACGGGCCGACAAGTGCTCTTTTGTGTAAGCTTTCTCTAATGCAGGAGATAAGTTCATTTTATTGTCTTTTTTTGCTTGATTATCAATTCACACGCATAATTGGCGTGCAAAGGTACACATAATAATTGACTTGCGCAAAAAAAAGACTAAAAAACTGCATTTTCCTCCTCCAAATGGGGCAGGCTGATCATAACCTGAGCCTTCGCCAGAGCCAACGGGGGATCCTGCGCCAAAGAGCAGTCAGCAAGCGCCATTTCCAGTCGATGATGCAGACATGCTTTTTCTGGTGGACAGCCTTCACAATGGCCTTAGCCACAGGCTCGGCCTTCATCAACATCGGATAATGATGGGTGCCCGACAACAGATCGGTGTCCACGAACCCTGGACGGATATCCGTGAAGCAGATCTTCAGCCCTTGGGCATGAGCCAACTGCTCCAGCGCCTGCAGATAGGTGGCCTGCATGGCCTTCGTAGCCGAATAGGAAGGCGCAGGTCCCAGACCCTTCGTACCTGCTATGGAGGAGATGGCGGCGATATGCCCACCTCCATGTTCGGCGAAGTAGCGATAGGCCTCACCAATCATCCTCATAAAGCCCACGGCATTGGTCTGAACCGTCATCATCTCGATGTCTTCCGTCAGGTCACGATTCTGCCTTCCGACACCTGAAGCATAGAAAAAGAGATCCATACCTCCGATACTGGATATCAACTGGTTAAGGCCCTCTTTGGACGACTCAAGAGTCACATCAATCTGAGCCGTCTTCACCCGATCCTCAGCCCCTTGTCTCAAAGTCTGCAGACGGTCTTCCCTACGAGCAGCCACACCTAACGTCCAACCTTCCTCTTTCAACAGATGCGCCACTTCATAGCCTATACCAGAAGAGGCGCCTATCACGATTGCTTTCTTCATATCTTTATTTCTTTACCAACCTGGAGGCAGCACGATATTTGCCACCTCATGGGCCTTCTCGAACAGGGGCGAGATCTCCTCGTCCGTAAAGCCTGCGATGCCACAGCCGATGCGGGTGACAAGAAACGTCAGATCCTGATGGCTCTTGGCAAACTCGATGAACTCATCCACATAGGGTTTGATGGTCTCTACCCCACCCTGCATCGTGGGAATACCGTAGCTACGGCCTTGCAGACCAACACCCTGACCCATGATGGCACCAAACTTCCTGTAGGCGATCCACGCCGCTCCACCCCCATGCATACCTGCGAGATTACTGCCGAAGACGAAGATCTCATTCGGTCCTAACGACGTGATCCGCTCTGGGGTTGTTCTTTTCTGTTCCATATTCATTCAACTTTTGATAAGTTTCAATATCTGTTTGTCTGTGGCATGGGGAAGAAGGGCCTTGAAATGGTCGAAAAGCCGATCGAAGGATTCTTCTGGCGTACGAGGACACTGACACGCCTCTCGGCCATGGAGCTGTTCTGGCGTCGTGAGCAGCGACCAGCCCCAGCCATATTCGTTGCCATGCTTATCTGTGGGATAGACGAAATCCTCCGTGACCACGCGACAGGCCATCTGCAGACAGGTAACGTAGCCATCGAAGCGACTGCGCATCTTAGGACCTGTAAAACCACAGGCAGCGCGCAGTTCACGGGTAATCAGCGGTCCCTGTTCCTGTAAGGTGAGCAGGATTGTCTCTTCGATGGAACCCTCTGACGGCGCTGGATGCAGGTGGCGACGATAGTTGCAGAAGTCAGGCCACCATGCCTTGCTGATGAAGCCCGCCTTCCCAGCAAAGAACTTGCCATAGACACAGTTGCCATCCGTGATGATCGGCCCCTTCCATTTCCACAAGGGCCAGTCCCAGCCGCCATCAGGCAGCATCACGTAACGACAGTCGTCAGTCACCATCTCCTCAGCCGAATAGCCATGAATCCCACTATCTAACAAGGGCAGGAAACCGATCTCCTGAATCAGTTCCATCACCTGGGCGCAACTGTATATCTCGCGCTGCTTCATGTCCATGCTGTCTATCTCATCCAAGGCATTGGAGGTGGCAAAGGCCGCCCCTGCTTCTCCATCCGTTTCCTGACAATCGCATCGCGGACACCCTTCAAAGCATCACCATTCTGTTCATAAAAACGGCTTGCCTTGAAAACGAAATGAGACTGCGAACTTTGGCCCTGATGACGGAGCATTAAGGATTGGGAAACGTCCGCAGCCTCATGCTGATTGCCTGCTACTGACGTCTGCTGCAAACTTGTATGAAACTGGGCAGCCAGAACACTCATCAGATCGACATTCAAAGGTGGTAACTTGGGGAACCTGTCAGAATACTTCAAAGCGACGACGGGATCCGACTGTGCCATCGCTGTTACCGTTATGCAGATAAGGGCGGCTGCAACCATCAGGATTCTCTTCATAAGCGTCGTTTTTTAGTTAAATGACAATAGATCTGTTTCTGTTTGCAAATATATGACTTTTTTCGTTAAGTTCCAAACAATTCGCGAAATAATTTTGAGGCCATCGGACAAAAAATAAGCAGCCCTTTAGCCGAAATAGTAGCCTCTTTACGTGCAATAAGAGCCACTATAGAAAAATATAGAGGCATTATAGAAAGAATTAGTGGGCTCCACCAGAGGGTGTACATACATTCTTGCAAACGAATTCTCTCGAGAATTTAAACGTTAAGAGACTTCTGACGATGCTAAATCACCGCTTTTTGTCCCAATTTTCGAGAGAATCCAGTTAATAGTCAATGCTTTTTTAGCATAGGGTATTGTTTGGCGTGTCAAAGGTGATTGTTAATTAATCGGTCACGGTCACAGCTGTGACCATGTGACCGCAAAGAGATGCAAACCGTTATTGCAGTTTTACAACAATCTGATTCATAAATATTTAAGCATAAGTATGAGCGTTTTTCAAGGGAACGAGGACTAATGGTCACAGCTGTGACCGTGACTGTCAGGCCAAGAATAAATACTTGTCAAAATGGCATAAGGGCACTAATAACTGTACTTTTCCATTTGTTTTCTACTTATCCGATCAAGGATCTCCATCGTAGAGCCCTCAGTGCTGACACCTAATTGTTGAGCCTGTTTCACGACCCGAGCATGTTGAATTCTATCAAGAATTTCCATTGTGGAACCTTCTGTACTAACTCCGACTTCCTGAGCATGTTTTACCACGCGGGCATGTTGAATCCTATCAAGTATTTCCATTGTGGAGCCTTTTGTACTAACTCCTGCTTCCTGAGCCTGTTTTACCACTCGATCATATTGGCGTTTCTCAAGAATTTCTAAAGATGTCATTTCCCTATTTGGCTTTGCAGTTTCAACAGGTTGAGACTTTATTTCTTCATGACTTTCCTCTAGTGATGATACATCATTCTTTTGCTGGTTTACAAAAGTAGTTTCCTCATCATCTAACACACCACTCCTTACAGACTCATTATTGGAAGTTTGATCTCTTCTTACTTCTGATCTCTTTTCATCACTTGTCCTTGTTGTTCTAGGTTTAATATCATCCCATATATCTTCATCTGCCTGTTGAATTGTCTCTTCCTGAGCTCTTTTTCCTTTTTCAAAAATATAATTGGATAATAAACTTGGGCCAAAATACAAAACGATGAGTATCAAAACCCCATACAAAAGATACTTATAATTAAATCTATGTTCGGGCTCTATCGGATAAGGATCTCGAATATTGTCATAACTACCAGCGGAGTTTGTTTCATGATATGATCTGTCATTATAATGTCCAGTATCATTGGTGGTAGTAGAATCGAACATGGGGTCTTGTTTTGGCATGATTCCATGCCGTCTCTTGTGACATTCTTCACACAGCACTATTAGTTCCTCTGGCTTATATGACCAAGGGTTCGTATCACGATACACCAAATGATGCACTTGAAGTTTGTTTCTTTCATTATAGAAACTTTTTCCACAATCCTCACAAGTAAAATTGCGCTCTTTGATTAAGGAATAAGAATATCCCTTCCAGTAATCTGATTGCAGGAGCTTCTCGTATTCTTCTCTTGTCATATTCGTTCATACTTTATCACGAATAACAGGGGGAAAGTAAAACTCTATGGGTTCACATCACCTGAAGAGAGTTATGTTTTAGAAGTCCATTACATCTTGCCCATTGATACTAAACAACTCTATATAAAGATCGTGTCTTGACTGAGATAATCTAACATCAAAATCATATGTAATGTCTGAAGGCTTTATATTATTAAGATCAGCGGCCTGAGAATTATCTCCTAGAAGAACTTTCGTACCTTTTGCTTTGATCGCTATCACTTTCCCCTTAAGTGCCTTCAGAGAATTGTCTCTAAAAGAGGCCAATTCACTAGTTCCATTGGGCGCAAGATATGATGAAGAGCCTAAAGGTCTAAGATCCCCATTACTATCTTCCACAGCAACCACCACCTGAAGAATGTAATAAGGAGATTTATTTTGAACAATTATTTTATCCTTTATGTTAAACCATTTCTTGGGAACAGTCTTATATATAATATCTTGCTTACTATTGTCGATTTTCTCATTCCCTTCTTGAGCCTGTAATCCAATCGGCATTAGGGCTATTAATACCATAAACAACAACTTCTTCATATTCTAACAATTTAAATGTATTTAGTTATCTGATTGCAAAGATAAAAGAAATAATCCAAAGTTCCAAACTTTTTAAGGCGTTTCTTATATTTAAAGCAAAAAGCCCCTTCACTGAGGGGCACAACTTTGTTAACCTTAAATCTAATATTATGAACACATGATGCCATTCTCACGAATGGTTTATTATCTTATCATGTTTTTGCAATGTGTAAAAAATGCACATTGCTTTATTTTTCTGTTCTACCAAACATTTTAGCAGAAAACTTCATCCAAACAAATCCCCTTCTACCATCCGATCCTCGTGAGAGAAACGGATGGTGGGAGCGGGATCCTCAGGGGCTTTGGGCTCGTAAGAAGTTTGCTCGTCTGCTGGAGACGGGCACTTGCCTGTTATACGTTCCGCCATCAGCAGGAGCGAGGTCAGGAACTTGTCGATCAGTCTTTCCATAGCCTAACGGTTTGATGTATGCTCGAGAGCATTGAAATAACCACTTGCCAGTCCGAAAAGAGCCATCGAAATCAGAAACATTAAGAATAATCCAGTCATAACTTACATCTTTTAGGTTCTACATTCTTGTTATCGACTGCAAAAGTAAAGTTAGGGTGTACCAAAAGTCGGTACACCCCAGAACTATTTTTGTTAAAGAATGCTAATCTGGCTATTCCTTATAATGGGAGCGCATACGTTCGACTTCATGCTGGAGTTGGTCACGAAGTGATTGTGGCTCAATGACTTCGAGGCCATCGCCATGAGAAAGAAACTGGCCGATGAAGTCGGCTGTGGGACGGATGTCGAAACTGAAGTCTGTATAATCTTCAGTAGTTGCTACCTCACGCTGCGACTGGTGGAGCGGCAGGGTGCGCAGGTAGTTGGGTGTCTTGCCATAAGTACGGATGACGACATGCGCCATCGGTGTCTCGTCTGTCAACACCCCGAAATACTCCGCGAAATACTGCTGAGGCGAGAAATCCTCTGGCATCTCAAAACTCTCATCCGTCAGGCTGACAGACAACATGCGGTCTAATGAGTAGGTGGCATAGTGATGACCTGTGAAAGCCAACAGATACCAACGCTGATGAAAGAGTTTGAGGGCGTATGGGGCGACGGTCTTCTCACTGCTGTCAGCCCCAAAACGACGATAGGAAATCTGAATCTTCTTATTCTGTTTGATGGCGCGGATAATCGTCTGCAGGAACTCTTCACCCGCAGGCACATTCTCGAGGATGATACGGTCTTTCAGCGAGACACTGTCGGAGAGTACGCCACCCACCGTGAGCGTGGAGAGCATCCAACGCTCCAGACTGTCGTCGTCGAGCACTTCAGGATTATAGATGTAATACTTGTAATTGGCGTCGCACTCGATGACGATGCCAAACATGTCGAGGATGGCATCACGATGGCGGTTGAACGAGGAGCGCGAGAGGGGATTACCCTCTGCCACCTCGTCCTCTACCCATCGTTGGCTGAGCTCATCAAGGGTCATGCGTCCCTGACGCCTGAGCGTGTTGATGAGCCAGATATACTGCTGAAAGATCAGGGCGGGCTTCACCTTAGAGTCCTCTTGCCTTGAGCAGACTGGAGGCATCAGGCTGCTCCATGCCTGTGAAGTCGGTAAACATCTGCATGAGGTCGCCCGTGTTACCACGACTCAGGATCTTGTCGCGCATATCCTGACCTGTTGCAGGATCAAGGGCACCACGCTTGGCAAAGACGTCAGCGATATTCACAGCTAACACCTCCGTCCACAGATAACTGTAGTAGCCAGCGGCATACCCCCCACCCCACACGTGGTTGAAGTAACTGGTGTAATAACGGGGCGGCACCTGGGCATCCAACAGGCCTACCTGACGCAGGGCCTCTGTCTCGAACGCCTTGGCCTTATCCACCGTGGGGATATCCTTAGAGGCAAGCATGTGCCAAGCCATATCGACACAGGTGGCAGCGAGGTTCTCACCCAGAGCATAGGCCGTCTGGAAGTTGATGCTCTTCAGCATGCGATCCTTCAGATCGGTAGGCATCGGCTCACCCGTCTCATAGTGGCGGGCATAGTGGTCGAACACCTCTGGGATAGAGGCAAACGACTCGTTGAACTGCGAGGGCATCTCCACGAAGTCGCGCGCCACAGAAGTACCACTCAGAGAATTATACTGACAGTCGGAGAGTATGCCATGCAGGGCGTGGCCAAACTCATGGAACATCGTAGTTACTTCATCCCAAGTGAGCAGTGAGGGCTGTCCCTCTGGTGCCTTGGCACTGTTGCAGACATTGAAGATGATAGGCAACTGGTTCCACTGGCGGCTCTGCTTCTGGAAACCGTCCATCCAAGCACCACCACGCTTTGTAGGACGACGGAAATAGTCGCAATAGAAGAGGGCCTTGGTCTTACCGTCCTTGTCAATGACCTCGTAGGCCTTCATATCAGGATGGTAGGTGGGGATATCGTCGCGCTCCTTGAACGTGAGGCCATAGACGCGGTTGGCGGCATAGAAGACACCATTGATCAGTACACTGTCGATATTGAAATAGGGCTTCACCTCGTCATCGGAGATGTCGAGCAACTGCTTCTTCATCTTAGCAGAATAGTAGAAACGGTCGTAGGGCTGAAGCTGGAAGTCTGGTCCTTCCGTCTGACGGGCAAAGTCCTCGATGGCCTTGGTCTCTGCATCGGCCTTGGGACGATACTGCTGGATGAGACTCTTCAGGAAGGCATAGACATTCTCGGGGGTCTTGGCCATCGTCTTCTCCAAGGAATAAGAGGCATAGTTGGGATAACCCATGATCTCGGCCTGTTCGGCTCTCAGTTTGGCAATCTCCACCACGAGGGGGAAGGTGTTGTACTTGCCTGTGCCATCTGTACGATGGATGGAGGCCTCATAGACCTTCTTACGCAGTTCGCGGTTGTCGAGACTGGCCAGAGGCTGCTGCTGGGTAGTGTTGACGATGACGATGGCGTAAGAGGCCTTGCCACCACGACTGTCTGCATCTTTCAGACACTGGGCGATGTCGGCCTCACAGAGTCCTGCGAGGTCTTCCTTCTTATCCACCCACACCACAGCCTCGTTGGTGGCGTCGCTCAGCATATCGCCCCACTGGGTCTGCAGATCGGAGATGCGCAGGTTGATCTCCTTCATGCGCTTCATCTTGTCATCAGACAACATGGCACCCTTGCGCACGAAACGCTTATAGGTCTCTTCGAGCAGTTTCTGGTCCTCGCCTGTCAGGGTATCATGCTCTTTTTCATAGACCTGACGGATACGCTCGAACAAAGGTTTGTTGAAGGATATCTCATTCTCCAAGTCTGTCAGCATCGGTTGTACCTTCTTCTCGATCTCACCGATCTCAGGCGTCTTCTCTGCCTCTGTCAGGGCAAAGAACACACGGCTTACACGGTCGAGCAGACGATCGCTCTCCTCAAGGGCCAGAATGGTGTTCTCGAACGTAGCCGAATCCTGGTTCTCCACGATCTTTGCGATGTTATCCCGAGTCTGCTGGAAAGCAGCCTCAAAGGCGGGCAGATAGTCGGAGGTCTGGATCTTACTGAAATCAGGTGCTCCAAAGGGAACTTCACTCTCCTGCAACAACGGATTCTCACGCCGAGCATCCTGACAGGACGACACTTGCATCACCATGGCTGATGCGATTGCTATTGCCATAAGGGTTTTTGTTAATTTCATCTTATTATTTTGTTTGTCTGCTCAAAGGTATGCATATTTATCGAAAGAACTTGCATCTCAGTATATTTTTTTTCATTTTTTAGGATAATTGCCAGAAAAACACTATCTTTGCGGCATGAAAACAAAACATATACAATACGAGACTAAAGGCACGTGCTCAAAACTGATTGACGTGACGGCCGATGAGAACAATGTGATCCAGCAGGTATTCTTCCTGGGTGGTTGTAATGGTAATTTGCAAGGCGTCAGCCAACTGGTACGTGGACAGCATATCGACGATGTGATCAAGAAACTCGACGGTATCCGTTGTGGTGTCAAGAACACTTCCTGTCCAGACCAGCTCTGTCGGGCCCTGGAGCAGTTGAAAGAAGCACCATTAGAAGATTAGAGACTATTGTTTCAACTGGTTCAACAACCGTCGGATGGCAAAGACATAGTAGGCTACCAATAACGGGTAGCCTATATAGTATAGGGTGGTGATGCTGAACACCACATAACAGACGGCACAGATCGCTGCCAGTCCTCCAAGATATAATATGGCTCCACCCATGGGCAGATAACGGGTCACGTCATCGACAGTAGCGATGGCGACAAGGATGATGGCCCATACTGAAGTGACAAACAGTCCTAACCAGAAAGGCAGTGCAAAGGGATTCAGTGACGGATGGTAGTAGAAATGTCGCCACGTCTCTGCACCAAACAACTGAATGGAACTGTAAAGTACTGCCGCGGAGGCTACCAACAGACAAAGAGTTGTCGGATAGAACGAGGGGATATCATTGAAGTGCACGATCTTCGCACCTCTTCGTAACAGACGTCGGACTGCATAGGCTGCCACAATCACCACACAAAATGCCAGGAAGATCAGTAGATGGGCATCGGAGAAGAAATCAATAAACTGACTGATGGGATCGTCTGGCGACACTTTTGCCAACAGTTCACTCTCATGGATCCAACCGAAGGTCAGTTGGTCGCGCGCCACCTTCACCCAGACAGAATCAATCGTATCTGTAGGGACTGTCGCTATATCAGCCACCACGATCCGCTCATGTTTGTATAGCGTAATGGAATCCTTCTGTTGCTCCCCCACCTCAGACTGCATCTCCACGGAAATAACATCTGGCACAGCCATCGCCCCTGGCTCCTGAGCCACAACGAGCAAAGAGTCACCCGTCACCACGAAATTATAGTTCTGCGTATAGTGATGGGTGGTGTAAAATGAGATGGAATCGAGTTGCTGTTTCGTAAGATCCCAGGCATCTGGCGTCACAGGTCCCTGATTGTAACAGGAGGTGAGAAGCGAGACACATAACGTGAACAGTATCAACAGTTTATGTTTCGCAGCCATACACATTCATCTGACAATGGTTACAATCAAACTCAAGACGAAAACGACGACCGTCGCCCAAAACAAGAGAGAGGGGTTCACGCCACTGAGGGCGCTTACCACCATGTTTTACACAATAGCCCAGACTATAACGGATGCAGTGACGACACTGCATGATCGGACCTTCCCCACCCTTCAACTCATAGGCACTAGCAGATCGGAAGAGCGTCGTGTAGGGAAAGAGTGTAGATCTC
>ERZ809472.80-NODE-80-length-26044-cov-14.233214_pt1 | contig 26044 bp, 23 predicted proteins | sample MGYA00521274_ERZ809472 | MGnify/ENA primary metagenome ERZ809472 (study PRJEB31581, sample SAMEA3312791) | metagenome | study: EMG produced TPA metagenomics assembly of the PRJEB8939 data set (Metagenomic analyses of Rumen microbiomes reveals... | reverse complement strand
ACCAGTCGCTGCACCACTCCCACACGTTGCCGCTCATGTCGTAGATTCCCAGCTCGTTAGCTTGCTTAGTGGCTACGTCGTGGGTCTTACTGCTGCTGTTATCGTAGTACCAAGCCACATCACCTACAGTGTTGCTCCCGCTGTACTTGTAGCCCTTACTTTTTGTTCCGCCACGTGCTGCAAACTCCCATTCTGCCTCTGTGGGCAGGCGGAACTGCTGGCCAGTAATCTGATTGAGCTTGGTGATGAACTCTTGGCAGTCGTTCCAGCTCACATAGTATGCAGGGCGGTTGTCGCCCAGCCCGTAAGTGCTGCTCCACTGTGAGCCGCCGCTGGTAGGCTTCTGCCCCATTACGGCATACCAGAGAGCCTGCGTCACTTCCGTCTGTCCGATGCTGAACGAGCTTACCGTCACCTGATGTGCTGGTTTCTCACTATCATAGGCATCGTTGCCCTGTTCGCTTGTAGCTCCCATCTGGAAGGTTCCTCCCTCCACGCCTATCATGGTGAAGCTGACTCCATTGGCGGTGTAGGTCTTGGTCTCTACTGTCCCTGGCTCTGGCTGCGGATTCTCTCCGTAGTCGTAGGTGCCCACTTTCTCCACCTCTTCGGCGGGGAAATATACTTTTGTGCCGTCGGTCTTGTAGACCACGATGCCCTGTGCTGAGAGCTGTGCTGCACCCGAGATGAGCAGGGCAGCGATTGTAACGATCATTGACTTTCTCATTGTCGTAAGTTTTTTGATTTATTACTCGTAATACTTTATTTGACTTGTAATCACTTTCCGGCCATGACGCTGATGATGGCGGCGATGTCGGCCACGTCCACCACGCCGTCGCCGTTTACGTCGGCAGCGATGACCTGCTCCACAATTTTGTCGCCCTGTGCCATGACGCTGATGATGGTGGCGATGTCGGCCACATCAACGGCGCCGTCGCCATTCACGTCGGCAAAGGATATGTCCTCTGCGGTGACGCTGGCATCCTCAAGCGTAAATTTCTCGATGTCCGCCGCCCGGTAGCCCATGGTAGTCCGGGCCGAGGTGACGGTGAAGATGTTACCCGCGATGGTTATCTCTGGCTTGTCGGCAAAGGGGTATGAAGTGTGCCTGCCGTTGGTGGTCCATACCATGAGCCTGTAGCGCGGCATGGGCACCGTCACCTCACAGGCAGCCCTCAGGCCGTTGCCCGTCTGTGCCCGCACGACTGCCGTTCCCGGCTTCAGGCCTGTCAGCCAGCCGTTGCCGTCGATGCTCACCACGTCGGGTGCGGCGTTGAGCCATGTCACCTGAGTAATGGCATCGGTGGGCTGAAGCACATATTCGAGCTTCTCCGTGCGCCTCAGGCCAAGGAGGAGCATCTCGGGTAGGGTGATGCCCGTGGGGTCTGTGGGCAGCACCTGCTCAAGGGTGAACTTGTCCAACTGGTCTTTCGGGATGTCTATCGCCACACCGGCAGACTGGAATTTCACAACATCGCCGTCAAGGCGGAACTCTGGCTTGTCAGCGAACAGGTAGCCGTTTTTCTCGCCATCCTTTGTCCAGATAAAGAGCTTATACACTGGCTTAGAGTCTGACGGAGCGGCCATCGGTACATACGGCGCAAGGCCATAGTCGTAGGCAGGACTGTCGCCAACGTCGAGCGAAATTGCCCTTGTCTGCTGCGAAATGGCCAACAGGAGGGCAATAATGAAAAACTGTAGGGGTTTGTTCCTTTTTTTCATCTTCGGTGTTTTTAGGTTAATATTAGATAAACTGTAATTGGTGTTTTGCATTATCGGTTGCAAAATTAGATAAAACTTCTGAGATTATAGGTCAGCCGAGATAAAAAACTTTCTTAAATTGCCCCGAAATGTGAAAAGACGAAGTGGAAGTTTCCAACAAAGATCTTGTTTTTACGCTCACCGTCTATGCCACGGCCCCTGACTACGACAGGTCGCAGCCAGCCACGATGAAATTCGTCGTGAAGAAGACCGACGTAAACGGCGACGGCTTAGTTGATGTGGCGGACATCGCCACCATCATCAGTGAGATGGCAGCAAGGGCAAGGATGCAGAAATAAGATTGGCTAAATAGCTGAGTTTTTTCCAAAACTATCATTTTTTCTTCGTTTTGGAAAAAACTCAGCGCTCAAGACATGAACAAATCGTCCATCGTTAATGTAGCCACGAAAGTGGATGAATGGATACCGTTGCGCAAACCGTATGTGGTGAGCAAGGTAGGCCAGAGAGCCTCCTTGACACCCGTTTCCTTGCGGAAGGTCTCTACCCTGTTGCGGATATTACGGGTCTCACTGCTGTCCAACATATATTCCGCGTCGCTATACTTCATCTCCACAATATTGATGATACCGTCTGCACGTTCCAAAATCATATCTATCTGATCCTTGGGCTTGTCCTGCTGGCTTCTCCAGGAGTAGAACCTGGTGGCAATGCTTTCAATATGCAGGGCCTGCTTGATTTGCGTCACGTGAGCCATGCAAAGTCGCTCAAAGCTCAACCCAAGCCATGTGTTTGTTTCTGGTGTTCCTATATGGTTGCTCCAGTAGCCCACTTCTGCCTCTGCCCGGTCTGCAAACGTGAGATAGAACAGGGAAAAGAAGTCCATCAGCTGATAGATGGCAGATTTGCTCTTCAATTTCTTTTCTCTGACTACATATCTACGGATGATGTCGCAATTAATCAGATCCTCCAGCTTGTTGCTCAACGAACCGCTGGACTCCTTGCCCAGTGCTGCCCGAAGTTCGTCGCGCGTCAGTCCCGACTTCACCCTCGCAAGGGCACTGACAATGGCCATGTAGGATTCCGGCTGGTTGAAGAGCGTAGCGTATAGCCGCTTGTACTCCCTTCGAAGTTCCTTGTCTTCGCTGAAAAACAGGCGGTCGATGTTCATGGCAAAACTCTCGTTCCTACTCAGCAGTCCCAGGTAATAGGGCACCCCGCCTAAAGCCATATATGCCTGTATGACAGACAAGCGTTCCCACTTGAAGTGACGGCTTTTCAGATACTGTTCCGTCTCCTTTAGCGTGAACGGACGCAGGTGTATTTCGTGAGTGACACGGTCGTGCAGTCCGCCCTTGTCGTCTACGATGTGACGAATCATCCACGACGTAGCACTCCCGCAGACAATCAGTGTCAGGTTGTCTTGCTGCGAAGCCCAACTGTTCCAGAAATAGCCCAGTGCCCTGACGAATCCAGAACGTTGGGTGTCCATCGAGGGCAGTTCGTCAAGGAATACGATGCAACGTCGGCGGCCACTGACTTTCTTTTTCAGATAGAGTTTTAACAGGCGGAATGCCTCCATCCATGAGCTGGGCTTCTCTGGCAGCTTACCGCTATATTCCTGCATGGCATCGATAAATGCCTCCATCTGTTCGTCCTTGGACCCTCCAAGCACACCTGTCATGGAGAACGCCATTTTCCCCCCAAACAGCTGATTGACGAGAAATGTCTTTCCCACACGTCGTCTGCCATAGATGGCCACGAGCTCTGGTCTTTCTGAAGATGTGTACTCCCTTAGCTGCTTGATTTCCTGTTCTCTTCCTACCAGTTTATCCATATCTTTCCATATTTTTTGCAAAGGTAATAAGAATTATCGAAACATAGCTGAGTTTTTCCAAAACTTTCAATTTTTCTTCGTTTTGGAAAAAACTCAGATGATTAATTAACGTTTGTAGCCATATAATATGAGACTCCTGTTTACAAAAGAAAAAGACAATTGATGGCCGAGGCTATCAATTGTCTTTTCCATCAGGTGTCAGCGAGCGTATGCCAACAAACCGATGATCAGTCCTTCAGCGAGTAGGTGATGGTGGTGACGACGCGCAGCTTTTTGATATAGGGCGTGTTCTCGTCGCGGTCGTCAATCTCGAACTGTCCCTGGCCGGCGGTCTGTATCTCGCCAAGGCGCGCGTTGCTGGCCTCGGCAAACTGCTCGGCCGTCTTCTGGGCGTTCTTGATAGCCTCGGCCATCATCTCCGGCTTCATCTGCTGGAACGATGCATACTTGTAATCAGGATAGCCGTTCTCAATGGCCACGCCCTGTTTCAGCAGCTCGCCCTGTTTGAAGATGGCCTTGTTCACCTCTTCCACTTTGCTGGTAGCGACGGTGATGGTGGTGGAGATGATGTAGCGGAAGTTCTTGTTGTTCTCGCCCCACTCACGAGCCTCGAGGTCGCTGATTGACGGCGGGTTGACGGTGATTTCCTTCTCTTCGAGTCCGTTCTGTTTCAAGAAACTTTTAATCTTGTCCGTCTGGACGTTGAGGCCATCATAGAGCGTGGGAAGGTCGTTGCCCGTGACCTTCGTGCTGATGCTCCAGGTCACCTTGTCTGCAGGAACCTCGCGCTCGGCCAAGCCCTTAACGGTTACATGGCGGTCTTTGTTGGCAAAGTCGTCAATACCTGCCTTAATGAACCACCCTAAACAAATCATACCCACTGCGATGAGTGCAGCTGAAAATAAACGATTTTCTTTCATAACTCTGTTTGTATTTAAAGGTTATCGACTGCAAAAGTCGAGAAATTATTATATTAATAACGTATGAAAATCCCTAAAATTATGGAGGTTTCCCCTATTTGAGCACTTTCTCTACTGCCTCCTTAAATGGGTCGAGGCCTGAGAAGCCGATTTCCTTGAAGGTTTGCTGGCCCTGTGCGTCGTAGATGGCGTAGGTGGGGATGCCTGTCGACTCGTACTTGTCGAGGATGTAGCTGTACTGTTCCTTCGTGAGGTAGTAGTGGTCGCCGTCGATGTCCTTGATCATCTGTTGCCAGGTGTTGAGAGGCGAGGTAGGCGAGGTGATATAGACAAACTGGATGTTCTTGCCCTTCAGCTCCTTCTTCCACGATGCCATCGCCTGATGGCCGGCTTTACAAGGACCGCACCACGTAGCCCAGATGTCGATGAGCACCACCTTGCCCTTGTAACGGTCGAGGATGGTCTGCAGGATGTTCTCGGGGGCTACGTCGTCGAACTTCTGATAGAAGACGCTCTCCTTGCTGGCCAACTGTTGGGCGATGCGCTGCTGCTCGGCCTGATGCTCGCGGATGACGTTCTTACAGTCCTCACATTCCATGATATCAAGAAAACCATTCACCATGCCTTCATTGTCGGGTTTCAGGAGTTCTTGCACCATTCTCAGCTCGTTGTTATGGACATTCTTTTTGGCGGCATCCTTGTCATATATGCCCAATTGCGCCTCCCAGAACGCTGAACTGCACGGCGATGTCGGCTCGTTGAGATACTTCCAGATGTATGCCAGTTCTTCTTCTGAAAGAGGGAGCAAATCCTTGTTCTCCTCCATCCTCTCAAAGAGATCCTTCTGTGACCAATAGACTGTTCCGTCATCATCCAAGTGGTATTGACTATAGTAGAATGTAAACTGGCGTGTCCATTTGACGTAATCATCTTCTGCCGCCATACAGAGCAGGTCTTTCATTGCAGTGGTGTATTTGGAAGCCTTGACAGCGGCTACGCGCTGGTCGAAGATGTCCGTCAGGCATTGTAGGCGTTCTTCCTTCGTTTTGCAGTCCTTGACCTTGAGGTAAGTGTCGTCGCCATCCGTGAATGGCTTGAAGATGCTGGTGGCATCAATCAGGCTCATGTCGTAGGCATTAATCAAATCCATATTGGTCTTGGCCATGTAGCCCTTGAAAGCCAAGAACGGATGATGATCGGCGGTGACCTTCATCAGAATGTCGGTCTCCTGCCCTGGGGCGATGATGATGGGAGGGAATGACATTCCCTGCACACCGACAGTCACTTCGCGGGCCAGTCGCAGGGGAATCTCAGCCGTCAGCGTTCCATCATCGGCAAACGGGAAAAACTTGTCGAAGCGCTCTGTAGAGCCTAACGGTGTGAAGTTCCCCACATAGAATGTCAGACCCATGCCTGGCTTATAGCCCAGCATCTTCACCTTAATGGTGGCCACACCTTTGCTAATCTTGGCGGCAGGAAGGGTCTCATCCTTGGCATATTGCACGTTTTTCCAGTCATCAGGAATCACCACCTCCTTCACTGTCTTGCCGTCGCAGATGTTCCAGAACTTGAAGTCACGCTCGGCATAGCTCTCCAGGAAGTCCATCTCCTTGGTGTCAAGCGGCACGGGATTGAAGTGCAGGGCAAGGTTGGCAGTTCCGCTTTCGGGCATCCAGAAGAGCGAGTCGAGCAGTAGGTCAGACTCCTTCTCGCTGGTCTTTGCGCCACTCGTGATGCCGTACTTCTTACCGTCGGGTGTCAGCAGGAACGAATTCTTGTCAAAGCGAATCCAGTTGCCAGGGGCGTAGTTGGCAAGGATGTGCAGCACGGTCTCCGTCTGCTTCAGCTCCACCTTTGTAATTTCGAACTCGGAGTTGTATTCTCCCATAAAGGCCGATGGTTTCTCCCATACGACCTGTTTTTGCGCCTGAGCCACTATTGCAATAATGGTCAGCAGCGCGATGATAAAAGTTCTCTTTTTCATTTTATTTAAGGCAAATGGTTCAACTGATATATACTCCATCGACTTCTATCAGCAAGTCATCAGTCGTAATTTTGCCGCAAAGATACCACTTTTTGCCGATACCAGCAAGTTTTGGGTATATTTATTTTAACTGTGAACTGAACTGTGAACTATCACTGGGTTTCAAAAACATAAAACAATGCCTTTGTTTTAACATCCATTGCCTTTGTTTTATCATCCATTGCCTTTGTTTTAACAAACAATGACGTTGTTTTAACTTTGCCCCTGGCCTTTCATACAGAGAGAACGGGCCTCTCTAACCTTTTCCCCGTACCTCCCTCAATTTTATCGCCGACGATTTGGCCATGACGGGTCTGTTTCCTATCAAGCCCTTTGCCGCTTGCAATTCTGCGAGACAGGATGATGCCGTCCTTCACTTGCAGCGTAGCTATCGTGCTTCGTTTCTCAGCATTTATGACCATCAGCGTGTTGGTCGGTGCAGCGTTTACCACAAAGCCTTCTATCCTCCAAGTGAACGTCTGTCCCTTCCCAGCCATTGCGACAAGGGCAAATAATGTGGTGATAACAATCTTTTTCGTTGCTTTTCCCATTCTTTTCTTTCTATATTATAATAATTGTTGTACCTTTGCAGCGTCCAATCATGGAGCAGTGAAATAACCAATGGTTAAATAGAAATGAAATCGCAGTAATCGTATGGAAGAGAACAAGATCATCATCTACCAAACTGAGGATGGACAGACGCAGATTGATGTCCGGCTGGAGAATGAGACCGTGTGGCTTACTGCCAATCAAATGGCAGTATTGTTCGACAGGGATGCGAAGACCGTTCGTAAACATATCAATAATGTGTTTGAAGAGAAAGAAGTTCCCCAAGATAACAATACGCATTTTTTGCGTGTTGATGGAGTGAAGCAACCTGTTGCTTATTATAGCCTTGATGTCATCATCTCCGTTGGCTACCGCGTGAAAAGCAAGCGTGGTACGGATTTCCGCATCTGGGCACGGAAAGTTCTGAAGCAATACCTCATCAAGGGCTTCGCCATCAACGACCGCATACGTCAGGAGCAGATAGGCGAGCTGCGCCAGTTGGTGCAGGTCGTAGGGCGTGCCATTACGAACCAGGATGTGCCTGACACTATTGAGAGCCAGGACCTGCTGAACGTGGTGGTAGACTACTCCTACGCTCTTGACACGCTCGACAACTATGACTACGAGCGGCTGACGATCGACGACACCACGCAAGAAGAGCCCTTCCATGCCACCTACGAGAATGCCATGCAGGAAATCGCCCGCCTTCGTGATAAGTTCGGCGGCAGCACACTTTTCGGCAACGAGAAGGATGACTCCTTCAAAAGCAGCATCGGACAGATTTACCAGACCTTCGGAGGGGAAGAACTCTATCCCAGTGTCGAGGAGAAGGCCGCCATGCTGCTCTATCTCGTGACGAAGAACCATTCGTTCAGCGACGGCAACAAACGTATTGCCGCCACGCTATTCCTGTGGTTCCTCAACAACAACGGCATCCTCTACCGTGCAGATGGCAGCAAGCGTCTGGCCGACAACACCCTCGTTGCCCTGACGCTAATGATTGCCGAGAGCAGAACAGAGGAAAAGGACGTGATGGTGAAAGTCGTGGTGAATCTGATTAACCATAAGAACTGAGCAATGCGTTAATAACGGTTTGCTTGCTCATATTCTATTTGTCACTAAAAATCTTCTGCAATTGCTGTTCGAGTTCCTCACCACGCAGCCCACGGGCGATGATGTTTCCCTCCGGGTCGAAAAGGAGCGTGTAGGGGATGGCATTGAAATGGTAGGCTTCACTGGCAGTATTTTGGGCGTTGATGATTTGCGGATAGGGAATGGAGTATTCTTTGATGGCGGTCACGGTGTGGGTAGGCTTGTCTCTGACGGCCACACCGAGGACTTGCAGCCCTTTGTCCTAGTATTTATTGTAGGCAGCTATGAGGATTGGTATTTCCTTTAAGCAGGGACCGCACCACGATGCCCAAAGGTCGATGACGGCCACCTTACCACGATAGAGCGACGATACTTTCACTTTCTCACCTTCCACCGTGCGAGCATCGAAGTCTATGTAGGGCTTGCCAGGCTTCAACTGCCAAGCCGCTTCGAGGGTTAGAGAAGTTTTCGTTTCTCCACGAGCCGTGTTCCCATTGCTCATGCAGAAACACATTGTACAGGCCCATCTTGTCGGTCTCCACGTCGCAGGAGAAACGCCCCTGTGCGTCGGCCTTGGCCGTGATGTAGTTGTCAGACACGCGAAGGTCCACGTTGGCAGGACAAATGATTACAGTTCTTCCCTGCGTCGTGTCGCGCAGTTCGCCCTCAATGTGACACTTGGTTTGCGCCTGCCCCGCCAGTGTGACGGCAAGCAGTGCGGTGATGATAATCTTTTTCATTGTTTTTCCCATTTTTCTTTTTTATCTTAATTAATTGTTGTATCTTTGCAGCCAAGTTACAAATCCATTACGATTATGACGCAGATATTAGTGACATTGAACGAGGACGCAACCACACTGCATGTGCGTAAGGCCATAGAATTGCTTCGCGGCGTGGTATCGACCACGGTATTCAAGACCAAAGAGGAGGCCAACAAAAAGACGCTCCGCCAACAGGCATACGTGAAAGAGTCGCTCGAAAGAGCATTTGACGAGATGAAGCAGGCTCGTCGTGAAGGTCGCAAACTACAGAGTGCCGACGATTTCATCAAGGAACTGCAAGCGGAGGAAAGCGTATGAAAGTGGAAATTGTACTGGGTGATGAATTTAAGCGACAGTTCAAACGCCTTTCCAAGAAATATCCGTCGCTGACCAACGACTTTATTACCTTCAAAAAGGAGCTGGCAGATGAACCTCTGCAAGGTGATGATCTGGGTGGCGGTACCCGCAAGGTGCGTATGGCTATCGCTTCGAAAGGCAAAGGAAAAAGAGGAGATGCCCGTATTATCACTTTCAATGTCGTTCAGCATGAGGACAACTCTATTGAGATAACATTGCTGACAATATACGATAAGGGAGAAATCTCCAGCGTGACGGACAAGTATATCAAATGGCTTGTCTCGCTTATTAATGGATAACATCTTCCATCCAAACTTTGCTCGGTAAGGGGATGAGTGTTTCTGTATGTTTTGTGCGCAGGACATGATTCTTTAATCGCCGAATATCAGCAAGCACATAGTGGCCTTTCCCAACATATTCGGAGAATTGAGTAAACATAATACGATTATGAATCCAACAATAGACACATATCGGTTGACAAGTATGGAGGAGCCTTCTGATGCAGTTCTATCGCAACTGATGAAAGAGGCAGCCGAGGAGGCTAAACGTACAAATGAAGAGGCTACCGCCCGTTTCTTTGAGCAGATGCGAGAGGATGCGCAAAAGATTTCAGTCACATGGTAGCCACTGTTCACAAACCCGTTCTTATTGTCATTGCTGGACCAAATGGCTCGGGCAAGACAACCATCACTACTCAAATATTGCAGCATGAGTGGATGGAGAATGCCATATATGTCAACCCAGACCAGATAGCCAACGATAAGTTCGGCGACAGGAACTCTTACGAGGACATCATGCAGTCGGTGAAATATTGCGAGGCACTGCGTGGTCAGATGTTTCATTTCAGCAACTTTGTGATACGGCGAGCTGTGTAGTGATGATGGTTTTCATGTTCATTCTTCTTTGTTTTTGATGAATTCGACCGCGAAGTTACAAAATACCGCACAAAGAAACCCTCGGCGAACCCGAAAATTGAGTACCGAGGGTGAAAGTCTCAACTTAGGTTGAGAGTTTTTGCTGTTTTTGACTATTTTCTGCCGTCAAACGTGATGTCGCAGCGGATCTTGCGTCCAGCCGAACCTTCGCACAAGTTCTTGCAAGAGGCTACGGTCACGTACGGGGATGGTTACTACTACTGTTTCATGCTGTTTGTCCACAGCATTATTGCTATTAGCTGATTCCAGTTCATACTGTGTCTGGGCAGATAGCAGGATTTTTGCTGGAAGTCCGATAGCATTCTCTATCTTCAAAGCCAATTCTGTTGTGAGAGCACGCTTTCCATTAAGCACCTCGCTCAGATGTGAGGGCTGTGTGCCAAGCATCTTGGCAAATTCTTTCTGGCTAATACCACGCTCGTCAAGTTCAGGCTTAATCATCATTCCAGGATGAACTGCCATGAAAGGTGCAGGGTTTTCATTTCTTGTTGCCATAGTGAGTATCATCTAAACTTAAAACTGTTATTCTAATGCCGCCGTCAAACTCGCGGAAAAGTATGCGCTCCACCATTCCATTGACAACCCGAATGGAACTCATGCCATTTGTTCCAGTAAGTTGTTCATAGTGGAGGAAAGAGATAGAACGGAGATCGCTGGTACGTTCAGATAAGCGCAAATAGTTATATGCTGTGGCGAGTGCCTTCATAAACTTTTTATTGCGGGTATATTTCTTATACTTGCTGTTGCGCCCCGTCGTGATGAGTTCTTCCAAATCCTTATCGTCAAAGATAATTTGCATAGTTCAACTATAATTTTGCGGCAAAAATACGAAATAATTCCCAAATGCGGGAATTATTTCAGTAATTACTTTCACTATTTAACAATATTATACAGTCAGCTGTGCCTTCAAAATCCCCTAATCTTTGCCTGAATTCAACCTCCGATTGTTCACGAATATGACGTGATGGGCATTACATAGTTCTTAATTCGGATGAAAGTCTTTTCTTTGGTAAATCTGAACGATTCCTAAATTTGGTGTAAATATTGCGGTGTTTCCGTAATTATCGTTATCTTTGCACGAAGAAATGGTGAAACTATGAAGAAATTTATATTGACGAGCGTTACAGCTCTGCTGGCACTTTCTATGGGAGCGTCGGCAAAAAGCGTGTCGGATGACGCGGTGCTGAAGCCGCGACTCGTGGTGTGTACGGACATCGCTCCGGCGGATGTGGAACCCGACGATATGGAGTCGATGGTTCACCTGATGGCATACGCCGACATGTTTGAGATTGAGGCGCTGATTACATCGGTGGGATGGAACTGCGACCCTTATCCTGGGGAGTGGGCTCAGTATTTGTATAAGGTTATTGATGCATACGAGAAGGATGTGCCGAACCTGATGAAACGCTCTAAGCAGAAGGGGTTTCTCTCACAAAAGAAAGAAAGCGGATGCCAAAAAATAGGCTACTGGCCTTGTGCTGACTACCTGCGCAGTCGGGCCGCGATGGGTAGCATGTATGGTGGCATCCGTTCCATTGGCGAGCTTAACGACTCGCCTGGCAGCGAGCTGCTGATTCAATTGGCCGATGAAGATGACCCTCGGCCTATCTATGTGGCAGCATGGGGTGGAGCGAACACGCTGGCACAGGCCATCTGGTGCGTGAAGCAGACAAGAACCGATGCGGAAGTCAGGAAGTTTGTGCGCAAGTTCCGCCTCTATACCATCACCGACCAGGATATGGACTACAATCACCGCATGGATCGTGCTCGCAGCTCGCACCAATGGCTGCGCCAAGAGTTTCCTGACGACCTGCAGTTTATCTGGGATGAAGGCACCTGGCAGGAGCAATGCGAACTGGGCAAGCAGCACTGGAAGACGATACAGGAAAACATCCAGACCAAGGGCGCGCTGGGCAAGGAATATCCCAACTATAAATGGGGAGTGGAGGGCGACACGCCAAGTTTCCTCTACGTGCTTCCCAATGGATTGAACGACCCGGAAGCCCCCTCGCAGGCTGGATGGGCAGGCTATCATGAACGAGGCCTCTGCCCTGACTCGCTGACCACCGCATGGACCAGTTGGCAGGAACCTGTAAGGAGCATCACCGTAGGGTATAAGCAGCGTTTCTATCCTGACGAGCTCAACGATTTCGTGGCCCGTATGCAATGGGCCGACAAGGGAGAGGGCAATCATAATCCCTCAGTCGTGGTCAATGGTCATCATGGGCCATCCCCCTTGGTGCTGAAGGCCAAGGCTGGCGACTCCATCCGCTTGGATGCCTCGAAGTCCTCGGATGTCGACGACGATACCCTCGACTTTCATTGGTGGCAACAGTTAGAAATAGGCACAACGAAACTCCTTGTCAGCCAACCGGAGAGCAGCATCATCACCATCCATATCCCTGCCGATGCCGCCGGTCAGACGCTCCACCTCGTCTGTGAAGTCAGCGACCAGGAAGTCTTTCACCTAAAAGGCTATCAAAGAATCATCATCGTTGTGTCTTAACGGTGTTTTTGTGTGGGGTCATTTGCCTCACTTTTTGTGCCTACACCTTTCAATACTCTCCTTAGGGTATAAAACTTGACCTTTCCACGGCCGTGGAACATGTGGACGGCGGCCGTGGAACATATAGACGGCGGGCGCGGAACATATAGACCACGGCCGTGGAAAGGTCAGGAACAACCGGGCAAACTCCCAGAAAGGCCGGGGCAAACTCCCAGAAAGACCAGGGCAAACTCCCAGAAAGGCCGGGGCAAACTCCCAGAAGGAACGGAGCAAACCCTAAGAAGGAACGGAGCAAACTCTAAGAAAGGGCGGCTCTTTCTCAAAAGAAGAATCGGTGAAAGGCGCCAAAGCCCTCAGGTTAACAAAGTTTAAGGCCAAAAGGAAGGCGTGTTGACACAAATCTTTGTACCTTTGCGGCGTAAATATGAAACACCTTCTTTCAATATTGGCATTTGTGCTGTGCGCATTGCCAGTTTTTGCCGTTGACTATGGTTTGTACGTCGGCGGCAAGCAGGTCGTTGGCGGAGACTCTACTTTCAATGTCACGAAGGACGGAAAGATCAAGTACGACCCACGCTCCCGCACATTGACCCTGCGTGGAGCCGTCGTGCGCGATACCGTCTGCGCCATCCGCAACGCCGATATAGACAGCCTCACCATCCTTGTAGAGGGCACCGACAGCCTCATCACCACGGGTGCCGACGGCCTTGTGCTGGAGCGTCGTACCTTCCTGCGCAGCAGCAGTCACGACGGACTGCTCTATGTCCAGGTGGGCAAGGCGAAGAAAGACTCGCTGGCCAGCAACACTGCCCTGCTCGTGGGGGGAGGCAGCACACTGCGCATTGCCGACTGCTACGTGCAGTTGCAGAGTGACGCTTGGGCACTCCGCGGCAGCAGCCAAGACTCACTTGCCATCGTCTGCGCGGAGGTGTCGGTCCAGACGAACGACACGCTGCGCTCCTGCATAGAGGGCTTCAAGGCCATGACGCTCAGGTCGGTGTATATCAGTAGCGGCGAGGTGTGGAACGCCAAGACCAACTGTCTCTGCCAGACCTACAACAGCAACAAGAAGGCGCAGTCGGCGCTCATACAGGGCAGTCTCTACGTGGGCCGCTACATCGTCGACGTGGCCGAGACCGCCAAGGAGCAGACCATCACGGCGGCCTGTACGGGATTGCGGAAAGGCACCGTCAAATACCACGGCCTGTACCAGATGCTCACGCTCGCCAACGCCAAGATAGAGACGACGGGCGTGAGTGCCATCCGCAACATGAGCATGAACTTCCTGACCATCCACATACAGGGTGCCGACACCATCACGTCGACGGGCAGCGACGTGTTCAGTCTGCTGCGCGGCACCACCCTGCAAGGCTCGGGCAGAGATGCCAGCCGATTAGTAGTGAAAGGCAGCGGCAACGGCATCTTCCAGGCCGGCCAGCCCTTCGGCTACGCCCTGAAGGTCAGTAACCTGAGCCTGAAGGTGGAAGCCGCGAAACAGGGCATATACGGACAGAGTGGCTTCTCACAACTGACGATAGAGAATGCCCGCCTGAACGTGAATGGCAACGTCCAGGCCATCAGCTCCTTCGCCAGCTGCACGCTGACCGATGACGCTACGGCCAACGGCACCGCATGGCGACAGGCCACGGGCCGCTTCGACCACAACGATGGCACCGCTGCCCGCGAGGTGGTCATCGACGTGCCTACGGTCTACTACCCCGTCAGCGTGCTGGGCCACACCCTGAATAATGTAGACAGTGGCAACTTCGCCGCCGACGGCATCAGCGGCACGGGCTCCCTGAGCTATGATGCCGCGACGAGCACACTCTCGCTGAGCAACGTGACCATACGCAGGGCTTCCGACCAGGGGTTCTACTATCCAGGTGCCATCGTCCTCTCCGGCCAGGGCAGTACCGTCAAGGTTAGCGGCACGAACAGCATCGTACATGAGAGCGGCATCGTGGCCAAGTATGGCGGCACGCTCACCGGCTCCGGCCGTCTCGACATCGAGGCCACGGAAGGGTCGGCCATCTTCACTGGCTCGGAGGACATGTTTACCGTGTCATGTGCCGCGCTCAGCGCCAAGGGCAACGAATACGGCTTCAACGCTTTCTCCAGGGGAGGTCTCACGCTGGCAGCAGCGGCAGGACAGACCGCCACCACCTATACCTTCAGCGGCAGGATGGGAATCGTCAGCGCCTCAGAGCTGACACTCATCGACATGAACATCAGCGCTCCCCACTACTGCTATTTCGACCCCGACCATGGAGACATCAGGCAGAACGGCGGAGAGGCCGTGGAAGGCGAGGCGACCTTCAGCCAGGTGACGACACGCTACGGCGTGAAGATTATGGGCGTGGAGATGGACAACTGCAACTATACGGGAATCGGCTCGCCCGCCATCAACCGTAAAGACTATATGACTTTCCAGCCCGACAGGAATGTGCTCACGCTCAACAGCCTCGACTTCACGAGCACCGACGAGACGACCATCTTGGAGTTCTGCGGCAACGGCATGCAGGTGGTGTTCAACGGCACGTCGACGCTCACCACCAATGCGGGAGCAGCCATCAAGGTACACAATCCTGAGAAAGACGGACGTGTAGACGTCACCTTCCGCGGCGAGGGCACGGTGAACGCCAAGGGACGTTTCTTTGCCGTGCTCATAGGGGCAAACGCCGGCGTGACCTTCTCCGAACGTCTGGTGGTAAACGGCGAAGGGGCCATATCGGGCAACAACTTAGGAATGAAGAACGAGACGCTCACCGTCGAGGAGGAAGCCATCATCAGCTGCAAGGGATACTTCATGAATCCAGGCGTGGAGCAGTTAGCCTCTATCACCCTGCGCGACAGAGCCGTCGTGGTGAAGCCAAACCACGGGTCGGTCAGGAAATTCGAGGACGGATATGCCGTGGCCGACAGGGATGCTTTCAAGGGAAACGAGGTGACGCTGGGCATGCCTCAGAACTTAGGTATGTATATCGGCGAACTGGCCATGACGACAGCCAACTACACCGACTTGAAGGCCAACGGACATTTCTGCTATGACCCCGAAACAAAGACGCTCACGCTGAAAAACGCCGTCCTCGACGGAACGATAGGCGTCAGGGCAGCAGGTATAGACAACCGGCAAATTGACGGTCTGAACATCAAGCTCGTGGGCGACAACATCATCAACGTGAACAACAATGTCATCACCTCGGAGAAGAACTTCTCCATCACGGGTGAGGGCACACTCACCGGCACCTCTGTCAACGGGGTCGCCATGCTGCTGTTCGGCGCCGACTGTACCGTCAGCGGCCCGAAGGTGAGCCTCACGGGAAAGACCAGTGCCCTGCGCGGCGACCGGACGATTGAGCGGCTCTTAGTAGAAAACCAGGAGACACAGCTGATACTCGAATCAGAAGAAAAAGCCACCATCGGCGGACTGGGAGCCATCAACCTGGGACAGGGACTCTTCATCACCTCGCCCAAGGGAGCCGTGTTCAGCAGTGACTACGGCGGCTTGACGGTCGACGGAAAGCTCTATAGCGGCAAGGTGATCATCAGCAACCGCGAGTCGTCGGCCATCGATGATGTGCAGTGTGATGCCTCTGCTCCTGTCGCCATCTACGACCACAGCGGCCGGAAGCTGCGGGAGCAGCGGAAGGGCTTGAACATCATCAGAAGGTCCGACGGGACGGTCTGCAAGCAGATGGTAAGGTAACGAAAACGGGGGACGAGGACGAAAGATGTTAGAAAGAAAGAAAAGCCCCGACGCCGACCTGGAGCGCCGCTGGCTGCAGCGCTTCCTGTTGGGACTGCTACTGGCACTGGCCGTGGTATTCGTGGCACTGGAGTACACCATTACGCCCGATGACCCCCTCGACGACCCCGACCTGCTCGACCAGCTAACCATGGATCCGGAGCTGTCGCCGCTGCTGAGACCCGAGAACGAGCTGGTGCTGGCACCGAAGGCTGAGCCGAAGCCCACGACCAAGCTCGTGGTGGCCGACGACGAAGTGGAGCCGGAACCTCAGGAGGAGGAACCTGTGGAGACCGATGTGGACGGCGATATGGAGGCACAGGAGGACGCTGAAGACGAGCTGCCGCCGCCACCCGACGACGACGATGAAGTGGTGAGCTTCAGAGTGGTGGAAGACCTGCCGCAGTTTCCCGGCGGCCCGGTGGAGATGATGAAATGGCTGACAAGAAACCTGAAATACCCGCGACAGGCCCAGGAGGCCAACAGGCATGGAAAGGTGGTGGCGGAGTTCATCGTCAACAAAGACGGCTCGATTACCGACGTGGGCATCACCGCCTCGTCGAAGAATCCGCTCCTCGACAATGAGGTGCTCCGCGTGCTCCGCAAGATGCCTCGCTGGACAGCCGGCATTCAGAACGGCCAGCCATGCCGCACAAAAGTATGTATTCCCGTGGAGTTCCGCCTATAGACGGCCAGTCTCCACAATACCAATGATATAACTAAAAAGCAAATAACTATGACCTACACTTCAGACCAAATTCTGAAAATCATCAACGAGGCCCTCGACAGTCTGCCCTACGACCGTCAGCCTGCCTCGCTCTACGAACCTGTGAAATATGTCCTGTCACTTGGAGGCAAGCGCATACGCCCCGTGCTCATGCTCCTCACCTACAACCTCTTCAAGGAGCAGCCGGAGGACATCGTCATGCCGGCCCTGGGCTTAGAGACCTACCACAACTACACCCTGCTCCACGACGACCTTATGGACAAGGCCGACCTGCGACGCGGACACCCCACAGTACACAAGAAATGGGATGCCAACACGGCCATCCTCTCGGGCGACTCGATGCTCGTGCTTGCCTACCAGCGCATGCAGCAGGTGCCCGATGCCTACTTGCCCCGTGTCATGGACCTTTTCAGCGAGACGGCCCTTGAGATAGGCGAGGGACAGCAGTACGACATGGACTTCGAGACACGTCTCGACGTCACCGAGGACGAATATATTGAAATGATCCGCCTGAAGACCAGTGTGCTTCTGGCCTGTGCCATGAAGATTGGCGCCATTTTAGGCGATGCCTCCGAGACCGACGCCGAGTTGCTCTACAATGTGGGCGAGAAACTGGGTCTGGCCTTCCAGTTGCAGGACGACCTGCTCGATGTCTACGGCGACCCGGAGGTATTTGGAAAGGCCATTGGCGGTGACATTGCCTCAAACAAAAAGACTTATATGCTCATCAACGCCGTCAACCGCGCCAACCCCGAGCAGCGTGAGGAGTTGATGAGTTGGATTACCAAAGAGCCGCCCTCACGACAACTGAAAGTGGCTGCCGTAACCCGCCTCTACGACGAGATAGGCATACGCTCACTCTGCGAGTTCAAGATTAACTCCTACTTCAACCAGGCCGATAGCCTGCTCGCCAATGTCAGCGTGTCGGAAGGCCGGAAAGAACAGCTGCGGCGGTACATGCACAACATGATGCACCGCAAGTGGTAAGATTATAGGATTACTTCATTTCGAAACCTACGCGGACACCGTCGTACTTCTTCGACAGTTCGCCGATGGCCTGCAGGTCACTGTTGCCAGTCAGGGCCGACAGGGTCTGGAGTACGGTGATGAGCTTTGAAACCTCGAAGAGGTAGCCCATGCTTCCGGCGTTCTTCTTCGCATAGCAGTTCACGGTGAACAGCAGTCCCTTCATGCTGATTTTCGCCTGTGCCTCGTCGAAGGTGTAGGTGCCGCTGAAGTTTCTGCCTGCGATGGTGGCGTTGAAGCGTCCGTCCTCGCCGAAGGTAATCTTCGTGTTGGCCGTGCTCACACCTGCTTTTTCGTAGTAGGGCTTCAGCTTCGTCTTGATGTCGGAAGCGACGACCTCGCCGCCGGCCTTTGCTAACAGTTGTTCGCTGGTGAAGGCACAGCCCGGCTGGTAGTAGCTCCAGGTGCCGATGATGTCCTTCTGCGTCACCTTCGTAAGGCCTAAGACACTTTTGATGACATTGCCAATGGTCTCGCCGTTGGTGGCACTACTCAGGATGCTGCCTAAGCCCGACTGGCCACCTAATCCGCAACTGCTTATCAGGAGCACCGATACAGCAGCAAAACAAAACAAAATCTTTTTCCTCATGATGAATAAATATTAAAATAACGCTGCAAAATTACAAAAGAAATCGCAGCCACGCAAGGTTTTCCTCCTTTTCTTTGGCCGTATGGGGAAAAATGCGTACTTTTGCAGCCCAATTTGTGAGACGGTATGCCGTCTCGCCACGAGAAAAACGAATGAATATGCAATTTAGAGCAATGTCTGCAAGACTCGTCGTCTGCCTGTTGTCTTTGGTGCTCCTCACAGGATGTGAGCATCACGACGGCACGGACAGGACGATGCCTGTGGAAAACGCAGCCTACTACTGGCGCACCACGTGGCAACTGGACGCTGCCGAGACGGCCTTCCTGCAAGTACATGGCATACACCGTGTGTTCTGTCGCTTTTTCGACGTGGTGATGACCAACGGCGAGCCCATGCCCAACGCCACGATAATCTTTCCCGCTCAAGACCCTCTTCTTTTTCCTGACAGCATAGAGCTGGTGCCCACGGTCTACATCACCGAGGACTGCATGAGCGAGGCCCCGCAGGGGGGCTGGCCGGAACTGGCACGAAGGCTCGTCAACCGCATCGTACAGATGAACGAAACCCACGACCTGCCATCGGCACGGGAGCTGCAAATAGACTGTGACTACACTTTGCGCAGCCGAAAGACCTATTATGACTTCCTGAACCAGGTGAGAGACGAGGCCCGCAGCCACGGCATGAGCCTCTCCACCACGATACGTCTGCACCAGCTGTCAATGCCTGCGCCGCCCGTCGACTATGGCGTGCTCATGGTCTACAATACTGGCGACCCGCGGAACTTCGCCGAGCGGAACCCCGTCCTCGACATTCGCGACGTGCAGCCCTACATGCGCTATCTCGCCGACTACCCGCTGCCATTAGCCGCCGCCTACCCCGTGTATGCCTGGCAAAGGACCATCAGCGGCGTGCATATAGAGCATACCGTGGAGGCCAGCGAGATTCTCAGCGTGAAGGCGATGGTGGAGAAGGAACGGAGGGACATGAGCAATACAATCATCACATACTGTCTTGACAAGGAAAATATCAACCGATACGACTATGACATATACCGTAAAATCTATCGTCATTAGTTTTCTTCTCCTGATGTCGGCACTTCCCACAGTGGCCTGCATCTGGGCAGACTCACACAACAGCTACCTCTACAGTCTCTATGACAAACAGGAATTCTGTTACCGCACTGACGAGATGTGCACCGCTAACTGGAAAGCCTACATGGGGATGGGCGATAACGTGGAGTATTATTACTTTGACGTGGAAGAGGTCAAGAAGTACGCTGCCAATCACGGCGACCAGCTCATGTATTCCTATCTGGAGAACCTCGACCTCTACCTGAATTGTGCCCGCGAAGTGAGAGACGAGAGGTGGGACTACCCCACGAAGGAACAGCTGGCCAAGCGCCGCCAGACGCTTCTGCAAGTGCGAACATACGCACAGGGACAGCTCAAGACGAAACTGCGCAGCCAGCATGCCTTGCTCTTCATGCGCTGCAACATGCTCTTAGGGAAACACGCCGAGAATGTCAGCTTCTGGGAACAGACGGCCACGCAGTACATCTGGACCATCTATAAGGATATGATGTACGACATCTATGCCGGCGCACTCCTGCACACCGGGCGAGCCGACGAAGCCGGACGGATCTTTGCCGAGTTAGGCGACTGGCAGAGCCTTATGACGCAGTACTACAAGCGTCGCTCCTACCAAGCCATCAGCGAGGAATACAACCGCGACCCGAACTCTGCCGTGCTGCCCTTCCTGCTACAGGACTTCGTGAACAACGCGCAGGAGGCCGTCGACGTGGACGAAGAGGGATGGGGATTACCGGGAAAGCTCTTCATCCGCGATATACAGAAGAGTGAGGCCCTGCAGATGTGCCAGCTGGCCCGCAAGGCTGTCAGCGAGGGACGCTCGAAGCAGCCCGTTATGTGGCAGAGCGCGCTGGCGTGGTTGGAGTTCCTCTTCGGAAACCAGCTGCTGGCCAGGACCGACATCAACAGAACCGCAAACTTGGAAGGCACGCAGTGTATGAAAGACTGCGCCCGTGTGCTGCGACTGTACATCACAGCAGCAACCATCACCAAGGATGATGCCAGCTTCGACCAAAACCTGGCTCAGGAACTGCAGTGGATAGACTCCCAGATAGTGGGAGAGGATTACCAGCGTTACAGCAACTTCTTCTACAGGGCGAAGGATCGCCTGATACACCAGGTGCTGAACGACCACTATACCAAGGTCGGACGCGCCAGCACGGCACTGGCACTCCTGCAAAGTGTTGACGAATACGTCGTGAAGGAAAAAGTCGACACCATGAGCATCGCCAACACGAAGAAGCTCATCGACTATGTACACAACCCTGGTAACTCACCCATTGACCGATACGCCGCCCTGCAACTCGACGATAATGCCATGAACGACCTCATGGGCACCAAGTACATGCGCCTCTGTCAGTGGAAGGAGGCCCAGCAGTGGCTTGCCAAGGTGCCGGTGTCATTCTATCAGCAGAAAGGCTACGCCCCATACGCCGCCTTCCGTCAGTGGACCGTGGAGCCGTGGATCGAGCGCCAGTGGATCAAGGAAGACGTTGCCTACAACCCTATAGACCCCGCCATGCTGCTTACTAACCCGAAGCTCGTTTTCGCCCAAGAGATGCAGACGCTGGAAGGTGAGCTCAACGTGCTTTCGGGCACGGCGCGCCAGCAGCGTTGCTACGACCTGGCCGTGCGCTATGCGCAGTGTTCCTACACCGGCGACTGCTGGTATCTCATGCGCGACGGAAAGAGCTATTGCGACAGTGTAAGGACAAACGAGGCCGACCTCCTGGCACGTACACGTGACCTGCTCCGACAGGCCAGCCAGACTGCCGACCAGAAGCTGAAGGAGCGTGCCCTCTTCGCCCTCTCCTACGGCGAACTCTACGACAAGAACCAGACTTGGTACGAAAATGAGTGGAGCGAAACGGAGATGAAGTTCATCGCCATTCCGCGTCCCAAGTCCCAGCAATACAAGGCATTTGCCGCCCTCGCCACCTTCGCTGGCTTCAGTAATGCTCCTCAGAGCGACTACGTCTCCCGCTGCGACGAATACAAGCAATTCCGGAAATACGGCCGTTAGAACCAATATCTCTATTGAGATATAAACTGGGAAGAAAAAAATAAAACCGCAAAGGATATTTGCGGTTTTATTTTTAGGATGGCTAGAACTGTTCGTGTATCAGAACTCTTCGCCCATATCCTCGTCTTCCCCTGTGTTGATGGAATTGAGGAGACGGGAACGGTTGTCGTCCTGGCTGTCATCGGGCGTGGAGTTGCTATGAATGCCTTCACCGCTGACTACAAACATCAGGCACTCGGGGTTCCTCGGTCATCACAGTAATGCCGGGAATGATATATTTTTTCTTTTTCATGTTGTTTACTTTTTAGGATTAATTCACTTAATCACGACCTTGAGCTAAAGCTCGAGCTCGTTCACGCTCGGAAGAACTCGAGCGAGCTCGGTTCTTCTCTCACTTAATCACGACCTTGCGGCCATTCACGATATACAGTCCCTTCTTCGTCGGCTTTCCGTCGAGCTTCACGCCGTCGAGCGTATACCATTGATCATTTATCATTTGTCCTTTATCATTTAGAGGCGCAGCCTCGCGGATTCCCTGTGACTCGCTCTCGTCGCCGAAGTTCAGCACGAACTTTCGGGCCAGCTGTCCGTCGGTCAGCTCGAAGTAGGCGCGCTGTGCGCCGATGCTGGCACCGGCCAGGGGCCAGTAGAGGGTGCTCTGCTGGTAGTCGTCGGTGTCATCGTCAGGTGTGCCGTTGTCGTTGGTGCCAAGGCCGAGGAAGAGGATGCTCTTGTTCTCCTGCTCGAAGGCGATAGGGGCGTATGTGCCGCAGAACAGCACCTTCTGGTCCTGGCTCTCGAAGTTGTTCATGCCGACATCAATGGTGACATTGGTGAACACAGGGTTCACGATGTGGCTGCCACTGGCCCACTTGATGATATAAGGAGTGCCGGCCTCAAGCGTACTGATGGCGTTCTCTTCGGTGAAGTTCAGCGTCAGCGTGCCGTCGGTGAGGTTGGCATTGTCGAGGGCACGCACGTCGGCACCCTTGAGGGGTGAACCGTCGAGCGCGACCGTGAAGGGTAAGACGAGCGTGTTCCAGTAGCCGTCCTTATACAGCGTACGGTCCTGCAGCGTCACGTCGGCCACGTAGCCGTTCACGCCCGTCAGGTCGTTGGCGGCATTGTCGGCGAGCGTCACCGCCTGTGGTGCCACGTAGTATTTCCCGTCGAAGAGGATGCCGTTGGCGTAGGCCGTCAGCACGGTGATCTCCTCGCCCGTGACTGCTGCGCCGAGGTTGGCCGGGGCGGTCGTCAGGGCATAGGCCTTCGAGCCCTGCGCTGCAATAGTATTAGCATCAGTCAACGTGGGTGCTGCGGTGTAGTAACAGCCGCTGACGGTTGCCGTAGTTGCTGAGTTTGTGTTACGGATGGCGACGGGATGGAAGGCGCCACTGCCTGAGTAAGTGCCCGAGAAAAGACTGTTGGTGATGTTGAGCGTGTTACCGTCGCTCCATCCCTGCAGACCTCCGGCATAGTTGCCGCTGTTGCTCATCGCGCCGCTGAATACACAGCCCACGATGTTCAGCGTCGATTTTACGCCATGGCCCACGATGCCGCCCATATGGCGGTTGCCGTTGGTGGCGGGTACGCTCACGCTGACTGCCACGTTGCTGTTTTCTATCGTGTTCTCGCCGCTGCGGGCAAAGCCTACCAGTCCGGCAGCATGGGTCGAGCCAGTCACGCTACCCGTCACGTTGAGATTCTTGATTGTTGCACCGCTGATTTCGCGGAAGGGGGCAGTGCCCTGCGCCGATGTCTCATTGATATTGACGACGAGCGTATTGCCGTTGCCGTTGAAGATGCCGCTGAAGGGATGGTCGCTCGTGCCCACCATCGACGAGATGCTGATGTTGTCGGCACCGAGCTGGAAGTACTTGCCGCTATAGCTCTTGCCAGCACCTACATTGCCCGCGAGGAGGTCCCAGCCTGCCGTCGTGGTGATGATATATGGATGCTCGCTGCTGCCGTCGGCACCGCCAGCGATGCCCCACACGTCGATGCGCTCACCCGTAGAGGTGACAGTGACATTCTCAGCTGGCATGGTAATTGAATTGCCGCTGATAAGAGTGCCGTTCACGCTATACGATCCCGTATAGCCCTCATCATTGAACGAAACAGTTGTTCCTGCCGCAGCCACGTTGTAGGTCACGGCGGCAACGGTCACCAGTTCGCCGTTGCCGTTCAGGTCCTTGTGCTCAGGGATGGTGATGGACAATGCCGACGAAGTGACACCCTCGCCAAGTGTCAGGAAGTAGCCTAACACAGCACCGTCGTTGGCGGTGACATCGGCATTTTTGCAGCCCTTGCCAGTGGCGTTTATAACTCCTGCCACTGTACAAGCGTTGTAGTAGTTGCGCTGGAGAGTGCCAAAACTCGTACCTGAAATGGATCCATGAGCATTAAAATTCTCTGCAGCAAGAACAGTTGCATTGAGCGCAAGATTATCACGCAAAACATTTCTATTTACACCTGCTATGGCTCCATTATATGAACCTATAACCGTGAGTTGGACAGAACTGGTGCAGCCGCTGACAGTACCTGAAGCATCACCTACAATACCGCCATGTCTATAGCCCTTAGTACCATTATAATTAATAGCTACAGTTCGTGTGACATGACAGTTAGTTATGGTAGTATTAACAGCGCTATACCCGACAAGACCGCCTACATCTTGTTGACCAGTGATGCGGGTATCGGCAAGGGTGACACCTTTCACCTCTGCACCGGAGCCAATATAGCCGAACAGCCCCATATAGCTGCTATTAGGCTGATAAATACGTATGCCACTTATTGTGTGGCCATCACCATCAAAGTGCCCATGGAACATTTTGCTATAGTTAATGCCAATGGCTGCAAAATTGTTTTCTTCGGTGCTTCCGCTCGTATTCCAATCGATGGTATGGGTGTATGCGATGTCGTTGCCCAGCTTAAAATAGGTGTTTTGGTAGGTGTGGGCTGATTCTCCATTTGTACCATTTACACGATTGGCTAACAGGTTGAGATGGCGAGTAGTTTTTATTATGTAGGGATCACTCTGAGTCCCACTGCCACGCCAATCAGAGTCAGCCCAACCTGCCGTGATGACAATGCTTGCATCGGGCATGATGAGCGTTGTGCCGTCGAGCGTCCCGCTGCTGGTAGTATAGCCGGTGAAATCATAATCCTCCCGTTCATCGTGTCCCAGCGTCAGGCTCACCTCATCGTCCTTACCGGCATACAACACATCATTATATTTGATGCCCACACCATAGCTGGTGATGCCGCTGACATCGTACTCGGTGGCGGTGCCGGCGTTGGCCACGGTGGTGTATTCGCCCGCCGTGATGCTGCGGGCCTGCTTGCCCTGGGCGCTGCCGAAGGCCTGGGTGTAGTAGCTGTTGGTGGCGGTGGTAGTGGCGTTCCATCCGCGTGCGAAGGTGGCGCTGTTGGCACTGGCCATCGTCTCGCCAGTGGCGAGGGCTGCAGGGGCGCAGAGGCAGTTGGTGATGGTGACGGTCTTGTTCGAGCCCGTCCATCCGATGAAGCCGCCGTTGCTGGCGCCCTCACCGTTCTGCTGCAGGAGCTTGCCGTTGAAGAGGCATCCCTCGAAGCTGATGGCGTGACCGGAGGCACGGCTCCAGCCCACGAAGCCGCTGTTATTGCCGCCAGGGCTGGTGATGACGGTGCTGCTCACGCAGTCGGTGAACATGGCGGTGTGCTCGCAGAGACCCACGAAGCCGCCCGCGCCGCCGGTGGAGTAGATAGTGAGGTTGCTCGTGCAGTGCTCAATGGTGACGTCGCCATAGAGGTGGCCGATGAGTCCGCCAACGTTGTGCGCGTCAGTGCCCGAGTATGCTTCATAGATGGTGCCGTCGATGGTGAGGTTGCGGAACGTGGGCTGGTTGCTGCCGTCGGACGTGGTCACGACGAAGGGTGCCACGAACTGCGCGTCAACAGGTGCGTCGGCGGTGCCGTAGTTGAGGGTCAACCTATGGCCGTCGCCGTCGAAGGTGCCGATGAAGGGCTTTCCGCCCGCCATGCGTGTAACGCTGATGTCGGCACCCAGTTTCACGGTCTTGCCGCTGAAGCGGTTCCACGTGTCGTTGTCCTGCAATGCGTCACAGAAATACTCCCAGCCCGCTGGCGTGCTGATGATAAAAGGATG
>ERZ809472.79-NODE-79-length-26312-cov-7.327608_pt1 | contig 26312 bp, 38 predicted proteins | sample MGYA00521274_ERZ809472 | MGnify/ENA primary metagenome ERZ809472 (study PRJEB31581, sample SAMEA3312791) | metagenome | study: EMG produced TPA metagenomics assembly of the PRJEB8939 data set (Metagenomic analyses of Rumen microbiomes reveals... | reverse complement strand
GAGATCTACACTCTTTCCCTACACGACGCTCTTCCGATCTGCTAGTTAATATGCAGAAATAAACTGCGCGTAAAAAACGTTATGCCAAAGCGGAAGTAATGAGACAAGCAATAAATCAGTGAATATGGCTGGAAGCCTTGATTTTATTGGGTTTGCTTGTCTCATTTAACCCGATTAAAGTGTGTTTTTTGATTTTGCCGTTTTTTCGCGAATTTCGCGGTTTGTTCTTTGAGCTCGAAAATTTCTCACGACTTGTGAGAAATTTTTATTTATGTAAATTGGCGTTTTTGAGCCGTTAAAGGCGTTTTGAATTTTTCTTGAAAATTGGGGTGCGGACATTTGGTGCGGACATGTTTTTGAGGTTTGTCGCTTTTTGTGAGACAAAAAAAGAGGCAGGATTTTAGATCCTGCCTTAAATTTTTGCGGGTGGTGGAATTTGTTCTACAAGCCTGCCGTTTCATTGGTCCAGAGCGGTTTCAGTATCTTGTTCCAGATAAAGCCCCAAATGAAGCCGCCGCACCAGAGTAGCGGGGCAACCAACAGGCATAAGCAAGCGATTATAATCAGGAGCGTCATATTTCACCTCCGCGTTATACCTTTAATATAGGTTCTTTTTGGTCGGGAGGAACATTATTTTCCGCTTTTTTCTTCTGGAGTATGGCGGAGAACTCTTCGATGGTTGGCACCTGGAGCGTTCCCTTGCCGTAGGGGTTCGGGGAGCGCATCTGCGGGCAGCCGGTGCCGAGTTTCTTGCTTGTGGCGTATTTCTTGACCATTTCGTGGACTTCGAAAACGTTGAAGTTATAATCGAAGCGGTCAAAGCCGTAGAATTGGAGCACGGTGCCGATGTGCGGATCGTGGAAAACGAGCTTTTCTTTCTGCTTGGCGAGTCCAGCCGTTTTCTTGAGCAGCATGGGGAGCAATAGTTCGAGCTGGCTGTCGGTTTCGGCCTGTTCGGGGGTCTTCTGCGTGCCCTGGAAATCCTTCCAGTTCCTGAGTGCGGCGTGCCAGTCGGAGAGCGGGAGCCCGGATTTCATCTTCCAGCCGGTCATCGAATAGTAGTTGTAGAAGCGCCTTGCGCAGTCTGCGGACTTGCCGAGCTTCGCGGCATACTCGACGGCTTCGTCTTCGCTTGCGGGGCGGTTTCCAACGTTTGTGCGGGTGTTCTTCCCGGAGCGCTTGACGGACACGACGCAGTAGTCGTCCTTGATGCCCAGGGAGTCTTCGGAGTGCATGATGTAGGTGATGCGCACGGTAAGGCTGCGGCCTGTTTCGTTGCCGCCGTCGGTCTCGAAGAGCACCAGACGGTCGCCTGCGCTGTAGAGCCTGTCAACCTTGTGGATGACAAAGGTCAAGTCGCCGTTCATGAGCGCTTCAAAGTTCCTTTTTTTGACTTTCATGACGTATTCCATGGTGTTTACCTCACGAATTGCCAGGATTGCGGGGCCCTTCTGATGTGCAAATCTTCGGGATAGAGCCAATCGGGACCGTATTCATCGACGCCGCATAGTTCCCAACCGTAGAGTTTGCCCCTGCCTTTTGCCTTGTATTTCTCGATTTCATCGAGAGAAACGCACGAATTTTCGACAATTTTGGGCGTTATTTCGGTGATTTCGTGGCAAAAATTCACGTATATGACGCCTGTGATACTTTTAAGGTCGGTGTCGTAGAGGTAAACCTTCAAACCGTCGCCGTCCAATGCTTTCGGGGCGGTCTTGCGGAGTTCCAGCGTCTTTTCGCCGCTGTAGATCAGATCTGCCCACTTGTGGTGGATGCTCATCAGGATTTCTTTCATCTTTCGACTCCTTTACAGTAGCGCGTTGACCTTGGCGGCGATTTCGAACATGCGTTCTTCCAGGTACTGGCCGGGGCAGGCCTTGTTCTTGAACCACTTGTGGAGCGTCATGTTCTGGACGGGTTCGCCCTTGTTATCCAGCTTGCCGACAAGGGTCTTGTCGTGGAACCAGCGGAGCTTCTGGATACCGTTACGCTTGCAGATGTCGGCAACCAGGTAGATGAGGCTGGAAAATGCCGCGTCGGTCACGGCATACGGTGCGGTGTCGTCGCTCGATACCTCGATGGTGACGGCGCGGTTGTCGTTGGCGGCGTTGCTAGAACACCAGCTGCGGTCGGCTTCATCGACATAGAGCGCGATGTGGCCCAGGTCGTCGATGCCGTAGTTGCTTGATGCCATGCGGCCCTTGGCGGAGAAGAGCTTGCCGAGCGCACGCACGTTGATGTGGCCTGCGGTGCAGTGGATGGTGATGGTGTCTATCTTGTGGTTCCGGGGCGTTGTCCTGTTCGGGCTTATCTCGGTGTGCGATACTAGCGGGCTGTTCATTTCGACTCCTATAGTGAGGTTGCAACCATGTAGAGCACGGTTATTGCGAGTGCAATAAAGGCGACGCAGTAGGCCGCCTTTGCCGTAGTCTTTATGACCTTGATTATGCCGTTTGCCGTAATCATCTGAATGCGTTTTCGGTGATGGTCCTGCCGTTGAAGCGCTTGAGCGTCATGCCTTTCTGGTCGAGCCATTGCAGGCGCACCAGCGTCTTGTTCCGGTTGTAGATGTCGCCCTGGTCCTCTTCCAGGGTGTTGTAGTGGGAACCGGCGAAGAACTTGACGGCGTAATAGACGGCGTTGCGCTTGACAGCGCCCATGCCTGCGTGTTCGAGCATTTCGAGCAGGAGCCGGTCGGCAAGTTTCTTCGAGAGGAAGCCGTGGTAGTTGACATCGTGGATTAGCCACGCGAGCGCGAGCTTGATGTCGCCGATTTTCGGGATGAGCGGGTTCACGATGGAAGGGCCGCTGCGGAAGTCGGTGACGTAGCTGGGGCGTATCTGGTAGACCAGCGTGCCGGGGACGCACTTCGCCTGGATCTCGATGCGGAGCGGGTTTCGGATGCTGTACATTTCTTCGCACCTGGAATACTTGTCCCAGGTGGGGACTTCCGGTCTGTAGGCGAGGTTCATTTGCGTTCGACTCCTTGGGGGTGGGTGGTGTCGCAGGCCTTGCAGACCCACTTGTGGCCTTCGAGCTTGCAGTATTTCTTGTGACCGCACCAGCTGCATGTCACGTATTCGGGGTATTCTCTCTTTGGAATCATGTTTTTTCCTTTTTGGGGCGTCCTATGGGCCCGGGATTTGGATGAGTTTTTCTCCACCAGATGCGCTTTCTTTCTCGGTCGTATTCCTTGTTCTTTTCGCGCCACTGTGCGTTATACTTGCTGTTTGCCGCCTTTCCCTTCTCGGTCGCGTTGTATTCGCGATGCCTTGCGTTGATTTCGTCCTTGTTTTCTTCGCGATACTTTTGGTGATACTGCTTGCGTTCGGGGGAAGCGTCGTATTCCTTTTGCCAGGCTTTTCTCTTCGGGTCGTTTCTTCGCTTCGCGTCGTGCTTCCGCTGAATTTCCCTGCGCCTTTCAGGGTTTTTCTCGGCCCATCGTTTCTGTGCATTCGCCTGGTTTCGCTTGCCTGGGTCTTCTATTCTCTGCGGACGGTAGCTGTCACGGTGCATGGCGATTTTGTCGGCGATGAGAGTTTCCCAGTTTTGCATGACAATTCCTTTTCTTGTTTAGTTAGGGGCAGTGCGGGGGCTCGAACCCCGCCGTGTCCGGGTCACAACTCCCGGCACGTGGCCAACCGCAACCGCCCAGAGACTACCGCCACGACAATGGCTCAAAACGTGACGGTAATCGTGAGAACTGCCGCCGCTACCCAGTAGACGACCTTGCGCACGTTCATGTCTGTCACTCCGTAGACGACGGCTGCCAAAAGGTCGAGGATGATGAGTACCAGCGGGAAGATTTGTTGTTTGGTCACTAGCCCTTCTCCCACTTCGCGGCAAGGTCTTCCATGGCCTTCTGCGGGCTGGAGCCTACGCCGCTGATAAGCGCCTTCCCGCCGTTCTGGCGGAGAGTGACCGCGTAGCCGAACTGGAAGTCGGCTTCGAGAACGAGCTGGTCGCGGAAGAGGTCGAGTGTCCTGTAGGTTTCGCTATTTGGCATCGTCCTTTTCCTTTTTCTTTGCTGGTGCTGCGGGGCGCGGCACGTCGTTGAAGTTGAGCACGATGACTTCCCAGGTCTCGCCAGCCTCGGTCTTCACCTTCCGCTTGAAGGTGGTGGACTGCTTGGAGGACTTGACGATGATCGACTCTTTCAGCATGCGCATGGCCTTCTTCCATTCGGAATCCTCGATTTCGAGGTTCAGGAGCTTCATGAGCATGGCGGTGTTCACGCGGCCCTGCTTGTCCACGTTGAATGCCTGGGCGATGACCTTGCCGAGGTTGTCGTCGATGCCGTCGAGGCGGCTTGCGATCCACTTGTCCACCAGGGTCTTCACCATCTGGAGGCGTTCGTCGAAGCCGATGTGGTCGTTGATGCGGCGCTCGATGACAAGCGACTTGTCGAAGTTGTAGAGCAGGATGTTTCCTTTCCAGTTCTCGCGGGTGCGGTTCTCCTTCGCGAGTTCTTCGAGGTACTTGTCGATGCTGCCTTCGATTTCGATACGGTGTTCCGCGATTTTCTCGGCGAGCTTCACGACCTTCTTGAAGGTGCGCTCGACAAGGGCGTCGCGCTTCTTGTCTGTCGCGGGAATGTACTGCTCGGGGATGGGGCGTCCCTTCTCGTCGAGCCAGTTCCCGTCTTTGTCTTTTTTTGCCATAGGTTTACCTCTGGTTGTTGTTCTTGTTTCGGTTAAATTCTTCGGGGCTCTGCGCCCCCATGGCCTGTATCGCCTTGATGAGCGTCTTCGCGTCGTCCTTGCAGATCCAGGTGATGACATCGACCCCGGTGAGGCGCTTGCAGAATGCGTTCAGCGCCTTGCGGCGTTCTTCGGAAGTCTCTGCGCGGCTGACCTGCGCCCACATCGCCTCGATGGCGCGGAGCTGTGCGGGGCTCGCCTTGTGCTTCGCCCTGCCGGAGAGGTGCGCGAACTTTGTGGCCCCCGCGTGGACCTGCGTGCGCAGGCTTGCGATGAGCGAGTTCCTCTGCTGTGTCGAGAGCTGCTTGGAGCTTTCGACCTGGTAGCGGTCGCGCAGCATGTCGCGGTAGGCTTCGTCGTTCATCCCGAGCAGGCGCACAAGGCCGTGGATCTGCCTGTACTGTTCGGCCCTCTTGTCGGCTGGAGTAGTCATCTTGCCCTACCTTGCCACTACGAGCATCTGGGATGCGCTTTCGAGGATTTCGTTGTCGAGCGTGTCGCGGTCGTTGTTGCGCATGAGTTCCTTGCTCCACATTACAAGGTGCGAGAGCAGGCGGAAGTTGCGGCGGCAGATCTGGGCGGCGCGTTCGATGCAGTTGCCTTCGTACTTGGGGAAACGGCTCTCGATGAACGCCTTCACGTCGGCGTTGTCCAGGAGCTTCGCCCTGCACGGTGCGCTGATGCGGCTGTTCAGCTGGGCGTAGTGGTTCTTGTCGCCCTGCACGTTCTTTTCGAGCCTGGGCATGCCGCAAAGGGCGATTCCCACGCCCGCCTTGTCGTGGACGCGGCGGATGAGTTCGAGCGCACGGTAGGGCAGGTGCTCGGCCTCGTCGATGATGACCAGACGGCCCGAGTCGTTCAGTTTGTTCACGACGCGAACGAGCTTTTCGTGCAGGCTTCCGCGTTCGTCGAGACCGAGTTCTGCGCAGAGCTCGTCGAAGAGAGCCTTGGCGGTGTAGCCGTGGTCCGCCTCGATAAGGATGACGCTCGGGTGGGCCTTGGCGAATGCCTTGAGCGCGGTGGTCTTGCCGCAGCCCGCGTCACCCGTGAGCATGCCGCAGATCTGGTGGCTGAGCACCAGCGAGCAGAACTTGTGGATGGTCTTGAAGCACTTTGTCTGCACGATGCCTTCGCTCTGCTTGATGGTGTCGCGCTGCGCCTCGATTTCGAGGAAGTCCTTCACCTTGTCGCAGATGGCGTCGATGTCGCCGGTGTAGGTGCCCTTGATGAAGTAGCTGAGCGTGGCGGGGCTTATGCCCATGGCGTTCGCCACCTTGGTCTGCGATGCCCCGTTTCGGGCCATGTAGTCCTTGAGTTGCTTGATGATTGCGTCCATATTCTATCCTTTATGGTTGCTGGGTTAAAAAGGGGTGCCTCCGGGGGCGGTTTTCAGGGAGACAAGTGTTGTGTTGCGGCAAAGTGTGCCTGCCCCCATCGGCGAAGTCTTGTGCAAAGCTTTAGATGAGTCCGTGTTCGGCGAGCCGTTCCTTTACCCGGAAGTAGGTGCGGATTTCGCTTTTCATCAGGCAGGGCGGCATCTTGCCGCCGTTCCTGATGATGCGGAGCGCCTTTTCCACGTTGTTCTTGGCGACGGGCCCTGCCACGGCGTGGTAAATCTTGAGCATGGTGCCCGGGTCGATGTTCTTGTCCATTACATTGCCTCGCTTGTGGTGAGTTCGTCCCAGAGGTCGGTGCTGGGCTTTTCTTCCACGTCGCCGTCGAAGATGTTGTAGATGTCGGCGTTACCGACCTTCTTGTCTGCCTTGAGTTCCTGCGCGTCCTTGTCGTGGCGCGTGAGGTGCGTGGGGCCCTGCGGCACGAAGATGTCCTGCGGGCCCACGGCGGTGCGCATGGCGCTGATGTATTCCGCCGCCTGCTCCTTCGTCATGTCGGGGCAGATTTCCTTGAGGAGCTTTTCTTCGTGGCGCTTGCGGGCGACACCTTCGGCAATCTGTGCCTTGCCCACGGCATCGTCGTCCTTGACCATGGCACCCACGGCGCTCTGCAGGGTGCATTCGCCGATAAGCTTCTTGTTAAGGTCGTAGCACCAGGCGGTGCGCATGTCGTCGGGGTCGTAGCGGAAGATGACCTCGCGGCCCTTCCATACCGGCATCCATTCCGCCCAGTACCAGGTGTCGAGCTGTGCCAGGTGGAAGCCCATGTGCATGATGCGGCCCGACACGGTGCGGCTCACCAGCATGGAGAGCGTCTCGCGGCTCACCCTGCGCATGGGTTCGCGCTTCAAGATTTCTTCGTTCCAGAGCTGAGAACGCGTTTTGCCGTTGTGGTGCTTGCCCTGGCAAGGGAGTCCGGGGAACACGTTCTGCATGTAGTCCTGCGCCATGTCGTAGAACTCTTCCCAGGTGGCGAAGTCGCCACGCTTGAGCACGCCCTTCAGGGGCTCCGGCTTCTCGACCACGGTGCCGCCTTTGAAGCTGTTGAACAGCCTGTCAAAGCCGTTTTTAATGATGAGGAAGTTGCGTTCAATTATCTTTGCACGGGCGTTACGCACGATGGCGAAGTGCATCTTGATTCCGAGGCGGCTTGCCATGGATTCGGCATACTGCTCGTCTTCCACGATCTGGTGGCCACGGCTTTGGCCAGAGAAGTCGCGGTTGCGGTATTCGCGACCGTTGTCCACGTAGATTTCTTCGGGGAGACCGTAGCGCTCGATGCCGTTGCGCATGGCTCGCAGGGTGTTCTCGGTGCCCGGGGCGTCGTGATGCAGGCACCAGCCCATGGGCATGTAGGTCTTGAAGTCCATGAAGAGCGTGATGTAGCAGGTGGCGGGCTTTTCTTGCCCTTGCACCTTGACGAACACGTCCCACGTGCGGGTATCGCCCACCCATACCTGCCCCGCCTTGAGGTCGGAGTAGTCACGGTCGAGGTGGTAGCCCTTGTTGTCGTAAAATTTTTTCTTACCTTCGCGGGCGAAGTAGATGACATCGGGTGCGAACTCGCTCTTGAGCCTGCGCACGAATGCCGACTTGCTCGGGAAATCGTCTTCGCCCTTGCATTCGCCGCGTTCCTTCGCCTTGCCGAACGCAATCATCCAGCTGGAAAACGCGCTCAGCTTGTTTGCGGTAAGGTAGGCGGTCTTGAAGTCGTCGAACATCGTGTCGGTCACGGTGGAGCGCATGGTCTCGCGGTGGTTGATGAGCGAAATCTTGCCGCCGTCCTCGACCGAGGCGCGCTGGCGGTAGATGCTCTTGATGCTCGTCTTCATTTCGGGGTGGGCCTTGTTCCACTCGTCCACGAAACGCCCGAGCTCCTTTGTGCCCGTGATGCCTTCGCACTTGAGCAAAATGAGAGTCCACTTGTCGAAGTTCTTCTTTGCGCGGTCGGTGGCGCGGTCATAGCTCCTGATGACCGTCTCCACGTCCTCTGCTCGGGTGGCGACTTCGGTGGCTTCGGGCAGGGTCTCCTGGACATAGCGGTTCGAGGCCTCGGCGGGAAGGCTGCGGACATCGATTTCGAGAACCTTGCGCCCGTCCTTTTCGCTCCAGCGGTAGTTCCACATGGAGACGCTACGGCGAACCTGCCTGTCGGAAATCCCGAGAAGCTCCGCTGCCTTCGTTGAACTAATCCAGATCGGTTTCATTAGCGGCTAGCCCTTCCGATAAGGAATGCACGGACTCGCTTTGCCCTCATGCAGTCACCGCAGAAATGGTCGCGGTTGACGGTGATGTTGGCGATGCCGCCACAGATGTCGCAGTGACGGACCGGGGTGGACGTTACGAGAGTGTGGATAGGACATGTTGCAGTAGTCATTGTGGATCTCCTTGTGAGTGGATAGTGGGCTGCCAACCAATGAGACTAGGCTTTCAGCAGCTGTTTGATTGCGTAAAAGTTTCTTTCGACGGCCTTGGCGCGGGCTTTGGGAATGATGGGCAAAATCTTGTCATCATCATTGATGCCGAAGCGTTGTCCTACGATATTGCTGTCAATGTCTGCGTAAACTTCGATAGGTTTGTAGCGTTGGACTGCCGCACGGATCATCGTAAGCATTTCTGCATCTGGAAGTGCTTTTGCAGATTTTGCGGCGACTATGCGGTAGAAACCGCCGATATGATTGATGTCATATTCAAGGACTATTGCCGTGTCGCGTCCGTCCTTGATATCGCGGAAACACTTGACTATGAATGCGGTTTTCTGCATCTTATCCCTCCAAATCTTCAAGTGCCTTGTTGAAGAGGAACTTGACAAAATCCTTATTGTTGGGGAACGTGTGGCCCTGTTCGAAAAGTCTTTTCTTGACCGCATTCAGGCGGGTGGTGATGTCTGCCGGCAGCGATACGCTCGGCACCATTCGCGGGAACAGTTCGCACTGCACGGGTTCTTCGGCGGGGACGACCTGGGCGTCTTCGGCCTTGGGCGGGAGTTCGATCTTCTTGTCGATGATATACCTGCCCTTCTTGATGCGCAGGGTCGGAAGCACGATTTCGAACACCCACTTCTCGAACGTGCGGGCGGCGGGCATGCGGGAACGCACGATAAGGCGGTAGAGGTCTGGTTCGTTGATGGCAATCATCGCGCGGCCTTGTCCGCTTGCGTCCTTGAATGTCATTTTCTTGCAGATTTCGTTCTCGCCTTCCACCAGGTCCTTGCTGTCGAATACCTTGCGGCAGTGGTCGGCAACGGCCTTCGCCGTGTTCTTGTAGCCCAGGATCTTGCAAACGTCGTCGGCGACGAACCAGGTCATGCCGTTTACGTCGGTTGCCATGCGGACATCGTCGTTCGTGGCGTTGAAGATGCGGTAGCGCAGCTGGAGAGCCCCGGCGGTCACCGCGTCGAGCTTTTCGGTCTTGGGCGGTTCTTCGTGGACGACTGCGGGCAGGGTCTCGCCCCTGACATCTCGGTCGAAATCGGAGTCGCCCTCGCCCTGGATTTCGGTGGCATTTTCGGGGAGCTGGTCTAACGATTCGTTAGAGCAGGTCTCGGCATTTTCGGGTTCTACATCGAGGATTTTTTTGAGCATTATGCTACTTCCTTTTTGGCAAGACCGAGGTCTTGGAGGATGGGTTGGAGTTGTTTGTTTGTTCGGTAGCCGATGGCCACTTCCCTTATATACTGGGCGCTGTAGGTCTTTCCGGTGAGCTTGGAAACCCTTTCGGCGACCTTCTGCCATGAGTTTTTCGTCACGGTAAGATTATTGTCCATTTGGAAAACTTCCTTAAATTTTTAAATTGTTTTGTAGTGGTAAAGTTTACTACTACATCAACAAATGTATATAAACATTTGTTGATTGTCAATAGGTATTTTAAACATTTGTTGATTTTCTTTCATGTTTTCAAAATTTTTACGAAAAGCCATAGAAGAATCCGGCAAAACTCAAAAAGTAATTGCTGACGCCGCGGAAATCACGCAAGCCGCCCTTGCCAACTACCTGAACGGTTCAAGAAGCCCCCAGATAGAAGTCGCAGAAAAGCTTTGCAAAGCTTGTGGCTACACAATCACTTTTGTGAAGGAATCAACGTTTGTTGATAAAACTCCTTTGAATAGTAGTGAAACGTCTCTTACGGAAGATGAAATACTGCAAATAAGGGCTCTTTTAAAAGAACGTGGTTCGAAGAACGTAGCAGGGTGATAAAAAAGGTCGGAAACATTATTTGGGTGGATTTTTGATATGGATGATATTCCTGAGATGATGAAATTCGTTCGGTATCTGTTCTTGAACTTTGACGAAAAGAATTTTTCTTTTCCTAAGAACTTCCCTGCGAACTTGTATTTGAACGCTAACAAACGGACACAGAAACATGTCAAAAAATGGGTAGTTGTTCTGGGTGTGTTGGGTGGATATTCGGGAACAAACAATTTACTTGACCTCCTTGAATTTTGGAATAAAAAACATCCGGAATACAAGACATCATTGAAAAGCTACTACAGGAACAAGGCTCGGTATGAAAAAGGTGGCTGGGAGGCTTTCTTCGGTCTTCCGCCAAGAAAGAGACCGCCAGAAAACACCCAGCCCGAAAGCAAGCCCGAGCCGCCATTGAGTCAAGAAGAATTGAAGCAAGTTCGTGCTCTCATATCAAAAATGAACCCTTCCGGTTCGCAAGCTTCAGCGTAACTCTTGTCTAAAATGGCAGGCGAAGGATTGCTTGGTTGACGGCGTATTCTACGATGTCGTAGGCCTGCACAATCGCCAGCCCCAAAACAGCGATATTGAGCAGCAACGATGCCAGGATGATTTTGTTCAGGTCGTTCTTGTCCTTGTCGGTAAAGTTGCCGTCCTTTTGAAATTCGGCACGGAAGTATTCGTTGACGAACGCGGGCCATGTGAATTGCAGCGTGGCGAGCGTTGACAGCTTGCCGATGAGAGAGACTTTGTTTTTGAGTTTCATCTTGGTTCCTTTGTTTGTGGTGTTTGGTTCGGTAAAATGCCATCAAGGCTTGTTTAGGTCAAAAGAAAACGAACAAATAAAATGATCAAGCACCCGATGCCAATAGAAGCCGCCGGGGCTAAATCGGGAAACACGTATTTCCAATAAAGTTCGCGCTTGAAGGCTTTCCAGTCGATTTCATCATTTTCCTTTTCAGCCTTTGGCGGGTAGTTGTCGTAGCCTTTGATTCTGTCTGCGATTGCATCCAGTGATTCCACAGTTCGCTTGTCCAGAACGATGTTCTGGCCTGATTCCGACAAGCAACAATGGATGCAGACGGTGCGCCCGTCAACGGTTTTAAGCGGGATGTGAAACTTGTCCTTCTTGCAGGCTTGGCACCTGAACTTTTTCATGTACTTTCTTATGGGGTCGTTGTCGTCACCGACGGGGGCGGTGCGTTCGAATGTCGTGAAGTCGTGCATGCTTTTTCCCTTGAAGATTTTTTATGTTGTTGTTTTTTTCGCGCAATTTGATTATATTTGCAATACAGAATGAGTTTCTGGGATTCCCTGACAATCGACGACCTTCCCAACGAGGACTTGAAGTGGGTTGCGAACACCCTCGGGCTCGATGTCGCCAAGAGAATCTGGAAGAAGTTCGCGGGCAACCATGTAGCCTGCCCAGCCCGGATGAACCCGAACGCAGTGCGTCGCTACATGCGCGACAACTTCGACAAGCCAGTTCACCAGCTTGCGTTTGAAACGGGTGTCAGCGAGCGAACGATCTACAGGTACATGAACTTTGTCGAGAAGAAACCCGAGCACTCCGGGCAGCTTAGCCTTTTTTAGCATAGTCATTCCTTTTACAAGTCTGCCACCAGGTGGCGTTTCATGAGTTCTTCGATATTCGTTTCGTCTTCTTCCTGGAGCATCATGTAGGGGCGTGCGGGGATGCGCGAACCCGGATGGTGGACGCTCTTGCGGTAGAGTATCATGCCGCCGACGGTGAACCTTAGCGCCTTGCGGTTCCTTGCCACGATGTCGTGTGCGCCGGTTGTGCCGCCGAACTGGTGGATGGCCGCGTACTTCTGGGGGCCGGTCTTTACGGTGACTGCTGTGCCGTCGTTGTCGAGCTCGTAGTGGATGCCCTTCATGAGCGCCCCGGTGCCCAGAAGGGTCCTTCCCTTGGGTTTCCTGGACTGTTGCCACTTGTCGGGGCGGCCTTCTTCGCGGAAGTTCTGGCGGACGCTCTTGACTACCAGGTTGCCTATGACGGACATCACGGGTTTCAGGTTCTTCGAGCGCTTTTTAAGGGCCCTTATAAGGGAATTGAAGCGGTCTATCCTTATTTCTGCGTTGATAAAATCTGACATAGGGTTGACTTTGAACAAAAAAAGTGGTATATTAGTGGGAAGAGGGACTATTTATGAAGCTCATCAGTACAGATTTCTCAAATCTGGGGAAAAAGACCATATACGACTTCGGCGATGCCGAGGCCGTTGACGAGCTTTTGAAAGACCGCAAATCGACTAGGGACGAAATCACCAGGGACTTTTTCGACAAGGCCGACACTATTGTCCGTTTCAACTGGATGAAGGACTTGGCGGGGATGCTGCTGCATGTGGACCCGAATGCCAAAAAATTCTTCAAGGCTGTCGATAAGGAATTTGACAAATTCCTGAATGATCGCGATAATAAGGCCAAGGACGGCTTTATCGTAGACTGATTCATTTCTTGCCTCCAAGTTTATCCTTTACAGGTTGCAGGACGCCTTCTTCAAAAGACAGACTTCTTGAATTTTCGAAGTCGTAGAATTTACCTCTGTAAAATTCGACGCTTTCCTGCACTATCTTCTTGGCGTCCGATACTTTCATTCCGGGGACATGGTTCACCATGTTGTTTGCAAGGAAATCCTTCTGGGTGTTCAGGCTTCCTTCGAACAGGTCTGTCTTTGCCTGGTCCAAGAAGGATTCCTTGTTTATCCCGAAGAAGTCGAGCGCTGTTTCCAGACGGACTACCCAGTCGTTATAACCGCAATTTTTACGCGAGGTCATGAACTGCTTATACGGGGCGTTTTTCGCGCCCAGCTGTTCGAAGAGTTCCGGCAGGGTCTTCCTGGCGACAAATTCGTTCGCCATTTCCATGTAGTCGGTCGCCTTGCCGCGTGGGCTTACGAATATGCCTCCGTTCAGCTTGTGCCGGTTGTGGGTCATTTCGTGCCATAGTGTGCCTATGGCCCTGCATTCGTCTTCGGTAAGGTCTGTTTGCAGGCGGAGCTTTTCAAATGCGGATAGGCACAAGTCGTGGACGCTTCGGCTCAGGTTGATAAGGCCCCTTACGTTCGTTTCGCCGTTATACCTGTTGTTGATTTTACCGTACTTGAAATCGCCGTTCTGGAATATCTTTTCCTGGCCGAGGGTTTCCCTTGCCTTGTCGATTTTGTTCCAGAATGTCGCGATGTCGCCCACGCCGTTGAATTTTTTCGGCATCTGGGAATGCGGGTGCGACAGTGTCCACTTTGCCTGAATCTTGTCTGCTTCTGTCGCGGTCCTGTTCGCGTGGCGTTCGTCCGCCATCTTCTGGATTTCTGCCCTGCGCTGTTCCTGCTTTTTCGACTTGGCCTTGGTTTCTTTTTCCAAGGGCTTGATGTCTTCGTTCTTGTAGAGCTTTGCTACCTTCTGGACTTTTTCTTCTTCGTAGTCTTTCAGTCGCTGGTTTTCGGCATCGGCGTCGCCTATGCTGTAGTCCCACTTTTCGCCGATGTTCGTGGTGTCGTTCGGGGCTGTAGGGGCCTTGGTCTGCTTCTCCATCCCTGCGTCCATTTCGTACTTGCTGATGAACTCCTTTTCGCAGAGACAGCCGAAGCCGTTGGGCGGGCTGTGCTTTTCCCACCAGGGGTCGTTCACGGGGAGAACGGTGCCGTTCCATGCCTTGTGTTCGTCGCGGCTTCCGGGGAGCATCTGGCAGATATACTTTGCATGGGTGAACACGTCGGGCATGGCCCTTGCCTGCCGTTCCTGCGCTGCCGCCGCTGCGGTGACCATGTTCGTCTGGTAGATGACTTTCGAGCGCCATGCGCCGTATTTTGGTTTTTCCATCTTGGCGTCGAAGCTCGGGTCTGCGGCCCGCCACTTCTTCGCTATGTCGTAGAAGTTGTTGCGGAAGTCTTGCAGGGAGTCTCCCTTCTCGATGGCCCTGTCAACGGCCTTGCGAAAATCGAGAAGGATGTCGGCACGCATCGCTCCGGCAACGGTGAACGCCCTTGTGTGCATGGCACCTTCAAGGTCGTTCCAGCGTCTTGTAGGAAGGTTGATTTTCTGCTTGAAGTAATCGACGGCTTCCTTGTACGCTCCCTGCTTGAACGCGAGCTTCTTAGCCATCTACGATGCCCGCTTTCTTGAGGATGGAGAATCTGCCTGCAAGGTCTGCGGCGATGAACGCCTGCTCCATTTCTTCGGCAATCTTGTCCATGGGCATTTCTCCGTAGCAGCCGCCGAGCTTGTCGCGGACTTCTTCGAGGCTCTTTGCATTCTCTACGAGTTCGCGGATGGGTGCGAGGATGTCAATCTTTTCGCACTGCTCTTCGAGGTGTTCGGTGAATGCGTTCACCTGGTTTCGGAGTTCGTGGCTGGTGTTTCGCACCTTGCCTTTCTTTTCGGGGCCTTCGGCGAACAGTCCGCCTTGCGGCTGGACTTCGGCCATTTCGAAGTAGTCTTCGTTGATGCCGTAAACGTCGGTGATGTACTTGGCGTTGAACTTGACGCCGAGCTGCGTGAGTTTCGAGTCGCGTTCGAGCCTTGCCTGCTGCATGTCTTCCGGTAGGATGATGTTCATCCAGGGAACGACTTTTTCGTTCGGCCAGTTGATTTCGTATATCCATCGGATGAGCTGGTTGAAGCTCGACTCGATCATCGCGGCATCGTCCTTGGTGAGGTCCATGCGCACGTCGTTGTGGACGGTGGCCATCGCCTGGGTGCCGCCGGAACTTGTCTGTTCGGTGGTGAGCGTTTCGCCGAGCCATGCCTTGGACATTTCGGAGTCTGCCCACTTGACGATTTCGCTGTGCGGGTTGGTGCCGCTAAGCTTTGTTTCCAGGAGTTCGACGGAGCCCGTGTTCGTGATGACGGCTACGCCGTCGCGGACAAGGTTCGAGAGCATCTTCAGGAACTTCTGCTGTTCTTCGGTGGTGGCCGTGGGCGGGCACTTGCCGATGGCCTTGGGGATGCCGTATTTCTCGACGAAAATCATCCAGAACTTGAGACCGCCCTTCTTGAAGGCGAGAGGCCAGAAGCAGCGGGAATATACCGGCTCGCCGTAGGGGTTGCTTGCGGTGGGGCGGTTGCGGGTGACGATGAACTTCTTGTCTGGAACAAGGGTGCGCGTGTTGTTCTTGTCCTGGAAGAGCAGCTGGCCCTTGTCGTCGAACTTGAACCATTCCTGCGGGCGGTCCTTGAGCGCGGTGGGGAGAATGAGGGTGCCCATTTCGGTTTCGACGGCATCCCACACGATTTCGTGGACCGTGTAGCCGAAGCCGAGCGCTTCGAGCATCTGCGACATGATGTCCCTCAGCTGCTCAAGGTTCCAGATGTACTCTTCGAGCATCTTGGCTTTCTTGGCGTCGCCCTTGCTCCCGTCGATAGTCCAGGGGCGGCTGGTGATGGCGGCGAAGCGCTTGCCCTTCACCGAGTCAAGGTGGCCGTCCACAAATTCGCGGTAAACCTTGATGTTCCCGCCCTGCGCCCTTAGGATTTTGTCCGGGTTCGGCAGGTAGTCTTCGCCCGATACGAAGGTGGCGGCTTCGCGGGTGGCGATTTCGGTCGCCAGCTGGAGCTTCTGCTTCCCTTTTTGGGTGTCTTCGGGTCGTTTTTTACTCTTTTTGCTCATGCAATCCTCGGTAGTTTTCTAATCCTTTTGAATGGCCGTTCAAATTCGTTGAATTTTGATTTTCTGAAGCCGGACGAGTAAACGCTAGGGTAAACGAAAAAACGGCTTAGAAGTGCGTTTCTGCGCAATTCTCAAAATCCTCCAAAATCGGTGCTTTCGTTTGCATACGGTTCGGCGCTCTTGATAATCAACGGGCCTGCTTCGCCAGCGTTTTTCGCGTGGTATGCGAGGGCCGCTCCCCAGAAGAAGTCGCCGTGGCCCTGCTCGGTGCTCGCGGCGTCGTAGCGCACGTTCCCGGCACTTGTGACAATCTTCTTGACGGCGTGGATGCTTTCGGCCTGCTTGTCCTCTTCGTTACCGTCAACGCCTGGGAACTTCGGGCACTTCTCGATGATGATTTTCTGGTCTTCGAAAGCCTGCAATAGGCTGATGGCCAGGTCTGCCTTGACGGTGTTCGTGAACAGCACGCCTTCGACCTTGACCGAGCCGAACTTTTCCTGGGCCCGTTCGGTGAACTGGTCGCCGAGCCCCGTGCGGTCGATACAGGCGCGTATCAGGTTCGGCAATTTAAGGAACTTGTAGAGTTTTTCTTCAAGGTAGCTCCACTTCTTTTTCTGGTAGGCTTCGACGGCTCGGCAAACGAGCTGGTTTCCGATGTCTTCCAAAACGTAGATGACGTAGAGGTGGCGGTGGCGTGCCACGTCGCAGCCGAGGTAAAGAGGGCCTTTTGCCTTTTCCATGCCGAGCACGCCCTGGCGCTCGCAGCTGTGGATGAGGTCGTAGCCTATCATGGCCTTGGATTCGTCCTGCGGGTTGCAGCAGTATTCCTCTTGCCAGATGGCTTCGGTAAGGCACCCTTTGTGCTCCTGTTCCAGCCATTCCTCGCGTTCCTTCTTGGTGAGCTTGCGCCCGCAGATACGGTCGGCGACGCCTTCTTCGACGGCGAGCTGGATGGGCACGGTGTGGACGCTGTAGTCGAGTTCTCCCTTGCGGCACTTGTCGATGAGGATGTAGAACAGCGAGTTCACGCCGTTGTGTGTCGAGAGTATGCGGATGGAGAAGCCCCACATGGCGGCGGGCTTAGCGGCAGCCCACATCTTGCGGTCGTCCTTGTGGTGTGCGGCTTCGTCCCAGACGATCTTGCCGCCCTTGCTTCGGAATGCCTTGGGGTTGCTGGATAGCGCGTAAATCTTTGAACCGTTGTTGAACTCGATTACTTTGGACTTTACGCCCTTGTCTTCGTCGGCAAACTCACATTCGGAAATGTCCTCGCAGTTGATTTCGGCAAGAGCCTTTGCAATCGTGTTCAGCTTCGCCACCCAGCCGGATATGTAGTCCATGTATTCTGCGGCGGCGGTCATGTCTGCCGAGCTGAAGAAAATCTTGAGTCCCGGCTGTTCGATGCAGTCCTGGACATCCTCGAAGCTTTGCACGTATGTTCCACCGATACGGCGGGACTTTTCGAGGATCTTGACCTTGCTCTTGTCGAGAAGGTAGCGCTTTTGGTACGGGAAAAAGTAGTCGATTAAGCTTTGTTCGGGCATAGTCCAAGTGCTTCCTTCATTTTGGCGAGTGCGGCTTTCTGTTTTTCTTCCGGGGAAAGCTCGGACTTGTTTGCCTTGGGCGCTACGGCTTCGTACTTGCGGGCGTGTTCGGCTGTGTCGATGATGCGCTGGAGCGCGGTGTAGCGTTCGGGTGCAATCTTCACGCCGTCGAGTTCGTCCTGCTTGATTTTTCGGGCCATCACTTCGCCCAGGCTGAAGAGTTCGGCGTGGAAGTTCTTTTCGCCGCCGCTGATTTCTGCGCGGGTTTCTTCCCAGCGGTCTTCTGCCTTCCAGTTCTGTAGGGTGCGCGTCGATATGTTGAGCCTGCGGCTGATGTCTGCGAGACTCAGCTGGTGGATGGTGTAGAGTTCCTTTGCCTTGGGCTTGAGTTCTGCCTTACTCATGGCATTCTCCCGGGTGTTGCGTGGTTCTCGGCGCAGCATGCGCGTATCGTTTCGATGGCGCGTTTCTGGTCGTCGCTGTATTGCTTCAAGACGGCTTCCCATCGCACCTGGTCATTTGCGGCGTTCTTTTCCCACTTGGCGTTTTCATTTGTGTAGAAGATGGCGAGCATGGCGGCGAAGACGATACCTACGCCGAACTGTTTCAGTGCTTCTTGCCAAAAAGATTTATCCATGATATACCTCCTCGCAAATGTAGCCGTAAAACGCTGACAAAGGGCATGACAGTGTCATGTCCTCTTTCGCTGCCAATCGGGTAAATTTGGGGTCATGAAAGAAAAGTTTCCCAAGATGCTCAAATCGGAAGACCTGAAGGAACCGTGGGTCGAAGCGTTCAAGACCGGCGAGGTCGTTGACATGGCTGGCAACACCCACAACTTCAGCGAATCAGATCTCAATGACCTGAACGAAGGTATTCAAGGCCAGCTTGCCGCTGGCTACCAGCCGCCAATGGTGAAGGGCCACCCGAAAGTCGATGATCCGCGTGTCGGTTCCATTGTCGATTCGAAGGTGGAGAACGGCGTGCTGAAAGTGAAGCTAGACGACGTGAACCCGGATTTCGCCGAAGAGGTGAAGAAGGGCGGCTTCAAGTATCTTTCGTCTGCAATTTACAGCAACTTGAAGAAGGGTCTGCGTCACCTGGGCGCTCTCGGTGCACACGCTCCGGCTATGAAGGGGATGGCTCCGCTCTGTTTCGGTGAAGGTATGTTTGCCGACCAGGACAAGGATGCCACCGAGCAAGACGTGAGCGTCTTTGCCGAGCCGTTTGCATGGGACCGCCTGGTGCCGCGCAGTGTTTTCGAAACGCTTGTCTACAAGATTAGCGGAATCGGTCGCCTGTTCCGCAGCCAGCGCGAACAGCTTATCGAAAAGGACGGAATCGAAGCCGCCGACAAGTTCTACCCGGAATACATCATCAAGGATGTCGAAGATGTCGAAGATGTCCTGAAGGACGCGAAGGATTTCCCGGAACAGAAGACTGTTGTCGTCGAGCCCAAGAAGGATGACGCCGCAGCTTCTTTCGGTGAACCGAAGGACGGCGGCAAAAAGAATTCCGACAAGGACAAAGAACAGGGCTCGCCGGTCGCCGGGAACCCTGATCCTCAGCCTACAACGCCCCCTCGCGACGAACCGACCGAATCTATCCCGGAAGGTAATTCTAGCGAAGCGGCGCGGCTGAGCGAAGAGAATGCCGCGCTCAAGGCTGAAAATGAGGCTCTCAAGGCTGACAAGCTTGCGGCGCAGCGCCTTCGTGCCGGTGCGGCATTCTCGGAGACTTTGGATAGTGCCATCGCGGATGGCCGCTGCAACCAGGCGATGAAGGACTGCTTCGTGAAGATTTTCTCGCTGGTGCAGAACCTGCCGCTCGATGGCGAAGGATGCTTCGGCGAAGGCGATGACCGCATCGACCCCGCGAAGCTGATGGAAGATGCCGTGAAGTCGTTCCCGAAGATCGTGGAGTTCGGCGAGCTTGACCTTGGAAACACCAAGGCCGAATCGGCTGCAACCAGAATCGAAAAGTATAAGGCGGAACAGGAAGCGAAGGGCCGCGAACTCACCTTTGCCGAAGCCGCAGAAGAATGTTTCAAACAGTAAGGAGTCCCAAATGAAGGGTAATATCCTCGGATTTACGGCTGAAGATGCCGTCCCCGCCTTCCGTTTTGCCAAGGCTGGCACTGCGGATGGTAAAGTCAAACTTGCCGGTGCTGGCGATGCCTGCCTTGGCGTAACCACCGATGTCGATTCCGCTGACGGTCGCCCCTGTGACGTGCAGCTCGACGGCATTGCCTTGGTCGAATGCGGCGGCTCCGTAAGTTTCGGAGCGGCTGTCGAATCCGACGCCAACGGCAAGGCTGTCACCGCTTCCGCCACTCCGGGTTTCGCCACCGCCCTCGAAAGCGGCGCGTCTGGCGACATCATCCGCGTGAAGCTCGACGGCGTAGGTGTCCCGACGACTCCGGTGAACGCCATGAAGTACAAGGCTGCTACCGGCGGCGTGTCCAAGAACACCTTCGTGAAGCTCGGTTCTACCGCTGGCGAAGTCACCACCGCAGGTGCTGGCGATGCAGTGCTCGGCGTTGCCCTCAACGATGCCGCTGCCGGTGCAGACGTGGAAGTGCAGCCCTACGGTATCGCTTCCGTTGTCGCTAGTGCCGCCATTGACGCTGGTGCAAAGATCAAGAGCGCGGCAAGCGGCAAGGCCGTGACTGCCTCCACCGCAAACGATGTCGTGTATGCCATCGCCCTCGAAGCTGCCGCAGCCGCAAGCGATGTCATCAAGGTCCAGGTCGGCTATGCCGGCGTCATCTCGGAATAATTTAACAAAGGAAGTACAACATGAAGAAGATGACCAAAATCGCTTTCGTGCTTATCTGTCTTGCGTGTACCGTGTGCGCTTTCGCTAGCGCCGACACGCTTACCGCCTGCGGCGTCCCGCAGATTGTCTGCGACCTCTTCTGTGCCGGTGGTGCAGGGGCTTCGTTCGCGACCATCCTCCCGTGTGGTGAACAGCAGACCGGGCTTGTGGTTGCCTACAAGAACGAAGAGCTTATCGCCGACCAGGTGATGCCTGTACAGGAACTTGAAGGCAAGGAACTCACGTTCAAGTATTTCGAGCGCACCAAGGGTGATGCGTTCACCGTGCCTGATACCCGCGTTGGCCGTATGTCCGAACCGAACATGATCCACCTCTCCGGTGTCGATAAGTCCGACATTGTCGAACCCCACGGCCTCGAAGACCCGATTCCGTTTGAAGACATCAACCAGATCCAGAACAAGGAACGTTTCGTCAATACCCATTTCCAGTATTTGATCAACCTTGTCCTCCTGGGCCGCGAAAAGCGTGTTGCCGACATTGTGCAGAATACTTCGAACTATGGCGATGGCCTTTCCCACACCTACGATGCCAACCAGGGCATGGGCGCTTCGGGCTTCAACATTGTCGATACCATCCTTGAATGGCTCGACAAGCCGCTTGCACGCCCGAACAAGATTGGTATGAACTACACCGTTTACACCAAGCTCCGTACCGACCCCAACGTGATCAAGGCTATCTTCCACAACGACAGCGGCAGCGGCATTGCTACCAAGCAGCAGCTCTGTGACCTGTTCGAAGTGAAGAACATCATCGTGGGTGCCGCCCGCGTCAATACCACCAAGAACGCGAAGAACCTGAACCTGGAACGCTGCTGGGGCAACCATATCTGGGCCCACTACGAAGAAAAGCTTTCCACCTTGACGGAAGGCCTCGCTTGGGGTATGACTGCCCAGGTCGGCCCGCGTTATGCCGACATCATCGAAGACAAGAAGATGGGTCTCCAGGGCGGCGAAATCCTCAAGGCTGGCTTCTACCAGAAGGAAGTCGTTCTTGGCAAGGATGCAGGCTTCCTCCTGAAGAACGTTATCAAGACTGCCTAAGGTTGCGCGATGAACTACTGCACGGTCGAAGATGTCAAGGGCCATGTGCCCGACGCCAGGCTCGTCGAAGTCACCGACGATACTCACCCGAACTCGTCGGGTAGTATCCAGACGGCTATCGTCGAGAAGATGATCGGCGAGAGCTCCGACCTGATCGATGCCTACATCGGCAGACGTTTCAGGTTGCCGCTTCCTGGCATCCCGAGCGTGCTCAAGTCCATCTGTGTTGACCTGACAATCTATAACCTGTACGAACGAGTGACGGAGATGAACGTGCCCGAAGGCATGCAGCTCCGTTACAAGAACGCTGTGTCGCTTCTGAAGGACATTGCCGAAGGAAAGGCTTCCATCGGCGATGTCCCGGAAGAAGGGACCGTCGAAAACGGCTTCTGCGCTGTTTCAAGCAGCGGAAAAGCCTTGTTCACAATGGATTCAATGGGGTCTTTGTGAGTTCTGCGGTCACCAGCTGCTATTCGATTGAGAAGGCCATCAAGGAGCTTCTGGAATCCGAGAACTCCCCGATGGTGTTCAAGTCCATCGACGTTCATAGCGTCGTGGCAAGCCTTACGCAGCCGGGTTTTACGGTTGCGGTCACTTCCGGGAAATACGAGGAAGTGAACAACACTAACAAGCTCGACGAAGTGGTCGATGTGACCGTCGAACTGATTTTCAAGAACGTCGCGAGCGAAGAACAAAGGCGCATGGTTGCGCTCCCCGCTGTTCGATATGTCGTCCAGAAGCTCCACAAGAACGACCTGGGGCTTGAAATCGAACCGCTTACCGCTAAAGGGTGGGACGAGGTGGAACGCGACTCGTTCCGCCAGGTCGCGCTCACCGTATTCGAATTGAAGTTTACAACGCAGTTCACCATCACGCCTGAATCGGCTGAAGAGAACTACAGGGAACTGCTGTCGATTGGAACCACGTTCCAAAGCGAAATCCCCGAACATGAGACGCTCATGCAGGGAAATGTCATTTTCAAAGAGGTAAACAATGAACCTGTCCCCTAATATCCCCGAAACCATGATTCCGGGTTCCTACACGGGCTACAACTACTATGCTGGCCCGAACGGGTTGCCCGCAAACATCCAGAAGGTGCTGCTTATCGGCGATGTTTCCACCGCCAAGGCGTCCGATACCCCGGTAAACAAGCCCACCGAAATCGGCACCGAAACCGAGGCCTACGACTTTGCCGGTGCGGGTTCCGTGCTCATGCAGATGTACAAGGCTGCGAAGAAGGCCTGGAAGTACGCCCAGATCACGATGCTCCGCCATGGTGCTGTGACTGGTTCTGCCGCCACCTGGGCATTTACCTTTGCAGGAACTGCTACCAAGGCGGGTAAGGTGTCCGTCATTTGCAACGGCATTGAATATGCCGTCGGCGTCGCCTACGACTCTACGAATCCCGATGATTACAAGGCCGTCGCCGAGAACCTTGCTGAAGTCATCAACAATACCCCCGACGCACCGTTTACCGCTGTCGCTACTCAATCCAGCAGCGTCTCGACCGGCGAAGTGGTTCTTACCGCGAAGTGCAAGGGTGCATACGTGTCCGCCGCTGCGGGTGGCCTGAATGTGTCCGTCGTTTCCGAAGCCGCAGGCATCACCGTGGGCACGATTACTGCTACGGCGGGCGTCGGTACGGTTGACCTTACGACGGCCCTTACAGCAGCCTTCCCGGAACGTTTCCACATCATCGTTTCCCCGGTGAATGACGAAACGAACCTCGGCAAGCTCAAGACTCACCTTGAAGCAGCCGCTGCACCGCTTGAACAGCGTGGCCAGCGTGCCATCTGCGCTATGGTATCGGCTACGGCTACGGCAGCCAAGGCCGAAGCGCTCAAGCACAACTACGAACGCCTGCATATCGCGGCGGTCAAGACCAAGATCGACGCTACCGTGTGGGAAATCGCGGCTGGTCTCGGTGCGATTTTTGCAAGCAACTCCAAGCCGAACGTGCCGATGAACGGCGTGGCCATTCCTGGCCTTGCCACCCCTGCCGTCGAGGACAAGTGGAGTGGCGAAGAACAGGACCTGCTTCTCTACGGCGGCGTGATTCCTCTCGTCGAAGAAGACAGCCAGCTCTGCATCGTGCGTGCCGTGACCACCAAGAGCAACAACAGCGGTTCCCGCTTCACCAAGCTCATCGACACGGGCGTCATCGCCTCGCTTGACTACTTCCGCGACTCCATCCTCGCGATGCACCGCGCCAAGTACAAGAACAAGGTCATCCATGCGCTTCTGCCCGATGCCCTGAACGAAGACAACAAGGCCATCGCCTACGCCCTCGAAGCCGAAGCAATCCTGCGCTACATCGACGATTACGCCGACCAGTTCATTACGCAGGAATCGCCGAACGAACCGGGCCGCATGCTTTGCCAGATTCCGGCTCCTGTCGTGCCTGGCCTGAACCAGATCTATTCCACCATTGACCTTTACCTGTAAGGAGTGAACCATGAGAATTTCTTCGCTTACTCTCACCAAGGACGGTTCCGCTATTTCCGACTTTTCCAAGTTCAAGGAAAACGAAATCGAGACCGTGCAGACTGTCGAGCACTTCAATGGCGAAGACGCCATCAAGGTGCCCAAGAAATACGGCTTTTCGCTGACTTACCTTCCGGAATCCGGTGCCGACATGGACTGGGTGTCCGAAGAAGACAAGAACGATGCAGGCTGGACTGTCATCGTGAACTATGTAGGCGGCAAGAAGGTCGTGTTCGGTGGCGTTCACCTGCTCAAGTCCACCCCGAACGAGATGGACGGCAAGACCGCCAAGGAATACCAGCTCGACTTCTTCGCCTCTAGCCGCAAGGTGAGCTGATGACTGAGTTCGAAAAGTCTATTCGAGAGAAGAAGGGCGAAAAGCCCGACGAACTCATCGAGCGCATCAAGACATCGCACGATATCAAGCGCACCGTGAGCTGGCCGGGTTGCCCCGATGTCAAGGTCGAAATCCGCCTGTTGTCGCTTTCCGATGCCCGAAAGGCCAAGGTCGATAACCAGCTGGAGTTCAAGCACGACGGTATCGAGATTGCGATGCACAACCTGGCCGACTACCGCGAACAGGAAGCGGTTCACGGCATGTGGCGTGCGTTTTACAACCCCGCGACCGGCGAGCGTATCTTCCGGGACGCAGAACACCTCCGTTCATTCTGTACCCCGGATGAACTGAAGAAGCTCTGCGACGAATACAACGCTTTTGCCGAGGCTAACGACCCGAGTATCGAGGAACTTTCCGACGAAAGTATCGATACGCTTATCGAGACGCTAAAAAAAACGCCGGACCAGGTTCAGTTGAAGCTCGTAAGCTTGAATTTGGCCTGGAAGCTAGTGCGTACTTTGGTTGCCCGGTTGCAAGCATAACTGATGCCCAGTGGCTCCTTGTCTTTGCGATGAAGGGGCTGATGGGTCCACCTGAAAAAGACGATGAAGGATGGCAGATAATTGGCGAAAAATGAAGTCACATTGCGTATCGGGGCCGATGCCGCCGGGCTCAATTCGGGGCTGAACCGTGCCAAGGCTGCCGTCACTTCGTTTTCCGGGATGGCCCGGGCGTCTCTGTCCTCTGTAGGCAAGTCTATAGGGAACATGAGCCTCGGTTCCATGTTCGCTCCGCTCCTTATCGGGGGCGGTCTTCATTATACCGTGAGCGCAGTCGGCGACTTGTCCAAGGAACTGCTGTATTACGGCATGGCGGCTAAAAAGAGCGACGCGGACACGAAGGTGTTCCGCGAATCGCTGCATGACATGGCCATCCAAACGGGTATCGATGCAAAGGCTATCCTTGGCGGTATCTCGAAGATTGGCGAAATTACTGGCGATTTCAAGTTCTCCGAAGAAATGGGGCTTACCCTTGCAAAGACTTCGCTTGCGGCGAACACGTCGATGGAAGACTTGGCGCTACTTTCTTCGGCAATCAACGCGAATGTCGGCTGGGGAATGGAGCAGATTACCCGATACTTCAATTCCCTGATTATCCAGGGCGACCAGGGCTCCTTTACGCTCCAGAAGTTCGCCAACCAGGGTAAGGCCCTGTTCTCCCAGGCTGCGGCTTTTGGGCTCAAGAGCGAGGAACAGTTCGCCTATTTCGGGGCCATGCTACAGACTATTGCCCCGTCCATCAAGAGCGAAGCCGAAATCACCACGTCTGTCGGCGCTCTTTTCCGTGACTTGAAGGACAAGCAGAAGGACCTTGGCAAGAAAGGCATCAAGATTTTCGACAAGGTGGACGGAAAGAACCAGGTTCGCGACCTGAAGTCCATTATCGATGACATCATGAAGTATGTCAACGGCGACGCCAAGAAACTTGCCCAGATAGGCCTTACAAGCGAATCCATGAAGGTCTTGAACCCGCTTATGGCCGATTACCAGAAGGGATGGGTCAAGATGCAGGCTATCACCGATTCCGGCATCAAAGGGATGTCGAATACCGACGAACTCGAAAACCGTTACGATAGGGCGTCCAGGACTTTTGACAAGGCGATGGACAAGATGAAGGCGAGCGCGGTGAAGTTTGCCGACTTGAACCTTGCGGGGCCCGTAGAGACCCTTTCAAGCGCCCTTCAGACCTTGAGCGAACACCAGACTATCGTGAAGACCGGGTTTATCGCGATGACGGCTGCGGCTAGCCTTGTCGGCCTTGTGAAGGCAGGGCAGTTTGTCGCCAGCGGGTACGAGTCTTTTAGAAAGTTTTTCCCTGGCAAGCAGGCCAACGAACCGAAGCCGTCGAACTTGATTCCGTTTAGCCCGAACGACGTGCAGAAGGTGTTCGTCACCAACATGCGCGGCGGTTTCGGCGGTGGAACCGACTACATGGACGACGATTCGCCCGTTCCACAAGCTGCTGCCACGCAGAAGGCGACCCAGGCGATGGAATCCGTCACGGTTGAAACGGGACGGTTCAGGCAGGGGCTTTCCAATGCCAGGGCGGGCCTTAACACTAGCAGATCGGAAGAGCGTCGTGTAGGGAAAGAGTGTAGATCTC
>ERZ809472.78-NODE-78-length-26652-cov-11.583938_pt1 | contig 26652 bp, 27 predicted proteins | sample MGYA00521274_ERZ809472 | MGnify/ENA primary metagenome ERZ809472 (study PRJEB31581, sample SAMEA3312791) | metagenome | study: EMG produced TPA metagenomics assembly of the PRJEB8939 data set (Metagenomic analyses of Rumen microbiomes reveals... | reverse complement strand
GGCAACCCTTTTCATTCCCTTTGGCGAACAAAGTCGCTCATGTACGTTTCATATATAAATCCATAACCGACGGCAAAGGTACGAAAAATCCTCCATACCATTGCGATACGGAGGATTCTTTTGTGATAATTTAGGAGATTACTGCGGTAGCTGCTCCCCTTCTCATCAAAGGGGGGACAGGGACTGCCGGAGGAAAAAACGGAGCCCGCGCCGACCTCTCTACAGAATAGATACCGACACTGTAAAAAAGACACCGTATCCCCCTTACCTGTTGACTATAGTCGACAGACCTGTTGACTATAGTCGATAGATCTGTTGACTATAGTCGATAGACCTGTTGACTATAGTCGACAGGTAAGGGAGGCCGTACCACGCCAAAGGGAGGACTTACAAGTCAAACCAAGGTAACCGAATGATTTACTATGGATATGACGGATTCAACTACATTATTGAAACTGATGTAAAATTAAGCCAGAGCGAGGTTTCTGCATTTATGGAAGAATATAGCATACCCGCATCATATCGTTTAAATCTAACGTTTCAAAAAGGGGAATTACTCGCGACTTATGCTTATATAGAGAATGGAGTAGTAAAATACGATAGCGATGGACCACCATCAAAAAAAGGTCTGAAAAAATTCATCTACCAAACGGATATAGATGATGCCCATCAGAAACTCGACGAAATTCCTGCTGTCAAATCACAATATGATTATCCATACGTTATTGCTTGTTTTGAGAATTCTTCTCAAGATCTGGAGGATATCAAAGAAAAATACGGTAACACAGCTGAATATCGTACACTTAAAAACAAGTTTTACAAGAAACAAAGAATGTTATTGGGAAGAGTGGAAGTTGAAACCTATTGAGGAAACAAATAACTGTTTATCAGATGAAAGAAAGAAAAAACACCTGTGAGAAGTGTGGGCAAGAGTTTTATGCCAATGAAAACTGGAATTCGTCATTATGTCCTAAGTGTGAGAATGAATACAACGAAATTCATTCTGGAAAAGAAGAATAGCAATATCTTTAGGATATAGGGACAAACGGACTTATGTACTTTAGTAACGGCGGGCAGTCGCGCCGACATCCTCGGCCTTCGGCTCCCCGCCCTCGCGCTTCTCCACATTATTATGTCTTACAGCCCCTCGATTTCCTCCGCCGTGAGACCGGTATAACGTGAAATCTGCTGGGTGGTCATTCCGTCTTTCTTCATACAGTACGCTGTCTGCATCAAGCTCTTGTGTACGGCAGACTCAGCTTTAGCTTGCTCGTTCTTCTCCCATTCAGCCCAGTCGGTCTCGCTCAGATACCGTTTCACCTGCTCAAACAGTGGGGTCAGGTCATCCTCAATGACATAGCGTATCTGGCTTTCCTTGATTTTGTAGTAATCGTGGACGAGAATATTGCGCATGCTCATGACGCTCTTCCATGGTGTCTCCATGTGGCTGTTGCGAAAAGCGTTGGTGAGGTTATATGCAGCCTCGCCAATGATTTCTATGTTCTTCACAATGCCATAAAACACCAGCACGTTGCTGCTGAGGTTGTCTAAGGACACAGTCTTGATGTTGTCCTGAATACGCTCGATGGCATCCTTGATGTGCTCAAGCCTTTCTCGGTCTCTAACGGGCTCTCTCATATATCAGTTTTTTATCGTGGTTAGCGCTTTCAACGGCGAAGGGGAGCAGTTCGCCGTCCTCCACCAAGTCCACCTTACGGTCGAGCAGTTCTTCCAGGTCGTTCATTATCGCACAATGTTTCAGCAGGCTGATGCGGGCCTTGTCATCGTACTGCACTATCAGGTCCACATCGCTCAGCGGAGTCTCCTCGCCACGGGCGAAGGAGCCGAAGAGCCATGCCCTAACGACGGGCTGGGTCTTGAAGTAGTCGGCGATGACGTTGTTCATTGTCTGGCGGCTCATAAGCGTATACGTTTAGAATGATGGTGCAAGGACGGTGCAAGCCGAACGCAATGGAACTCGTTCCAATTGCTGAGGCGTAGCCTGTTCTCGCAATTTTTTTGCAAAGTTACAAATAATTCTGCAAACAAACTCCTTTCGCCTCTGAAAATTAACAAATCGTCACGAAAAAAGGCGGAGAAATGGCCTCGTTTCTACGTCCTTTACGTGCAAAATAGAAGAAGAAAATGGGAGAAACGGGAAAATACATTTAAAAGTGGTGGCAAAGATTGTGATAATTACAGAATTATCGCTAAATTTGCACCCGTATTTAGAAAAGTTTATCATGTAACCCAACAATAACGAACATAATGAAACGAAAAGTCAAATATTCTGTTCTATTTTTTATCTGCTGGTTTGCCGTTTTGGTCTTTCTGGTTGATGGAGTCCTGAAATTCCAGACATTGGTTGACTATTTCGGTTCATACGCATTAGTTGAGATTACGCTATTGCTATTGGTCGTTCTGCCCACGTTGGCAGTTTACAAATTAACAAAGGAATAAAAACAGAATCAAGAGACGAATATAACAAGCCTGTCTATTAATTATGGATAACCTGCAAGAGATATTCCCGATAGTAGATGAAAGCGGGACGGTAATAGGGTCAGCCACACGAGGTGAGTGCCATAGCGGTTCGATGCTGCTTCACCCTGTTGTGCATCTTCATGTGTTTAATTCCAAGGGTGACATATACCTGCAGAGAAGACCTGAGTGGAAAGACATACAGCCAGGGAAATGGGACACGGCCGTTGGAGGACATATAGACTATGGTGAGACTCTGGAAGAGGCTCTGCATCGTGAAGTGCGCGAGGAACTGGGCATCACCGACTTTAAGCCGGAGTTCATAGACAAGTATGTGTTTGAAAGCCGGCGAGAGCGTGAGTTGGTGTATGTGCACCGTACCATCTACGGCGGTGAGATTTGTCCTTCGACCGAGGAACTGGACGGCGGCCGCTTCTGGACGATGCAGGAGATTGGCGAGGCGATGGGGAAGGGAGTACTGACTCCAAACTTTGAGAGTGAGTTCAAAAGGTGCTTTGGGAAGGAGAAATTTAGTTTATAGTTCAAAGTTCACGGTTCACAGTTCAAAAAAATGGCGGAATGCTTGTCAGTCCGCCTTTTTTATCGTACCTTTGCAGGGCATTTATGCAGTTGATGGTTCTTCGACGAGGGATTGCGGCATTGCCGCAGTTCACAGTTTACAGATCACAGTTCAAAAACTAAAACGATAATTATGAAAAAAACAATTCTCTTTCTAATTCTTATTCTGGCCAGCAGTGGCCTTTCCGCACAGCAGAAGCGCGAGTTTCGCGGAGCATGGATACAGTGTGTAAACGGACAATTCCAGGGGATGGGCACGGAGCAGATGCAGCAGACGCTGACCTACCAGCTGAACGAGCTGAAGAAGATGGGTGCCAACGCCATCATCTTTCAGGTGCGCCCAGAGTGCGACGCCCTCTACCAGAGCAACCTGGAGCCGTGGAGCCGCTTCCTGACAGGCCAGCAGGGCCGTGCGCCGAGGCCATACTGGGACCCCCTGCAGTGGATGGTAAACGAGTGTCACAAGCGTGGAATGGAGCTGCACGCATGGATCAATCCCTACCGTGCCAAGACGAAGGGCACGACGGCGGTGGCGATTACCCATGTTGCGGCAAAGCATCCTGAGCGCTGTCTGGAATATGACGAACTGCTGCTGCTGAACCCAGGGCTGCCTGAGAACCGCGACTACATCTGCGAGGTGGCACGCGACATCGTGACGCGCTACGACGTGGACGGCATACACATGGACGACTATTTCTATCCTTACCCTGTGGCTGGGCAGACAATCAAGGATGACGCAGAATTCCGCAAATACAACAACGGCATCACCGACCGCGGCGACTGGCGCCGACACAACGTGAACCTCTTCATCAAGCAGTTTTATGAGACTGTACACAAGACCAAGCCTTGGGTGAAGGTGGGCATCTCGCCTTTCGGCATCTATCGCAACAAGAAGAGTGCCGCCATCGGCAGTGATACCAACGGCATGCAGAATTACGACGACCTCTATGCCGACGTGCTGCTGTGGGTGAACAACGGATGGCTGGACTACTGCGTGCCGCAGATATACTGGGAAATAGGCAACCGTGCCGCTGACTACGACACGCTGATACGTTGGTGGGACCACTACTGTGGTGCCCGTCCTTTGTATATCGGTGAGGACATCGAACGGACGGTGAAAAATGCCGACCCGCAAGACCCGCGCCGCAATCAGCAGTGGGCAAAGCACAAACTGTACCAGCAGATGAAGAACACGAAGGGCACTGTGCTCTGGTATGCCAAGGCCGCTGTGGATAATATCGGCAACTATGGTACTATGCTGCAGCAGAACTACTGGCGATACCCGGCTCTGCAGCCGCTCATGCCCTTCATCGACAAGAAGGCTCCAGGCAAGCCCGTCAAGGTGAAGGTCATCAAGACTGCCGACGGACCTGTGCTCTTCTGGACGGCTCCGAAGGGCAAGAAGTGGGGCGACGTGGTGACGCGGTATGTGGTCTACCGCTTTGCCAGGGGAGAGAAGGTGACTACCAACGATGCTACGAAAATCGTGGCCATCACGACGGATACCTTCTACAAACTGCCCTACATAAACGGAAACCATAAATACACCTATCTTGTGACGGCTCTCGACCGCACCCAGAATGAGAGTAAATCGGTGAAGAAGAAGATAAGACTTTGATATAGTTCACAGTTCAGAGTTCACAGTTTATATTTTAAAAAGAAAATTCAGGGTATTGCAACTTTTTTGCTGCGTGTTGCGTCTAACGAATGAAAAAACGATAAAGTTAACGAAAACGAAAAGGAGATACGATTATGAAAAAAGGTTTGTTAACATTGACGCTGCTTGCAGCACTTTCATTCAACCCTGTGACGGCAACGACGGACACGACGCAGGTAGACGAGATAGAAGTGTTCTCGGACACCACCTCGCAGGACTCATCTCAGTTCACCGTTCATGGTTCACCGTTCACAGTTGACAATGTGTTCGACGATGACTTAGACAATGAGGACTTCTTCACCACCAGTCACGATTTCAGTTACCTGTGGGAAAAGAATGGCGAAGGTATCATGGGCATGTTCTTCGTGCTGGCCGTACTGTTCATTCTCTTTGTGCTCTCGCCGATAGTTATCATCGGACTGATTCTCTGGTTCATCTACAAGAACCGCAAGAACCGCATGCATCTGGCAGAGATGGCGATGCAGAACGGCCAGCCCATCCCCGATGAGTTCGTGTCGAAAGCCCCATTGGGTGCCGACGAAGTCAGACAGAAGGGTCTGCGGCAGGTGTTCCTCGGCATTGGTCTCATCTTCCTCCTCGGTTGGGCGGCAGGAAAGATCGGCGCTGGCATCGGTGTACTGGTGCTCTGTATCGGCCTCGGAAACCTGCTAATAGCACGAACGGGCAAGAATAATGATTTCCCAGGGAGTGAAATCCGTCCGAAAGGGGAGTAGTCCCCTTTCCACTCCCCTCTATTACTTTCTTTTTTACTTCACCTTAACTACCAATTAAAATTATGACACAGAAGCTTTATCGGTCTAATGACCGCTTGCTTGGCGGCGTGTGTGCCGGCCTTGCAGAGTATTTCGACCTGGATCCGACATTGGTTCGCATAGCATACGCCTTCCTGGCAGTATGTACCATCTTCCCTGGTCTCATCCTCTACATCATCATGTGGATTGTGATGCCTCAGAAGACAAAGTTCTAACGAAGATGTTTAGCGACCGCCGCTCTTTTGATCAGCTTGTACGTAAGTACCAGTCGCCTGTCAGGCGTTTCCTTCTGAACCTGACGGTGGGCGACGAGGCTCTGAGCGACGACCTGGCTCAGGACACGTTCCTGAAAGCTTACCAGAACATTGGGCAGTTTCGTGGCTCGTCGTCAATACAGACGTGGCTCATGCGAATAGCCTACAACACCTTCTACGACTACCGCCGGCATCATCGCGAGGCTGTCATGCCCAACGATGATGCCGCGTCGTCGGCAACGATGCTCTCCATGCGGGCTGAACAGGCTCCTTCAGGCACGGCGATGGACGTGCGACGGGCACTGGCCATGCTGAGCAGTGACGAGCGCACATGCGTCACTCTGCAGCTGATTGACGGCGAGCCGATAGACCACATCGCCGAAATAACGGGAATGCCGGAGAACACGGTGAAGTCTCACCTGAGGCGGGGAAAAGAGAAACTAAGGACTTTTCTAAAACAAAACGGATATGACAGATAATGACGATTTTATACTTGACCAGTTTTTCCAGGCGGCACGCGCAGAGCAGATACCCGACAATGGCTTTTCGCGCCGTGTGATGGAACGGCTGCCTGAACGGCAGTATCAGTTGTCGCGTGTTTGGACGTGGGCGTGTATTGTGATGGCCCTTGTTGTGTTCACCTTCATCGGCGGATGGCAACAGCTGGCCGCAGGTATAGTCAGGGTATTGTCGTCGGGATGCTCCCCCATGCAGCTGCTACAGCTCATGGCTTGTGGGGCAGTGCTTACTACCTTGGTTGCTACTGAACTGATACACAGGGAGCGTGTTTTGCTGTACTAATGTAGTTCACAGTTGTTTGGGGAAGCGGAATTAACTTCCTGAATATCTTCTGGGATAGCGTAAGAGAATGGCCAGCAGGGCTGCAAGGCCGATGGCCAGCGGATAGTAAAGCCGCGGGATGATGCTTACGGGATTGATGCCCGCCAGTCCGGCGGCCATCAGCAGTTGTGCGCCGTAGGGTATCAGTCCCTGTGCTGTGCACGAGAACGTGTCGAGCAACGAGGCACACTTACGCGGGTCAAGATGGAACCGCTCGCCTATCTGCCTGGCAATGCCGCTCACGGTGATGATGGCCACCGTGTTGTTGGCCGTGCAGAGATTTACTACTGTCACCAAGGCCCCAATCGTAAGTTCGGCTCCGCGCTTGCCGCTGAGACGGCGTGTCAGTCGGCTGATGATGAAGTCTATGCCGCCCATCTGCTTCACCATTTCCAGCAGTCCGCCGGCAAGCATGGTGATGATGATAAGCTCGCCCATGGCAACGATGCCGTCGCCCATGGCTTTCATCCATTCGTAAATGTCGGCGAATGCTCCCGTGCTGAGACCTACGATGCCTGTAAGCACGATGCCAAGGGAGAGCACGGCCATGACGTTGAGGCCGAAGATGGCCGTGACAAGTACCACGAGGTAGGGCATGACCAGCCAGAAGTCGGCCTCTCCGGCATCGGCAGGGGCTGTCATTCCGCTACCAAGGATGACGTAGAGGAAAAGAATGACGATGGCTGCTGGAATGACGATGAAGGAGTTGACGCGGAACTTATCGCTCAGGCGACATCCCTGTGTCTGCGTGGCAATGATGGTGGTATCGCTGATAAACGAGAGGTTGTCTCCAAAGAATGAGCCTCCCACCACGGCTGCCGTCACCAGTGCCACGTCGCTGCCCGTCTGCTGGGCCACTCCGGCGGCTATGGGGGTCAGGGCAACGATGGTGCCTACGCTTGTGCCAATGCTGAGCGACACGAAACAGGCGGCCATGAACAGCCCTGAGAGGAGCATGTGAGAGGGTAGCAATGTCAATGTGAGTTGCACCGTGGCATCGACGCTGCCCATCACCTTCGCTGAGTGGGCGAAAGCTCCCGAAAGCACGAATATCCACACCATGAGCATCATCTGCTTGTTTCCTGCTCCTTGGCTGAACACGTCGATGCGGGAACGAAGTGGCCCCCGTCCGATGCACACGGCATAGACGGAGGCCACCAGAAATGCTACGGTGATAGGAACACGGTAGAAATCGCCTGCCACGATGCTCGTCACCAGGTAGAGGGTGACGAACACGAAAAGTGGGGAGAGGGCTATAAGGCCACGTTTCATGGACGGGGCAGGTTTAGTAGGCGTGGTCGTCGGCGGCTATCTCCTCGCGGGTAATCTTCCGGCTGTCAATCTTGTGCCAACAGTAGACGATGTAGGCCAGCACAAAGGGCACGAGCAGCGACACGTAGAACATGGTGTTGAGCGTGAAGTAGCTCGAGCAAGAGTTCTCAAGTGTCAACGATGACTGCAAGTCGGCGGTGGAGGGGTAGTAGGCCGTATGGTTCCATGCCGAAGTGAGCAGCAGGGCAAGCACGGTGAGAACGGTGCCGATGCCGGCAAACCAGATGGATTTTCCATAAATGGTTTGGTCGCGCGATGTGATTCCCGTGTAGATTCCCCAGAGCACAAGCACCACGCCGATAAGCAAGATGGCCAGCAGATACCATTGGTCGAGCAGGTTGTGCAGGTACTTGTTAGGCTCCATGAAGATGAGACCTGTTTCATCGAAGGCATAGCCGTCCTTGAGCAGCAGGTGAATCAGGTAGGCCACGAAGAGCAACACGAAAGGCACGGCGGCACCCAGCAGACGGCCACGGGCACGCTCACGGATTTCATTGTCGGCCACATTATTTATTATATAGAGCGTGCCCAGCACACGGGCCAGGAACATCACGGCCAGACCCAGCACCAGCACCCAGGGGTTGAGCAGTGCGTCGAGGCCATGGCTGCCGTTGGCCCAGTAGCTGATGATGGGCGTTACGGCTCCGGCATCTACGAGATTGCCCTTTTCGACGATGAAGTTCGACCCTTCGAAGAACGTGGCCACGGCACCACCAAGGAGCAGCGGCCCCAGGATGCCGTTGAGCACCAGGAAATACTGGAAGGTGCGCGGGCCAATCAGGTTGCCCAGTTTGTTCTGGAACTCGTAACTCACGGCCTGCATCACAAAGGTGAACAGGATGAGCATCCACAGCCAGTAGGCACCGCCAAAGCTGGTACTGTAGAACAGTGGGAAGGAGGCGAAGAAGGCTCCGCCGAAGGTGACGAGCGTTGTGAACGTGAACTCCCACTTACGGCCTGTGGAGTTGACTATCAGGCGGCGCTCCTCGTTGGTGCGTCCCAAAGAGAAGAGCAGTGAGTTGGCACCCTGCACAAGCAGCAGGAATACGAGCAGTGCCCCAAGCAGCGAAACGATGAAGCACCAGTAGTGTTGCAAAAAAGTATATGTCATAGTCAATTACTAATTATAAATTACTGATTATTTCGGTCCTTTCTTGATTTGTTTCAGGAGGATGCTGATTTCCACGGCGAGCATGGTGGTGAAGAGCAGGAGGAAGATGACGAATGTGGTCATAACCGATCCTGCGCCGAGGTCACTGACGGCAGCCCATGTGGGCAGCATGTCCTGTATGGTCCATGGCTGGCGACCAAATTCGGCCACGAGCCATCCGCTCTCGCTTGCCACGTATGCCAGTGGCAACAGTGCGATAGCAGCCCAGCAGAGCCAGCGAGGCAATGGGGTAAGCTTGCGGGTGTTGTCGGGCAGGGACTTCAACATGGGTTCGTCGACTTCGGTCTCGTCTAACAGACCCAGCGAGCAGAGCAGACGGCGGGTGATGACATTGACCAGCGGAATGTTGAAAACCAGCAGCGACACCAAGGCGAAGAAAGCGATGAACAGGCACCCCAGACCTACCATGATACGGAATGACCAGAAGTTCACGGGGATATAGGGCACGGCCTCATGCTTGTCGCGCAGATAACCGTAACCAAAGTAAGGCATGTTCTCAGTAAGCAGTGATAAGTGCTGACTGATAAGTGCCTCGTCGGCTCCTTCGGCCTTCGCTTTACGGTAGTCTGCCAGAGCCTGGATGGCCACACGGCCGCGTTTCATTTTCTCATCGACAGAAGGTTCAACGGTGCCGTCGGGCTTTGTGTAACCGTTGAGGATGTCGTTCACGCCAGGTACGTAGCCGTGGATGTCGTTCGTGGCCATGAACGACAGGGCGTATGGCATTTCCAGTTTCAGGGGAGCCTCGGCCTCACGTTCATAGTCGGGCTGCTCCAGCGGGTTCACCCATGCGATGGCTGTCAGCCCCTGGTCGATACCTCCGTTGTAGAGGGCTTCCATGGCAGCCAGCTTCATCGGCTGCACCTCGCCTACGCTCTGTGCACTCTTATGACCGGTGGCAGCAGCGCCGACAGAGGCTATGAGACCCACGATGGCCGCAATTTTGATGCTCGCCACGGCCAGTTGCGTGTGGCGTTTCTTCAGCAGATACCAGCAAGAGACGGCCATGACAAACACTGCACCGATGATCCACGAAGAGATGACCGTGTGGAAGAACTTGTCCACGGCGAAGGGCGAGAGAGCCACTTCCATGAACGATGTCATTTCGTTGCGCATCGTGTCGGGATTGAACTCACAGCCAACGGGGTACTGCATCCAGGCGTTAGCCACGAGAATCCACCAGGCCGACATGGTTGCACCTAGACCTGTGAGCCAGGTGGAGGCCAGATGGAAGCCTCGACTCACCTTTTCCCAGCCGAAGAACATCACGGCCACGAATGTAGACTCCATGAAGAAGGCCACGATGCCCTCCACGGCCAGCGGAGCACCGAAGATGTCGCCCACAAACCAGGAATAGTTCGACCAGTTGGTTCCGAACTCAAATTCGAGGATGATGCCCGTGGCAACGCCCATAGCGAAATTCACGCCGAAAAGGAGCTGCCAGAACTGCGCCGTCTTCTTCCAGAACTCATCTTTCTTCTTGTAGTAGATGGTCTCGCAGATGCCCATGATGACGGCCAGACCGAGCGTCAGGGGCACGAAGAGCCAGTGGTAGATGGCCGTCAGCGCAAACTGCGCACGCGACCAGTCTATGGTACCGGCATCAATAGATAATAGGATGTTTTGCATAGTTTCATTGTTTGTTTAGGTTTCACTCTGCAAATATAACAATAATTCTCCATACATGCGTAGAAATTAAGCATTTATTAACACACAATAAACCAATGATATTTTTCCGTTTCGGATTTTATTCGTACCTTTGTGCCCACAATGAAGTAACTATGCATAATATCCTATAAGAGATAAGCGCCAGTTATCTTCTGTTTATATATACTAATTGTGTTTATTCATTTAATTAAAAACAATAAGCATATCATGGCAAAGAAAGAAGAAAACAATGAGGCAGTAAACCCTCAGCAGGAGAAACTGAAAGCCTTGCAGGCCGCTATGTCGAAGATTGAGAAGGACTTCGGCAAGGGCAGCATCATGCGCATGGGCGACGAGCAGATAGACAATGTGGATGTCATTCCCACTGGCTCCATTGGGCTTAATGCGGCCCTTGGCGTGGGCGGCTACCCGAAGGGACGTATCATCGAGATTTTTGGCCCTGAGTCATCGGGAAAGACCACGCTGGCCATTCACGCCATTGCCGAGGCTCAGAAGGCCGGAGGTATTGCCGCCTTTATTGACGCTGAGCATGCCTTCGACCGTTTCTATGCTGCAAAGCTGGGTGTCGATGTGGGTAACCTCTACATTTCGCAGCCCGACAACGGTGAACAGGCATTGGAGATTGCCGACCAGCTCATCCGCTCAGCTGCCATTGACATTATTGTCATCGACTCTGTGGCTGCTCTTACGCCGAAGAAGGAGATAGAGGGAGACATGGGCGACTCGGCAGTGGGTCTGCACGCCCGCCTGATGAGTCAGGCATTGCGCAAAGTGACGTCGACCATCGCCAAGACCAACACCACGTGTATTTTCATCAACCAGTTGCGTGAGAAGATTGGCGTGATGTTCGGTAATCCTGAGACCACGACAGGCGGTAACGCACTGAAGTTCTATGCTTCTGTGCGCCTCGACATCCGTCGCGTGACGAGCATCAAGGACGGTGACCAGGTCATTGGCAACCAGGTGCGCGTGAAAGTTGTGAAGAACAAGGTGGCACCTCCTTTCCGCAAGGCGGAATTTGAGATTACCTTCGGCGAGGGCATATCGAAGATTGGCGAGATAGTGGACCTCGGCGTGGAGTACGGCATCATCAAGAAGAGCGGTTCGTGGTTCAGCTATCAGGACTCGAAGCTGGCACAGGGCCGCGATGCCACAAAGCTGCTGCTAAAGGACAACCCCGAGCTGTGCGAAGAGCTGGAGGCACAAATCATGCAGGCCATCAGCGACAGTCAGGCATAGCGGCTAAAATCGCAGCGGCTCACCGCGATAGAATTTCAGGAGAGCGGTCTGATACAGGTACTCATAGCGAGCCTGTGTCAGATCGCTTTCCGTTTTCATCAGGTTGTTCTTTGCCTCGTTGAATTCGGTGATGGTTGCTCTTCCCTGTTCGTATTTCGCCTGTGTCAGGCGGAAGGCGTCGTCGCTGGCCTGGCGCGCCTCTTGACTGCTGCGCAGTTTCCCTTGGGCGGCCACGGTGTTGTACCATGCCTGTTGCACTTCCTTGTAGAGGGTCTTTTTTGCGTTGTCGAGCACTAGTTGTTGGTTCTGGTAGCTCAGTTTCGCCGTGCGTATGCTATTACGTGTCTGGAAGCGGTTGAAGATGGGAATGCTGAGGTTCAGGCCCAGGTACTGGTTGAAATTGTTCTTCAACTGTTTGCCAAAGGACTCAGACTTGAAGCCAGAGGTGGTGTAGTAGTTGGTGCCCAATCCTGCGGAGAAAGAGAGGGTGGGGTAGAATCCGGCACGGGCGATGTCGATGTTGCGTTCTGCAGCCTGCAGGCGCAGCTGTTCCGACTGTATTTCTGGGCGTGTGGCGAGGGCGAGGGTGAAGATGCCGTCTGGAGCGATGGTAGAACCATCACCTACGGCAAACTCAGGGCGCTCGATGGAGAATCCTTCAGGACTCTCCAGTTCCAGCAGTTGTGTGAGTGCCAGCAGTTCCAGTTTCAGGTTGTTGCCGGCCTGTGTGAGGGTGAGCTGGCTTTGAGCCATCGTTGCGCGTTGCCTCGAAAGCTCTGCCTCACTGGTTTTTCCCATGGCGAGCATGGTCTGCAGACGGGCCACTTGTGCGGAGTCGATGCTCACCTGTCGGCGGGCCACTTCGAGCAGCTCCATATCATAGAGTACTTGTACGTAGCTCTGCGCCACCTGCATGCGTATGTCGTTCTTTGCCTTCTCCAGGTCTTGCGTGGCAGCCTCCAGGTTCAGGCGACTGAGGCGTATCTGGTTTGGTATCTCGAAGCCAGTGAACAGTGGGACGCTTGTGCCTAACGAGAACGACGTGCTACTGGTGTTGGTGTTTGAGTAGGTATTGTCGGCGGTGAGTCCACGACCGAAGGAGACGTTCTCGCCGATAGAGCCATTCAGGTCGGGCAGACGACGGTTGAGGGCGTTGCTTACCTGAATCTCCTGCTGATGGCACTGGTATTCCTTCTGGTGTATGCCGATGTTGTGCTCCACGGCGTAGTCGCAACATTGCTCAAGCGTCCACGGCTGCTGGGCGTAGGTGGGAAGGACTGCTGCGGCAAAACCGCAACCTACAAAGAAACGGGAGATTTTCATGGCTTAGTTGTTTTCGTTGTCATTGTCGGTGATAATCTGCGGGCCGCGGACATGTTCCTCGGCGGTGATGCCCTGCTTAATCTCGATGTTCACACCGTCGCTGAGACCTGTGTCCACGGCAGTGCGCTCGTAGGTGGCTTTGTCTCCGTCCTTGCCTTTGACCACGTAGACAAAGGTGCTGTCGCCGATAAATTCGATGGCACTCTCGGGCACAGAGAGTACTTGGAGGGCTTCATCCAAGACAATTTCTGCATTGGCAGAGTAGCCCGAACGCAGGGTGGCTGGAGTCTTTCCTTCGGCTTCCGAAGAGGATGCCAGTTTTACAGCGGCCTTGATTTCAAACTGGTTGGCACCGTTGCTCTCGGTGGCTTTCGGCGAGATATACTCCAGCGAGGCATCGAACTGCAGGTCTTGCAGCGCGCCGATGGTAATCTTCATCGGAATGCCAATCTCTAACTGTCCTACCTCTGTCTCATCGATGTTGCCACGGAAGATGAGGTCCCGCATATTGGCCACGGTGGCAATGGTGGTACCGTCGTTGAAGGTGTTGCTGTTGATGACCGAGTTACCCACCTTCACGGGAATGTCGAGGATGACACCGCTAATGGTACTTCTGATGAGCGTCGAGGAGGCCGATGCGTTTGATTTTGATACACCGTCGCGCACTACCTGCAGGGCATCCACGGCAGCAGCTTTCTCTTCACGTGCCTGATGTAGTTGCTGGCGGCTCTTTTCATATTCCTCGTCGCTGACAAGTTTCTGATTGTGCAGGTTTTCTGTGCGGGCATAGTCGGTCTCCACCTGCTTCAGGTTGATGTCGGCTAAACGCACGCGGCTCTCGGCACTGGAGAGCTGGCTCATATCGGGAATGACCTTCACCTTGGCGATGACCTCGCCCTCGTTGACGTAGTCGCCCGGCTCCTTGAGCAGTTCAGAGATGATACCGCTTATCTGAGGCTTGATATTCACCTCGTTGCGCGGTTCTATCTTGCCCGTGATGATGGTCGTCTTGCGGATGTCTTTCTTCTCGGGTGTGAACTCCTGATAGGTAACTTCCTTTGGCCGGCTCTTCTGCCAGAGGAACACGAAGGTTCCAATGAAAACCAGTGCGATAATCGTGGCGATGATGAGTTTTGAGTACTTTTTCATATTCTTTCTTTTTATGGGTCTGATTGGTCTTATATGTCTTATAGGATGTTTATTCATCTCTCATGGCATCGACGGGCTTGATGGACATGGCACGCGCGGCAGGAGCCAGTCCGGCGAGGACACCCATGGTAGCGATGGCAACGGCCGCCATGATGGCTGTCCAGAAGCCCACTTGGAAGTGGGCGGCGAGGATGCCGTCCTCGGTGTTTGCCAGTTCCAGCATCTGCAGGATAAGCACGGCGAAAAGGATGCCGCTCATACCGGCTACCAGGGTGAGGACAATGCTTTCCGATATAATCTGTGAGAGGATGTTGCGTGGCGTGGCACCGATGGCGCGGCGGATGCCTATCTCCGTCGTCCGTTCACGCACTGTCACCATCATAATGTTGGAGACGCCGATGGCGCCTGCGAGCAATGTGCCCAGTCCTACAAGCCAGATGAGGAAGTTGACGCCCTTGAACAGGTTGTCGAGCATCTGGAAGAGCACTTCGGTATTGAACACCATGGCTCCCTGCTCGTCGGTGGGGTCTACATAGTGTGCACGGGCGATGGTCTCACGGATGCGGTCGGTAACGCTCGACATGACCACGCCCGGTCGGCCTGTGACGGCAATCATGTCGACGGCGTTTCCTCGATTGTAGGCCTGCTGCATGAACGTCAGGGGAAGCACGACGCCTGTCCCGTTCTCGCCGCTGAAGCTGATGCCCTCACCCATCTGGTAGTCCACTCCGACAATTTGGTAGTAGATATTGTCAATGCGGATGCGCTTGCCACAAGGGTCTCCACCGCCAGGAAACAGCTCTTTGTATGTCTTTTTCTGTATGACGCACACCTTGCGATGGTCGCGCACGTCGGCCTCATCAATATATCGGCCGTAGTACATCTTGGGCTGGTTGATGCGGGCGAACTCAGGCATGGCACCTGAGACACCGACGGTGGCCTTGCGGTCGCCATAGTAGGCGGTGCCGCCGTTGCTGAAGAGCATGGGGGTGACCACGTCAAGTTCTGGGACGGCGCGGCGGATGCGCTCCACGTCCTTATAGTCCATGTACCAGTAACGGCCCTTGCGGAATCCCTTATAGGCCTTGCTCGTGGGTTGTGCCCAGACCATGGCCGAGTTGGTGGCAAAGCCTGCGAAGTTCTGTTCGAGCAGTTCCTTCAGTCCTGCGCCGCCACCCATGAGGGCAACGAGCATGAACACGCCCCAGAAGACTCCAAAGCCCGTCAGGAACGAGCGGCTCTTGTTGCGGGTCAGGGTGTCGAGCACCTCGCGATATGAATCTAAGTCTATACGCATGTCTATTCTGCTCTTAATGCTTCTATGGGTCGTATTCTGGAGGCCTTATATGCTGGGATGAGTCCGGCGATGGTGCCGGCGATGATCATCACCATCGTCGCTTCGATGCAGACATCGAGGCCTACGGTGGGGTCGAGGAACATGGTGGCGCGGAAGAGGCCCGTGTCAATGGTCTCGTGTCCGATGGTCGCATCCATGTATTCATTGGCGGCTATGCCCAGCACCATGCCGATGTAGCCGAAGAAAGTGGTGATGATGACACTCTCAATGATGATGAGCTTCAGGATGCTCCAGGGCTTTGCGCCGATAGCTTTTCGGATGCCGAACTCGTGGGTACGCTCCTTGACGGTGATAAGCATGATGTTGGAGACGCCAACAATACCACTGAGCAGCGTGAAGAGACCAATGATCCAGAGAGCGGTGCGGATGATGCCGATGCCCTTCTCCATCTGCAAGTTCTGCGTGAAGCGGTTCCACATCCAGACAGCATCCTCATCTTCAGGGTGTGCCTGATGCTCGGCATTGAGGCGGCGGCGGTAGTCCTTTTCGAACGCCTCGTTATCTTCTTCGGTCGCCAGACCGTGGAAGGTGAACTCCATGCGTCCGATGTCGTCAGTGTTCGCGCCGTAGATGCGTTTGATGGCCGTATAGCTGCTGAAGGCGTTGGCGCGTCCGTTCTCGTTCTCCTTGTAGATACCCACGACCTTGAAGGCGAAGGATCCGACGTTCACGAAACTTCCTACCAGCGTAGACTCACGTTTATTGTTGACTGTTTGTTTACTGTTCAGCAGTTCCTTCGCCTGCTTGTTGCTTATGACGAGCACTTTGCGGCTCTCGCGGATGTCGATGTCGTTGATAAAACGCCCGTAGAGCATCTCCACCTTGTCTATATTGATATGGTTGGGATAGACGCCGTTGATACTGGTGCTAATGTATTGCTGCCCCAGGCTGATGGTGGCGCTGGTGTTATATTGTGCACCCACCTCGTCGACATTCTTTTTGAACTCCGTAGCCGTGATTTCCATATCGTGCTCGTGCAGGTTGATGTCGCGCCCCTCTTTCAGGCCTTGGTAAGGCTTCGACGTCCAGCCTCCGAACACCACCATCGAGCTGTTAAGGAAACGGCTGCTCTGCTTCAGGTTGGCATTGATGAGGCCGTTTCCGGCACCCAGCAGCACGATGAGCATGAAGATGCCCCAGGCCACCGCAAAGCCCGTCAGTCCTGTGCGCAGCTTGTTTCGCTGAGCCGTCTGCCATATCTCATTCAATAACTCCATCTTTTATCCTTATGACTCGGTTCGTCCGTTCGGCCACCGTAGGGTCGTGAGTAACAATGATTTGCGTGATGTGCTCCTCTTCGTTGAGCTTCTTGAGCAGTTCCATCACCTCTACCGAGGTCTTTGAGTCGAGGGCTCCCGTAGGCTCGTCGGCGAGGATAATCTGCGGACGGGTGATGAGTGCACGGGCGATGGCCACGCGCTGCCGCTGTCCGCCGCTCAGCTCGTTGGGGTAGTGGGTGGCCCAGTCTAAGAGTCCGAGACGTTCTAAATACTCCAGAGCCATCTGATGGCGCTTGCGGCGCGACACGCCTTGGTAGAACAACGGCAGTTCCACGTTCTCCACGGCCGTTTTGAAACCGATGAGGTTGAACGACTGGAAGATGAAGCCAATCATGTGGTTACGGTATTCGGCGGCCTTGCGCTCCGACAGGTTCCAGATGCGGACGCCCGCCAGCTCGTAGATGCCCGAGTCGTAGTTGTCGAGTATGCCGAGGATGTTGAGCAGGGTGCTCTTACCCGAGCCGCTCGCGCCCATGATGCTCACGAACTCTCCCTCGTCGATGTCGAGGTTGATGCCCTTCAGCACGTGTAGCGGCTGCGCTCCGTAGTAGGTCTTGTTGACGTCTTGTAGATGTATCACGATCAGATTTCTATTAACTGATTTGTTGCTTGTTTGTTCGTTTGACGTTGCAAAAGTACGAAAAGTTGCGGTTTCCACAAAATTTCTGTGATATTCTGAACAGATTTGTGACGAATAGCAGGATGTTATTTCACTCTTTAACAGACTGTAAGCTTTTATAGGCTTCGACAACATCGTCGATGGAAATCTCGAGCAACTGTATCTGTCGGAACAGTTCAGGCAGTTTTTCTTTCGTGAACGTCCTTTTGCGCTCTTTCAGAATCTGCTTCTTTGCCCCTTTGGTCACGAAGTAGCCCAGCCCCCTCTTATTATATATAATGTTCGCGCGTGCCAGTTCGTCGTAGGCCTTTACGGCGGTGTTCGTGTTCACCTCGAGCAGCACGGAGTACTCGCGAACCGAGGGGATGCGGTCGTCGTCCTGATACTTGCCTGCAAGTATCTCGTCGCAGAGGCGGTCGGCCATCTGGACGTATATCGGTTTATCGGAATTGAAAGTCATAGGTTCACGAATTTATGGGTGACAACCTGCCAGCGGCAGAACAAACGATAGGCAAGCCAAGTGAAGAGCGAGATAGCGACGGCCTCAAAGACAATAAAGATGATGTCGGTGACGGTGCGGGCCGTTTCACCGTTGTACTGATAAAGCCCCAGGGCGTTGAAGATACTGGCTACCACAGTAAAGGTCAGGACTACCAAGGCGGAGCAAACGATGAAGTGGTATTTCTTGAACAGCACACTGCCCATGAGGAAGAAGGCGTGGATGGTGACCATCATGCCATAGACGTTGATGGTGGTTACCAGTGGGTCATGTTCGCCTTGGTGTGGTAGCGCATGGAAGAAATAAGACGTGGCATCCATCACGAGGTTGTCAGATAACCAGAGGTAGGCCATGTGTAGTAAGTCGGCTACGAAGAACATCAGCACGCCGCCTACCAAAGAGAATACCACCATGTATATCCAGCGCGACAGGAACTTTTCCAAATTCGTGGCCGGCAGCATCAGCCAGGCGATGCGCTGCTGCTTCTTCTGCTCGCTACGGTAGAGAATGCTGGCAGAGACGAGCCAATAGAAGAGCATAGCCACCGCACCGAACGCGCCCACACCCTCACAAATGCGGGGAATGCGTAACTCTGAAACGTAAGGTTCGTCGACATCATAGTATTCATCGTGGGATGCGATGTTATGGGTAAACCAAAAGAAGAACAGGTAGAGCAACAGCATGGCGAGTGCGCCCCACAGGATGGCCTTGCGGCCCTCGGCAAAATCGAGCTTCAGCACCTGGCCGAAGCGTTTACTATTAAAATTTTTCATAATCATAGGTCTTGTTTTAGAAAAATATAAAACATTGGCTTTGTTTTATCAAACATTGACGTTGTTTTAATGAACATTGACGTTGTTTTATCAAACATTGACGTTGTTTTAACTTTAGTGCCGGCCAAGCCCATAGAGATATCCGTCCAAACCAGTAAAGAGCTACGGCCAAACTATGGGAGAGGCCCGGGCTGTTTCTGATTCATATCCGTTTATTCGCAACGGCATTAAAGAGTAGTTCCAGATTTACCTGCGTCTCGGCCTGGCCTTCCTGCCGCAGAGCCATCACGGCATTGCCTTGCAACGTCGGCTCGGAATAGACGACGGCACTGCCGTCGTCTACAGGACGGTACTCAAAGACGTACTTCTCCATGATCTCCTGCACGGAGGCGTTGAGCAGCAATTCGCGCTGGTTCAGCATGAGGATATGGTCGAGCAGTGCCTCCACGTCGTGTACCTGGTGGGTGGAGATAATGATGGTCTGGTCGTCGCTCATGTTCTGTGCCACCGTCTTGCGGAACTGGCTCTTCGAAGGAATATCGAGTCCGTTCGTCGGCTCGTCCATCAACAGCAGCTTCGTGTTCGTGGCTAAAGCGAAAGACATAAAGACCTTCTTCTTCTGACCCATCGACATCGACTGCAATTGCAACTCCGTCTCTAACTCAAAGTCCTTCAGACAAGCCTCTAACCGCTCCTGACTGAACCGAGGGTAGAACGGCGCGTTCAGCTCCACATACCGCTTCAGCGTCATCGATGGTAGCTCGAACTCTTCCGGCACGAGGAATATTTCCCTTAGTGTCTCCGCCTTTCGCTCGTCTGTTGCGACTTTGTCGCAACTCACAGAACCCGACATGGGCCGCAGCAGTCCTGCCACTAAGTACAGTAGCGTGCTCTTGCCCGTGCCGTTCTTGCCCAGCAGGCCGTAAATCTTGTTTTCCTCCAGTCGCAGACTGAAGTTGTCGAACACCAGGTTTTTCTGCCCAGGATACTTGAAACTGACTTTATTAACTTCTATCATAACGCTAAGTTTTAATATACTTTTTCAGGGTGTATTTGTGTATTAGTCAAATAGTACACTGCAAAAGTAGTCACTTCTCTGTATCCCACCAAATAATTTCCCGTCTTTAACAAGACTTTAACGTTTTAGCGGTGTTTCGGTTTATAGTTACGATACCCCAAAACTACAGGAAGGTTGCAACCATGCTGCAACCTTCCTGTAGTAATATGAATGATGACTTCTATTAATGACGCTCGCGCCTTACGGAGACCCTTGCGGAACTCGAGCCGCCAGTGGTACCTCCCGATGACGGCTTGCGCTTCTTTACACGGGTGGTTTTCTCCTTGGCTTCGCCAGATTTACGCTGCTTACTGCCTTTCAGCTGCTTCGGGTCTAAGTTTGCGATGCTGTCAAGAGAGTCGCGCTTTTCCTTGTCGCCGAAGATGTTCTTGCGGAAGGCTTCCAACTCGGCCTCGATGCGTTTCTGCTCGTCGGAGTATTTCGTAGAGTCGTTGCCAGCAATCTGTGCCAGCGTCTTGCCTAAGCGGTTGGCGGTCTTGTAAATCTTGCCCTTGTACTTGTTACGGGTGAAATAGTCGTCCATAGTCATCAGGGCGGCATCGTTATAGTCGCTGGTCTTGACGGTCTGGCGACTGAGGAACGGCTCCACCTCTGAGTATTTCACCCAAAAGAGCGGGTACTTGGCAGCCTCACCGCCGAAGTCGTCCTCGCGCAACATGACGGGACAGAAGGCGATGGGCTTGATGTGGAACGACGAGTTGGCCTGGTCGAAGTAGGCGCACTCCTTCAGATAGTACATCTTCACCTCTGCAGACGGTATGTCGCTGTTGTCAACCTTTATCTTACCATTCTGCTCTTCGTAGAAGATGTGATAGTTGTCGAGAATGGTTTTCATGTCCGCCTTTGCCGACGCCTCCAGCACTTCGTTGCCGTCAAGGTTGTACTCATAGACGGGAATGTAGTCGTTGAGGGCGAGTTTGAACACGTAGGTGAAAAGGTTCAGACGCTTGCCCTGCGGCTCCACGGGGTCGTAGAGTCCAGCATTCTCCTCCTCGTTGAGGTCCAGCTCGCGGTAGATATCGCGGCGCCATACCACGTCTTCGGGCATGTCAACGGCCGTGGGGAACATGAGCTGCATGCGCTGTGTCATGCCGCCTTGGGTGTTGCTGCCCTGCTGGTTTCTCGGCTGTTGCCCCAGTTGCTGTTGCTGCTGTTGTTGCTGCACACGGCTCTTCTTAGGCTGGGCCTGCGCTTCGATAAGTGATAAGTGACAAATGACAAATGATAAACCTATCACCATCATCCACCTATAGTTTTCTTTAAACATAGTTCTATAGTTGTTTTTACTGTACTTTAATTTCCATGACACTTGTCAGAGTGCGCTCTATGCCGTCGGGGCCTACTGCCACTACGCTGGAGATGTAGAAACGGCGGCCGCGTGAGAGTTTGCGGAACTGGTCTTTCTGTGCTGCCGAGAATCGGGGACCGTCGCTGTTGATGGGCTTTGCGTTACCCATGTTGTCGAAGAACACCGTCTGGAAGGAGCGCACCGAGAAGGCGATGTCGAGGATGCCGTCGTCGATGGCGGCTCCGAGGACTTCAGCTCCGAGCAGTCCGGCCTTGTTCATGTTGCCGCCCTTGAAGCGCGAAGGGTTGCCGCCCTCGTCCTTCACATCGATAAATGGAGTGGGGTCGGGCAGCTTGCGCACGCGGAAAGAGAAGGTGCCCATGGTCTGCGGGCGGCCTGTATTGGTCGATGTGACGGTAATGACGGCATCCTGACCAATCTTCGATGGCTTGGCAATGTATTTGCCTGGGCCGGATTGGGTCAGTGTGCCGTTGGTCATCGAGGCCGAAATCTTGTTTAGGGGAACGCCGGGCACGGAGACGCTGATGGGGTTTGAGTAGCCGGCGTAGAGCATACGGGTGAGGTCGGCGGAAACGGTAGCCGACGGCTCCACGACGGTGTATTTCTGTTCAAAGTCACGGCGAAGTTTGTCGCCGTTACCATTTACAGTCTCTATCCAACCTGAGAGGGTAAAGTCGCCAGTACGGCTGCAGGTCAGCTCGTAGGTGTTGTCCTTGAGTTCCATCTTCTTTCCGCCAATGTAGACATCAGGTACCTGCGTGGTATCGACGGCGGCCATCACAATCTTTGCCGAGAACTTGTCGCCCTGGACGATGGTCTGCGAGTTTGGGATGACGAATGCCTCAAGGAGGTTCACACGGATGTCCTTCACGTCAATATTCTGGACGAGCGTGTGGAGCACCTCTTTCTCAGCGTTGCGCACGTCGCTTTGCAGCTTCGAAAGAATGGTCACAGCGGCAATGGCAGGCATGGCCTCAAACTGTGTTTCCTGCCAGTTCTTGCCTTCTGCACGTGCCTTCTTAGGCACCTCTGTGGTGAGGTCGCTGGAGAAGCTGCGCTGCTTAGCCGTGTCGGGAATCATTTTCAGGATGCGCTCACGATAGGAATCGATGGCGTTCTTCAGCGCTTCGCCTTTTCCACGGCCAGGAGCAAGCATCACCTGGTTAGCTGCTTCCAGGTCTTCCTGACCCTTCAGGTGGTTGGGGTCGCCGTCCTTACCGTCGGCCTCGCGGGCAATGGCCAGCTTCAGCTCGGCGGCGAAGTCATAGAGCGAGTCGCTCATGTGGCGCACGAGCTGTGCCTTATCGTACCATTCCTTCACCTTCTGAGGATTGGCTTTCATCTGTTCCTCGAAGGCTTCGTAAATGGCCATATTATCCTTCATGGAGTTCTCCGTGGTTCGCCCGATGCTTTCGCCGACGATGGCGAAGCCGTTGAGCACCTCATTCGAGACGTTCAGGGCAAGCATGGCCATCAAGACGACGTACATGAGGTTAATCATCTTCTGGCGCGGAGAGACTGGTCTTTTCTTAATTGCCATCGTTGTTCAGTTTAGGCATGTTTGTGGTCATGGCCTCAATCATTCGGGCGTAGATACGGTTCAGCTCGGCTATCTGGTCAGCCATCTTGCGTGTCTGGTCGTTAATCTGGTCAATGGTGCCAATCTGCTGGCTGGCTCCCTTAAGCTGCATCTCGTAGACCTTGCAGATGCCAGTGAGCGTGCGGTTGAGGTTCTCCATCTCTTCGCTGTCGCGCGTCAGCCGCTCGCTCTGCTCTGAGACCTTCTTCAGCGTCTCGGTCAGGGCCTTCAACTGCTCCACGTAGCTTGCTGTGGCTTCCTCCATCTCTTCGGGGTCTATCTCGGGCAGTTCCGGCTGCTGCGGAGCAATCACGCCGCCGATGATGCCACCGCCGCCGATAACTCCTGTTCCAGCGGGAGCACCCTCGCCTCCGGCAAAGCCCTCGCCACTGGCAACAGCTTCGCCACTGCCTCCGACGTATCCGCCTCCGATGAAGCCGCCGCCTCCGATGATGCCACCACCGCCGACGACCCCTTCGCCGCCAGCAACAGCACCTTCTCCGCTGCCGCCACCACCAATGATGATGGTGCCACCGCCGGAAACACCAGAAACCTCTGTCTCCTCAGTTCCCTCCGGATTGTCAAGGTTAACGTGAGTAGGCAGTTCCTTGCCGTCTTCGGTCTTATCGAAGGGACGGTCGAAACCGGCGATGAAGAACACGAATACCTCGGTGCCCATGCCTAAGAAGAGCCAGAAGTTGGCACCCGGCAGGTGGGTGAGCTTGAAGAGCGCACCAAGAATCACGATTGAGGCACCCCAGCTGTAGGCGTAGTTCATGAACGTCTGTCCTGGAACGCTGTCGAGCCACTTCTGCAAGCGGTAGATTACGTTGAATTTGCTATACTTTGTCATTTCGCTGGTTTACGATTTACGAATTTATTTTTTCTGTTTCTTTGTAGACGCTTTCGTCGGTTTTGCCTTCTCACTGATGGTGTTGGCAAGAGAGCGCACGCAACGGAAGCCGATGAAGGAGCGCGGCTGATTCTGGAACTCGCTGGTGCGCCATGCCGAGCGAATGTAGCTCTCAGGGTCTTTCCATGAGCCGCCGCGCACCGACTTCTTCTTCAAACGGTAGGGGTCTTCGAGTGCGGCTTGGTATTGCAGCTGCGGGTTAAGGTCGTTCATGGCATCCACGCCTGCCTCGGTGAAGATGGTAGATGTCCATTCGGCTACGTTACCGGCCATGTCGAAAAGTCCGTTGGTGTTGGGCTGGTAGATGCCCACCTTCGACGTGATGAGGTTTCCGTCCTTGACATAGTTACCGTCATCGGGCTTGAAGTTGGCGAAGAAACATCCCTTGCCTGTTGCCACGTCCTCGTTCTCCCAGGGGAACTCCGTGCCGTCCTTTCCACGGGCAGCATATTCCCACTCAGCCTCCGTCGGCAGACGGTAGCGCTGCACGAAGCGGGCAGCCGGGCCGAGACCCTTGAGCAAATATTCCGTGCGCCAGGCGCAGAAGGCGTTTGCCTGCTCCCACGTCACACCCACCACAGGGTAGTCGTTGTAGGCTGCATTGGAGAAATAGTTGCGCATGTAGACCTCATTCTCGGCATTGGGGAAATCGTTCACCCAGCACGTAGTATCGGGGAAGATGTTGACGATATACGTGTTAAGGAAATCCCAGGGTCCGGTATATTCACGGTTTAATGTCTCCGTGTGTATTCTTCCTTCGTCATCCACGTAGGCCGTGTCTTTGGAGATGTATATCTTCTCATCGTAGATACCTCCCTGCTTCTCTTTGTTCCACTGGTCGGTATCGAGATGACGCTCTTCAGGGTTCTCACGGTACTTGCGCTGAGCCGCTGTCACGTAGTCGAATATCTCATAGCGGAAGTTCATCTGCTTGGCATCGAGCATCTTCTCTCCCGTGACGGGGTTGATCACGTAGACGCTCTCAAGGGCGCGCAGCTCGTCCTCGTTGGGCTTGCGGGGAATCGGCTTCTTCCAGTTCAGGCGTGGAGGAATGGGGTCGCCGTTCTTGTCCTCTTCAATCTTGTAGCTCTCATCGCCGCCGTAGTTGGGGTCGGCCAGACGCTCACGGATGATGCTGTCGCGCACGTAGTTCACGAACTGGCGGTACTCCGAGTTGGTAATCTCGGTATCGTCCATCCAGAAACCGTCTACGGAGATGTCCCTGATGGGTGTCTCCTTGCCCCACAATGAGTCGGTAGTTTCCAAACCCATTTTCAGGTGTCCGCGCTTAATCATCACCATGCCGTAGGGGGCAGGCTCGGTGAACGAGCGTCCGCGCGACCCTGTCAGTTCACCACCAGAAGAAGTCGTCTCCTTACCACCGAAACAGGAGGTGAGGAGAAAAGCAAAAAGGCAGATTATCGTTTCTTTCTTCATATTCTTATTTATCTCTATTTTTCTGATTCTCTATAGTAACGACCCCACTCTTTTTAGTTCATAGTTCACAGTTCATAGTTCACAGTTTATGGGGTCGGGGGCTTTTATAGCAGTCTGACACTCTGATGTCTGTTACGTCCTTTCTTGAACAGGTTTACGTCTGTCTGGTATCCCACGTACAGTTCATGGCTTCCGTTGCCCACCGGCACTGTCGAAGTATAGATTTCATAGCTGTATCCCAGCATGATACCGTGGAACATACCGCCCAGGTAAACCGTAACGGAGTTCGTAGGGCTGTAGCCCACTCCGGCGTACATCACCCGCTTCTCGAATGAATAAGTCATCCTTGTGGTTATGTCGGCGCGGTATCCCACTCCGTCGTAGCGTCCCATGAGCGACGGTTGTATAGTAAGAAACGGATTTCTTAGCCGAATATTGCACCCGCCGGTCAAATAATACGTCTGACTTAATTTCAGCTCGTTGTTCTCTCCGATGATGATCAGGGGTGCCGTGACATGCTGTACGGAGACTCCGGCATACCAGTTCTTGCGTTTGTAGTACAGTCCCACGCTGAGGTCGAAGGCCGAACCCGTCACATCGCTGCTGCCAAATGCAGGGTCTCCGCTTTCTTCTGTGTCGACTTTCGATGCGTTGAGACTCTCGCTGATCATGGAGGGCTGCAGGCCGATACTGAGCACGCCTCCTGCCAGTTTCTGCTTGAGGGCATACATGGCCGAGAACTTCTTGTGCGAGAATACACCGATGTCGTCATTGATCATCTGTAGACCCACACCATGGTATGCTCCAAGGGCGTAGTAAGGCATGTCGCCTGACAAGTACATCGTGCGGGGGTTGTGCTCAAAGCCTACGAGCGACATGTTGTAGGCCACGGTGGCATTGATCTTGTCCTGCTTGCCCACGGCGGCAGGGTTATAGGCCGGTTCCATCGCCCAGTAATGGCTGAACGACGGGTCGTACTGCGCTCTTAAGCCAAGGGCACAGACCAAAAACAGGGCCAATATCGTCAGATTTCGCCGTAACACGCTATTTATAACGCACTTTTTCCCGATTTATTATGTAGAGACGGCGATGATTGCTTCCACTTGCCTCAAGGCTGACTCATACAGATCCTGAGCCTGACTCATACTTACCCTAAAGCAATATTATAGAAAGGTACGGGTAAAACTGCGTCGGTGTTTACTGTTTTTTCTACCATCAGGTTTCTTGTATCTAAACAATCCTTGTCAGTTTTTTGTGGGTACGTTTTTTTTTTGCGTACCTTTGCACGCTAAGTTGCGACGAGAAGTCGTATAAGTAATTGTTCTTTGAAACTAATGAACCTCTT
>ERZ809472.77-NODE-77-length-26661-cov-11.818988_pt1 | contig 26661 bp, 16 predicted proteins | sample MGYA00521274_ERZ809472 | MGnify/ENA primary metagenome ERZ809472 (study PRJEB31581, sample SAMEA3312791) | metagenome | study: EMG produced TPA metagenomics assembly of the PRJEB8939 data set (Metagenomic analyses of Rumen microbiomes reveals... | reverse complement strand
GGCGGATGCTCTTTGTTCGTACTCTCAGGCAGTTTTGCTCTGAAGGTCTTTGTTCCAGAAGCGGTAGGTGATGTCCTCAAACTGTCCATCGTCGTTCTGACGGTAGAGGCGCTGGTTGGTCGTGCTCTTGTTGAGCGGCCCCAGATGACGTATATAAGGCCCTATTTTGATGTAGTCGAAGTCTGTCTTGTGCACCTGTGCCGGTATGCGGAGCCTGCCACTGTACCATGCTACGCGAAATTCAGGGTACTCCTCGCGGATGTACTGAGCCAAGAGATTCACTCCCTTGGGATCGCCGTCGCCGCCCATGAAGGCGATGCAGGTGATGTCTTGCCCATACTGCTCCACGAAGTCATCGATGGCATCGGTGTCCAACGGCAGTCCGACATCGTCCCACAGATAGCGGCTATGACAACCAGGACAACGGCAGGGACAGCCACTGATGTTGATGGCCAAGGTCACCTCGTCGGGAATCTCCTGAAAGACGATTCCTGTATTGACATATTTCAGCATAGCTCAGAATTTATGCTGTGGCATAATAGCGGCGGGCTGCTTCTTCCTGACGGGCCTGCGAGAAGTTGGAAACACGTTTCAGATAACCGATGATGCGGGTCATGTAGTCCACGTTGTGCGATTTGCAGTTGGGACATTCCTTCAGGTAGCGCTTGTCAATGTGTCCACAGTCGTTGCACACGGTATTCGGAATGTTGAAAGTGAAGTAGTTGCAACCTTCCTTGGCGGCTACCTGCAGTAGCTTGAGATACTGTTCCTTCGAGAGGTGCTCCTCCAGGTTCATGTGCAGGGCGGAGCCGCCGGTGAGGTGCTCGATGTAGGGAGCACCGTGCAGTTTGAACTTGTCGAGGATGGTCAGTGAGTCATCTTCCACGACATAGAAGTAGGAGTTGTAGCAGTCGCGAGGCACAAAGTATCCGTCCTCGCGGTCCCACTTGGCATGCTTCACGCCGACGTTCTCGGCTGGAATCATCTCGCAGTTGAACATCACTTCCTTCGTGCGGTACTGGCGGTTATACTTCTCGATGAGACCAAGTATGCCCTGTACGAAGTGCAGGTAGTCATCGTTGGGGGTTATCTGAAGGCCCATGAATTCGGCGGCCTCCACCAGTCCGTTGATGCCGATGGTGAGGTACTGACGGCCGATGTTGATGTAGCCCGCGTCGAACAGTGGGAGCATGCCGTGTTGCTGCAGTTCCTTGAGGTTCTCGTTGTAGGCCAGCTGCACTTTGTGGCAGAGGTCGATGACGTCGCCAAGGTATTGCAGATAGGGCATCTTGTGGTTCACGGCATACTGTATGCAGCGGTTCAGGTTGATGGTGAGCACCGACTTCGAACCTGTTGAGACACCACCGGCACCGAGGGTGTAGGAGAATCCGTTGTCAGTAATCTCGTTGCGCAGACGGCAGCAGCTGGAGAGCGAGTCAGCATTGTCACTCATGTAGGTGAAGAAGGAGTGGCCCTCGCTGTACATCTCGGCGGTGAAGTCGCCCCATTCCTTATCGAGGCAGTTGCCATCCTTGTCAGTGAGCAGTGCCATGGTCTCCACGGGGAATGTGAGCATGGTCTTGGTGCGTTCCTTATTGAACCATTTCATGAAACGCTTCTGCAGCCAGGAGAGGCCGTCCCAGTCGGGCTGTGAACCGTCGGGGAAGTAGAAACCGCCGAAGATGCTCTCAAAGTAGTAGCGGTCGTAGTAGGCTACGTTCCAGAACACGGCCTGATAGTTTCGTGCGCCAGTAGGCTGGTTCAGCGAGTAGACTATCTGCTCAAAGTAATCGGTGATGACCTTATCGAGCGTGCGCTTTTTCAGCGAGAGGTCTACCACTTCGTCGGCACGCTTCCAGTAGTCCTGGCCGAACTCCTTGCCGATGAAATAGTTCATATACATGAGGAACTCAGGCGTGGCGCAGGCGCCGGCAAGCATGGAACTGACCATGAACACCATGTTGACGAAACCGCCTGAGAACGATTTGAGGTTCGTGGGAGCAGTTGAGTTGCCTCCAATCGACTTCGTGCCGCTGATGAGCCAGGGGTACATGGTGATGGATGCGCAGTAGTTGGCCAGCGAGGTCTCATCGTTCTTGTAGATAAAGTGGTGGGTGAGCATGTCGATGTAGCGGTCCGCCAGCTCTTTGTCGTACATCTTTTTGATGCGCTCGGTCAGCAGTCGGCGGTTCAGACGTATGAAGTTCGACTTGGGCAGCTCACCGATAAGTGTAGCGATGTTCTTGTGCTCCACGTTGGCGTTGGCATCGAACTTCGAGCTGGTGGCGGCATTGGCACTCTCCATGTACTCCGAGAGGAAGAGCATCTTTTCCAGCGTCTCGCGATCCTCGGTGTGCTCTTGGCGGTAGAGTATGAACGACTTCGCTACACGGAAGAATCCCTCCTTCATGAGTGCTTCCTCCACTTGATTCTGGATCTCCTCCACAGTGATGTCATCGTGAATGTCGAGGTGGTTGAGGACGCGCGATATGGTTCCCAAGTCGGCGGGTTCCTCTACGCTTTCGAATGCTTTCACCACAGCATTCATAATTTTGTCGAGCGAGAAACGGTCTTTCGAACCGTCGCGTTTGGTAATAGTGAAATTCTTGATTTCCATTGAGATTTATTGTTTTTCTTAGAGTATTAATAGATGTTCACCGTAGCTTGTTCTTGACTGTTTTGGACAACTTTTTTATTTTTCCTTTTTAGAAAGTTTTCCAAAACAGCAAACTTTCAGCTTGCAAAGTTACGCATTATTTCCCAAAGAAAGACAATGGAAAGTGCAAAAAAAAATTAATATTGTCTACTTGATATTCAAACGATACCTAAGCCACAGGTAAGTGCTGGGCATACATCTGAATATTGCTGAGACCAGACGAGGTTTCAAACCACCATAGAATCGCAGGTCGGGTACTTTGCGCCGCAGGTCGGCGATGAATGTGTGCCGGTTGTCAACCATAGCCTTGTCGGTTGACAAACACCACACGCAAATAGAAAAAGTGACGAAGATGGTGTCATCCATTCGCTGACGTAGCTCAGGTGTAGTACACAAGTCTGTTTTCATCTGCCACAGATGGGCAATGGCCGTGTTGAAGTCGGTAAACTTTTTCATGTTCACCGACGAGACTATTGAGTTTGGCCTCTGCCGGTAAATATAGAATGTGCATCGTAAACGCACGGTCACCGCCGACCTTATGTGACATGCCGGCGTGAAAGGGACGTCCTCAAAATATATACCCTGAACGAAGCGGAGACTATTGTCGCGTAGAAACGAGCGGCGATAGAGCGAACGCCACACATAACACTCATGAGGGTCGAACTCACCGAGAAAAGCATCGACACCACGCATCACTTTCAGCTCAGGACTTGCAGTGCCAGACTTCTGGTTTTGCTGCGAGTGCGAACTGTCAGTTACGCTTAGTGACCTCTTGGCTATGGCTTCATTGTCCATCTTGACGAAGTCGGCCATGACCATGTCGGCCTTGTTGTCTGTTGCCGCTTGCAACAATGTGGGCAGTGTGTTTTCTATAAAGAGGTCGTCGCTGTCTAAAAAAAGGATGTAGTCGCCCGTCGCCTGATCCATGCCCGTGTTTCTGGCAGCCGACAGCCCTTGGTTCTGCTGCTCTATTATATATATATTATGGTGTGTGGACTTCACGCTTTCCACAACCTCCATGCTGCGGTCTGTGGTACCGTCGTTCACCACAATCACTTCATAGTCATCCTCATAAAGCCCCTGTCTGAAGATGCTCTCCAGGCAGGGGCCTATGTATTGCTCCACGTTGTAGACGGGAACGATGATGCTCAGTTTCATGTCACTGTTACTTCTCTGGCTCAATCATCTTCCAAATACCTGCTGCACAAGCAGCTCCCACAAACGGCCCTACGATGAATATCCCGAGGTTTGTCAGAGCAGTTCCGCCCTGGAAGATGGCGGGTGCTAACGAGCGGGCGGGGTTCACCGATGTGCCGGTATAGCGTATGCAAACCAGGTGTACGAGCACTAACGAGAGACCGATGGCCAGACCAGCAAAGTTGTTGGTGGCACCGTTGGTCTTGGACGTCGCGCCGAGCACCACGAGTACGAACACACAGGTGAAGATAATCTCAGCCAACAGACCGCCCACAACGGTCACGTTGGCTTGCAGGTCGTTGGCTCCAGTTCCTTCCAGTCCGGGTACGTTGCTTGTGAGGGCGAAAAGCAGTGCTGAGCCGATGAACGCTCCCACGACCTGTCCGCAGATATAGCCTGCGGCATCCTTACCGCTCATGCGCCCCGTAAGTAGGCATCCAAGGGTGATGGCTGGGTTGATGTGGCATCCTGAAATGCCACCAATGGTGTAGGCCATTGCCACCACAGCCAGTCCGAAGGCCAGGGCGGTGCCCACTACACCGGGAATATTGCCCACTGGGTTACAAGAAAGACTTACGGCCGCTCCGCAACCCATCAACACGAGCACCATCGTGCCCACAGCTTCTGCAAGATACTTTTTCATAGTTACTCCGATTTTAGTTAATAAAATGTTGGCGCGATTGTCCATCTTGCGGCAATCGTTTTCTTAATAGAAAACGTCTGCATGCTCGCTTTTATTGCGTTTTTTTTGCATTTTTTCCTCCTATTACGCTGATAAATCGCCTGATAGGGAATTTAGTCTTTGAAATGTTTGGCTGTTCAAGGAATAATCCGTACCTTTGTACCCATGAAAAAGCTTTGTCTTGGAATAGACGTGGGCATTTCGACCACGAAGATTGTGGGGCTTCTGGGTGGCAAACCCATCTCGCCCCTGCGTATCACCGCCACAGACCCAATTACCTCGCTTTATGGTGCTTTTGGCAAGTTTCTTCACGACAACAACGTTCCCATCACCGAGGTGGAGCACGTAATGCTTACTGGCGTTGGTGCGGCTTACGTGAAAAACAATGTCTACGGTGTGCCCACGACGCGCTGCGACGAATTTATTGCCGACGCACTGGGTGCCCGCTATGAGTCAAAGCTCGACCATGCCATTGTCGTTTCGATGGGCACAGGCACCTCGTTCGTCATGTGCAACGGTGACGATATCCATCACATCGGCGGTATAGGTATTGGTGGTGGAACCCTTCAAGGACTTTCACGCATTATGCTCAACACCAGCGACATAAAACAGGTGTCGGATTTGGCCATGCAGGGTGACATCAGTCATATCAACCTGCTCATCGGCGACATCTCGGCACAGCCGCTTCCTGGACTTCCCATGGAGGCTACCGCCAGTATCTTCGCCCGTGCGAAGAACGATGCCTCACGCGAGGACATCGCTTGCGGCATCATTGCAATGGTGCTTCAGAGCATCGGCTCGGCGGCAGTGCTGGCAGCCCAGGGCACTGACTGTCGCGATATGGTCCTCATCGGCAATCTGTCGCTGCTTCCTCAGTGTAAGGAGATCTTCCCCGCTTTGGAGAAACTTTATAAGGTGAGGTTCCACACGCCCAAGTATTCGGAGTACTGTACAGCCATCGGTGCTGCCTTGGCGTATGGGAAGCAGAAGCAATGAACTACCATGATTTCAGGTTTCCACTGACCGCAGTCTATGATGTCGGCGAGGCCCGTGCCGTTGCCCGTCTGGTGATGGAACGGTGTTTTGGACTTCAGCTGACCGATATCGCCTGTGGTGCCGTGGAAACGCTCGATGAGCGGCTGTTGACCGACCTCCGCAGCCGTCTGCTCACGGGCGAACCTGTGCAGTACGTCCTGGGTGTGGAGACGTTCTGCGACCGCACCTTCCACGTGGAGTCTGGCGTGCTCATTCCACGTCCGGAGACGGAATGGCTGTGCCAGAAGGCTGTTGAGCTGCTCCAAGGGAAAGATACTGCCTGCGTACTCGACATCGGCACTGGTAGCGGGTGCATAGCCTGTACAATCGCCTTGGAAACGAGCGTTAGTGTCACGGCGTGGGATGTTTCCGACCGTGCCATTACCGTTGCCCGCGAAAATGCTGTTGCCTTGGGTGCAAATGTCAGGGTGGAGAAGCAGGATGCTCTGTGCCCACCAGCCGACGACCGACGTTGGGACATTATCGTGAGCAATCCCCCATACGTCTGCGAGAATGAACGTTCAGCCATGCGACCCAATGTTCTTCTTCATGAGCCAAGCCTTGCACTATTCGTACCAGATGATGACCCGCTGCTTTTCTATCGCGCCATCGCCAACTATGCTGTTCATGCCATGAAACCTGATGGAACACTCCTGCTGGAAATCAATCCTCTTTTCGCCCGTGAACTGTGCAAGTTGCTGTCAGCCACAGGGTTTTCCTCGGTTCAGACTGCCAACGATTTATTCGGAAAGGAACGGTTTGCCATAGCCTCTGCATACGAGGTGAAAAGATTATAGCAGTGGAGAAAAGAGTCTGGCTACCGACTCGCCCAGACGTTCTATGAAGCGCGGACTCATGCGTTCCGTCATGTTGCCCAATTGCTTCGACAATTCCTCGTCGGCAAGAAACACTTGTTTCATGCTGAGAGCAAATTTATCACTGTAGATGAACATATTGGCCTCGAAATTGTTCTCAAACGAACGGAAGTCGATGTTCGTGGAACCGCAGGTGGCTATCGTGTCGTCGCAGACCATCAGCTTGGAATGAAGGAAGCCGCCAGTATAGAGTCCTACCTTCAATCCTGCTTCGACGGCTTCGCGCAGGTAGCTACGACTGGCCCAGTCAATGAAACGTGTGTCGCTCCTTGCTGGTACCAGCAGACGCACGTCGACACCGGCCTGGGCAGCTGTCTTAAGGGCGTAGAGCACTGTTCCCGTGGGCAGGAAGTAGGGGGTTTCCAGATAGATATAGCGGCGGGCTGCCATGATGATGCGGACGAAACCCTGCATGATCTCGGGATAGGGCGACGAAGGTCCACTGGTGACGGTCTGGACAATGGAATTGTTGGGTGATGTGTGCTGGGTGCCGGGTGCTGGCTGGGGGTAGTACTTGCGGTCGCTTAGCAGTGTGCGGTCCACAAAGTACCAGTCGATGAGGAATGCCCGTTGCAGCGAGTATACGCCACGGCCCGTGATGCGCAACATCGTGTCGCGCCAGCCGCTTTTCTTGCATTTCCCCTCGTTTCCCTTGACGTATCTCAGAGCGATGTTCATGCCGCCGATGTAGCCAACCATGCCGTCGATGACGAAAATCTTACGATGGTTGCGGTAGTTAGCACGCCGGGCGAACGACGGGAAACGCACTGGCATGAAAGGCTCCACCTCAATACCTTCGCGGCGCATCTGCTCAAAGAATCTGTTTTTGACTTGCCAGCAGCCTACGTCGTCGTAGACCACGCGCACTTCCACACCCTGACGTGCCTTTGCCATCAATGCGTCGGCCACCAGGCGTCCCAGGGCATCGTCCTCAAAGATATAGATATCGATGTGGATGTGGGTCTTGGCTTGTGAAATGTCACGCAACAACTGGGGAAAAAAGTCATAGCCTGAGGTGAGGATGTCCACTTCGTTGCCACTGAAAGGCATGGAGAAATTCCCATTCATGAAGAGGTCTATCACAGGCCTGTGTGCCTCTGGAAGTTGCAGGTCCTTCTGCTCCACGAACTGCAGCATGGAGCGCTTCGTCAACTGGTCCATGCTCCTGCGGCTCACCATGCGGTCACGCCGTGTGTTTACTCCGAAGAAGATGTAGGCAATGATGCCCACAACGGGAACGAAATAGATGACCAGCGCCCAGGCCACCGTCTTTGCCTGCTGGCGGTTGTCCATGAGCACGTGGACAATGGTGGCGATGACCATCACCTGGTAAAGCAGGAACAAGATGCCGCGGATACTCATGGGGGGGAAGGGTGGCTGATTTCAGATTCTATTCGATGCCGATGAGCTTGTGTGTCTGTAGTGACAGCTGCCAATGCGGATGATGCTTAATGTAGTCTACGCAGCAGGACGTGAGGCGACGGTTTTCGTCGGCATTGCCAGTGTCGCAGGGCTGGAGATAGAGGTGGGATGCGGGGACAGCCCCAAGGTAGTCTGCCAAGATTCTTTCTGGATCGTTCTTGCCATCGAACACTATTTTAATCTCGTCAGCCGCTTTGGCCGTTTCCTTATGTAGGCAAGAGGTGGGACTGTATGGGGCTTTTGGCGAAACTGTGAGCCAGTTCAGATTGGCAGGTGCGGGCAACAGGCCGTTGCTCTCCATGGCGACGTAGAATCCCTCTTGGTGCAGCAGATTCACGAAAGGCTCGTCTACTTGCAAGGTCGGCTCACCGCCCGTAAGTACCACCATGGGCAAGGTCGCCTGAAGGTCATGGGTTTGACACAGGGTCAGCAGTTCTGCGATGATGTCCTCATCGCTCAATTCTCGGAAGCTGTCGAATTTCGTGTCGCAAAACGGGCAACGCAGATTGCAGCCGGAAAAACGCACGAAGAGTGCTGCCCGCCCCGTATGACGGCCCTCGCCCTGAAGCGAGTAGAAGATGTCGTTCACCCGTTTTATCATTCTTTTACTTTGGTGTAAACGATGACCTGTCGGCAAGCCGGCAGGTCATCAGTGTTATCAAGATTGTGAGGCCAGTTACTCCTCTGGTGCAGGAGTTTCCTCTTTCTTCTTTCGCGGAGCACGCTTCTTTGGAGCTTCAGCACTCTTGGTGCCAGCCTTGGCAGGAGCTTCCTCTTCGGCCTTGAAGGTGGGGTCAAGCTTCTCCAGACGGGCTTTCAGACGGTCTATCTCCTTGTCTTTCATCTCTATCTCATCGCCCTGGTTACGGATGGTTGTGAGCAGGGAGTTTAGCTCTTCGTTCTCAATCTCCAGTGGGTAGAGAGCGTTCACTCTGTTGATGAAGTCGCCCAAGATGTTCATGTAGTTGGTGAAGGCATCGAAAGGTCCGCTGTAGATACCACGGTCAAGGCCTACGTTAGAGGGCTTCGTGGTCATAAAGCGGAAGTTGTTGGAGGCCTGCAAGTAGTCCCAGTCCTGCATGATGCGCGGATCGTCAGCGATGAGCAGACGGTCGGCCACGCTGTAGAGTTTCTGGAAGGCCTCGCGCTGCATGGCGTTGCCCAACCAGCAGGAGCAGTCGCGCTCCTCATCGACCCACGACAGGGTGTCGGGCACATCGACCTGACCTACGCTCTTTACCTTCATGCAGATTTCGGTCGGCGTTGAGAAGGTGATGCCCTTCTCCTTGGCACAGACGGGCAGGGCGCGGAGGAATTCGAGGATATTGCTGGAAAGCGGCTGTGCGATGCCCAGTGCCGAAAGCTCCATGAAGATGTTGATGAACTGCTCCTCTTCGGGCATTCGTGCGATGCGGTCAATATAGGCATCGGCAAAGAGCGGATAGCCCTCCCATTCGGCGTTGTTGAAGCGCAGCGAGATATCGTCGCTCAGTTCCACGTCGCGCAGAAGTAGCTTCAGGTTCGGGGCCATGTTGCAGTGGTAGACATAGTGGGGCGACTTCCATCCGAGCACGTGCTTGGCACCCTCGGTGAGCATGCCTTTGAAGCCCAAGGCGGCAATCTGAGCACCAATGTCATCGCTGTAGATGAGCGACGAGTTGCGGGCTACCTTCGGCTCCTGGCCGAAGTACTCCTTGATTTTCTGCACCTGCTTCTTCATGTCGCGAGCGAAGCTGTCGGGGTTGGCCAGTGAGGAGAGACCATGACTGTAAGGCTCGGCGAGGAACTCCACGCAGCCGGTCTCGTTCAACTCCTGCAGCTTGGTGAGCACCTGCGGGGCGTGCATCTCCAGCTGCTCGATGCCAGTGCCGGAGAGCGAGAAGGACACCTTGAAATACTTGCCGTTGTCCTTGATCATCTGCAGCAGCGTGTTCAGGGCGGGCATGTACGAGCGCTCGGCGATGTCGCTGATGCTGCGCTCGTTCTCGTAGTCGTCATAGTAATAGTGGTCGGTACCGATATCGAAGAAACGGTAGCGCTTCAGATGTATAATCTGATGTATCTCAAAATATAAGCAAATCGTTTTCATATCACGTTTATTGTTTATTATTTATTGTTTAACGTTTACTGTTCCCACCCAAGGGTTCTTCTATAGAGCGTGCGAATCCACGTGCCCACCTTCTCCCAGGTAATCTGGTCGACCTCGCGCTTGCCTTCCTCCTGGAGATAGTGGAAGAGCGAGTCGTTCATGCAGATGCTGTAGATGGCATCGGCCAGGGCGTGCACGTCCCAGTAGTCCACCTTGATACAGTTGTCGAGAATCTCTGCGCAGCCTGACTGTTTGGAGATAATCGACGGTGTACCGCACTGCATGGCCTCCAGGGGCGAGATGCCGAACGGCTCTGATACCGATGGCATGACATACACGTCGCTGTCCTTCAGACATTCGTAAACTTGTTTCCCACGCATAAAACCAGGGAAGTGGAAGCGGTCGGCAATGCCACGCTCGGCAGCCATGTAGATCATCGCGTCCATCATGTCGCCGCTACCAGCCATGCAGAAGCGCACGTTGCGGGTGCGGTGGAGCACCATCGTAGCGGCATCGACGAAGTATTCGGGTCCCTTCTGCATGGTGATACGTCCGAGGAAAGTCACCACCTTTTCCTTGCCCGTGTGGTCTGGACGCGGGATGTCCTGATACTCCTGCGGGAGGGGATAGACGGCGTTGTGCACGGTGTAGCACTTGCGCGGATCCTGATGATACTGGTTGATGACCGTCTGGCGTGTCAGCTCCGAGACACACATGATACAGTCGGCGTTGTCCATACCGTTCTTTTCAATGGAATAGACGGTGGGGTTTACCTTGCCGCGAGAACGGTCAAAGTCGGTAGCGTGTACGTGTATGCACAACGGCTTGCCTGAGACCTGCTTGGCATGGATACCGGCAGGGAAGGTGAGCCAGTCGTGGGCGTGAATGATGTCGAACTCCTCCGTGCGTGCAACTACTCCGGCAATGATGGAGTAATTGTTGATTTCCTCATGCAGGTTGCCAGGATAGCCTCCAGCAAACTCCATCGCTCCGAGGTCGTTGACGTGCATATAGTTAAAGTCGGCATAAATATGCTCACGGCACTTATAGTAGTAGTCGGGGTCCATGATATTACCCACACGCTCACGCACATAGTCGTAACTCACGTCGCGCCATGCTATGGGCACGGCATTCATGGCCACGATGCGGCAAGCGTGCTGACTCTCATCACCGAAGGGGTGAGGCAGGCAGAGAACCGTCTCGATGTCGCCCTGGGCCTTCAGGCCCTCCGATATTCCGTAATTTGCAGTGGCGAGTCCACCAAATACATGAGGAGGATACTCCCATCCAAACATTAGTACTTTCATAGTCGTTCCTCCTTATTTCTGATATGAATACTTTTCGAGTAACTTCATCGTGCGCAGTATCTCTGCCACGTTCATGGCAAACGACATGGCACCTCGTCCGTGGAAGGGCGGGTTACCGTCGAAGAGCTCTGAGATGGTACCGATGGCGTGGTAGTCTATCTCGTCTTCGTACCCCACCATCTGACGCTCCACGAAGGAGAGGCGGGTGCGTTTGTAGAGCTTCAGACATGCCTCCATGTAGAAGCCTCCGAGCCAAGGCCATGCTGTTCCCTGATGGTAGGCGTAGTCACGTTGCGTCTGCGGACCGACGTACATGGGGTTGTAGCCGCCGCTCTTTGGCGAAAGCGAGCGCAGTCCCTTTGGAGTAAGCAGTTCGCGCGTACATATATCTACTACGCTCTTCATCTGCTGCTGGCTGAGCGGCGAATAGTCGAGGGCCACGGCGAAAATCTGGTTGGGTCGTACACTCCAGTCCATCATGTTGCCGTCCACGTAGTCGAGCAGGTAGCCATATTCATTGACGAAGGTCTCTACGAAACTCTGCTTGGTCTTTGCGGCCAAAGCTTCCAGGTGCTCGGCAGAGGCGTTGTCACCCTTATCAGTGGCCATTGAGGCGCAGAACTTCAGCGCGTTGTACCACAGCGCGTTGAACTCCACGATGTAGCCAGAGCGTGGCACCACAGGACGTCCGTTGGCCGTAGAGTTCATCCACGTCACGGCACGGTCGCACCCGTTGCTATAGAGCAGACCGTTTTCGTCGAGGCGCAGGTTAGGATGTCCGCCTTCTTCGATGTAATTCACAATGTCCTGCAAAAGTTCTCCATACATGTCGAAACACTTGTCGCGTCCCTGATACCTGGCATATTGCTGTATGGCCCACACGGCCCAGAGGGGTACGTCAGGCTGCTCCATTTCGTATATCTTAACGCTCAGCGGTTTGTCTTCCATGAACTCACGCAGGCCGCGCTCAGCGGTGTTCATCACCAGTTCGAAATAATCGGGCTCGTCAATGGCCAGCGTCAGTCCGGGCAGAGAGATGAACGTGTCGCGGGCACGGCACTTGAACCACGGATATCCAGCCAGCAGGTAACGTGTGTCGTCGGCCTCACGGTTATGGAACTGGTGGGCGGCGGTGACCAGACAATGATAGAAGTTGTCGCGCGGCACGCGCAGGTCTATCTCTTTCTGGAAAAGCCCCTTCAGCGTGTTCGTCCTGATAGACTTCGTCGATGCGGCGAAGACGATGCTCTCACCCTTCTTGATGGGAATCTCAAAGTAGCCGGGCACGTAAAGGTCTTCATTCGAAGCATAGCCACGCTCCTGCTCCTTGGGGTACTCAATGCCACGATACCAGTCGGGCTGGAATACAAATTCACACTTCTTGTTGAACTGCATGTAGAGGTCGGGATAGCCAGCATACATACAGGTCTTGATGCCGTTCTCCACTTCATGATACTCGCGGCTGGCCACACTATTCTCGTGTGTAAACTGCCTCACGGAACGGAAGGCCAGGAATGGGCGGAAACGCAGCGTAGTGGCCGAGTGGGCATCCTCCAGGGTGTAGCGGATGAGGATACGGTCCTCGTAGGCTTGGAAGATGGTCTCGCGCTTCAGGATAACGCCACCCACGCGATAAGTAGTGGTGGGCACCAGCGAAGCGTCGAACTCGCGGATGTACTTGTGCCCTTTCGGGCTGAAATTGTTGCCCTGATACTTGTGGAGGCCCAGGTTGAACTCGGCTCCGTGCTGCACCACCGTACAATCAAATGACGACAAGAGCACATGGTTCTCGTCGTCAATTTCAGGTACAGGCACTACCAGCAAACCGTGGTACTTACGTGTGTTACAGTCGACGAGTGTCGACGCACTGTAGGCACCAGAACGGTTGGTACGGAGCAATTCGCGGCGCAGACTCTCCTCAAGGTTCGTCATCACGGCTTTTTCGAATCGCAAATAACTCATAGTTCCTTTGTTATTGGTTTTTATAATTTAAGGTTATACAATTTCCGCCCAAAATTACACATTTTCCGCTACACGGCAAAGGAAATATAAATATTTAACACTTATTAGGCCGTTTTGTGCTTTTCCTAATCGCTTTTTTCGTACTTTTGCATCGAAACTAAAAACTGATCCCTATAATGGACGACGACAAGGTATTAGAAAACACAGAAAACACAGAGGGTGCAGAGGTGACCGATGCCTCAGTTGCCCATTCCGATTACAAACCTGTAAACCGATTCGATGCCTCTGCTGTGCATCACCTCAGCGGGATGTATCAGAACTGGTTCCTGGACTATGCTTCCTATGTCATTCTGGAACGTGCCGTGCCCCACATCGAGGACGGCCTGAAACCTGTGCAGCGCCGTATTCTCCACTCCATGAAGCGCATGGACGATGGACGATATAACAAGGTGGCCAACATCGTGGGACACACCATGCAGTTCCATCCTCACGGCGATGCATCCATCGGCGATGCTCTTGTGCAACTGGGCCAGAAAGACCTGCTTATCGACACCCAAGGCAACTGGGGTAACATCCTCACGGGCGACAAGGCCGCCGCTCCGCGATACATCGAGGCACGTCTGTCGAAGTTTGCCCTCGACACCGTGTTCAATCCCAAGACCACTGAGTGGCAGCTTTCTTACGACGGGCGCAACAAGGAGCCCATCACCCTGCCTGTGAAATACCCCTTGCTCCTTGCGCAGGGAGCCGAAGGCATCGCCGTAGGACTGGCATCGAAGATACTTCCTCACAACTTTTGTGAGATTTGCGATGCCGCCGTCAGCTACCTTCACGGCGAAGAGTTCCACCTCTATCCTGACTTCCAGACGGGTGGAAGCATCGATGTCTCGAAATACAACGACGGACAGCGTGGTGGCTCATTGAAAGTTCGCGCAAAGATTGAGAAGCTCGACCAAAAGACGCTCGTCATACGCGACCTGCCTTTCTCAAAGACCGTCGACAGCCTCATCGACAGCATCAAGAAGGCCATTGAGAAAGGGAAGATAAAAGCCCGCCACGTGGACGACTTGACATCGGCAACGGTGGAAATCCAAGTTCATCTCATGCCTGGCATCAGTAGCGACAAGACCCTTGACGCGCTCTATGCCTTCACCGATTGCGAAATCAGCATCTCGCCAAACTGCTGTGTCATCAAAGACCAGAAACCCCAGTTCCTCACCGTCAGCGAGCTCTTGCGCGACAATGTGGAACGCACCAAAGACCTCATTAGACAGGAATTGGAGATACGCAAAAATGAGTTACTGGAGCAATTACATTTCCAATCTCTGGAGAAGATTTTCATCGAGGAGCGCATCTACAAGGACAAGAAATTTGAGGAGGCCCCCAACGTTGATAAGGTCTGCGAGCACATCGACTACCGCCTCACGCCCTATTACCCCCAGATGATACGTGAGGTGACAAAGGACGACATCCTGCGGCTCCTTGAAATCAAGATGCAACGCATCCTGAAGTTCAACAAGGACAAGGCCGAAGAGCTCATGGCACGCATCAGGGCGGAGATAGAGCAGATAGACCGTGACCTGGCCAACCTCGTGGAGGTGACCGCACAGTGGTTCCAGTTCCTGAAAGACAAGTACGGAAAGGACCACCCACGTATGACGGAGATACGCAACTTCGACACCATCGAGGCCTCGAAGGTGGCCGAGGCCAACCAGAAGCTATACATCAACCGCGCTGAGGGATTCATCGGCACAGGCCTGAAGAAAGACGAGTTTGTGTGCAACTGTTCCGACATCGACGACATCATCATTTTCTTCAAGGACGGCAAATACAAGGTGGTGCGTGTGGCCGAGAAACTTTTCGTGGGCAAGAACATCCAGTATGTGGGTGTGTTCAAGAAGAGCGACGTGCGTACTATATATAATGTGGTATATCGCGACGGACGGCAGGGACCATCCTACTACAAGCGCTTCAATATCACAGGTATCACTCGCGATCGCGAGTACGACCTCACTCAGGGCACCCCAGGGTCGAAGATTCTCTACTTTACGGCCAATCCGAATGGCGAGGCCGAAGTCATCAAAGTTACCCTCGACGCTTCCGTCCAGGCCGTCAACTCCAGGGCGAGCATCTTCCTTGAGCGAAGTTTTGCTGACGTGCTCATCAAAAGTCGAGGTTCGAAGGGCAACCTGCTCACGAAGAAACCTGTGCATCGCATTTCGCTCAAGAGTCAGGGACACTCCACGCTTGGAGGAAGAAAGGTGTGGTTCGACCCAGACGTCAACCGTTTGAACTACGACGAACATGGAACGCTGCTGGGAGAGTTCTTCGACGACGACCAGATACTCGTCGTGCTCAGGAACGGAGACTTCTACCTCACCAACTTCGACCTGAACAACCACTACGAGGAGAACATTCTGCGCATCGAGAAATACGATGCAGGAAAGGTCTGGACTGCTGTCCTCTTCGATGCCGACAATCAGGGATACCCCTACCTCAAGCGCTTCCTTATGGAAGCCTCCAAGCGCAAACAGAACTTCCTGGGCGACAACCCAGACTCTCGGCTCGTCATACTCTCCGACCAAGTCTATCCGCTCATACAGGTCACCTACGGCGGAAAGGACACAGGACGCGCACCTGAACAGATCGATGCCGAGCAGTTCATCTCCGTCAAGGGATTCAAGGCAAAGGGCAAGCGCATCAGCATCTGGCAGACAGAGACCATCACGGAACTGGAGCCCCTACGCTTCCCAGAACCACCAGAGGACGCAGAATCCTCGGATGAAATCGATGCTCCAGAAACCCCAGACTCTCCATCATCGGACGGCCAATCCCCATCATCAGACGACCAACCCACAACACCTGAAGAGAACCTTGACCCTGATGCTGGCAAGAGTCAGCGCCAGATTATCGACGAGATGACTGGCCAGCTGAGCTTCGACTTCTGACGACTCTCAGGGATTGTATCACAGAAAAAGCGGCTTTTTCCACCAGATAAAGCCGCTTTTTCTATTAGATAAAGTGGCTTTTTCCAATAGAAAAAGTAGTTCTTTCTATCAGACATAGTAGCTAAGGGTCGGCATGGAAAACAGTTGAATAACGTTAATTATTTGTAAAACAAAGGAAATGTGGATGCCTATTTCACAAAAAATGTCTATTTTTGTGCGCTTTAATTTATGTAAGCACTAAAGCAGGATATTACTAACATACTAACTAATAATTAATTTTATGAGAAAACTATTTACGCTTATTGCTGTTGCTGCATGCATGGCAAGTGCTTATGCACAGGATGTTTACAACGCTATCGTTGATGGAAAACTGGCTCCTGAGTTCGCCGCTGTTGCTGGTGAGAATGGTGGTACGGCCAATAACTCTGCCGATGGCAAGTCGATTATCACCATGACTGCTGGCAAGGCTACTGTGACTGCCGTGGGAGGTACTATTCCTGCCAACGATGAATCTGTTGGCGGTGCCGCTCAGATGATTACTCCAGGTGCTCCCATCGAGGGATTGGAAAACACATACGAGGTGGCCTCTGTGGGTGGCTGGAATGATATTTCCTGGGGCTTGAAGAACCAGGGCGACATCGATTTCTGGTATGTCACAGGTACGGGTAATCCCTACGTGGGTATGCGTTGTATGCAGAATTCCAAGGACGGCGTACTCGTTGAAGGATCCTATAAGGCCGACTATATCTTCTACGAGCCAGACGGTTCGTTAGGTATGCCTATCACAGGTCTGTACTACAAGTTCACCGCCTCGGCACAGGGTGCCTTCAAGGTGAAGGTGTGGGCCAACAAGGGTAACCGCAAGACCTTCGTTGTCAATGCCGCCACCAAAAAGGCCGAGCGTCTCTATGCTTCCGGCTTTATCAATGGCGTAAACGACGAGAACGGTAAGAAGAAACTGCTCACCGTAGAACAGGTTGACTCCGTACACCATGTTTATATCTATGGTGCCTATGAGGCAGCCGTGGAGGCTGGCACGAAGTCCGAGGAAGAGCTGGAACAGATGAAGGCCGATGCCGATGCTATTGCCATTGAGCGTGAATTCGTCATTGGTAACGGTAACCAGAACTTCTGGGGCTGGCTGACCTTCGACGTGGAGCTGGGCGAGGAGTACTGGGTGTTCCAGCACTCGAGCCAGATAGGTTTCGGAGGCTTTGAGTTCCACGAGGGTGTCACCGCTGAGGAACTGATTGGCGGTATCGAGGCTCCCTACGTATTCACCACCAACTTCTCAACATACGAGGACGAAGATTCTGGCGAGCGCGTTACTTGGAAGGGTGAGAAGGCCATTGGTGAAGGTGCCTTCGAGAGCACCGAGGAGGAAGGTGAGCCCTTCGGAGACTTCTTCCAGAACTATATGGCCGACGACTGGCGCACCAGCTATTGCCTACTGCCCGAAGATGTACTAGCACATTCGGCCAATACTCAGGCGCTCTCCTTCGGCGTGTGGATGAAGGCTCCTGCTGAAATGGAGTCTAATGACTATGCCAGCGCTCCCATACTTTGCGCCTACAACGCTTTCAAGAACATTAATGAGGCTCCACTCTTCGCTCTGCAATACAACGGTACGGCAAAGTTGGACAACGATAGCCAGTGTGACTACTCCGACGAGCAGAACGTGGCTGGAAGCAACGCCATCCTAAGCGGAGAGAACGACTGGTTGTCTGACAACAAGTGGCATTACTACACAGCCGTGTTCAATGGCGAGAAGGCTCAGGTGTTCATCGACGGTGACTTGAAGAATGAATGGAACTGTGGTGACGCGCAACAGGGCCTTTATGCAAATGGCGCTAACCTGAAGTATGTGTGCCTTGGCGGCAACCAGATAGACGAGGTGGAAGATGGCTATGACGCTCCCTTTGCCTTTGCACGCCTGCTCATCAAAAACAGTCCCATGACTCCTGGTGAGATTAAGGCACAGATGCTGGCCGACTTCCCTGACCACGAGGCTTACTGGGAGGGCGGCGAGCCCATACCGCCAGTGAAAGCAGGCGACGTGAATGGCGACGGTACTGTTGACGTGGCCGACATCTCAGCTGTCATCAGCGTTATGGCTGGAGTAGCTGTATACGAAGCTGCCGACGTGAATGGTGACGGTAACGTGGATGTGGCCGATATCTCCAACATCATCTCTATCATGGCTGGTGAAGAATAGAATCAGAAGATAACAATTTGATATTGGTAACAAATTTGAATAATATGAATAATTTGTTCCACGAATTTGAATAGTCTTATTTGTGGGGGAAATTATTCATATTATTCTTATTTGTTTCAGATAACAACTTAAAACTATATATTAAGTATGTACAAACCTATTTATAAGACATCATTTCTTGCCGCCCTTGCCATGTTGACTTTCGCTTCCTGTGCCGACATGTTCGATGACGAGGCGACCTTCGATGCTGGTGTCCGCAACACGCAGCTGGATTCTCCTTCCGAGGACGGCATCACTATTACACCAAGTACCGACGGCAGTAGCCAGACCATCAGCTGGCCTGTAGTTTATGGTGCCGGCGGCTATGAGCTGCGCCTATATAACACCGCTGACGAGAGTGTCATCAAAAGCGATACCATCGACGGATGCTCCGTGACACTGCCACGTGAGGAGGATATGAACTACCGTCTGGAACTGCGCACGCTGGGCAACCAACAGTTGGGCAACACAGCCGCTACGACAGCTACGACGAAGCTGTTCACGACGTTCACCTCGACATACGCCAGCATACCTGTCGGCGACATCTACGAGTGGTTCCGCCAGAACCCCATCTCCGACACGGTGGCCATCAGTCAGGAGCTGAACTATGACTTGGAGCCAGGAGCTAAATACACCTTGTCGAAGTCACTCAACTTCAACTACCATAAGGTGGTGCTGCGTACCAGCAACAAGAACAACCGCGCTACCATTAATATGGCCGACAGTGCCAGCTTCATCGTCTCCAACGACTTCACGCTGAAATACATCGATGTCGATGCCTCCAGATGTGTGGTTCCCACAATGGTGGGCTACAAGTACGATGTAGAGCCAGGCACCGACACTATTGCCAAGCCGAAGAACTACTTGCTCATCGACTTCGTGCGTCTGCAGGACTGCTCTCTGAAGGGTGTCAGCGGAAGCCTCTTCTACGATAACAACAAGTCGTGGGCCGTACTCAACTTCCTCATCAAGAACTGCATCATACAGATGAACACTACCACCTCGGAGGTCAAGAACGAAGCATTCATCTCCTTCCAGGGCGGCGGTATCAAAGATTTCACCATCGCCAACTCGACCGTCTATCAGACCGGTGATGGCAACTCGAAGTACTTCTTGCGCTACAACAACTCCTTACGTGTAGACCGTTTGGGCTTTGAGACCAGCGACCACACCACGCTCAACTATGCCAACAACACGTTCTTCCGCGTAGCAAGCGGACAGTGGTCCAACTACAGTGGTATATCCAACTACTCCGCATACAACATACAGAGCAACATCTGGGTGGACTGTGCCGACGGACAGATAGCACGCCGAATATTAGGTAATGGACGACTGGGCAACGGATGCACGGCCAACTGGAGCAACAACACCTACTGGAACAACGGCGAGGCTGCAGACAACAGCTCATACGATACGGGATTTATTCTCTCTACCGACCCTGCATTTGTTGACCCTGCTAACGCAATCTTTACACCGACAGGCGCCGAGCAGCTGGAACGCAAGACTGGCGACCCACGGTGGTTGACCTTAGATAATTGATTTTAGACTATAGACTTCAGACTATAGACTTTTAAATATTGACAATCGAAAATAAATATGGATAAGAAACATATCATAACCCTATGCCTTGGCGCAGTATTGAGTATGCCTGCCTTGGCGCAGACAGATGCCATTAAGGGTACGGTGCTCGACATCACTGGCGAACCTATCATCGGTGCAACGGTAACGGTGGCAGGGCAGAAAGGAACTGGAGCCATCACCGATATTGATGGTAACTACACCCTGAAGGTGCCGAAGGACACGAAGGTCACTATCACCTACATTGGCTACCTGCCACAGACGGTGAAAGTAGGTACTACCGTGAAACTCTTAGAGGACAAACAGAGCCTCGACGAAGTGGTCGTCGTGGGTTACGGCACGCAGAAGATGAAGAACGTCACCGGTGCTGTGGAGACCATCACTCCGAAGGACATCGAGGATCTCAGCGTAGGTAGCCTTGGCGATGCCCTCGTGGGCATGTTCAACGGCGTGAGCGTCACTCGTGGAGCAGGACAGAACCGTCCGGGACAGAGTCCGTCACTGACTATTCGACAGAGCGATATCGCCACCAGCGTAACGCCCAACACTACGCGAGGCGGAGAACCCGACCCGTCGCCACTCTATGTCATCGACGGTTTTATCTCCAGCGAGAGCCAGTTCAATAACCTCGATATCAGCGAGGTGGAGAGCATCACCGTGCTGAAGGATGCCTCTGCCGCCGTCTATGGTGCGCGCGCTGCTTATGGCGTGGTGCTCGTCAAGACGAAGCAGGGACAGAACGCAGCTCCGAAAATCAGCTACTCAGGTCAGTTTGGATGGACCGACGCCCTCTATACTCCAAAGATGCTCTCTGCACAGGACTATATGCGTGTGTATAACACTATGCGGGCAGCCAACACTTCGACACAAGACAACATTGAGATGCGCACGCAGCTGTTCCAGCTCGACGAGATCAACTCCGCTGCTGGCGTGGACTACAACCTGCTCGACCAGGAGTGGAGCGCAGCCTTCACCCAGCGTCACAACCTGAACGTGAACGGCGGAACGGAGAAGGCCACATACTTCGGCAGCGTGAGTTATTATGACCAGAACGGTAACATCGGCCGTCTGGACTACGACCGCTGGAACTTCCGTGCTGGAGTGAATGCCAACATCGGCAAGTATGTGAAGGCATCGCTACAGGTGAGCGGCGACTGGGGTGAACGCAATAACAGCGTGTCTCCTCAGGGAGGCGGCACCGACTTCGACTACAAGTGGCTGATGACACACCTGCCATTCGTGCCCGACTATGCCAATGGCTACCCTATAGTATATAGTGGTATGGAGAACACCGTTCCGACATCGGCAACGCGACTCTATAACTTCAAGGCCGTACAGAACAGTTCTGACAACGTGCAGAACCAGTCGAACAACCTCAACATCAACGGAAGTCTGGAATTCAACCTCGGCTTCATCAAACCGCTCGAAGGATTATCGGCAAAGGTGAGCTACTCGAAAAACATTGCCAATACCAAGACTAACACGGTCAGTACCATTCTCGACCTCTACCGCCTGACTCAGCGTGGAGGCAGCGGCAACCACCTCTATACGGGTGACGATGTTGTCTATGACGAAAACTCTGTCGGTGTGCTCCGTCTGGTGAGCAACGGCGGTATGCTTCGCCGCAACATGAGCCGCTCAGACAGCTACCAGTACAACTTCACACTCCAGTATGCCCGCACTTTCAATAAGAAACACGATGTGAGCGCACTCTTCTCCATCGAGAAGACAGAAGCTGAGACTGAACCTCTGGAGGGTACCGTTACCGATCTCATCGCCTATCAGGACGGACAGTCTTCATCGTCGATGGGCGACATGACTACCTCCTTCTCACGCTCTGAGAGCGGTATGCTCTCCTATGTGGGCCGCTTCAACTACGCCTACGCCAATAAGTACCTCTTCGAGTTCCTATTCCGTGCCGATGCCAGCACGAAGTTCGCTCCGAAAAACTACTGGGGAAAGTTCCCCTCAGTCTCGGCAGGTTGGGCCATCAGTGAGGAGAGCTGGTTCCAGAATTCGGTGAAGTGGATTGACTTCCTGAAAATCCGTGCCTCATGGGGACTCATGGGTCGCGATAACATCCGTGCCTGGTTGTGGACTCAGCTCTACAACCGAGACGCCGCCAAGGGTGCCATCTTCGGCACCAATGGTATCAACAGCAATGTGGGCTACGCCCTCGTTATGCCGAAGGCTGGTACGAACAGCGACGTACACTGGGACAAGACCTACAAGACCAACGTGGGACTCGACATGCGTTTCCTGCAGAGCCGTCTCTCCGTCGACTTCAACTTCTATTACGACCTGGGGCGTGAACTCTTCGCCACACGCACCGGCACCGCCGACTTCCCCACTACCGTAGGCACACAGGCAACGCCTGAGAACTATGGCGAGATAAATTACTGGGGATGGGAACTCAACCTCGGCTGGCGCGACAAGATTGGCAAGGACATCAGCTACTGGGTGAAACTCTCTACAGGATACAGCGACAATAAGATCCTGGCCACCAACTTTCAGGCCATTCCTGAGTACGACGACATGGTCTATGGCGAGCGTGCCGACCGTGGTGTTTGGGGTCTGAAGTGCCTCGGTATGTTCCGCACCTATCAGGACATCGAGGAATACTTCGACAAGTACCACATCACTGAATACATGGGCATGCAGAAGAGCGAGGTGCGTCCTGGCATGCTGATCTACGAGGACATTCAGGGTGACAACAACGGCGATGGCACCTACGGCCCCGCCGATGGCAAGGTGAACACCAATGACTACATTCGCCTCTCCGAGCGCAGCAGCAATCCCTATGGCTTCACGCTGAACTTCGGAGGAGCATGGAAGGGTCTCTCACTTCAGGCACAGTTAGCTGCCAGTTGGGGCTCCAAAGCTCTTATCGGTACCGACTTCCGTCAGGCTGCCGACGATTACGAGTATGAGAACATGCCGACGGCATTCCGCGATATGTTCAACTATGAGGACATCTACGATGCTACTGGAAACATTACTGTAGCTAAGAACCGTAGCGCCTCCGTGCCCAACATGCGCTACTCAAGCGTCAATCAGGCTCCCTCGTCCTATTGGCTCGTAAGCGGTAAACAACTCACCCTGCGCAACATCACCGTGGCTTACCAGCTGCCAAAGCAGTGGCTCAAGCCCATCGGCGTGAGCAACGTGAAGCTGAACCTCACCGTGCAGAACGCCATCAACTTCTTCAACCCCTATCCCGATAAGTCGTGGGCAACCTACGGTGGCACCTACTCGCGCTATCCGGCTCTTCGCAAAATCACTATGGGCGTGAATGTGTCATTCTAACAATAAACGTAAAATAATAAACATTAAGACAGGATAATTATGAAATCTAAGATATTCAGTGTAATAACGGCGTTTGGTTTTTGTTTATTGATTGTTGCATGCAGCGACTCATTCCTTGAGGAGAAAAAGAACTACGGCAACTTCGACAATACCACCGTCTATAGTGACTATAACGGAGCCAACGAGCGTATAGCAAGCCTCTACTACTGGCTGTTGCCCACCTCTACCAGTGGCGACGGCAACGGCACCAACGCCCCCAACGACTGGACTTCCGTGGGCAATGCCGACCGTTGGGCAAAGAGCACGGAGGAGTATGGCGGATTCTCCATCTTCGTGAATCCCGAAGAGGAAATCACCTATAACGCCAGTGTTGCCAACTTCGACTATTTCTATGTGGCCAATGATACCTACTCACCTTGGGGTCACATACGTAATTGCAACGACGTGATAGAGGGTGTCAGCGCCTCGTCACTCTCTCAGGAGCAGAAGAACGAGCTGCTCGGACAGGCCTATTTCTTCCGTGCCTACGTCTATGCTCACCTGGTGCGCATCTACGGCGGAGTGCCTATCGTTGACCATGTGCAGGACCCCGTGCTGGGTAAGGACGGCGACGGCACGAAGCTCATCATCCCCCGCAAGAGCGCGAAGGAGTGTATGGACTTCATCTGTCAGGACTTGGACCGTGCTGCTTCAATGCTTCCGGCACGATGGGAAAACGAGGCCACCAACTTCGGACGCATCACCTCCGGACTGGCACAGGCCCTCAAGGGTCGCATGCTGCTCTACTATGCCAGCCCGGTGTTCAACCGTGCCGATGATGCCGCACGCTGGGATTCGGCCTACGTGGCTTGCAAGAAAGCTGTAGAGCTGCTCACCGCAGGGCGTTTCGGACTTGCATACGCCACCGATGGCGGTGAGAAGAATGCAGCCAACTGGGCACGCACTTGGATTGACTATACAGGTTCTGACGGCAACGTCAATGAGGCCGTGTTCATCACCCTCCACAACACGAAGGACAACGTCTCCGGACAGCCCGACTACGGAAAGTACAACCGATGGGAACACACCATTCGTCCGCACAATACCAACGGCGGCGGTGGCCTCACTCCCACATCGGAGATGATTGACCTCTTCCCGATGGCCGACGGCAAGCGACCCTCGCAGAGCAGCATCTTCTACGACAAGACGAAGTTCTGGCTCAACCGTGACCCGCGCTTCTACCGCACCTTTGCCTTTCCAGGCGAGGAGTGGCAGTTCTCGCAGGGCAGCGTGGACCTTACCGACCCTTCATTGCAAGGCATCATCTATCCTGGACTGACCAGCGGGGCGAACTACCAGCTGTGGAGCTATATGTATAACGACAATAGCGACGACCTCACTAAGAACTCCACCAGCAGCGGCTACTGGCCCAACCTCGTGGCGGGCTCGGCCGACAAGGTGGGAAGCCACAGCGTCTATTTGCGCAAGCGCAGTGACGACCTCCACCTGCACAATGTTCCCTTCTATGTCTATATCAACAGCAGTTCCAACCCCAAGGGCTTCATGAAGTGTGCCGCCCCGCTCATCTCCGTACGCTATGCCGAGGTGCTGCTACAGTTTGCCGAGGCTGCCGCCGGTGCCAACCATCCTGACGAAGCTCTCGCTGCCCTGCAGCAGATACGTGCCCGTGTGGGCTACACAGCCGAGCAGAACTACGGACTGCCCAACAACCTCTCCGACCGTGCCAGCCTCATTGCCGCCATCCTCTATGAGCGTCAGATTGAGCTCGCCTACGAGGGCAAACGCTATGAGGACATGCACCGCTGGATGCTCTTCGACGGAGGCCAGGGACAGGCCAGTCTCAAGGCTTCATGGGCGCTCACCGGCTTCGGTGGAAACACCTGCCAGTGGCTTGGCGTCACACCGCTGAACGGACAGAAGCGTCACAACATCGTGCTCTACTGCAAGACGCCATCAGCCAACGACCCCGCTGCTGCAGCACGCCCCAAGGCACTGAACATCGACGAGCCAATGACGCGCAACAGTGCCACTGGCGAGTATGCCAATGAGAAAGTGGAGGCCTTGGCAGAGTGGTACGACACATACCTGGAGCGCAAGGACGTGAACGCCGACGGTAACGACGACGCCCTCACCATACAGTACCGTCCGCAATACTATTTCCTCGGACTGCGACAGAACGCCATGCAGACCAACCCCACGCTACTCCAGACCGTTGGCTGGCATGACCTGGGACGTAACACCGACGGTACCTTCGACCCCTTAGCAGACTAAAGAATCATGAAACGGATATTCCATATCTCACTTCTTCTGGCCTTTGCCGCTACGGCATTGGCACAGAAGAAGGTTTACATCCCTGACGAGTGGCGGCAGAACCGCACCGACACCTTGCTCTACGCCGAGAGTGACCCCGACAACAAGTATACATGGTCGAAGAGCCGTTCAGTAGAGAGCGACAACGTCGTTATCTTTTGGGACAAGTTCTACGGCAACACGCCACCCCATAAGCTCTCCAAAAGCAATTTCTACTACGTGGACATTCCCGACTTGCTGGCCAAGTGCGAGAGTTTCTTTGAGCTCGAGATAAACCAGCTGGGCTTCGTAGACCCACAGAACAGTAACCTTAATAAATATAAGGTGATGGTGCTGATGAATCACACTACGGAGTGGACTTGCTACGGCGGCGGTTACGACTTCGAGGTCAGCGCCCTGTGGCTGAACCCCTCTACCTGTAAGCCAGTGGGGCACAGCGTAGCCCACGAGGTGGGGCACTCATTCCATTATATGTGCTTCGCCGAGGCCTGTGGCCACAATCATTGGGGCTCACAGACCGACAACACGGGATTCCACTTAGCCAATGGAAGCGGACAGACCATCTGGGAGCAGACCGCTCAGTGGCAGGCGGCGCAGTCCTATCCCGAACTGATGTTCAGTCAGAGCTACCCCATCTTCCGCTACACTCACAACTATGCCTTCTCCCATGAGTGGCATCGCTATCAGAGCTACTGGTTTCACTACTTCATCAATCAGTATTACAACGACATACAGACCGTAGCTAAGGTTTGGAACCAACCCATGAAGAACCAGACCAACGGCACCGCCTCGGACTTCAATCAGGCACTTATGGCCCTCAAGGGACTCTCCGTACGTGACCTCTACAAGCTCTATTTCGACTATGCTTGCCGTTGCGTGACGTGGGATTTCGATGCTACCGTCCCCTATCGTCAGGCCTTTATCGGCGACTTTGACTATCGTTGCGTCTTGGTCGACGACGAGGGTGACTCTTCAACTGCTGTTGGAGGGGATACTAGCAGATCGGAAGAGCGTCGTGTAGGGAAAGAGTGTAGATCTCG